>Ga0126371_10001862_pt1 | contig 17962 bp, 18 predicted proteins | sample PanSoiMetaPlot_4_FD_110145 | JGI IMG/M metagenome (GOLD analysis project Ga0126371, IMG submission 110145) | Tropical forest soil microbial communities from Panama - MetaG Plot_4 | ecosystem: Environmental > Terrestrial > Soil > Tropical forest > Bulk soil | place: Panama | collected 2016-02-17 | reverse complement strand
TCCGGCCCCCAGGGCCATGCGGGTACCGAATTTGTGCGTCCGTTGGCCCACAGAATAAGCCATAAGGCCATAAATCCCGATGGCCGAAAGGGGCAACGCGAGAATCGCGAAGCTGCCGAGCACTTGCGCAAAGAATGAGTCTCCATGCTCCTGACGCTCGATGACGGCGGCCAAGCTCATCACGCGATCGAGAGGAAGGTCGGCATCCGACTGCGCCACTCCAGCGCGCATTGCAGAAGTGAAGGCACCCGGATCGGAGTTGGTTCGCAGTATGAGCGAGAACGAGGTCACCGGCCGTTGCAGGAACGCCTCGTAGACTGCAGGGTCCTCGCGAACTCCTTCGAAAAACGTTTTCACGTTGGCTACCACTCCGACGATTTCGCCCCACTCGGGCGGTGCACCGACGACGTCCAAGCGAATTTGTTTACCGAGCGGCTCCTGATCTTTCAAAAAGCGATGGACGAACTCCTGGCTAACCACAACAACACGCGCCGCGCCAGCGTTATCCGTTTCAGCAAAGATCCTGCCGCGGAGGAGCGGGATGCCCGCCGTGCGGAAATAATCGGGGGTCACGACCACATCGAGCGTGGTGGGCCGCTGGTTTTCCGGCTCGGGCTCTCCTTTCACTAGGAAAGTCACGCTGCCCGGTCCGTTTGCGGGCAAGTCCGAAGAAATGGCCCCGGCCTCGACGCCGGGAATCTGCTGGAGACGTGGCAGCATATCCGCGACAAAGTGGGCTTGCTGAGACGCCTCTTTGTATCGAGTTTTGTCGAGGGTCACACTGGCAGTCAGGAGGTGATCGGGTGGGAAGCCCAGATTCTGATGCATAAGGAGATAGAGTCCGCGGACCAGCAGTCCGGTCCCGACCAGCAGAAGCAGTGCCAGAGCGATCTCCGCCGTGACGAGCACGGTTCGCAGACGGTGATGCGACCGGCCGGCAGAAGCTGCCCGGCTCTGGTCCTTCAGATTCGCGTTGATGTCCGTTCGCGAGGCTTTGAGCGCGGGCGCCAGGCCGCATAACACGGCAGAACCAAGCGAAATAGCCGCTGTGAACAGCAACACATTGGAGTCCAGGCTCAGGGGAACGGCGCTGATGGCGTCGTTGAAGTTCATGTTGGTTCGCACGAATTTAATCCCCCAATAGCTGAGCAAGAGTCCCGCGCTCCCGCCCAACAAGGCAAGCAGCAGGCCTTCCGTAAGCAGCTGCTGCATGATCGAACGGCGGCTGGCACCCAGGGAGATGCGAATGGCCAGCTCTTTCTTGCGTCCTGCGGCGCGCGCCAACAGCAGCCCGGCCACGTTACTGCATGCAATTAAAAGGACAAAGCACACGGCGGTCATCATCACTGTCAAGCCGTTGCGGATGCTGAAATTGTAGACCAGGAAATCGGGTAGCGTGCGCACCGTAGCGCCCCAACCTTTTTCGGTTTCGGGGAAGTCTTTCTCGGTGCGGCGGGCCAGAGTCGTCAATTCGGCGCGAGCCTGCTCGAGGGTTACGCCGGGGCTCAGCCGCGCGAACAGATACAGGGAGTGGTCCTTGCGAGCGGCTTCCGTCTGATCGGCAGCGCTCAGCACTAAGGGCGTCCAGAGCTTTTCCGTGAAGCCCATCATGCGGAAGTTCGCCGGCATCACTCCGGCAACCGTGTAGTTTTCCCGGTTCATGCGAATAGTGCGGCCCACGATCGCGGGGTCCGAGCCGAAACGGCGCTGCCACAGGTCGTGACTCAGAATGACTACGTGATCGCGGCCAGGTTGGTCTTCTCCTTCGAAAAACGTGCGCCCGAGTCGCGGTGCGACGCCAAGGACCCTAAAGTAGTTGGGCGTCACGGCGCCGGAGAGGAGCGCTTCCGGCTGACCTTGTTCCGTCAAACTGACCGTGCGGAAGGGATCCACCGCGGCCATCTGTGAGAATACGTGGTTCGCTTTGCTCCAGGCTAGGTAATTTGGGGCGGATACGGGATAGGCGTCGGGCAGGAAGACGGGATTAGGATTGACCGAGGAAACGGCGACGACGCGCGTCGCATCGTGGACCGGCGGGCGCCGCAACAGGAAAGCGCTCACGAGACTGAAAATCGTGGCGTTCAAGCCAATGCCCAGCGCCAATGTGAGCACCGCTACGGCCGTGAACCCCGGCCTCTTGACTAGCAGTCGCATGGCCAGCCCCAAGTCCTTTGCGAAGGTTTCCATCGGTCCACCGCACCTCAGTGCTTCCCAATGATACGGAGGTCGCCGGACAAAAGTTCCTGGGCCTGGCTACCCTTTGGGGCTGACTGCTCCAGGAAGCACGGAGCCGGGGCGAACATAGGAAAGAACTCCGCAGAGTGCCACCTGGTGTTGTACGACTCCGGCCGTGCTAAACGGAAGGACCAGAAGCGGATATTGATCGAGTGTCGAGTGTCGAGTGTGAGTGAGAAAACACAGTTATGCCCGCGAAGGGCTCAAAACGCACCATCAGGCTGAAAAGAAAAAGACCATTTGCCTGCGATCTGAAACGCCCGGGCCTCGCGCGTTCGACGTTTACTAGGTTTTCTACGGTAAGCGCTGTTGAATCAAGTACCCAGATGTGTTCGCGGTATTGTCGGTTTGGATCACAAGAGTTTGCGTATCGCTCACCTGGTAGAACGAGACGTTAAGGGTGGTCACCGACGGTGGAATGAACGGGTATCCGCCCGTCGGCGTCGGGATGTTGAAGCTCCCCGTGAAGCGGCCGGGATTGGCAACGTCTGCGGCGAAGGTGCCGGTGAAGGATGCGACGGCATTCGGAGCGTTGCTTTGAGCATAATCGGCTACACCATTGCTGAAGTTACCGGCACCGTCGCTGGTTACCACACCAACGAGATCCAATTCATTTGGGGTTGCAGCGGCAATGCAATTCTGGAGGTTGAGACCTTGGTTTCCCACGATCGCAGCAGGAGTCGGGGAGATTTGAGGGATTAAACTGCCGGTTCCTATGATGTTTGCATCCGTGTGCAGCAGCAACGCACCGCCCCCGCCGCCCGAAGAGTTGGGATCAAGAAAATTGAGGGACGGATCGATCATGTAAACGTTGAAAGTAGAATTTCCTGCTGCGTCCGTCAGATTGAGCGTGCCCTCCAGGCCGGTCGTAAACGCAAAGGTGCCGCTGACGGCTTTGGCGACGCTCGGAGTCGTGGGTGCTGCTCCGCCTACGTTTGCGTCAGAGACGCCGCCGGTGATTTTGCTCATGCCGTCCGCGGTCAATTGTCCGGCTGCCACCGCTCGCCCGGTGGAACTCCAGCCGGAATGTTCGAAAGCAAGTTTTCCCGAAAGGGTTGCGGCTGCCGTGCCTTGGGCATAAGCGCTGCCCCCCGCTAAGTCCACGTTGTCATCCTCGAACAGTCGAAGGACTTTCGAAGAGACGATATAAAACGTAAAGGACCTGGTTGTCCCCGGCACTGGAACGACGGTGAATCTCCCGCGGCCGTTCGTGTCCGGTGCTGCGAAGATACTCCCGGTAAAAGACTCAGAGGAAACGGTGCCGCCGATATTGGTGTCGAGTATGCCACCAGTCAAGTTCCCTTGACCATCAGAGCTGAAAACGCCGCCAAAAGCGACCTTTGCAGTCGGCGGAACCGCAGCGTCGACCCCCTCCATGGTGAAGGAATAGCCGCCGGAGATTTGGGATGTGGCAAAATTTCCGGATTGCAAGTCTAAGGTTCCGCTCCCTGGGTCTCCGCCTGTCTCTATGATCACCGCATGCGAAGCAGAGGTAACAACAAAGCTGAAGGTTAAAGTTTCCCCGTTTTGTGTATGAATCGTCATCCTGCCGTGGCCGCTGGCATCAACCGAATAGGACGAGACCGGGTCAACGGAGGTCGCGTGAATGGGATCCGCTTGATCCCGATAGCTTGTGGAAACAATGTCCTCCATCCCGCCCAAAATATTCCCATTCCCATCGACATTCACGCTCCCCGCAAACGTGGTGGTGCCTCGGCTCGCTGAGTTTCCAGTTGGCGCCATGATCAAAAAGGCGTACTGACCTTTCAGTGTGGCATTCGACGCGGTTCCGGAAATAACGACCGCGGCGCTGGCACTCTTGGACGAATCGGTGACGGAGGTCGCGATGATGGTTACGCTGCCGCCGGTCGGCACCGTTGCCGGCGCGGTGTACGTGGTCATGCTGCCGCTCGGTGTAGAGGCGGGATTAAAAGCACCGCAGGCAGCCGCAGGTGTGCAGCTCCAACTCACTCCGCGAGCGGCGGAATCATTTTGGACCGTGGCCGCCACGCTTGCGGTGCCGCCGGTCCCAAGCGATGCCGGGGGCATAGTCGAGAGCATGACGGAGACGATCTGTGGTGGGGGCCCTGATACTGGCGAACTTCCACCGCCGCACCCGGTAATCGATGCCACGATGCCCATGGCTAGGAGGGATAAATTCCTATGCACGGCTCCGTCCGAAAAGCGCACAATCTTACGACCTGTGGGGAGGTTCGACTAGCATAGCGGACCCCGAGCAACCGGATCGGTCCGAAATCATGGATGTCCCCGAAGAGTCAACGCTGGCCAGGCGTCAAGCGGAATGGCTCGAAAACCGGATGCAAGCAACACAAAGAGCGTCAAGCATCGCGCCTTCACTTCTTCTCTATAGAAGTGTTCAATCGAACCGTGGCCCGGAAAAAGCTAGGGAGCAACGGCAAGGAAACTGTCACCGGTCAGGAAAAAACGGGAAAATCTTACGAATTTCTTCCTCGCTCGGTTGATGTCCATATTCGGTGATCTCAAAAGCCTCCGCGTGCTGGATGCCGGCCGCTTGTGCGCCATACCGCTTCTCTAACGCCTGCCGCCATTCCGGTTGCAGTTTTCTCGTCGCCAACGGTCCTGCGGCCAGCCATTTCTTCCGCTCTGCCGGATCCTTCGGCACTTGGTCGAGCCGTCCCTCGGTCCACGGCAGCCACTCGTAGAACTGCGATACATGCGCGTCCAGCATATTGATCTTTTTCTCGAACACATCGTCAATCGACACTACGATGTCCGCGCGAAAAGGCTCAGGACGCGTGAACCGATCACTGTAGTAAAGGAACACGGGATTGCGCTTCAGCGCTGGCGTATCCGTCACTAAATCCGGCACGATGACCATGTAGGATCCGTCCTGCACCAAGACGCCGGTGTACCGATGGTCCGGATGATAATCATTCGGGCGAGGCGCAATGACGATGTCCGCGTTCCATTGGCGGATCTCGCGGATGACCTGCTCGCGCACTTCCAAAGTCGGCAGCAGCTTGCCGTCGTGATTATCAAGCACTTCGTACTCAATGCCGATGCGTCGGCCCGCCTCCAGGGCCTCGGCGCGTCGGCGCTTGGCGAGTTCCTCACCGCGCATTGACTGGTGCCCGGCATCGCCATTGGTTAGCGACACGAACTTTACCTTGTCGCCGAGCGCGGCGTACTTAGCAGCGACACCGCCCGCGCCGAGATCGCAATCGTCAGGATGCGCGCCGAAAGCGATGACGCGCACAGGCTGATGCTGAGCTCGCCCGGGCAAAGCGAAGAGCGACACTGCGGTTAGCAGGTATGCGAGACGCGCACGGTAACGCACGAAGTTTTTGCAGAGCATTTGACCCACCGAGTCGAGGAGACTCATTTCCAGACGGATTATATATCTGCGGCCTCCACTTGCCGCGCTATTTTGGGGCTTCGTCCGCGATCGCTTCGGTCTGCGGTCGCATGGGGTTGCTTGTCCGCGCAAGGCGGTTTCCGAAGGATGCCGCTGACCGGAGTCCCGTCACAATGCGAGCGCATTGGAGTCGGGAAAGGAAGAGCCGCACCCAAGCTGCGGTTATGAATAACGCACACAAATTCGCAGCCTGCATTTTGGGCAAGCCGGTCAGGGTGAATCGTCGGCCCATTAGATCCATCGAACCCGTCCCTCCTCCGTCGCCCGGGTATTGCGGACGAGAAGCAACACCAGAATCATGGCGACGAAAGGAACCATGCCGGCAACGATCACGATCGGGTCAAAGGAATGCGCGGCTGACGCAAGGCGCGTATCCGAGAAGTGCCCAATGAGTTCAAACGCGACGATCGTCCCGATCCCCGCGCCGGTTCCGCTCATGCCGCTCACGGAGGCAACCGACTCGCTGAAAAAAAGGTCCGAAGGCAATACGTTGGCTATGGTCGAGAACGCAGCGTAAGAAAACGTGGCTGCCGAGAAGAGCACAACAATCGCCCACAAGTTGAAGGTGAAAACCGTGGGAATGAGCAGGAGCACGCCGAGGCCGCCAAATACCACCAGAGCCTTTCGCGCAGCCCCAACCGGCCATCCGCGCTTAATCAGATAGCCGGAAGCGGCCCCACCGAAGAAATTTCCCAAATCACTGGCGATAAACGGAACCCATATAGCAAGGAGGCTGCTCTTCAAAGGTATGCCTTTGGCCACCAGATAGATGGGGAACCAATCCGTCACAAAGAACCACACCGGATCCGTAAGCCCCTTGGCGACAATCGTTCCCCAGGTCTGAGGCAGGGTGAGGAGCGCAGCCCATCCCGGCTTCGGCCCGCTCGTCTCCACACCGGGGGCATAGACATCAGCGAGAATCATTTTGCGTTCGGCTTCGCTGATGCGCGGGTGTTGCTGCGGCGTGTGGTACGCGTACCGCCAGACGATGAGCCAGAGGAAACCGAGCAGTCCAGGAAGGACGAACGCCGGGCGCCATCCCCAACGAAAGTACACGGTCAATACCAGGAAAGGGGCGATGGCGCTGCCGACCGACGATCCACTGTCAAACAGAGCGGTAGCCAACCCTCGCTCGCGCTTCGGAAACCATTCGGACACCGCTTTCGTGGCACCCGGCCAATTGGCGGATTCTCCGGCTCCCAGAAGGAAACGAAACGATGCGAAACTGTAGAAGCCCCTGGCCAGCGGAGTGAAAACCGAAACCAGGGAGTACCACAGCACGGAAAGAGTCAGTCCGCGCCTCGTACCGATGCGATCCATCAACCTTCCGAAGAGCGTCTGGCCGATGGAATAGGCCACGCGGAAGGCGATCACCAGGTTGGCGTAGTCGGTGTTGGTCCAGTGGTGGTCTTGCTTGAGATACGGCGCGAGCAGCGAAAGCGTCTGGCGGTCAATGTAATTGATGACCGTGGAGGCAAACAACAGCGCCGCAATCCACCAGCGCAGGCGCGGAACGGGCCGCGGCTTGGGGCTTTCATTACCGATCATGCTGTGCGCACCGGCCATACCTGCCGTCAATGCCACGCGTCTCCAACCGTACCGCAGTTTTACTGTCGTGGTCTGCCCATATGCCTATGCGAAGGCCTTTCTTTTCTCCGGGCTCAACAGGGCGGCCGACTCTTTATCGAGGAAAACAGTCGCGTGCGCGTGTGTGCGCAGGATGGACGCTGGGGCCAGCGGGCTGATCTCGCCTTCGAAGCACGACTTTACTGCCTGCGCTTTTCGTGCCTCGGGAACGACCGCAATGATTTCCTTCGACTTCAAGATCTGGCCGACGGACATGGAAATCGCCCGCTTGGGAACCTGGGAGAGTTCCGCGAACCAGGACTCACCGACTTGCTGGCGGCGGCAGGCTTCATCCAGGTCAACGATGAGATAGGGTTCCTCGGTCTGGAAGTCTGCCGGCGGGTCATTGAACGCCAGGTGGCCATTCTCGCCAATTCCGACAAAAGCGACGTCAATCGGAGCTGCGACCAACTCCGCCGCGACCATGCGAACAGCCTTCGGAACATCTCCGTCACCCTCGAGAAAGTGATACTTACGAATCCCGGTTCTCTGGATCAAACGCTCGAGGAGGTATTTGCGAAAGCTGGCGGGATGAGACGCGGGCAGCCCGACGTATTCATCCAGGTGAAACATCTCCACGCGCGGCCACTCGATGCCGGGCATAGCGGTCAGAGCGTCGAGGAATTCGAACTGCGAGGCGCCCGTCGCGGCAATGATTCGCGCTCGGCCGCCTTCCTGTATTGCCTTGCGGAGTGAAACTGCGGCCTGCTCCGCTGCCGCCCGTCCCAGAGAAGTCTTGTCGTCATAAATCTTAATTACCATCGGCGAGCCCCAGCATCTTGGACAACGTTCCGCCCATGATCATCTTGCGCGTGCGCTCGGGAACCGCGCATGCATCGAACATGGCGTGATACTGCTTCACTACCGACTCTATTTCCCCCAAGCCCGTGTCCGAACCGAAAACGATTTTTGCGAACGCACTTGGGTCGCTGTCGGCGGGCTTTTGTTTCCACTCCGGGCTCTGCCATTGCGTGTTCGACCACCAAAAAATCTTTTGGAAATCCGCGAGGCGCGCCTGCATCTTCGTGAGCGTGGAACCACTCAGGTCGAAAAACACATTGGGATTCCATCTCGCGATTTCTGCGGCCCACTCGTATTCGGGATTGCCACAGTGCGCGCCCAGCACCGTGATTTTCGGAAATCGCCGGGCGATTTCTTCCAGGTAAATCGGGCGCATGCGTCCGGAAGCCACGTCTTCCGGCTCGTCAAATTTTCTGCGCAGCACGATGCCGGTGTGGAAAAGAACGATCCAACCATACCGGTTTGCACGTTCGTACACCGGGAGGTACGACGGGTCGTTGTACGGCTTCTTCACAAACTCTAGTTCGCCAAGACCGCGGTAACCCATGGCGTGCAGCTCTTCCACCTGCTTGACTACCTCCGGAGCGTCCAAGTCTACCGAGCCGAACGGGATAATCTGTCGGGGATGCTGTCTCGCAGCGTCGAGGACCGCTTTCCTCGAAGCAAAAGGCGTCAGCACGCACGCCGTGAGATTCAGCCGGTCGGAAAGTTTGAGGAGGTCGGCGATGAAATTGGGGTTTTTCTCGTCGAAATGCACGTGCATGTCCACGATATGGTCCGGCATTTCGGGGGAACCAGACACGCCGCGACCAAGTGCAAGCGCGTTGTACGGGGCTCCCCGAAGCACCGCGGACCAGCCCGCGGCTGCGCCTACGTGACCGAGAAACGTCCTGCGTGATAAAGGATGGTTCACTGGACTTCCTCCTTTCTGGCGTTCCCAGGTCTTTGCTCTCTAGACAATGTTGAGCTCTAGCCGCTCTTCGTGTTCAACCAAAGTCATCTTGATGGAGTCAGCTAAGTCCCTGGCGAGGGGATTTTAGCACTAGCATCGCCCCGGTAACGTCAAAGCAGCAGGTAAATTCCGTGATTCGAGGGGAAGCAATCGGATCGGCTTAGAAGACTTGCCCGCAGGTAAGTACTCGTACTGAGAAAAGGTTTTCCCTGTGACATCGCGGGTATCTTGCCTTTCGCTTGTCCTCTAGCAGCTAGGACAATCTTTGACGGCAACCGAACGGCGGCTAGCCACACGATTCAATTTCAAACGCCCCCTTGGCGTTCGGATTCCAAAATCTGTCGCGCTAGAGCAAGGCGCGGAATCTTTGAATATCTCCGTGCGGGGGATCTGTTTTTGCGACGGATCTACGGGCTACAAAAGGGCACGCCCTTCGAGCTTACATTTGAGATGCCGGAGGAAGTCGGCCAGAAACCTGCATCGGAATGGTACTCGACGGGGTCATGTTGTTCGCAAACAAAAGAGAAGCGTAGTGTCCGCCGTATACTCCACACTCGGATTCTGTTGCGAAATCTCTTGTCAGAGCGTCGGGCAACTTTCACTACGTTCACGACCGTCACATCCGGCGCGCCTTTCGAGGCTTTGGGGCCGGCAAAAATGAGCCTCAGCCGTTGCAAACGCCCACATCGAAACGCCGGTTCCGAATAGTTGTGAATTCGTGTTGTGAATTCGTTGACTTGCCTAAATGCGTGGCCTAACATGCGCGGAAAGGCGGGTCACGCTGATGATCGGGCGGGTCATTTCGCATTACCGCATCGTCGGGAATCTCGGCGCTGGCGGCATCTGCGGGAATGGTTTCCGCTCCGAGCTTCTGCGCCACACATCTGCGCAGTTGCTGAATGATTGCCGAAGCAAAATCCTCTCTTTGCCTTCCAATCCCGTGTACGATCGCAACAGCGACGCTCTGGGTCATAATGGTGTTTCCTGCCGTTTAGAATACTTCTGCCGCAGTGTCGAGAGTATGCAAGAGCGCACAGTCTTCTTTCCGGATCTTATACATGGTGAGTCGATTTCGCTCGGATCGGAGAGGCGGCAGGCATTGTACACCACCGCTCCGCCAGCTGACGTAGCGAACAACCCAGCCGGCTGGGCTGAGGACGATTGTCTCTGCTAACATCATGAGCCCCGGATGGCTGAGGTCAAGGGCCGTCACTATGAGTCCCCGGCATCAACAGATTTTCGGTTGCGGTCGATTCCTTTATCCCTGCTTATCTCCTGTCAAACTCACATGGTCGAGAGTTTTGCAAGCTAAGACGCGGAAGAGCCCAGCTTTCCAGGGCGCGAGCGAACACTCGCGCAGGCCAGCCAAGATGGGAAAGGAGAATTTCAATGAAGAAACATGGGGCGACGCTTGCGTCCGTTGTTATTCTCTGTGGATCAGCGCTGATCGTGTCTTGTACAAAACCCTACCACGAGGAAAACGAACGCTATGTGTTCGTGGCCACGAATGTCAACCTACCGTATTGGCAAAACGCGGAAGCCGGTTTCCTGGACGCGGCCAAGGCATTGGGCGTAAAAGCTGAACTGGTCGGTCCGCCGGGGTACCAACCAAACGCAGAGCTCGGAATGTTCCGCCGGGCGTTAGAGCAGAACCCCACGGGAATCTGCCTCTCCGCGGGGAGACCCGAAATTTTTCAAACAGAGATCGACGCAGCGATCGCCCAAGGCATCCCAGTCATCTGTGTGGATGCGGATGTGCCCGGTTCGAAGAGGGTTTTGTACATCGGAACGGACAATGTCAGGGCCGGGCGAGAAAGCTTACAGCGCATGGCGGAGCTCCTTTCGAGCAAAGGAAACGTCGCGGTTGTCACAATTCAGGGACAGCATAACCTGGACGATCGAGTCACGGGAGTTGCTGACGCACTGAGGAATTTTCCTGCTCTCAAGTTAACAAAAATCGTGGATGACAAAGGCGACGCGCGAAGCGCATTTGACCAGGTGTCCGAACTGCTACAGAAGAAAGAAAAAGTCGATGGAATCATTTGCCTGGAAGCAACGGGGGGCTCCGGTGCCGCCGAAGCGCTACACCGCTTAAACATGGAAGGCAAACTGCCCATCGTGGCGTTCGACGATGATCCTGAGACATTGGATTGGATCGAACGCGGCGCGATTGCCGCGACCGTCGCGCAAAAGCCATATGTCATGAGCTATTACGGGCTAAAATTCCTCGACGATCTGCACCATAATGCCGTGCGCCAATTCAAGGATTGGCGTACCGCCCTGGCGCCGCCGATGCCTACGTTCGTAGATACCGGCACGGTAGTAGTGGATAAGAATAATCTCAAGATCTATCGCGAAGGTCTGCCCGTCCACGCCAAGGCAATGTAGAAGTACACCCTGGCGAGATATCAGCAGCAGAATTTGTGTCCTTGCCCAAAAGACTGCCGCGGAAGAGCGCCCGCGCTAGCGCTGTCGCAATGAAATCCTGGAGCTGAAGGAAGAGAACTCACGAGCGGCAAGCTCATGGTGCTGCGCTTTCGTTCGGCATCGTGATCAGATTGCTTCGCTCAAGCCGCTGCCTCCGGCGGAGTCGACGTCGAGGCTAGATGTGAGAGGGCGCTCTGCTGGGCTCCTTTTTCCTCGCCCTTGTCGATCCCGATCGAACCTTTGAAAAGCGCGCCGTCTTCAATCAGGATCTCTGCCGTTGTCAGATCCCCGGTAACCGAACCATCCTTCTTGATCGTGATTCGCTTCTTCGCCCGCACGTTTCCTTGCACGTTGCCAAACACCACTATCTCGGCCGCGACGATGTCGGCGGTCACCTTCGCCGTCGTCCCTATTGTCAGACTCCCCTCGTCGAGTTGAACCATGCCTTCGAAGGTACCCTCGATAACCAGATCCTCGCCGCCGGTGACTTCGCCTTTCATATGCAAGCTTGCGCCGAACCGCGAGGCGACGCTGGCCATCATCGCTCCGGTTGGGGCCGCCACCTCTTTGTTTATTTGCATGGTTCCGGGCAAACTCGCTCGAGGGGGCCTCGGCGGCTGATTCACTGGCAGATGCTTCGAGGCCGGTTTCGCAGTTTGCCGCTGGCCCGGTTTTTCTCTAAGCCACGTGGAGACCTTTCGTGAAACACCGCGAATGACCCCGACAACATAATCGGTGCTCGACACTTTGTTTCTCATCGCCAACCTACCAAGTCCGCGCTCTTGAACATCTTCCCGTTCGCCTTAAATGGATGTCCTCGCAGTTGTCTCCACTTCTCGAACAATCTTGGATTGTTCTTGAGTTGCAGTAAAGCAGAAGCAACCACTTCCGCACTCGGCATGTCCGGGTCCGCGTCGACAGAAAAGCAAGTGGCTTCGCTGCGGCGCGATATCACGCGGACCAATTTATAGTCCACTAAAAAGCTCCGCCGCCCGGCCCTCAGGCGGTAAGTTTCGTCCTGAACATGTTCAGCACCAGTGAGGCGAGCGATACGCTTCAGGTATTCTGCGGCGCGCCGGGCGGGAGTCCATGTTTGCATTTTCATCGCGAGCCGGTCATTTCGCACGGGTGAACACCTCGCCGTCAGCCCTGAAGGCCAGACCATGCTGCTTGGCCCACTTGTCAAAGAGGCGGGGGTTATTCTTCAGCTGCAGCAGCGCGCTGGCAGTCTCCTCCGCCCTGGGCATGGCTTTACTCGAGCAGTAAAAGCAAGTCTCATCATAACCGCATTCGGGATTTGTCGCATCTCGGAGTCGCCGGACATATCGATCACGCACATAAAACCTCGTCTTGCCGACATCAAGGATGTAAGCCTCATCCGTTTGCGTTGCGCCGGTCAGGGCCGCGATGCGTCTCAGATAAGTTTTCGCGCGGCGGCTTCGATCGGATAGGCGCATTTCCTGCGAGCCCACCTCCAAGGCACGGAAACGGCGCTGTAAGGCATTGCCATGGTGGGGGCGAAGCTCGGTTTCTCTAAGTGTGTCTTTGCGGTGCATGGCCGCGAACACCGACCTCCACAGCATCATGGCCAGAATCATTACCAGCAAGAGGATTACGTTTGGCATTTTACGAATACCGCGACGCCGAAAATAGATCGAGAAGTGTCGTATCACCCCAGGACGAAAATGTCAGAATCTTGGCTTTCACCTTGGTCTCCTGCGGGAAAGGAAGCGGCGGGGCTAACTCCCTCTCATGTGATGTCGCACCGTTTCCCACGGTTGTCAAGACTCGCTTTTAAGTAGCGGCGGGCTGGTCTTCAAAAAACCGGTCCATCATCGCGATGAGGCCAGCCGGGTTGAAGAAAGTGTGCCGCCCCGAACCGAAGAAGTTCAAATATGCCGCCTCGAAGCTCTGCGAAGGATTGGAGTTGCTGCATGACGTCCTCGGCCGAGATCCCTTCAATCAATCACCAACGCTCGTATTGCAAACCGGCGATATACCGGCGGGACGCGAACGCCTTTCTGGTCGGGGCTCAGGCTTCTCACGAATCGTAGTTGGTGATTCCCCGGGCTTGCAATTCTCTTCCGGCGGGGAGACCATTTTCGAGGAGGGACGATGCTGGAGGTGGGCCAACTAGTGCGTGTGAATCTGGCTGGCTTGCAGGCCGAGGGTGTGATGTTTCAGGCGGCGGTTACCGATGCTGTCGGCCACATCGTGAAACAAACCTCGGCAGAGCCACCCAAGTACCTTGTAAAGTTACTGTTCTCGTTCCGTGGTGTTACCGAAGTTGAAGTTCCTGCCGAGCGCATCCACGCCGACAAATAACTGGCTCCCGGCGTAACCATCAGCTGAGCTTTGACTTTTCCTCTTCGATTCCGCTTTTCGTATTACAATGTCAATGTGGAGCGCTAACCATCTAGCACTTGCCTGATTCTCGGATACCGGCGGGCTACTTCTTCAGGAAACCACATCACCTTCTGAGCTGGCCTCCCCTTCAGCGCTTCCCAGCGGCGGTTCGGGTGCTAGGCGCGGTCGGAAGCCGGACGGGTGTACATGCAAGGCTACAGCACAGACTCCAGCGAACGGAGATTTGTTCCTCTTCTGCTCGCAGCGTTGGCGATTGTGTTTGCTTGGGTGTCCTCCAAAATGATGGACGCCTTGCATTTCTCAGTCCCTTGGTGGCTGGACGCGCCCTCCAGCTTGGCTTTTTACGGTGCCCTCTACACTCTTTTTGACAAGCATCTCTGGCGCAACCGCTTCGTACACAAACTGGGACTGTCCAGAATGCCGGACCTCACCGGACGCTGGCGCGGGTTCCTGATCTCCTCGTTTGACGGCCACGTCAAGCGTCACGATGTGCTACTCCAGATTTTCCAGACCTGGACGCAAGTTTCCGTCTATCTCACGACCTTTACATCCATTTCGCGAAGTAGCGCCACCGAAATCCAGGTGTCCGACCCGGAAGGCGTCTGTTTGACCTACCAGTACCAAAATCAGCCGCTGTCCTATGCCATGAAGTCGATGCATATGCATCATGGCACCGCCGTGTTGCGCCTGTCTGAGGAGGGCGACTGCTTGGCGGGAGAGTATTACAATGGGCGAGACCGGCGTACCTACGGACAAATCTGGTGTTGGAGAGAACACGAAGGCCGTGTCATGCGATACCTGCGCATTCTCGAACTTGTCGGTCGCAGGCGGAAGGCCTCGTGACGTGCTCACGATCCGAAAGCCGTTTGAGGTTTGGTGCTCCACACGGGCAACGCTGGCTGTTCCACGAGGATCGACGGGCAAAAACAATCGTCCGGCACTCGCAGCCTTGCACAAGAGTTTTTGAAAGAACGCTGCCCATCCTGCATGGTGTACCGATTTTGCAAGCATCCCACGGGACAGACCTTTTACCTTCAGGTCTTCGACAAAAACTATTCCATAGTTGTTGACGATCTTTCGAGACAAGTTGTGTTGGAAATCGCTGCGTGGTTAAACACTTTGCGGTGAATCTTGGCCACCAGACGAACCGCTTTCTTCCAGCGCTTGGAAAACTTCTGGCGACCTGCAACTCGACGTTGTGCTCGACGAAGACGCTTCTGCGCCTTTTGGAACCAACGAGGATTGCAAAAGATGCAAGAGAATCTCGGCTTTGAGCGTGTATGCATTGGTCGTTTGCAGAGCCCTTCCTAATTGTCGGACGAGAGAAATAGGAAGAATAGGAAGAAGACCGCACGACGCACCCTCAGAAAGCATTTTGCATATAAAATCGAACGCCTAAAGAATTATAGATCGGTCCCTTGAGTGAGTAGCGTCGAAGCGCAAGGGACGCCAATAATGCGATGAAGAATGACTAGCGTTGGTCGCCTAGCGGCACTGCCAAAAAGAAAAGCTGAATTCATCGAGCCGATGGAATGCGCGCCGGTCCCGAAGCTGCTGGACGGGCCGGGATGGTTGTACGAGGTAAAACTTGATGGATACAGAGCTGTCGCGGTTAAATCGGGCCGGGTCAATTTGTTCTCGCGGCGACACAAATCGTTCAACTCGCAGTATCCCCACCTTGTCGAAGCTCTTGTCGAGCTTCCCGAGGGTACGGTTGTCGACGGAGAAGTCGTCGCTCTAGATGAATCTGGCCGACCAAGCTTCAATCTGCTCCAAAGCTTCCGCAGCGAAGCGTCGCGTATCCACTATTTTATCTTCGATCTTCTTATCTGTAACGACCGAGACCTCACAGGTCTGCCGCTCAGTGAGCGCCGTGGGTTGATGAAATCGCTTTTGAGGTTGCGTTCTCCTCGAATCCGCATCGCCGAACAGTTCGAGGTTTCCGCGAACGACATGCTTTCCGCCGTCCGGCAACAGCAATTGGAAGGAGCCATCGGAAAACGCAAAGACAGCTCGTACGAGGCAGGAAAACGAACCGGTGCATGGGTCAAATGCCGGGCGAATCGCGGACAAGAGTTGGTCATCGGTGGATACATTCCGGGGCCACACGGATTTGACTCGCTCATCGTCGGATATTACGAAGGCCAAGATTTGATGTACGTCGCCCGTGTCCGCAACGGCTTCGTTCCGGCGTCGCGGCGACAGGTCTTCGAGAAAATCCGTCATCTTGTTTCCCCTACCATGCCCTTCGCTAACCTGCCGGATACCCACAAAGCACGTTGGGGCGACGAGTTGACGGCCGAAAAGATGAAGGAATGTGTTTGGTTGCGGCCTGAAACCGTTGCTCAGGTCGAATTCTTGGAATGGACGGCGGGCGACCGGCTCAGACATTCCAAATTTGTGGCGCTCCGCGATGACAAGAATGCGCGAGACGTGGTGAAGGAACGCATGCCCCATGGATAATTGTCGTGGAGCACTGAGAGTCGCGATCTGCGCGGCATTTCTTGGGTGCTGTACAGCGCGGGCGATGCCGCGGACGCAGAAATGACTCTGTCATTGATTCGAGACTACGGACCAATCCTCAATCCTGATGATCTAAGTGGCCTATCGGAGGGAAGACGTGCGGCAGGAAGCGTAGGCCGATCGGCTCCGGCGGTCCGCGAGCAATCGGGAAAGGAGGAACAGAAGCTTCAATCTAGATTGGATAGATGAAGGCGACCTGACGAGAAGCTCTGATGGCGGCACGGCCCTGCTAGGAGCAATCGCTGCTATAATCTGTTCCCCATTTTTCCTACCCAATTCAAACATGGTAGGTGTTCGATGGACTGGCTAAGGACACATGAGTTCATTGCGATTTGGCTGGGAGGAATCGCATTGATCCTCATCTTCGTGTGGGACAGACTGGATAGTCGGAAACAACACCGAGAAATACTGGCTCAGTTAACCGTTTCCCAAAAACAAGTCGAGGCAGCACAGAATAATGCCGCTGCTGCCAGAGCAAGCGCCGCGTCTCTTGTTCATACCGAGCGTGCTTGGGTAATGGCGGAACTCGACTGGTCGGAAAGGTCAGTGTTGCATGTCGTGCAGAGCGCCTCTAAAGGCGAACCCGAAGGCACGGTCGAGCGCGTGACCGCAAATGTGAAGTTGACTTGCAAGAATGAGGGCAGAAGTCCCGGGTGGATAAACAACGTATATGGTTATCTGGAGATTCTCCCTGCGGGTTCGATGTTAGGCAGTCCAAATAGGAGCGATGGCCAGAATTTTGGACCCGTCGGGCCGCTCGGTGCGGGCAAGGAGCGGTCTCGGAGTCTTGACCTGACTTGCTTGGGTTCCGCAAAGCGCGGCGAGTTTCTGAGCGCCTACGTGGTTATCGAGTACCATGATATTTTTGGGTTCAAAAGGGAAACATTCCTCGGCTATAAAATCGACCCATCGAGTGGTGGAATTTATCGGCAAGATGATTCGCCCGAACGTAACCGGAACACCTAGTCAGTAAGCCTCCGTTTCTCGCCGCCTACAGGGAATCCTGAGTCTAAACTTCCACAGAAGCGCTCAACCTATCAAGCAGCGGTCGCTGCTTTGGCTTTGGGTTCATCGTAAACAACGCCAATGGCCTCATCGAGAACGTCATCCGCAAGATTGTTGATTGTCTCCCAAACGGCTTCGTAAATCGCAGCTGCGCACGTTCCTTTGGCAGCCTCTTCACTCAAAAGCCTACACAAGCGATCTCTGAGATTCTTGTTTCGCCCCGCTATCTTCAACGACAAGTCCGCAACCCGCTGAAAGGGGTGTCTGTCCGAGCCCGGGGGCCATTTAATGTCCTGGTCCACCATCGCTTGGTCTTCCGCCACTTCAAAAAAACCGCCGTTTTCCGCCTCCTTTTGTCGCTCTCTTCTCCGCGCTTGGACCAAGTCTTGCATCCCGCCGCGCACTTCTCGTGCGTAGCGCTCACCCTGTTCCGCGGTCAAATTGTTTTGCTGGTTCTGTCGTGTTACCGCTCGCCGTTCCTGATACTGCTCGAACCATGTTTGCTGCATTTCTACCTCCCCAAACTTCGGGAGCCACTATTCGCCCAATGGCTCCTGCAACATAGCGGCGGGAATAGCTGGGTTTTGCATAGCCGCTTGTACATGCCGACCACTTTGAATACCTGATTT
>Ga0126371_10001861_pt1 | contig 17965 bp, 15 predicted proteins | sample PanSoiMetaPlot_4_FD_110145 | JGI IMG/M metagenome (GOLD analysis project Ga0126371, IMG submission 110145) | Tropical forest soil microbial communities from Panama - MetaG Plot_4 | ecosystem: Environmental > Terrestrial > Soil > Tropical forest > Bulk soil | place: Panama | collected 2016-02-17 | reverse complement strand
TTGGATCAACGGGATGCCGATGTCTGACCAAAAATCCATTGCGAAGGCTCTAATCAAGCTCAATCTTACGCGCGAGAATGCGAGGGACATGGCTGCGGCAGCGGGTGTGGATGCGGATAGGCTCATGGCGGTTGCGGAGAAGCTCGTTACTGCTAAGCCTCTCGAGCCTGAAGAGACTGACGTTTACGGTCGCTTCGATCTGCTCTTGAGTGCCCAACTGGACGAGGGTTATCAGAGAGGTGACCAGCGTTATAGAAATAGTGCCAAAGCCCTCGCAGTACCAGTTGCTGTCGTTCTCGCACTGTTGGGGGCGTGGGCGATCGACGGAAGCACATTCGGTTGGCACGACGCAATAAAGGCTTTCGCCGGGGGCCTGCTGGCTACGCCATTGGCGCCGGTGGCAAAGGACGTGGCTAGCACGATTCAGGCGGGAGCCAAGCTCGCGCAAGTCTGGAAGAAGTGAAAATATGACCTACTTCATTGACCTGCGTGCGGACAGTGCTGGCGGTAATCCTGTCGCCGACGATAGTGACATTGTTATACGGAGCGATACTCAACGAAATCCCAATCCATCCGCACCCTTGGAGCCTGACTTGATCCAGGCAGTCCAGGGCAGAGACTTGCTGTTAGGAACACACGGTTTCCATGTAAATCGAGACAATGGAATTGACAATCTCAATTGCTGGCAACAATGGTTGCAGCTTGGCGACAACGGACTATTCGTAGGCGTTCTTTGGCCTGGTGATGCACGCTGGATCCCGTACCTGGACTATCCAGCCGAAGGTAACGAGGCGATCAAGAGCGGACAACTGCTTGCGGAATATATAAGTAAAAAACTCCCCGGTGCCGCTAGTATCTCCCTGGCATCTCACAGCTTGGGAGCGCGTGTAATCCTGGAAACCATTCGAAACCTTCCTCCATCGGTCAACGTGAAGACGGTTACTATCTTGGCTGGTGCAATTGACGATACCTGCCTTCATGACGAATACAAAGATGCCGCGAGCCGAATCGGCAAGATTTCTGTCCTCTCGTCACAGCGCGATGACGTTTTGAAATGGGCTTTCCCAATCGGCAATCCCGTGGCGGGCATTCTCACGCGAGGGAGTCCTTATTGGCACGGGGCGTTGGGACGATTTGGACCAAACCCTTCGGATCAGCCGGCTCATCTATGGAAGAGTGCCATTTTGCCGGACTCGTGGCGATTCGGCCACTTCAGCTATATAAATTGCGATCCTTCGGTAGCCGGTCCACCATCGTTCTACCCGCCAGCGGTTGTGGTTCCAGCAGAAGGTGCGCAAGATCCAAGCATGGCCACTAACTGGCGCCAAGCATGGGTCGCCGGCTTCGTCACAACCCGGTTCTTTTAAGTTCGAACTACACGAAGGACGTCAAACATCCTAAGACAAATAAAGCGAAACAGGGGTATAGTTTCTGGCGATTTACAAACCGGAAAAACTAAAAAGTTTGCCTCCCAATAAGGTCTTATCTCAACTATCCAAGGAGGAACTATGACTCGGCTCACCAGGCTCCTCTGTCTCAGCTGTTTCTTGTTGAGCATTCCACTTGAATTGGGATCACAAGATCGAGCTCATGATCTAGCTGGAAAGGCGGCCGCCCAACACCCGGCAAGTTGCCCGAACTCGGGAATGACATTGCAAATATGTCACGATAAATTCCCCGATGGTTGCTCAGCCTCACGCCGCCCCAGCTACGACGCATATCTCGACTTCCTGAAAGACCAAGATCCTGGCCCATCCGTGCCCTCGGTCAAGGACCTCGCGGCGTCTGATTTTTCGGATCTCGAGTCCACGCTTCCCAAGACACTTCGATCCGCAAACCATGCAACGTTCGCTCGCAGATTCGCGAATCTTGGTGAGGGCAATATTCACACGGTCGTCGCGTATCTATATTTCGCTGAGGATACGGCCAAAGGTATCCCTGGCAAACCTGCCGTAAGTGAAACGTGCAACTGCAAGTTAACCGCTCCCGACACCTTCGACTACCATCTTGGTCTCGGCTTCAATTCCGCTCTTGCCGCAAGCGCACGATCGAATCATCCAAAGCCCGGCGATTCTTCGTTCGCGCCGCTCGAAAAAGACAGTGTTGTTGCCGAAATGACCCCTTTTACACGTCATCCGAAATGGACATTCGACCGCGTTACCGTTCTCCAGGGAAAACAGGTAAAAGTTGTGGGTCAACTGATGGTCGATAACATCCATTTCAACAGTAAGGACGACTGCAAATTTCCTTCGGCTAATCCTAGCTGCTGGCGTTCTACGGTTTGGGAAATCCATCCGATCACTCAATTTTACGTCTGCAACGCACCGGGAGGATGCACGGTCTCCTCCCCGGACGCCGACTGGACCAGCCTCGACACGATGCCGTGAACCCAAAATATGAAAGCGAAGCGGGAAATCCAATTCAGTAAACCTCACACGGTCGGGTCCGAACGACTCCGGGAGGTTCGAAGCGTAAGGAGGCGCTCTCATAGCTGCGGTTTGCAGCCAATAGGGCTGGTAGTTGTTTGGTCTGCGCGTTGCAGATGATGACCTGCAAACTGGACGCGCCTTCACTGCATCGTGAGGTGATACCGGTGACGCCGTTTTTGCGGTCAACAAAGGTCATTCAGCGTCGTGGTGGGCAACCGACGCAAAGTTGACAAAGTGCTTGAAGCCGGCATAACCACAGGTTATTAACGCGATGTCTAGATTTCACGACGACTTGTGGCAAATGACGAAAATCGAATCCCACTCTCGCCAGATTCAAAGGGGGGCGGGCCGCGCCCACCGTTAAGCCCTGGCCCTCGTGAATGAATTAAACCGCTCCGATTCGGGTAGGTGTGAGTGTATTCAGGCCGGCTGTTAGGCGGCGGTCACTGCTTCGCGAGTGAAGAATTGTTTACGGGCCGTATCGCAGATCGCGATCACGGCTGGATGCTTGAGTCTTCTCTCCACCGATATCGCGTAGAAACTATTGCGCACCTCGCGAGTGCGTCCTATCACCTGAAGGCTCTCCTGCTTCAACTGTTTTTCGAAAACGGACGCTATGGGAAACACGCCCCGTCCTGCCTGTCCGAAGGCTCGAAGCAGTGCATAATCCTCGAATTCTCCGGCTATCGCCGGGCGAACGCCGTGCGTTTCTAGCCAGGAATCGAGATGGTTCCGGATCGCGGTGTTCTCCGCGGGCACCAGCAAAGGGGCCTGATGAAGCGAGTGCGGGAAATCACCCGCGAGGCTTCTGCGCAGTTTAGGAGTGGCTACGAATGTCGTGCCGCACTCGCCCAGCAGATGGTTGTAGGCTTTCACTCTTACATGCGGATTGACCGGCACATCCGACAAGACGACATCTAATTGATGAATCGCAAGCTGGGATAACAGCTGATCCGAACTCCCTTCGCGACAAACAATTCGAACTGGTTCGCGCAGCCGAAATGCGGGTTCCATAAGCCATTGCGCGATCATTTTCGGAACTACGTCGACCACTCCAACCACCAGACGCAAAGGCCGCCCCGTGGGTCGGTCTTTGACAGCCTTCATCAGTTCCTGGCCGAGCGCAAAAATTTCTTCTGCATAGCTGAATACGACGCGGCCCATTTCGGTCAGTACTAGGCTGCGGCCCGATAGCACCAGCAATTTTTCGCCGAAGTGTTCTTCGAGGCTGTGCAGTTGCGTGCTGATTGCGGGTGAGGAGACGCGTAGTTCCTCGCTGGCCTTGCGGATGCTGCCTTTCCTCACTACAACAAAGAAGTACTGCAGATGATGGTAGTTTAGCCATTCCATGAGTTCGACTCCCGATTTAAGCAAAGCGTCTCTATTTGCAGCAAATTATAGCTTTTTCTTTACCTTTTCAGGTTCGAGCTCAACATTAGGGACGTGTCCGACCTGATAAGTAAAAGCTAACGATACCCTCCAGTTTTTATAGTTTGTAGAACGCTCCTTGCAGCATCAGATCACTCATACAGCACACAAGGTGACGAGAATGGCGAGTGCACTGCACGGACCACCGCACCACGTCATAGGAGGAACAATGTTGCCCAAATCCAAAATAATTATCGCGTTTTCGTTATTAACGATATTGCTCCTTGTTGGTTTGGCGGATTCGGCGCTGGCTGAGGCCACAACCTTCCGCAATCCTCAGGTCGGCAAACAACTCACGGATTTCAAACAAACAGCATTCGAGATGCGCCGCGAAGCCGACACATTGAAGTCCATGACGCCTAACAAGCGTCTGAGTTGGGAGAGCCATACCTATCGCCTGTCGACGCTCAAGGACCAGGTGAACGAGATGGGTCGATCTTTGGCTGAACTGGAAGCTCAAAAATCGATTGCTTCGGAGGGACAGGCGCTGGCTATCGAACACGCGAGGCCGCATCTGGTTTCGGTTGCGCAAAACCTGACCGCAGCCATCGAGTTGGTGAATGAAAACCGCAACAGCGTTCAGTGGAGCGAGTATGGCAATACTGTAAATGACATCTATGCGCACGCGGACGCGTTGCACAACAGGCTAGACACCATTCTCGATTACGAGAAGGCCAAGACGCGTTTCGATAGTCTGGAGCTAGAACGTTCGTTGATGACTGGCTACTAACTCATTGGTAGGTCCGTTCTTACGAACAGCATTCACGCGCGGACGATTCCGGCTGGCTCATCGGGGCACTCCAGTCAGCCGAGTCCGCTTCACACGATACTCGTGGACGGAACATACATCAGTTGCGGTTGTGAGGAGAGGAACCATGTTGAACCAACTAAAAAGGAAGGTCCTGATTGCGGACAATGACGAAGATGTGCTGGTAGCGCTTGAGCACGCGTTGGAAAATGGCGGCTACACCACCGCCACCGCTCTAAGTCAAGATCAAGTCTCAAAACTTCTAACCGAAGGGGAGTTTGATCTCTGTGTGCTGGATGACTGTTTGTCTGACAACGACTCGATCGGAGTCCTGGCCGAACTCCAAGAACCAGCGAAGGGACCGATTGTCATTGTCACTTACCACCGTTTTCCAGAAGCTCACCAGGAGACTCAGTTGCGTGCTCTCGGTGTGAGAGCTTTTGTAAACAAGAGAGCTCATTCCGAGCTAGTCGACATCGTGTCAAGGTTGCTTGAGTCGAGGCCGTATCAATCGCGTGGCGCGTTCGACCATATGACTTAAGCAAGAATGCCTGTGGAAGGCTCCAAGAGTTGAGGGACATTCGTGCCAACTCAGGCAGGAAGGGTGTTAACGAAATCATCTATTGGAAGGGAGTGTCTGTCATGAAGCGTGCCGAACAAGAGCAGTTAGACGACTTATTCAACCTGGATCCGCAACGGAAGGAGACGATTCGTCGCCGAGCCTTTCAGATCTACCAACAACGCGGAATGACGGATGGTCTGGATGTTGAAGACTGGCTTCAGGCGGAGAGCGAACTGCTCGAATCCGAACGCAGACCGAGCGCAGCGTAAGGCCACTGCCGCAATGAGTGGTCGACTAAGAAGCGCAGTCACACTTGGATCAGCAGAATGATCCATACATGAATCGAGGTACCTTCTCCGTTCTTATTTCATACTTGGAAGGAAGATGTGTGGCAGACCATGTGATATGAGCCGCGGCCCCTTAAGCAAGGCGTGCTTGCTCGCTAGACCAGCGCGACCAGCACGCCTTCATTTCAAGTGGCACAGCGCCATAAGCATCTGAACGAGTTGCCCCAAAAGATCGCCATGAAACGCTTCATCCCAACAACCGCCTCAGAAATGCGCCATCAACTGCAATCAGGTGAACGCTGTAGAGCAAAGCACCGTTCTCTCCCCTAAAATGTGTAACTTCGCCTGTGTGGGGTGACCCTCGTGTGCAGGCCATTTCATCATGAGTCGGACAAACCTCGAAGAGGATACGAAACGAGTGCGCCTACTGATCGTTGACGATCACGAAGCCGTTCGTCGTGGTATCCGATCGCTTGTGTCGTCGCGCTCCGACTGGTCCATCTGCGGTGAGGCAGTCGATGGTGTGGATGCCGTCGACAAGATCAAGGAACTGCGCCCCGATATCGTCTTGATGGACATCTCCATGCCGCGTATGGATGGTGTCCACGCGACCCGCATCGTGCGCAAGGAAGTCCCAGAGTCTCGCGTCATCATTGTCAGTCAGAATGATCCGGCAATTGCCCGCCAGCAGGCGTCCGAGAGCGGCGCAGCAGACTTCGTTACGAAAGGCACTCTCGCACGGGACCTGCTGCCGGCAATCCTCAAGGTTATTGAGACGATTCGTCCGAACGCTACATCACGGTTGGCGTCCGACAAGAGCAGACAGCATCACGACACGGCTGGTTGGTTATTCGGCGGGGGGAAGATGGGCCAGTTGATTCGTGAGTTCGACTGGTCGAAGACCGCACTCGGCGATATTCGAAGGTGGCCAAGCAGCGTGCGTACATCGGTCAATCTGATGTTGAACTCCCAACATCCGATGTGGATCGGTTGGGGACCTGACCTGACCTTCCTGTACAACGATGCGTATGTCTCCGTTCTTAGCTTGGCCAAACATCCTCGTTCTCTTGGGCGCCCTGCGCGTGAGGTGTGGGCTGAGATCTGGGACTACTGCGGCCCTCTCGCAGTTAACGTACTCGAAAAGGGGGAACCTTCGTTCGTGGATGACGTTCGCCTGTTCATGAAGAGGGGTGACTACCTGGAGGAAACGTACTACTCGTATTCCTACAGCCCCATCTATGACGACGAAGGCAAAGTCGCGGGTTTGTTTTGTCCCAGTACGGAGACGACGTCTCAAGTTCTGCATGCCCGGCGCCTCCGCACGCTGGCTGAGCTCTCTGCAAAGGCACTCCTAGAGAAGTCCATCCATGCGGCATGCGCCTCATCACTCGCGACCATCGCTACGAATAGCGACGATATCCCGTTTTCAATGCTGTACCTGCTCGATGACGAGCGCGGCAATGCAAAATTGGAAGGTACGACCACAGCCTCCGGGTCCCTTGGTGAAGTGGCGCCCAAGGAGATTCTTCTCGACGCCGAGTCTGCACATGATCAGGCGTGGCTGATGCACGAGGTGATCAAGAGTTCGCAGCCGAAAATAATTCAGATTGGCAATCTGAAAGGGCTGCCGCTGGGTGCGGCGGGTCAACCAGTTACGGAAGCGATGGTTCTGCCCGTGACCTGCTCGGGCCAGCTGTTGCCGGTTGGCATTCTGATCGCGGGGGTCAATCCGACCCGTGGTTTGGACACAGAGTATCGCACGTTCTTCAAACTCGTATCCGACCAGGTCGGCACGGCGATTCAAAACGCGAAAGCCGCTGAGGATGAAAAAAAACGTGCCGATGCATTGGCGGAGTTGGACCGTGCCAAAACTGTCTTCTTCAGCAATGTAAGCCACGAATTCCGCACACCGCTCACCTTGATGCTGGCACCTCTGGAAGACACCCTCGCCCATCCCGACGGTCTTTCGGCGGAGGACCGGGAACGGCTGCAGGTCGCACATCGCAATTCGTTGCGGTTGCTGAAACTGGTGAATACACTGCTCGATTTCTCACGTATTGAATCGGGACGGATCGATGCATCCTACGAACCCACCGACCTCTCGTTACTCACTGCTGATCTTGCCAGCGTTTTTCGTTCGGCAGTCGAGCGCGCCGGACTTCAACTCGTTATTAAATGTCCCACACTGAAAGACCGCATCTACGTCGACTGCGAGATGTGGGAAAAGATCGTCTTCAATCTTCTTTCGAATGCGTTGAAGTTCACCTTCTCCGGCGAGATCGAAGTGTCGCTCGAAGAAACTCCGGAGGTGGTTAAGCTGAGCGTCAAGGATACGGGAACCGGAATTCCTGCCCATGAACTGCCCCACATTTTCGAACGGTTTCATCGGGTTAAAGGAGCTCGCGGCCGGACCTTTGAAGGCAGCGGTATCGGTCTTGCACTGGTGCGGGAACTGGCAATACTGCACGGCGGTTCAGTCGACGTCATTAGTGAACCGGAGCGGGGAACCGCCTTCACCATAACAATCCCGCATGGCAAGGATCATCTGCCCCCAGATCGGATTGGCAGCCCGCGCACCCTGAACCGGACATCCGTTCAAGCTCACGCGTACATTCACGAAGCTCTCAACTGGCTTCCCGAACTTCCCTCGCCGACGGAAATGCCAACAAAAGTCGCCTCGCCAGCGTTCGGCGAAGCCTCCCCGCGAGCGCGGATCCTGCTGGCCGACGACAATGCCGACATGCGTGAGTATGTTCGTCGCTTGCTCGCCGACAAGTATCAAGTTGAAGTTGTCGCCGATGGAAAAGCGGCACTGGAAGCGGCGTGCCGGGAGCGTCCAGACGTTGTATTAACCGACGTGATGATGCCGAACCTTGACGGCTTCGGCCTATTGAAAGAGCTGCGACGATCTGAATCCACCGCAACGGTTCCAGTCATTCTTCTTTCGGCACGTGCCGGCGAGGAATCCCGAGTCGAAGGAATCGCAGCGGGCGCCGACGACTATTTAGTCAAGCCATTCTCCGCTCGTGAATTGGCAGCTCGCGTCGAGACGCATCTCAAGCTCTCAAATATTCGCACTGATGCTGAGAATCGCATTCGGCAAAGGGAACAGGAACTTCAAGTCCTGCACAAGGTCGGAGCAACCTTGGCGTCAGAGTTGGATCTGCATAAGCTCGTGCAGGCAGCCATCGACGCGGGACGAGACCTGAGTGAGGCTGGTTTCGGAGCGTTTTTCTACAACGTTGTCAACAGCGGTGGTGAGAGCTACATGCTTTATGCGGTATCGGGAGCGCCGCCCCAAGATTTTGCGCAGTTTCCAATGCCACGCAACACTTGCATTTTTGCCCCAACGTTTGCGGGGGAAGCTACTTTGCGTTTGGATGACGTTACCAAGGATCCGCGCTATGGGAAGAGCGCACCGTATTTTGGAATGCCCCGAGGTCATCTGCCGGTAAGAAGTTATCTAGCGGTACCGGTGGTATCACGCACCGGGGAAGTGATCGGCGGCCTCTTTTACGGGCACCCGCAGCGCGGTGTGTTCACCGAGCGTGCGGAAAGGTTGGTGGAAGGTGTTGCCAAGCAGACGGCAATCGCGATCGATAACGCTCGTCTATTCGAAGCCGCTAAACATGCACGCGCGGCCGCCCAAGCGTCTGCGGAACGGTTGCACGCATCTCTGACGGCCTCCGACACCGGCACTTTTCGATGGAACATCAGAACCAACGAACTGGAGTGGGATGAGAATCTGGATCGTCTTTTCGGTCTTGTTCCAGGGCAGACTGCGCGCTCGTTGGATGCCTTCATCGCACTGGTTCACCAAGATGATCGGGGCGGGGTCATCGAGCGCTGCCAAGCCTGTGCGCAAAAGGGCGCTGACTTCGAGATGGAGTTTCGCGTCGTGTGGCCGGACGGATCGATCCACTGGCTGTATGACAAAGGGAAGACGGAATTCGACGAGGCGGGCAAGTCGCTCTACATGACAGGCGCATGCACCGACATCACCGGTCGCAAGAAAACGGAGCGGCAACAGAGAGTTCTGTTCCGGCTGGCGGATCTGCTGCATCGTGCCGAGTCGCTCGACGAAGTCTACGAAGCCGCGCTCGATGCAATCTTGGGAGCGCTTCAATGCGCTCGCGTATCCATCCTCCTTTACGACGAAACCAGCGTCCTGCGCTTCGCGCGTTGGCGTGGGTTGTCCGATTACTATCGTGCCGCCACTGAAGGGCACTCTCCGTGGAAGCCGGACGCCATCAATCCAACACCGATCTGCATGAACGATGTATCGACCACTGAACTTGACGAACATCTCAAAAGGACGATTCAGTCCGAAGGGATTGGCGCATTGGCGTTCATTCCTTTAGTTTCCCGCGACAAACTCATTGGGAAGTTCATGGTGTATTTCGATGTTCCGCACGTTTTTACAGATAGTGAAGTTGCGTTGAGCCAAAACATCGCTCGGCAATTAGCCTTCGGGATCGAGCGGAAACGGGCGCAGCAGGCGCTGGTGGAGAGTCGCGAGCGTTTCGACATGGTCGGCGAGGCGTCCGACCTTGGCTTCTGGTTCTGCGATCTGCCCTTCGACAAGCTGGTCTGGGATCATCGTGTGAAGGAACATTTCTCACTTCCACCGAATGCAGACGTCACGATTCAGATGTTCTACGAGCGTCTGCATCCGGATGACCGCGAGCGAACGCGCCGTGCCATCGACGAAGCGATCGCGAACAATAGCCGCTACGACATCGAATATCGAACCGTAGCCGAGGGTGGACTAGAAAAATGGATTCGCGCGATCGGACGCGTCTATCGGGATGAGACGGGCAAGCCGATCCGCTTTGACGGCGTGACACTCGATATTACGCAGAAAAAATTGGCAGAGCAGGCGCTTGTCGCCAGTGAGGAACGTCTGCGTCGTCTCGCCGAAAACCTTGATATCGAAGTTAGAGCTCGTACGCGGGAGTTGGAGCAACGCAACACCGAGGTTATACGACAGTCCGAGATGCTGCGTGACCTTTCCAAGCGCATGATGCAGATGCAGGACGAAGAGCGGCGTCATATTGCGCGGGAGCTACATGACAGTGCCGGTCAAACACTGACAGTCCTGGGCATGCGGCTGGCAGAACTTGTGCAAGAATCTCAGGTCAACGCGCCGGAACTCGCCACACATGTAGAGGAGACGCAGGAACTCGTGCAGCAACTCAACCGCGAGATCCGCACGACGTCGTATCTGCTGCACCCGCCTCTTCTCGACGAAACGGGTCTTGGCCCTGCGTTGAAATGGTATCTGGAGGGTTTGAAGGGACGCAGCACCGTTGAAATAACCCTCGAAGTCGCCGACGATTTCGGGCGGCTCCCCCGCGACATGGAACTTGTCGTGTTCCGGTTAGTGCAGGAATGCCTTACGAACATCCACCGTCATTCGGGAAGCAAAGTTGCAACCGTGAGGCTGACACGGGACATTAATTCTGTCTCGCTGGAGGTTCGTGATCAGGGCACGGGAATCCCAAAGGAGAAACTGGCGCAACTGCAGTCTCACGGCTCTGGCGTGGGTATTCGGGGAATGCGCGAGAGAGTTCGCCAGTTCCGCGGCAACATGGCTATCGAGTCGGATGGCTCTGGCACAAACGTGCTGGTGACGTTACCGGTTCTCGGAAATCTGCCGCCAAACGAAGAACTAAGCCAGCTGCGAGCAGTTGTGTAAAGTTCGGATGTAACTATGAAGATTATGATTGCCGACGATTTCAACGCTATTCGCAGTGCGGTGGCAGGTATTTTGTCGCGGCATCCCGGTTGGGAAGTGTGCGGAGAAGCCGAGAACGGTCCTCAGGCAGTTGCGAAAGCGAAGGAACTTCATCCCGATCTTGTACTTCTCGACATCAGTATGCCTGGCATGGACGGTCTGCAAGCTGCGCGGCTCATTCGTGAAAGTGTGCCAAGCGCCAAGATCCTGATCTTGAGTCATCATGATCCTGCCCAGTTGTTGGTTGACGCGCGACGATCGGGTGCGGACGGATGCATCGACAAATCACGCATCGCGGCAGATCTGGTGCCGAGCATTGCTCGTCTCGAGGCCCAGAAATCGGGAGCGGCCGCGGGCGCGGTGCAAAACGACATTTCCCGCAATAACTAGTCTTCAGGATATCGCGATACTTTTCGGCAGGGATACTGGCAAGGTGGCGACCAGTTCGGTACCATTTTTATCTCCACGGATACGTAACTGCCCTCCGGCTTCATCGAGTCTCTCTTCCATGATGATCAGGCCTAACCCGCCGTCGCCCTCTTTCTGTTGAAAGCTCCGCAACTGCTGTGGAGAAATGCCGCGTCCGCGGTCCCGGACCTTGAGCGCGACCTCCTGCATTCGGCGGGTGATGGTTACGCTGACGGACTTGCTTTCTGCGTGTCGTTGAACATTGGTGAGGGCTTCCTGCAGGACGCGAAACAACGTCGACTCGGCGATCGGCGGCAGTCGTTTGGATCGGAGATTGGATTTGAACTGCACTTGAATTCCACTTCGTCGAGAGAAGTCTTTCGATAGCGCGCGTGCTGCGGATTCGAGACCCAGCACGTCTAGCAGGGCCGGGTGCAGACGGCGCGCGATTGTACGCGTTTCGGCGATGCACTCGCCCAGGAGGTCCAGGGATTGCTCAAGGATCTCGGTCTGCTTGGTGTTGAGTGGGCCGCTGCGGCGAAGCATTCCGATGTTGAGTTTGAGGCCGCTGTGGTATTGATTCAGCGAGTCATGCAATTCGCGGGCGATCCTTTGCTGCTCCGTGTCGCGTGCATGCATAAGCTTCTGATTGAGTGCCCGCAGCGATTGTTCCAGTTCTTTCTGCTTGGTAATCTCGACAACCACGGCTCCAACCTGCTGAATGACTCCCTTATCGTCGCGGATCGGGAAATAGTTCTCGATCCAATGACCGACTTCGCCGCGTGCGGGTAGCGTTCCGCTCACTACATGATTGAGGACAGGTTCGCCCGTCACGAAAACCCGTCGGAATATTGGCTCGATCGAGTCCGTGAAATCGCCCAAAATCTCTCGCATCGTCTTTCCAATGTGATCACCGGCAGGAACACCATTCATGTGGGCAAGTGTGTCATTGACAGCAAGAAATCGCATTTGGCGATCGCAGATAGCCAAGCCAACTGTAGAGGTCCCGAAGAAGGAAGTGAGTAATTGCTCGGAATACTCGAAAGCCTTGGGCTGCGCTGCGGCAGAGGGCAGTCTCCGCAGGGATTGTGATTTCTGGGCTCTGCTGCCAGCTTTCAAACTTAACTCCACGTAATAGAAGTCGATCCGCCTCGCCGGACCGAAGTGTGTTTCACACAGCTTCGCGTGGGCCCGAAAAGCCTCCTTGAAAGAATAAATGCATTTCGTCCGTCTCTCTCGTACTATCTGCAACGCGCTATTTATCGCTTCTAGGACTTAGGACAGAGGGTTACGCTTGCCCCTGCAAAAGAAAGAACAACGGTGGGTGATTGTTTCGCGCTCCCACAAAGCCCTTTGCCAGGGCTCAATTTTATGGTGGATGCTCTGCGCCCCTTTTGGGTTGGTATGCGGCCCATCAAAGAGCACCGACTCTGCAGTCGCAACTGTCATTGTTGACACGAATCCGTATCACGTTTTGAACTCCTTCGATCCCGATCGGGCACTGGGTAGTTCGATCGATGTTCTGTCTCACGCTGGAATCGACAGAGTTTATACGCCTCATATCCTTCAAGAATCTCTCTCGGCTGGATGGGGGCCCATCACTTATCGAAATAACACGGAATTGCGGATGGCTGCGTGGCACTGGAACCCGGATGGCACCTGGAGCGACCCCATCCACAAGAGCGGATACTTCACTGGCAGTACCGAACTCAAAGACCCAGTGAGATACATTCCTGCTTATGGGCTCCCGCACCGTGGCTTTTCGACCAGCGGGGACCGGCCTATTGATACTCCGAACCTCAGCCACTGGAAGAGTAATCCGTACTTGACTAGCAAATTCACCGGCGAGAGCGACGCCCAACACCCTCAGTGGGTCGTTGAGGACTTACTTAATTCGCATCCTGTAAATGCGGTGCATATTGAATGGAAGAATCCGTATGCAACCACATTTCAGGTTGAGTACTGGGTTGGAAAGGATGCTCTAGATTTCGATCACGGACCGGATGGCGAATGGAGGACATTCCCCAACGGAGCAATTCAGCATGCGACGGGCGGAACTGCCACGTTGAAGCTTGCGGACTCACCCGTAACGACTCGTTTCGTCCGAATTCTGATGTCGGTCTCTTCCAATACCTGTGATGAGCATGGTGATAGCGACATTCGCAACTGTGTCGGTTACTCGATCGCAGAAATAAAGGCCGGCACTCTAGATGCCTCCGGTACGTTCACGAATGCGGACGCAGTCACTGGTTCTGTCTCCACTCCGGCGTCAGCACCAATCTTCACATCTTCTTCCATCGATCCGTGGCATTCCGAAACCGACGTCACCGATGCAGGTCCTTATCAGCACACTGGTTTTGATCTCTTCTTTACCAGTGGAATCACCAACAACCTGCCCGCAATGATCCCAGTGACGTTGCTCTATGGAACTCCGGAAGATGCGGCGGCTCAGATCGAGTACATCGAGAAACGCGGCTATCCGATCTCTTTCGTCGAGATGGGAGAAGAGCCCGATGGGAAGCACGCCGTGCCCGAAGACTACGGGGCGCTCTACATCCAATGGGCGAAGGCCATCCATCGCGTCGATCCGAAGCTGAAGCTGGGCGGCCCGATCTTTGAAGGCGTCAACGAAGACATTCACGTGTGGCCGGATGCGCACGGGCGAACATCCTGGCTCGGCAGATTCATCAGCTACCTAAAGGATCGCGGACATCTTTCTGACTTGGCCTTCGTATCGTTCGAGCATTACCCCTTCGAGCCTTGCGCGATTACCTGGCAGAGCCTGTACAGCGAGCCTCAGTTGATGAAGCACATCCTTGACGTATGGAGAGAAGATGGCGTTCCCAAAGATGTTCCTCTGATGGTGACGGAAAGTCATCTGGCGGCAAATCTGACGGGACCGATGAGCACGATCTTTGCAGCGCTATGGCTCGCGGATAATGTCGGTTCATTTCTGGAAGGCGGTGGCGCGGCATTTCACCACTCGCCGATCCAACCTCAACCGTTGCAGTCCAGTTGCCTGGGATGGGCGACTTGGTCAAACTTTGTGTCGGACCATGATTACAACATCACGGGTTACACATCCCCTTACTTCGCAGCGCATATGATCAATCTGGAGTGGGTCCAACACCGTTCCGGCATTCACACTATGTTCCCTTCCGCCAGCGGAATTAAGGACACTGACGGCAGCATTCTGGTGACCTCTTACGCGGTTCATCGTCCGGATGGAAATTGGTCGCTGATGCTTGTCAATCGTGACGAGTCGAATGCGCACTCAGTTCGGGTAGCTTTCAAAGACGGTGTGTCCCGGCACGGGGCTGCATTTAACGGTCCCGTCAGCGTGATCACTTTTGGAAGCGAGCAGTATGAGTGGAAGAATGACGGTCCCCAAAGTCATGCGGATCCGGATCACCCACCTGTCGGCGGGGTCGTCGCAGCGAACCCAGAAACGATCTTTCGGCTTCCCAAGGCTTCCATTACTGTACTGCGAGGCACGGTCAACGACGTTCAAGCAAGCAGGACTCCTTCGCAGGAGCGACGCCACTGAGCGAGTTACAACTACAGACCGAAGCGCAACAAGGAGCGCAATCGGCGGCGGCATCTCGTAGTAAGGGATTGGTATTGCGGATTGTCGTAACCACGATCGCCCTTGCGATCTGGTTCTGGACGCAGTCGTTGATTGGAGCGCGCGCGAGTTCTGGTTCAGCGATTGGTGATGGGCTCCATATTGCCACTGCCGCTGCAAACCAATATCTTCACGTGCATCCCACCGCCGCCAATGCGCTGCTGATTGCGAGTTCCGCAGTAATCGATGGATTGGCCATTTTTCTGTTGTCAATGTGGCTCTTCGCCGGCGCCCTGCGCCCATTCCTCGGCTTGGTGTTGGTGCTGGGTTTGAGGCAGATCATGCAGGCGCTGGTGTCGCTACCTGCTCCGCCAGAAGCGATCTGGCACTACCCTGGCTTTCCATCACTGCTTGTGACTTATGGCGTGTCCCATGACTATTTCTTTTCCGCACATACGGCGCTGACGGTTCTAGCAGCAACGGAGTTAGCACGCCTCAAGAAAGTTTCATTGAGGATCCTTGGAGTGGCATTTGTGCTCTTCGAGATGGCGACCGTTCTGGTCTTACGGGCGCATTACACAATGGACGTTTTCACAGGACTCGTAACCGGGTTGTATGCGGCGTACCTGGCGCAGTTGCTCGCAGCAAGATGGAAGGTCGGCGTGCAGGATCAGGAATGATGGGTATGGCGGCGCCCAATTTGTTCGACGGATCTTATTTTTGGAAAGTGCGCGAACGCTTAAGCTGACTTGATCAGCGATGGCCCGCTATTGCTGCTAAATGCTCGCTTACGCGCGATTTCGAACAATCGATGCCGGACGTGGCCGTTCTCGCTAATGTGAGACGTGGCCGAATCGTCGACTTCAACCCAACGATCAATCGGACTGCGCTTCGAGAACTCCGGATCAAACTGTGAGCAGAACTTGCAATCCCGACCCACGCGTGAATCTCGGCGTTGAATCTGACGGTGGTACAAATCCATAGAATCGTTCCTCGGGAGTGGCTGGAATCACAACGACTGCGGAGTAGTATACCGTCCCGGTGGGCCTGTAACTACCGCTCAAACGAACGAGTAACATGCTTTCCTGTCAGTTATTTCCGAGTTTTCCTCAGGCGTTTGGAATGAACCGCAGCACCTTGGGAAGAAAAATTCCAACCCTAAAGTTGCATGATATTCAATTCAACTTTCTCGTAACCCCTCTCACGGGCCCACAGATCCAGAGGGATGCTGGCGAGTTCGTCGACCACAGGATTGGCAAGTCCCGTCTTCGTTAGGTCGACGGTTTTCAAATAACGATTGCAGCGGTCACAACACTCAACGCGCACATGTTCGAATTGCGCAGCCGAGTAGACGGGCAAGCGCTTGTGATCTTCCTCGCCGCAGTTGGCGCAGACAATTCGCCGGAAGGTCCACTCAGCAAGACAGAACGAACACAGCAACGATCGCTGCCCCCCGTCCCCTAGTGGACGCAAGACGCCAACCCCTGGCTTGCGGCCACAAAACGGACACGTGAATCCGGTATAGCCTTCCCACCGGGCCTCCGAGCGGTTCCGGGTAAATTCGGCGTAGGGTTGCAGGAAAGCGCGGGCAAGAAAATTCTGGCTGGGAGTCGCGTCGACCTGAGTGCTGGTGTTCCAGAAGTCGTTCAGAAACTCCTGATGAAGTTCGCTGGACCCTGCCTTCAATTCGCTCGCAGCGGCTGCAAGGCTCTTGGGCCCATTTTTCTCCACTACGCGAAGGAATGGAACGAAGCCTGCGATCAGCTCCGACAACTCCGGTGGACCAGAGACTGGTGCAACGAAATTCTTGTAATTCTCCCCGGACGAGGATTTTTCCATGCGGAGGTAGAGGTCCGCTTGGAACTCCGCTACTCGTATATAAAACCGAAGCACTTCTTCGGCGAACGAATATTGCTCAGCAAGCGTCTTTGCTCTCTCAATTCTTTCCCGCCAGCCATTTTTTCCCATGCATCAGAGTATCAACGTGGAGTTGTCGATGGCGCAATTCGTCGCGGCTCAGGATTTGACGTCTCGCGAAAGGTGGAGTTATATAGTCCTGTCAAAAGTTAGGGGTTCCACCCGGCCGTCCCCGTCTCAATGGCCGGAAAAACTTAATCTCCGTTCAACAGCACGCGCACTGCGGAGGCCGAATGGAGTTTTCACGCCGCGCCTTCCTCAAGAGCAGTCTTGTGGGTGGAGTCGGTTTATCTGCCCTTGGGTTTGATCTCACTCCTGTTTACGCACAGACACAAAGCCTGAAAATTTCGCGCGCCAGCGAAACGCGCAGCACCTGTCCGTACTGTTCGGTGAGTTGCGGCGTCATCATTTATACGCTGGGGGATAAAGCGAAGAACGCGATCCCGCAAGTCGTCCACGTGGAGGGCGATCCCGACCATCCCATCAATCGGGGCACTCTTTGCCCCAAGGGCTCGTCGCTTGAGCAGGACATCCTTAACGATCGCCGCCTGTTGAAGCCGCAAGTGCGGCGTCCAGGCGCGACGCAATGGGAGGATATTTCCTGGGAACAGGCCTACAGCGAAATTGCAGCAAAAGTGAAGAGGACGCGCGACGATACCTTTGTCGAGAAAGACGCGCAGGGGCGCACCGTAAACCGATGCGAAGGCATCGCGTTTACCGGCGGCTGTACCGATACCAACGAGTTCAATTATCTGGTCGTTAAGACCATGCGCAGCCTGGGGGTCTGCTACCTGGAAAACCAGGCCCGTGTTTGACACGGCCCCACGGTCTCCAGTTTGGGGCCAACATTCGGACGCGGGGCAATGACGAACGGCTGGATCGAC
>Ga0126371_10001859_pt1 | contig 17968 bp, 11 predicted proteins | sample PanSoiMetaPlot_4_FD_110145 | JGI IMG/M metagenome (GOLD analysis project Ga0126371, IMG submission 110145) | Tropical forest soil microbial communities from Panama - MetaG Plot_4 | ecosystem: Environmental > Terrestrial > Soil > Tropical forest > Bulk soil | place: Panama | collected 2016-02-17 | reverse complement strand
CGTGTGGTGACGCCGCTATCCCGCTCTGTCGCATCGCGTCCGCCGCCAAATGACCGATGAAGTATTGTAGGTAGAGCTCGCGCGACGGCATATGCTTCTCATCGAGGAGATGCTCGAAGAGGGGCGCCGCCTCGGCGCCGACCGCGAGCCGAAGCCACTCCCGCGTCATACCCCGCGCCAGAAAGCCATGGCCTACACTCCCGAGGCCGGCCGCCCGAAAGATCTCGACGTAATTGCGGCGCAGGAGTTCGACGCCATACGGCCAACTGTTTTGCGCCGTCGCCCGACGCCGCCCGGCGAGGTAGAAGACCGACTCGAGGTTGGGCACGATGACTAACACTTTGCTCGCGACGGCCGCCATCCCGCGCAGCATGCGCTCAAGCCGGGCCGCGTCGAAGTGCTCGCAGACGCCGCTATTCCAGGCCAAGTCGAAGCCGCCACGCGACATGCGGGGCAGATCGAAGGCGTCGCCCTGGACGAACCGACCGTCCTCGGCCGCTGCTGCCTTACCGGCATGTCCGTGCGCGGCATACATTGCGCGCGCGTGCTCGATGGCGACAGGCGAGAAGTCGAGCAGCGTCGTGTCGTATCCCCGCTCATGCAACAAGAGCGAGAGGTGGCCTGAGCCGGCACCGACCTCTAAGAGGCGTGCAGGTGGCAGGAGGCCTATGTCATTGAGCACGCCAGCAATCTCCCTGGCCAGATCACGTTCGGCCGTCGCGACCTCGCGGGGGTAGTGTCGGGCGACCTCGTCCCAGATTTCCGGGGAAGCTTGGATCATGGCGGCTCAGCTTACTTTCGAAGGCAGAGCATCCTCTCCGAGGCGCCCTGCAGAGCATCTATCAAGTCGTCCAGCGGTTGTGACGACGGGAGCGTGCGCAGCATCTCCTCTCCCGTTGGCGATGCTGAGATGGTGCGCTACCACTGCAGCGATCCGCTCGGCCGCGCGGCCGTCGCCATATGGAGACACGCCTTTGGCCATCTTCTTGTAGGCGGTTGGGTCGGTCAGCAGCCGTGATACCTCCGCCACGACCCGGGCCCGGTCAGTGCCAATCAACTTCGCCACGCCGAGTTCGACCGCCTCGGGCCGCTCCGTCTCGTTGCGCAGCACCAATACCGGCTTGCCCAGCGCCGGCGCTTCCTCCTGCAGCCCGCCGCTGTCTGTGAGCACGAGCGTCGCCCGCCGCATCAGGCCGACCAGCGCCTCGTAGTCCAGCGGCTCCGTTAGCCGCACCTGCGGGTGCGCGCCAAGCGCCGCCACCGCAGGGCCGCGGACATTGGGGTTAGGATGGACGGGGTAAACGACAATTAAATCGGGGAAAGCCGCGCAGAGCTCGCGGACTGCTTGTAGCACCGCGGCAACAGGCGCGCCGAAATTCTCGCGCCGGTGCATCGTCATTAGCATCAGCCGCCCGCCCGCGGTCAGAGCGAGTGGTGGCTCGCCGACGCGTCCCGCCACGTCGAGCAGGGCGTCGATTACTGTGTTGCCTGTGACGTGGATGGTGGAATCCGCGATGCCCTCGCGCAGCAGCGCCTGCCGGGCGCCCTCCGTCGGGGCGAAGTTCAGCATGGCAACGCGCCCGGCGACGATGCGGTTGAATTCTTCGGGGAAGGGGTAGCGCAGGTCACCCGTGCGCAGCCCCGCCTCTACATGGCCGAAGGGCACCTCGCGATGGAAGCAAGCAAGGGCGGTCGCCATCACCGTCGTCGTGTCCCCTTGCGCGAGGACTAGTGCCGGCGCCTCACGCTCCAGCACCGGATCCAGGGCCTCAAGGATAAGGGCGGCCAAGCCCGAGAGCGTCTGGTTCGGCCGCATGACCTTAAGATCGGCGTCGGCGCGGATGCAAAACGCGGCCAGCACCTGGTCGAGAAGGTGGCGGTGCTGGCCGGTGAGTAGGACACGTACGGCTAAGCCTGGCTGGCCGCGTAGCGCCGCGACCACGGGCGCCATCTTAATTGCCTCCGGCCGTGTGCCGATGACGCAGAGGATCCGCGCGCCAGCGTCAGGAATGCTCATATGCACGGGCTCATCCTCCAACAGGCGGCGGACCGCTTCGGTCATGATAGTGTCCTGGTCGTTGTCGCCACGGCCCCCACTTCGCCTCATAGACCCGCCGGCTCTCATCAAAGATCGCTTGCCTGCGCTCCTGGCCATGAGCGTCGAAGCTCGCCGACAAATGATGATGCACAACGACGTCTTCAGCGATCCCTATTTTGTAGCCTGCCAACTGCGTGCGCTTGCAATAGTCATCATTTTCGAAAAACCCAATCCCGAATGCTTCGTCGAGCGGGCCAACCTGCTCGTAGACCTCGCTCGAAAAAGCGACACAAAAGAAGCCAAGATTGTCAACATATGACAGTTCGCCATGCTTGAACTCCGTGTAGCTACGAGCTTTATCACCCATTTCATCCATGCTCTGATTAACAATATCAATCCTTGCCTCGCTGGCGATGTTGTTTGTCACTGGGCCAACGAGCCCGAGCAATGGATCCCTACGCAAATGACGGACAAGACCAGCCAGCCAGCCGCGCGTGACGAACGTATCGTTGCTAAGCATGACTAAATAATCACCGCTGGCCTCTTTTAATCCCAGATTGTTCCCGCCCGAAAAACCTCGGTTTTCATTGCTCACAATGACGTGCGCCCACGGTCTCGTTGCTACGTAGCCAGCGAGGTAGGCCGCGGTGCCGTCTTGCGACGCGTTGTCGACCAAAATCAACTCCCAGTTTGGATAGAGAGTGAATTGGTCAAGACTCGAAAGGCAGGATTTTGTAAACTCCAGATTATTATGACATAGGACCACGACGCTGATCTTTGGAAGACACGAAAGAATGACCTGACAAAATTTATCTGCTCGATCATCCCACGTTTGCTCAGCTGCCCAGCCTCTACGCACGTTCCCCTTCTCAAGATCGCCGCATTCTGACATCGCGATTGACAGCTTCTCTAAGAATGTTTCTCTCGTGCCGGCAATATGCACAAGACCGTTTTCCAGTAACACCAATTCCGGCAAGGGCGTAGCAACAACGGGCTTGCCGGCGCTCAAATATTCATAAAGTTTCACGGGATTAGTATGAAGGATCAGGTCATTCAACTTGAATGGGATGATGCAAACATCGAAGGAGTGTAGCCAGCCAGGCAACTCGGAGTATGGCTGCTCTCCAGGAAGCCTGACGTTTGGAAGGCCCCTCAGTTTGCTTACGTCGGCATGCGCGGCTGAGCCAATCAGCACGAAATCCCAATCTGGAAAAGCCTTGGCAGCAGCAGCAACCAAGTCGCTGTCAAACCACTCGGCGATGGTCCCGAAATAGCCAACCGTCGGCCTGGATGATCGTGCGACGGTTGCCTCGGGAAGGGCAGAGAAGAATTCCACCTCCGCCCCATTTCTGATGAGAACATTCGCCGCGGCTCCTTGAACATGATTCGAAAGCGCCAACGACGAGGTCACGACGATATCAGCTTGATCGATGAGCTTCCGCTCCTCGGCGCCAACGCTGTCCAACGTGTTCGAAAAGCCCGCGTGGTAGTCCATACAGTCATATATCAGGGCCGCGCTAGAAATGTTGATGGCGATCGAGCGCCAAAATGGCAAGTGCAGCAAAGCGACCGCTGGCCGGACGCCCACCATTTCATGGAGGCTTTGGATCGCCTGAACGAGCCAGGCCTGTTGCTTGCCATTCAGTGGGGTCGAATAAATGACTGGGTGTGGATCTGGACAAGATAATTGATATAGGAACACTCCTTCTTCCGGCATGGCTAACATGCGGAATGCCGGACCAGTGGTCGGGAGAAAGGTGGTTGAACAATAAAAGATCCGATGGCCATGACGCGCAAGGCGGCTACTGATATGCTGGGGCCGCTGGATACGAAAATGCCAATCAATGATCGGGAATATGAAGACGTCGATGCCGCTCCTTTCATAGCCACGTGCCGCCCGGATCAGAGGGTCATCCGTGGAGGGTGCTTCCGAATGAAGATCCGCAGCTTTCATCGGCGGCCGAGCGTAATTGGTCGCACGTTTGAAATCTTCATATTGCTGCACCAAGTTGCTCCTTGGTGCCAAGCGCAAGACGAATTCGTAGAAGGCGGTACGGATGAAAACGCGAGCTGGATAGGGAAGCGCCCAAGTAAACCGTTTCACCGCAAGCAGGCTCCGCCTCAGCAGTGGGCGAATGACTGTGAGGCGTTCCCTATCGAGCAGATGTTGCAAAGCCCTGTTTTCTCGGGCAAGCGCTGCGAGCTGCTCTTGCAGCCTGGCCACTTGGCCGCTCAGCTCTATCGACGCCCGATCTGTCCCGGCAATCCGCGCCTGTCGTTCGACCATCAGCGCCTCTCGCTGCGGGGCGGATTGATTGAGGCGGCGATTAATCTCACTCGCCCCTGTGATCAGCATCACGGGTTCCTCCGCCTCAACAAATGTGGGGTGCAAGTTGCGCTTGTTGCAAATGTCCACAACTGCGGTCGCTTGCCCGCGGCGATGAAACACTTCTTGGCACAAGCCCCCAAGATCCCTCCGTACCTCAGACTTTGTTCAGCACCACGGCCAGCGGCGAGACCAATATTCCCTAGCAAGGTCCGTCGATACGGGCCGGGACCGGACATCCATCGAAAACAATGACCCCGCGCCGGCGCGTGCTGTCGGTCGGCTTCCCGACACTTTCGACCAAGGAAGCAAGCGGCGTGTCCACGCTGCAACACTGAGCCATCGCTGCAATCGCAGGAGCCGGGTCATTCGCTTCTACGTGAGTTGCAAGAGTATTACGTGCTTGCTGATTTGATTTCATTGATAGGAATGTGAACCTATCGACATTTATTCTTAAAATGTTCGACAGTGAGAAGGTGATTCCACAGCGGGAGTATCTCATGAGTGAATCACAACAAATTTCGGATGCGGCTACGCGAGGATAAAGCGCGCGGCCGTCCGTTCCAACCTCGCCAAGGCGGCAATCCGGGTGGACGCCCGAAAGGCGCGCGGCCGACCGAGACGCGGGAATAATGGGCCGCCGTCAATCAGACGATCGGTCCCCTCAGCGGCAATCAAGGAGGGGCGGCCTTCGGGTCGCCCCGCTTGTTTCAGCGACAAGCAGCGAAGCCACCCGCCGCGCCCGGCAAGCCCACCCAGCGGTAGAGCGGCGGCGAAGGCGTTTGCGGGCGAGGTCGCGTCGCCTAGGCGTCCTAGCGCGTTCGCCGATGCGTGCAGGTCGGCATGTTCTTGCCCCGTCACCCCACGCATGCACGCGGAAAAGCCGTTAACCGCTCGGGCTCAGACGTCCTTGGGGCCTGCTTCCTTGCCGTCGCCATCAGCCGTGCGATCACGCTTTTGTAAGCGGCATAAGCGTGGTTCCGATCTAGCTTCTTCAGGGCATCAGCAGTGAGGGCCGGGCGCACTGGGTTCCGGCAGGTGCGCACCATGGCGGCGGCGAGGCGGGCTTCGAATTCCGGCGTCGACATCATCTGCGAGATGGATCCTCGATAGGTCAGCATGTCGATGGCGGGGTCGACGATATCGAAGCCGGGCTTACCGCGATATTCCGCCGCGATTCCCACATTCGCCGAAGCGATGGGCAAGTCCGCCTTGACCGCCTCGAGAAAGGATAGCTGACAGCCTTCGAAGAAGCTCGCAGCAACGAAGGCATCTGCAGCGAAGTAATAGGCCTCCGCCTCCTGCGTCGCGCCCGCATAGATGATGCGCCCCCGAAACGGCGAGGACACGATCGCCGCCTTCAACTCGGCGAACAGCGCCGGTTCGTAGACCGGTCCCAGCACCAGCAGTCTCGCTTTCGGGCAGCTGGCAGCAGCGATCTCGAAGGCTCGCAATGTTCCGATATGATTCTTCTGATGGTTTATGGAACCGATGTCGAGGAAGAGAAACTCGTCATGGGCCACATCGTGCCTGTAGCGGAGTTCGCGGCGCTTCGCCTGCCGATCGAGCGCATCGAAGCGGGCGAAGTCGATGCCATTGGCGATGACAACGCTCTTTTCCTTCGGTACACCGAGACGAGCAAGGCTATATCCTTCGACCGACGGCGACACCATAACGAACGTCGACGTCACTTCGGCTGCACGGGCGAATTCGCGCTGTTGGGACGCGTCGAACCACATATAAATATTGTGAACGACCTGAACGACCGGGATCCCGCGGCGGGCGCAGAGTTCGGCGCCAGCCGGCGAGTAATGACTGAGCACAACCTTCGGCCGCAACCGATCGAGCCTGGCGGCGTAGGTCGCTTCGTCGAAGGCATCGCAGATTACTGGCGGGCCCAGTTGTCGTACCCGCTCGAGGGCCGCTCCCGGCTTGCCGAGAACGAGCAATGCCACTTTGTTATTGTCACGATGCAGAGAGGCGCACAGATCTATTACTACATTTTCGAGTCCGCCGGCCTCGAAATTGTTCACTTGCATCAAAAGATCACAGGTCGCTGGCTGAGGGTTCAAGCTCGCAGGCGTTGCTGCTCGGCCCGGAGAAAGGAAGAGCCGCATTCCTCCACCGTGACGTAAGGCATCCCAAGCGTAGTGTGCAAGCTTGCCGCGCAGAGTGTGGCGCGGCAAGCACCGTCGCAGATAGCTTCCGCCACCCTGTCTTCTCGCGGCAAACATAGTATGGCCATGGAAAAAATCATGGATCTCGCGCGCCCCGGTCTGGCGTACCTCGAGGAGCCGCCGGTAAACTTGATAATTTTGGAGCGCCATCGCTTGCCGCTCAATCTCATCCGGTAGGCGCTGGTTGAGAAGATCGTTAAGGCCTATGAAGCGCATGCCTATCGCTTTGAAATCGCCAATCTCGTCGCAATCAACAATGGGCACGATGCCCATGGCGAGGTATTCTACGAGTTTGGTGGGGCAGGCTACCCGGTTGACGATGATGTCCTCCCGCAGGATAAACCCGTAATGGCATTCGCCAAGCAGGTTTATTAGCTCGGCGTGGCCTTGGCTGGCCACGATAACGCGGTTGTGCAAGCTCTCCGGCAGCATCTCCCTTACCTTGTAAGGGTCCGGACAATAGATCCGATGCTGGCAATGATCCACGGTTCGGACTATCGCATCGATCATCTTGGGAATTTGCTGCCACTTTTGCAGACCGCCAGCGTAGACCACGACCGGGCGCCCCTGCCGATAGGTCCGCTTGATCAGATTAGGTGCGAAATTGGGAAACATCGGAAAGGTGACGGCGCGCGCACGCAGGGCGTCCCGATATTTCTGTCGCAGATAGTCGCTCATCGCTTCCGTAACAACGATGACTAGTCCTGCCTTGCGTACCGCCCGCGTTTCGTGGCGTTCGTAGAGGAGCGCGCTGAAGTAGTCATCGTGCATTCTGAATTCCTCAGGCACGACGCCGTGAATATCTACGATCTTGCGTAACCACGGCAGGTGCAGCAGAAAACCCATTCGATAGTCTTCCATGCGTAAGACGCTATGGAAATAGATGCGGCGCCAGCGAACAGCGGCCAGCACGGTCACGACCTTTAATGCGAGGCGGCCCAGTCTACCCGGACCCGCGCGTAACACGATCACATTGGGCTCTGGGCGTTCGACCAACTCCGATTTGACACCGACCTTTAACGGCTCGACGTAGAGACGCGGTCGGTCTGGGAAAACCTGATCAACAAGCTTGACGCGCTGGAAGTAGCCGTCTCCCAGACGCTCAGGATAGGGATAGCCACCAAAAAAAACAATGCCGCCCGGCTGCATCAGGAAGCGCAGCCCCTTGATGGCCCATCTAATGGTGCGCCACAAGTGAGGATAGAGGTCGCGATGGGAGGTGCTGTTCAAGTCCAGTCGCGTGGAGGGCGTGATGGATTTCTGTTGCATGCTGGCCAAGCCTGCATTCGCCGCGAAGTTGAAGGCAGCCGCGTCATGTATTGCTTGGGCATATGACTTGATCCGACAGATCGACATGGCCAGCCGACGCGGATCGCGGACTCCCGTCGCAAGCAAGGCCCTTGTCGATTGCTGAATCGTGTTCCACTCGTTGAGAAGATTGCGACAAGAAGGCGCGGTAACGGTCTGCAATGCGACCGTCTCTGGCACAGCTCCGGGCGGAATGATCCTGACGGCGCTCTTGTAATAGGAATATTCGTATTCAAAATGTGCTGCAATCCTCCGCAAGCGCTCGAAGTATAGTTCAATCATCGGTTTCTGCAGCGACCGGCGTTCGGGGTGTATGACAGATATTTCCAAATCCCTGGCAAATGACACAAAAGGCATCTCCGGTCGCTGTTGCCAGCTAAGTCCGTGCTTGTTCTCCAAGTACGCCTTGTTGCGCTTGGCGTTCTCGGAAAAATAATCTTCACTCAATTGTCCAAATGAGGCCGAGCCCCAATGAAAGATGAAGGTGTCTCTCGCTACAGCCGGTGCGAATCCGGCGGCGCGGGCGCGAATGAGATAGTCGTCGTCCTCATAGCCGCCAGGAAAGAATGCCTCATCGAGGAAGCCGATGCGGTCAAATACATCTCGGTGAATCAGTGCGCAAAAAAACGTGAAATCAGAATTGACCAGGCCATCCTCGAACGCCCGATAGCGCTTTTCGGCGAAGCTCTGCACGCTCGAAAACGCTTTAGCGTATGCTACCTCTGGAGCATCCACAGGATAGTCCCCGCGGCGCAATTCAAAATCGATTGGAATGCACTGCTCACCGTCAGCTTTGTTTGTTACACAACCAATGATAGGTTTATCGAATCGTAGCAGTCGATCGAGCCAGAAATCAGAAACAATAACGTCACTATTCAACAGACAGATATGAGAGATAGATTCGTCGGCGAGGAACTCAGAGATGCCTACATTGTTGCCGCCGGCGAACCCAAGGTTCTTAGTCTGTCGGATAAAGCGCACCTCGTTAATTTTGTCACCAAGTAGAGTTGCCCCTTCTGATATCGTTTTGCAATCTCTCTCTGTCGAGTTATTGTCGACAACGATTATGCCTACCGGCGCATTGCTTTTTGCTCGAGCTAAGCTGTCAAACGTCAGCCGAGCGAAGGCGGATGCATTGTAGGTGACAATAATAATCCCAATTGTTGGTTTGCGGTTTTTCATGCTAATCCTACTTCGTTAGCCATCTACCCACCTTGCTCTTGATTCCGTGGGTGTTTCTTAGGCCTGTAAGCGCGTGACAAATCGACCCTGCAATTCGTGCTGAGAATTGTCGTCCTTGCGTGATTGCATCGGCCGCCAGTTCGTGAGCACGTGCATTGGCCGCGACGACCTGTCGTGCCAGCTCCTGAGCACGTGCATCGGCCGCGGCGACTTCTCGCGCTGCCCTCTTTAGCTGCCGCTCGTAGTAGCCCAGCCCTTCGATCCGGAACATGCCGGGCCTGTCACCACCGCGGTCGATGATTGCCAACGTATAGGCTGCACGGCTGGCCCTGTCGAACAGTTGCGCCATTTCGGCAAGGCCAAACGGCAAGGGGGCTTCGGGCTTGCCGTAGATATTGCACCACGACGCAGTTGCGAGGCGTTTGGATTCGTCGATACTTTGCAATAGGCGGCAACGCGCCTCGTCGCCATCTCCACGAGCCATAGCGGAGGTGGCGAGGTGATAGAGGGCATCCAGAGTCTTGTTTCCGAGCAGCGGACTATATGGCATCACGTCGATTGCAGCGCAGGCGGCGAAAAAAGCATCCGCGTCAGCCAGATCGCCACGCTTGCGCGCGAGTTCGCCGCCGGCATAGAGCAGCGAGACCTGCCAACGTCGCTGATGCGGCGAGGGCGTTTCAATCGCCGCATAACGGCGGATGGCTGCGACGAGGTCGGCATATTCGGTTGCAACTACCGGTCCCTGCGAGCCGAGGGTGGAGTAGACACGCCCGCACAAGGCGGCGCCGTAGTCGACGCTCTCGGCCGGAGCCGACGTGAGCACCCGTTGCTGCATATCGGCGAGGCACTTCGGTGACTGAGTGCGGAGGCCTATGGCCACCATGCTCTTCACGAGCCAGGGGTTCCGGTAGTCGCGAGCAAAGGCCGCGACGTGGAAGTCGTCCACCGCAGGTAGCTCCCAGATGGTCTCGGCATAGGGAGTGGCATCCTTGCCAACGGCGTCCGCCATGCACAGCAGTACCGCCCATTCGCTCCCTTCGGCAGACGCCGCTTCGACGTTGACATCCCGCCACTGTCGCTGCGAATGATGGCATTTGATCGCGCCGCCAGCCGTCTGCGCAAATGCTTTCTCAACGAGGAAGTGCCGGCGGCATTCGGCGATGAGGCGCGGCCAGTCATAGACGTGAAGATGATGTGGATTGGGGTCCCGCCCGGTCTGATCTACCCAATTGTTGGGCGCGCAGATCATCAGCCGCCCAGCCGGCCGCAATACTCGCTTCAGTTCTGATAGATAGGCTTCGGGGGCTGGAATGTGCTCGATGGTCTCGAAGGCCGCGATGAAATCGATGCTACTGTCGCCGATGTCGGCAAGGTTCTGCGCATCCCCGATCTGGAACACGACACGCTCGCCGTCGCCGAAATGTGCCTTCGCATAGGCAACAGCGTCATCGCCGATATCGACCCCTAGCACCCGCCTTGCGAGTGAGTTTTGAAACAGGATATGGCTGCCATAGCCAAGGCCGCAGGCGATGTCGAGTACAGTATCGCCCGGCCGCACCCATTCGGCGGCCCTGGCATAGCGGATGCAATGGGCGTCGCTGCGCCGCCCGGTTTCGCGCAGCATGTCGCGGTGCAGCAGTGCCTCGTCGGCGAGCGCCTCATTCCGGTCAGCGCGCAGCGCGCTGTCGTGGATCTTCTCCAGCAACAGGGTGATCTGCCAGCCGTCGTGGTTCAGCGCTTCATAGGGGTTCAGGCGGTAATAGAGCGGATGCTTGCGGAATCCGGCCTCGAAGCAGCGCTCCTCCCACCAGGCGCGCCCTTCGACTGTCAGATGCCAGTGACTGTCGCGGTCCTGCGTCGTCGCGATCTGTAGGAAGGCGAAACGCCGGGCAACCCGTCGCACCTCTCGCAGGGCTTGTGGGACGTCCGCCGGCGCAAGATGCTCGAGGCAGTCCGTCGACGCAACCGTGTCAAAGGCGTTGTCCGAATAGGACAGGGCCAGCACCGAACCCGTCTTGAAGCGTTCCGGCCAGCGCGCATTGGCGCGCTCGACGACGAGCGCAGACACGTCGAGACCGTACGCATCGACGCCATTTGCCAGCAACTCGCCGACGAGGAAGCCCTCGCCGCTGCCGATATCGATCACTTTCCCGCGGCCACAAGTCGCAATGATGCGTTCGGCGACCTCCCGGAGGTCCGCGCTGCTCTCGCCGCGGCGGTCTGGACGGTCCCAATAACCATCATACATCGCTCGGTAATCGATTATACAAGTTTCGGTCATCTCTCACCGCCTGGCCGCATGCGCATGCCCTCAAGCCACAGAAGAGGTACTCGTCATGGCGCCGTAGCTCGGCCACAGAAAACCGAATACGACTAGGACAACCGGTTTGCTATTTTTCAGGCGCGCCTTCGCCATCCGAGCCAGGCTACTAGGCGATAGTGTCCTCACCGTCCCCCTCCTTTCCCCATAACTTTCCAGCTCAGGTCAAATAATCATCCCCGCGATTTCATGACCTGAGAGAATGATAAATGATGATGGACAAATATATCCTCGGCGATTCCTATTTTGTAGGCTCCCAACCGGTGATTACCGCAAGCACCAGCCCGCTACGCCGGGAGAGCGCCTGCACAATACGCGACGCGCTCGTCGGCAAAACGCTGCACCTTGGACCTACCGGGATAAGCAACCCCGCCCATCACGCACCCAAATGAACGAGCATGAAATGCGATAACGTGCCTATATAACGGCAGGTCGCTTTGTCCGTCGGTACGATATCGAACGTTAACCGGTGTGTCCAAACGAATTGCCCAGTCCCGTCCGCGCGCACGCGAAGCGGTCCCACCGGATGGCGGGCCGCTACCTAAGCCGAAACGGCCTGCCTCCACGATCGCAACCGCGACGCCCTTCGTCTTTCAGTTTTTATCGGGTCACTCGGCTGCTACTAACGGCTTAGCTCCAATTGTACTTTGCACAAACCCCTCGCGTACCATCTGCTCGAAGTATTGGATCGTCTTGATGAGGCCCTCCTTCAGGCCGACACGCGGAGACCAATGAAGCTCCGTGCTCGCCCTTGAGATATCGGGCCTGCGTTGCTTCGGATCGTCCTGAGGCAGCGGCCGGTAGACAATTCTCGAGTGCGAATTCGTCAGCTCCATGATCATCTCCGCCAAACCGACCATCGTGAATTCATTCGGATTGCCGATATTGATCGGCCCAGTCAGGTGCGCGGGCGTCTTCATCAGGCGAACGAGACCGCCAATGAGATCGTCAACATAGCAGAACGAGCGCGTCTGGCTCCCATCGCCATAAACTGTGATATCTTGTCCGAGGAGCGCCTGAATGATGAAGGTTGAAACGACCCGGCCATCGTTTGGATGCATGCGAGGCCCATAGGTGTTGAAGATGCGGGCGACCTTGATCGGCAATTTGTGCTGTCGCGAATAGTCGAAGAACAAGGTTTCGGCGCAGCGTTTTCCTTCATCATAGCAGGAACGGGGTCCAATCGGATTGACGCGTCCCCAGTATCCCTCGGTCTGAGGATGGACTTCTGGATCGCCATAGATTTCGGAGGTCGATGCCTGGAGAATCGTGGCTCGCACACGTTTAGCGAGTCCAAGCATATTGATGGCGCCATGCACGCTGGTCTTCGTCGTCTGCACAGGATCCCGCTGATAGTGAATGGGGGAGGCCGGGCATGCCAGATTGAAGATTTGGTCGACTTCGATGTAGAGCGGGAATGTAACGTCATGCCGAATCAGCTCGAAATTCGGCTTTTTGAGTAAATGTTTGATGTTGTCCCGCGTTCCCGTGAAAAAATTATCGACGCAAATAACGTCGGCGCCGTCTTTAACGAGGCGATCGCAAAGATGAGAGCCGAGAAATCCTGCGCCCCCGGTGACGAGGACCCGCTTTCGTAGATGCATCAAGATCCCCCTCGTCTCGCCACGTTCAGGGAGTTAAGGCCGGGCCACGCAAGCAATGCCGGCTCGGGCGCGCGCGGAGATTATGCGTAAACCCAATCCAACTAGTCGCCATTGCCGTTCGGAGTGCGGACAGGCATCAGTCGCGGTAGCAAAGCACCGCGAGTATTAATTGTCGGTCGGATTTCAAACACGGCTGCCAAGGAACCAAGCCGTGTACCCGTTCTGCAACACTCCGCAATATTTCGTCGCTAGCGCGTTTTCGACCCGTGGAATGCACCAATCGGCTTGTGTTGTGACTTCTTCGTACGGCCGGTACGCGGGTGATGCAAGCCGGACGCGGACCTCAGTTCTCTCCGGCCATTCGGGGGAGGGGACCGAACCGACATGAAGACTTGCTATAAGTTGTTTCGGCAGAAGATCATTTAGAGAATTGATCTTAGAGAAAACCGGTTCGGTTTCGCGCCTGAGGTGACTGCAAAAAAATGCCCAAGCGCGTGTCGAGTCTATGAATGCGCAATCAGGTTTGCTCCTCTGACCGTAGAGGAAGGTAAGAAAATTAAATGGAAAGATGGTATCAGGACCCTCTACTGTCTCCTTCATTAGATTTCACCATCAGCTCCCTTGCCGATGCAGATTTTGATTTATTTAATCATCGGCAGCATTTGTTTCGTTATGAATGTCGCGATCTTCTGTGTGCCCTTTCATGGTGGAATCGGAATAGCCATCGCTACGGACAGCCTTTTTGGTTCAGCAGTCGTAAATTATTTTCTGTGCATTACCATCTTTTTTCACCACAAAGCGGACTGGGACACGTTTGGGGAGATTGTCGCCTATCTAGAAACTGTTCCCCCTATGGGCTCATCGATTACAGTATGATGGTCGGCTTAGTTGGTGCTGGAATGGCGCGGATGTTCAGCAAAATCGCTGCGGCCGCTGCGGCCTTTATCGGAAACTTTCTACCTCGGCGATTCCTGGTCGCGGTGACTTCCAGCTCCCAGAACGTAATCGACGGCCTCCTGAAGCCCCGCTTCCTGCCCATCATCCCTTTGAACACCGTAGGTCGGCTACTCCGCGGTACCCGCCGGATGGATACGGATAACCGTCTGGTGGGCATGATCACCGACCAGGATATAACCCTTAGAGGGATATCCACGGCCTCACTGCCGTGACCTCACGGGATGTGAGGGAGTTGAGTCTGGACCTACCTAGCGAGCGAGAGACGCAATGTACCGCTCGCCGTGAGATCTTCCGTCTGTTCGATCATCGCGCCTCGGGCAAGAACTAGACTAAAACTGGCCCGCCGTTCGATCATGCCCGAGGTATGGGCGAACAATCTTGTCCAATCGCTTCACAAGATTCTCAAACCAAAAGTATTCCAGGCCCTCAGGAATATGCCGCGGCTTGGCTAGAGCTCTGAGAAGTGCTAACTGCAATGAAGCAGGATCATTGGGATTCGCGAGCTCACCAAGCTCGCCGTCGAGAACAGCGTCACGACTCCCGTCGAGCTCGCTGGCAACTACGGGTGCACCACACGCGAGAGCCTCCAAAAGTACGATCCCGAAGCCCTCTTGTCGACCTGCCAGCGAAAAAACGTCGCAAAGTCGATAATGATCAGCTTTCTCTTCGTCACTGACCCGGCCGCAGAACACTACTTTGTCTGTCAAGCCGAGCAACTTTACTTTCGCTTCGAGTCGAGGCCGGTCGTCGCCCTCGCCGACGATCACGTAACGTATATCCGGTGTGTCGACCAGCAAACTCGGCATGACCTCTATTACTTCATCGATGCCTTTCTGGCGTTCTCGCGCATCGAGGCGGCCAAGGGTCATTATGACCTTGCACCCACGAGTATTGTATCGATCGATGAGGTACGCCGGCTTCTCGCCCATCCCATAACGTTCAGCATGGACACAATTTGGCAGTAGGACAAGGCGCTGCTCCGCGACCTTTGACCATTCACGAAACCGACGATCCGTACATCTGCTGACCGAGACGAGGGTATCGCAGCGCTTGGCGAAATGGTCGACCAACAGGCGCTTGGTGGGTTTCCAGGCTTCGACCCCATGCAAGACGCACATTGTTGGCGTTCGATGGAAGGCCGCGGCGAGCCTGGCGAACGGGAGGAGGTGCAGGTGAGTGCTCACGACAAGGTCGAACCTGCGACCCATTAATTTTGTCACTTCCCAGCCAAACGAACCGATCCCCTTCGCAGCTTCGGCGATCATCTCTACTTTCTTTGGAACGCACTTCGGCGTCGCGCGCAAAAGGCGCGGAACGAGGGTTACGGACGAGATGTAGGGTAGCTCGCAAAAAGCGTCAATCAAGTCGATACTGGAAACAGAGACGCCCCCAAAACCTCCATAGGCTTCCGGGGTCAGAGCCAACACACGCAAGCCAACTTGGCTCTCGTTGCTGCCCAATTGCCCCTCCTATTTCCTCGTCATGCGGATTGTGAGGAACGAGCCCCAGCCAAGCGTGTTAGTAAAGGTTCGAGTCAACGTGTCCGTCAGCAAAGCTTTGATTCGGCCTTTTAAGCCGCCCGCCGGGGGGGTATGACGTCGCTCTTAAGCCCGTAAATCCGAAATTCGTCCATGGTAAAGAGGTCGCCTGCAAGCTGCTGCCACTCCGCCGGGCTTGTAAAAGCGCGCGAGCGCACCGTCGGTCGTTTCGGCCGTAGCACACGATGCATCTGCTCTAGAATTCTGCCTGTGTCAGCCGAGCGATGGATCACGCCCCACGTCCAGATGTAGTCGAAGCTGGCATTTGGGAACGGCATCCCCTCGGCATACATCTGCACGACGCGCGCAGTCTTGACGCCGAGAAGCTCCATCCGCTTGCGCGTGCTTTCCACGGCAGGTTGTGTGAGATCAATGCCCTTGAACGACTTCGCCCGCGGCGCGATCAAGCCTGCATGGGAGCCCCCTCCGACTCCGGTCTCGAGTACGTCGAGGTTGGAGAGTTTTTCGAAAGGTATCTCTGTTTCGAAAGGTACCTCTCGGTAGGGCCTGTACGATCGTGACGAATCGAAGAACCGACGATCGACCTCCTCGAAATACTCGCGGCTATGGACTGGATATGGGATCTCGCGCCGCTAGTCGTATCGCATCGGTGTTTACGACCACCACGAGCAGTTCGCTTCTTGCCACTTCCTGCGCACTGCCTCGCTACCCTGTCGCTGAATTGGAGGCCTGAAGCCCACCACCCTATTTCGGAAGTAGTTACCCGTGAAATTCCACTGGTTCATGAGGGCGTTCCATGTTGTGCAATGACGTCTGCTGGGTACACTCGCGGGGTCCCACTCCAATCCGCTCTTGCACCTCATAAGGCGAATTTGAAAGATCGGTGCCGAGGTGGGGCGAGTGAGTCCTTCCATCTAAATCTTGCCCCGCGCATTCGCAAATGTGCCTTTCGCCTATTTCGGTTTGATGGTTGGGTAAGGAGGAGAGAAACCAATATTCAGTGAACATTCCCGCGAAATCTGCGACGCGTTGGCATTTTTGGCAAGTCTGAAGCGCATCTCCTGGCCTCCACTGATGTCTCGGACCAGACCCTCGTCCCATTCAGACTGGCCGCGACAATGGCGCTCACCGATGATGAAACGCAGCGTACCGAGAGGGAACATCCACCTACACTTCTATTTTTCACGTTTACGGCCTTCATCAGGAACATCGAAACGACAGTGCTTCATCTATAGGCAACGCATGCGCTACATGTGGGTGGCACTTGAACCCGACGGGCACTCGCGACGCGGATAAGGAAAAGATTGACCGCCGTCTGCTGCTGGACACGTGCGAGGTGTTTGAGGGGCCATCGCCGTCTTATCTACTGGAGATGTATTCGACACAGTGCTTTACATCGACGTACTCGAGCACGTCGAGCAAGATGCTGCAGAGGTTGCCATACCGGCTTCTAGGGCTTGTGCCACGGGGGTTTGTCAACGCGACCAGGCAATTTTCGCCATAAGGCAAGACATCAACGAAAAAGTCCCGTTGGCTCACCGACGCTCTAAGCGAACTCAAGCGATGATATTAACACCCGAGTTCGCTATGCTTTGTCTGGAAGTCCACAGAAGTGTTGTTCTTTATGGGGATTGCACGGATTGCCTAACTCACTTCGTAGGCGATGCGGGTATCCCGTGGCGGACAGCGAGGAGCAATAGGCCCGTCCCGGTGCGCGGCAGCGCAGGAGAATAGGGCTGTTAAGCGACTTGTCGATTCCATGACGTTGTTTTGGCCTCAAACTTTCTGGAGCGCTTGCCGGATAAGAATGCGCTCAGGCCCTATTCGGACGAGGTGGGCTGCGTGCTCCGGCCCAGTGGTCGTTTCATCGTCATCGGTCCCAATATTTGCTGCGACTATGCCGAATATTGGGATTTTTTTGACCACTACCTGCCGCTCTCACACCTTTCTCTGGCGGAAGGACTGGAAGCGAACGGATTTATTGTAACGTGTAACATCCCTCGCTTTTTGCCCTATACCATGCTGGGGCGCCCGGCTGGATGATAAGAACCTATTTACAAATATCGCCTGCATGGATATTCCTTAGCAAGACATTTCTATGGTGGCGCACGAGGGGCGTTATAGCTGGACCAGATCGACCTTTCGTAGGCGAGATTGGTGCCCCGAATCGGAAACCTGTTGAATCATCTTTGTCTGCGCTTGGCAGCATCAATTCCAGAGAATGCGGAACTAAGAGGATCATCCGATGCGTGCGACCTGGTTGAGACCTACTGCTTTCCTCTCGCTGCTTTTGCTCCTGACAGCTTTTTTCACGCTAGAAATTATTTATCCTCGCTTTCCTGCCACGGATGAGGCCTTCTTTAAGTCACCAGGCCGCAACATGAGCCAAGGAGGCTCCTTCGCCGCCCCAGAACTCGAAGGTTTCTTGCATTTTAATCCCCCAATCGAGCGGATCTATTTTCCCCATCCGCCACTCTATTCTTGGCTCTTCGGCGAGTGGACGCACGCGACCGGTTTCGGCTGGGCTGCCTGCGTGGGCTACGATGCCTTGATATCG
>Ga0126371_10001858_pt1 | contig 17970 bp, 16 predicted proteins | sample PanSoiMetaPlot_4_FD_110145 | JGI IMG/M metagenome (GOLD analysis project Ga0126371, IMG submission 110145) | Tropical forest soil microbial communities from Panama - MetaG Plot_4 | ecosystem: Environmental > Terrestrial > Soil > Tropical forest > Bulk soil | place: Panama | collected 2016-02-17 | reverse complement strand
CAGAAGATGTTTCTCGATTTCCTCGCGGCGGGACTCGCCTACCGCAAGGAATCGTGGGTCAACTGGGACCCGGTCGAGAATACGGTGCTCGCCAACGAGCAGGTGATCGACGGCCGCGGCTGGCGCTCCGGCGCGCCCGTTGAAAAGCGCCTCCTTTCCCAGTGGTTCCTCAAGACCACGGCATTCGCGTCCGAGTTGCTCGACGCGCTGGCGACGCTCGAGCGCTGGCCCGAGCGCGTCAAGCTGATGCAGGAAAACTGGATCGGGCGCTCGGAAGGCGCGCGGGTGTTTTTCGCGTTGGATAAGCGCGACGAGCGGCTTGAAGTCTTCACGACACGACCCGACACGCTTTTCGGCGCGTCGTTCGTCGCGGTCGCGCCCAATCATCCGCTGGCCGAAACGCTGGCGCAGCACGACGCGAAGCTTCGCGATTTTATCGCCGAGTGCAATCGCATGGGCACCAGCGAAGCGGCAATCGAGACCGCCGAGAAGATGGGTTACGACACCGGCGTCAGGACGGCGCATCCCTTCGACGCCAAGCGGAGCCTGCCGGTCTATGTCGCCAATTTCGTGCTGATGGAATACGGCACCGGCGCGATCTTCGGTTGTCCGGCGCACGACCAGCGCGACCTCGAATTCGCCCGCAAATACAGGCTGCCGGTGACGCCGGTGGTCTTGCCGCCCGATGCCGACGCCAAAGGCTTTGCCATCGCCGACGAGGCCTATACCGGCGACGGCACGCACATCAATTCGGGATTTCTCGACGGTCTCGACGTGCCGTCGGCCAAACGCCGCGCCATCGCCGAGCTCGAACAGCGCCAAGCCGGCGCTGGCGCAACGGTGTGGCGGCTCCGGGATTGGGGCGTGTCGCGCCAGCGTTATTGGGGCTGCCCGATTCCGGTCATCCATTGCGGCCAATGCGGCATCGTGCCGGTGCCCGAATCGGACCTGCCGGTGCGGCTGCCCGACGACGTGACGTTCGACCAGCCGGGCAACCCGTTGGACCGGCACCCGACCTGGAAGCACGTCGCCTGTCCGCGCTGCGGCGGCAAGGCGCGGCGCGAGACCGACACCTTCGATACCTTCTTCGAGAGCTCGTGGTATTTCGCGCGCTTCTGCTCGCCGCGCGCGGCGACCGCGTTCGAGCGCAAAGACGTCGCCTATTGGATGCCGGTCGACCAGTATATCGGCGGCATCGAGCACGCGGTGCTACACCTGCTCTATTCGCGTTTCTTCACCCGCGCGCTCGAACGCTGCGGCTATCTCGCGCTGGCGGAGCCATTCGCCGGCCTTTTCACCCAGGGCATGGTCTGCCACGAGACCTACCAGGACGCGGCCGGCAATTGGCTCTTCCCCGAAGAGGTCCAGCGCAGCGACAATGGCGCCTGGCACGACGCCAAGGGCGGCCAGGTGATCGTCGGGCGCATGGAAAAGATGTCCAAGTCGAAGAAAAACGTCGTCGGGCTCGAGACCATCGTCGACGCCTATGGCGCCGATACCGCGCGGCTTTACCTCTTGTCCGACAGCCCGCCCGAACGCGATCTCGAATGGACCGACGCCGGCATCGAAGGCGCGTGGCGCTACGCCAACCGGCTGTGGCGGCTGGTGGCGGAGCGCGAGAAACCGTTGCCGCCGCCCGGCGCGCCGATTCCCACGACGCTCGCGGCGGCCGACCAGAGTCTGCGGCGCGTCACCCACCAAACCGTCGCGCTGGTCACCGACGACCTCGACAAATTCCGCTTCAACCGCGCGGTCGCGCGCGTCCGCGAGCTCACCAACGCGATCGAAGGCGGCCCCGAAATCGCCGGCGCGGTCGTGCGCGAGGCGCTCGAGGCCGCGGTGCGCCTCATCGGCCCGATGATGCCGCATCTCGCTGAGGCGTTGTGGCAGGCGCTCGGCCATCAACGGCTGCTGGCGGACGAGCCGTGGCCCAAGGCCGATGTCGCACTCGCCGTTGCCGAAACCGTGACGCTGGCGGTTCAAGTCAATGGCAAGCTCCGCGGCACGGTCGAGATGCCGCGCGACGTCGCCGAGGCCGACGCGCGTCAGGCAGCGCTCGCGCTGCCGAACGTCATCACCGCACTCGGCGGCAAGACGCCGCGCAAAACCATCGTCGTGCCCAATCGGATCGTCAATGTCGTGGTCTAGGCGCAGCATCCTCGCGGCGCTCGCGGCGGCGCCGCTCGCCAGCTGCGGCTTCCATCCACTTTACGGCGGCCACACCGCGGGCGAATACGATCCAAGGCTCGCCGCCATAAAAGTCGAGCCGATCCCGGACCGCGAAGGCCAGCTGCTCGAACTCGCGCTACGCGAAAAGCTCAATCCGCGCGGCGTGACGTTGCCGACGCGCTATGCGCTGAGCGTGAATCTGATGTTGACGCGGGCGGACCTTGGCATCCAGAGAAACGCCACCTCGACCCGGTCCGAAATCAACGCATCCGCCAGTTATACGCTGAGCGGCAGCGGTATCAGCGTCGCCGGCAGCAGCCGAACCGTCAGCGCCTTCAATCTGCAGAACGACGCCTGGGCGGCGACCGTCGCCGAAAAAGACGCGCGCGAGCGCGCCATCGAGGACCTCGCCGACGCCATCTATATGCAGCTGTCGTTGTGGTCGCGGCGGCAGACGGCGGCGCGCTGAGCCGGTGAAGCTCGAACCCCGCCGCGTCGATTCCTTTCTTACGGCGCCCGACGCCGCCATTCGCGCCTGCCTGGTTTATGGCCCGGATCGCGGCCTGGTCGGCGAGCGCAGCGCGCGTCTGGCGCGCGCCATTGTTGCCGATCCGCACGATGCGTTCCGCGTCGCCGCGCTGACCGCCGACGTGCTGCTTGCCGAGCCGACGCGACTGCACGACGAAGCGGCGCAGCTGTCCCTGATGGGCGGCCGGCGCCTGGTGCATGTGACCGACGCTGGCGACGCAGCTGGCGCATTGTTCGCGCGCTATCTCGGCGATCCGCCGGCTGGCGACGGGTTCGTGATCGTCGAAGGCGGCGATCTCAAGCCGCGTTCGAGCCTGCGCCGCGCCTTCGAAAGCGCCAAGAACGCCGCTGCGATCGCCTGCTATCTTGACGGACCGCGCGAGATCGAGACGCTGGTGCGCGAGGTGGCGCGCAGCCACCGCATCACGTTGGCGCCCGACGCATTGCCATATCTGGTGTCGTCGTTGGGCGGCGATCGCGCCTTGAGCCGCCAGGAACTCGAAAAGCTCGCGCTCTATGCCGGCGATGGCGGCACGGTGTCGCTTGCCGAAGCCGCGGCGGTGGTCGGCGACAGCGCCGATCTGTCGCTGGACGACGCCATTCTCGCCGCCGCCGAGGGCAATCCGGTTGCGTGCGAACGCGCTCTGGCGCGAGCGTTGGCCGAGGGCGAATCGCCCGTTCGTGTCCTGCGCGCCGCTTTGCGGCATTTCACGCAACTGCACCGTACCGCGTCGCGACTCGATGACGGGATGGGCATCGACGAGGCGATTGCGGCGATGCGGCCGCCGCTGTTCTTTAAAATAAAAGATAGTTTCAAACGGCAGCTGCGGTTTTGGCCGGCGCGGCGCGCCGCCGCCGTGCTGATTGCCCTGATCGAAGCCGAGCGACAGGCCAAATCGTCCGGCATGAAAGATGAAACTATTTGTCGCGCCGCGCTTCTGCGTATCGCTCGTGGCGCGATGCAAGCTGGCGCATAGCTAAAATCGCGAAAGTGGTAGCGATCATTTGATCACCTAGAGCGAATCTGTGGCAGGATACTCCTACCAGGGCAGGACTGGCGTACCCGGAGAGGACATTCATTCGGGGAGAGTTGCCTATGGACATGTCGGAAATGGATTTGGTTGTGGATTGGCTGGACTTCATCGAGGAATGGCTGACCGCCAAGCAATACCCCGAAGCGTCGCATATCGTCAGCGTCGCCAAGCTGTCACTCGAGGACGCCCGGAAGAAGCTGGCGACGAATAGGGCCGCGTGAACGACCGACGGTAGGTCAGCCGTAAGGCTGACCGTTCTTGTGCAGGAAAACCCGCTTGCCGGTGGCATCGTGCGTGCCGCGAAGATCGTCGTCGGGATACGTGACGTCGTCCACAACGCTGCGGTCACCGACTTCGAGATAGATCACGTCGCGCGCCGTGCGGTTGACCAGGTGATGCGCGTCGCCGGAGCCCGCCCTGAAGCCGGCGCACATGCCCGGCTTGAGCGGCGTCTCGCCGGCGTCGGTCACCAGCACCGGCTCACCGTCGACGACGTAGATGAATTCGTCCTGCGCCGAATGGGCGTGGCGCAGCGCCGAGATCGCGCCCGGCAACAGGCGCGTCAGGTTGACGCCGAAATTCTTGAGCCCGAAAACGTCGCCCAGCGGGCGCTTCTGCCGGCCAAGCACGCGCGAATAGAACGGCTCCGGATAGCCCGACGGCTTGGGGTTGGGCGCGGCCGCCGCGGCGACAATCGCAATGGGCGGCTTCGCGGGCATCTCGTCAGGTCGTGGCGCGCAGCCTGCCGAGCACGTCGTCGAGCTGATCGAGCGACGCATAGCGGATCGTGAGCGCGCCGCGCTTGCCATCGAACGCGATCTCGACCTTGAGGCCTAGTGCTTCCGACAACTCGCGTTCGAGCGCGACGATGTTGGCGTCGCGCTTGCGACCGCCGCGCGGCTTACCGGTTATGAACTGCGTCTGCTCCGGCGGCTTGGCAGCGCGTTCGGTCTCGCGCACGCTGAGACCGTCGCGCACGATGATCTGCGCCAACGCCAACGCCTTCTCGGCCTCGAGCCCGACAAGTGCTCGCGCGTGGCCCATACTCAGCCGGCCGTCGGCGATCATGTCCTTGATCTCTTGCGGCAGCATCAGCAGCCGTAGCAGATTGGCGATGTGGCTGCGGCTCTTGCCGAGCGCCGTCGCCAGCGCCTCTTGGGTGTGGCCGAACTCGTCGATTAGCCGCTTGTAGCCTTGCGCCTCCTCGATGGCGTTGAGGTCGCTGCGCTGGATGTTCTCGACCAGCGCGATCTCGAGTGCCTCGCGGTCACCGGTCTCCTTCACCAGCACCGGCACCTCGTGCAGGTGCGCGCGCTGCGCCGCGCGCCAGCGCCGCTCGCCGGCGAGGATCTCGAAGGCGCCGGCGAATTTCGGATGTGGCCGCACCAGCAGCGGCTGGAGGATGCCTTGCGCTGCGATGCTCTCGACCAGCGCGCTCAGTTCGCCCTCGTCGAAATTGCGCCGCGGCTGAAACCAGCCGGGATAGATCTGATCGATCGGCACGGCACGCGTACCCTTCACCGGAATCGTCGTGTCGCGCTCGGGCACTGAGGCGTCTTCGCCGAGCAATGCCGACAGGCCGCGACCGAGTCCGCGCTTCTCGGTCATGACGCGATGCGCTCGAGCAACGAGCGTTCGCGCTTGAGCACTTCGCCCGCGAGGTGGATGTAGGCCTGCGCGCCGGGACAGCGGAAATCGTAAAGCAGCACCGGCTTGCCGTGCGACGGCGCTTCGGAGATGCGCACGTTGCGCGGGATCACGGTCTCATAGACCTTCGCGCCAAAATGTCCGCGCACGTCGGCGGCGACCAAGTCGGAGAGATTGTTGCGCCGGTCGAACATGGTCAGCACCACGCCTTGGATCTCGAGCGCCGGATTGAGTTTTCCTTTTACGCGTTCGATCGTCTTGACCAAGTGCGACAGACCTTCGAGCGCATAGAACTCGCACTGCAGCGGCACCAACACGGCATGCGACGCGACCAGCGCGTTGAGCGTCAGCAAGCCGAGCGACGGCGGACAATCGATCAGCACGTAACGGAATGCACCGAGCTTACCGGCCAGCGTGTCGCGCAGCCGGTACTCGCGGCGCTCGGCGTCGACCAGCTCGAGTTCGGCACCCGACAGGTCGACCGACGCCGGCACGATGGCGAGGCGCGGCACCGCGGTCTGCACCACCGCCGCGCCAAGTTCGCGCGCGCCCAGCAGCACGTCGTAGCTCGTCACGGTTCTGGCCTGGCGCGAAATGCCAAGCCCGGTCGAGGCATTGCCTTGCGGATCGAAATCGATCAGTAGCACGGCTTCCCCGGCGGCGGCCAAAGCGGTGGCGAGGTTGATCGCGGTCGTGGTTTTGCCAACGCCGCCTTTCTGGTTAGCGATGGCGATGACCCGGGCCGGCGCCGCGGGACCGGTCGCCGGGTGCAGCTCGGCGGTTTGCGCCATCGGTTCCATCAAGGCCCCTCGAGACGCAGGATGCGGCCGGTCGGATCGCTCCGGCTCGGCAAAATCCGCGCCTTCATCTTCAGCGCCGGCGGCAAGTGGGTCAATTCCTCCTCGATCCCCTTGCCCTTCAAGAATAAGCATATAGTGTGGGGTTTGCAGAATTTGTCCACCATTAGTAGTAGGTTATCCACAGAAGCCACGGCGCGCGCGACGATGACGTCGGCCGCAATTGGCGCCTGCCGTTCGGCCCGCTGCGCATGGATTGTCACGGGCGTTGCCGTGATGCGTTGCGCCTCGCGCAGAAACGCCGCCTTACGCTGATCACTTTCAACTAGGTGGACCTCGGGAACGCCGAGGATCGCCAATATCAAACCGGGCAATCCCGCCCCGCTGCCGACATCGACCACGACGCGCGTATCGTCCGGCAACATCGGCATGAGCTGGGCCGAATCGAGAATGTGCCGACGCCAGACGTCACCGATCGTATTGGGCCCGACGAGATTGATCCGTCGATTCCAGGCGCTCAGCAGGTCGACATAGGCCCGGAGCCGTTCGAGGGTTTCACGTGAAACACCGGCAAGTTTGGCGAAGCCTTCCGGCGTCAGGCGGGTCGAGACGGGCCGGTCGTTGACCTGAAGCATCATGCCGCCGGCCGCCGGACATGGCGTAACAACGCCACCAGCGCCGCCGGCGTCACGCCTGAAACCCGCGCCGCGGCGCCCAAGGTTTCCGGCCGGAAGGCGCGCAGTTTGCCGCGGATCTCGGCCGACAGCGACCCGATGGCGTCATAGTCGAGATCATGCGGCAATTTGAGGGCTTCGTCGCGGCGGAAAGCCGCGATTTCCTCGGCTTGGCGCTCGAGATAGCCGGAATACCGGCCGTCGATCTCAAGCTGTTCGGCAATCGGCCGCGGAATCGCCGCGAGTTCGGGCCAGACCACCGTCAGCCGGGCCAGATCGATCTCGGGATAGGCCAGCAAATCCGCCGCGGAGCGGCGAATGCCGTCGGCATTGATCGCCAGACCCTGGCGACGCAGTTCGCTTGGCGTCTTGCTCAGCCGGCGGACCAAGGCACGGGTGCTTTCGAGCGTTTCGGCCTTGGCGGCATAGGCCAGCCGCCGTTCGGCGCCGACACAGCCGAGCGCGGTTCCGATGGGGGTCAAACGCTGATCGGCATTGTCGGCGCGTAAGACCAGCCGGTATTCGGCGCGCGACGTGAACATGCGGTAGGGCTCGCTTGTTCCACGTGAAACAAGGTCGTCGATCAGCACGCCGATATAGGCGCTGGCGCGGTCGAGCACGAATTCCCGGCCGCCGCCACCGGCCGCCAATGCGGCGTTGAGGCCAGCGACCAAACCTTGCGCCGCGGCCTCCTCATAACCGGTCGTGCCGTTGATCTGGCCAGCCAGGAAAAGCCTAGGGATTCTACGGGTTTCAAGGGTCGGCCGGAGCTCGCGCGGGTCGACGAAATCGTATTCGATGGCATAGCCCGGCCGGATCATCCGGGCGCGCTCCAGGCCCGGAATCGTGGCCAGCAATTCGCTCTGAACCGCCGCCGGCAGCGAGGTCGAAATGCCGTTGGGATAGACCGTGTTGTCGTCGAGTCCTTCCGGCTCGAGGAAAATCTGGTGCCGTTCGCGCTCGGCAAAGCGCACGACCTTGTCCTCGATCGACGGGCAATAGCGCGGCCCGACACTGTCGATCTGGCCGGAATACATCGGCGCCCGATGCAGATTGGCTTGGATCAAGGCGTGGCTTGCCGGTGTCGTCGCGGTGATATGGCAGACGATTTGCGGCGTGGCGATGCGCCCGGTCAGAAAGGAAAACGGCTCGGGCGGATCGTCGCCCGGCTGGGCTTCGAGCCCGACCCAATCGATGGTCCGGCCATCGAGTCGCGGCGGTGTGCCGGTCTTGAGCCGGCCCAAGGCAAAGCCGGCGCCGGCCAGGCTCTGTGCCAAGCGTACGGAAGGCGCCTCGCCGACCCGGCCGGCCGCGGTCTTGGCCTCGCCGATATGGATGAGACCGCGGAGGAATGTGCCGGTGGTGATCACCACCGCGCCGGCCAAAAGTGCCGCGCCATCGCCGGTTTCGACGCCGGCACAACGGCCATCGCGGTCAAAGATCAGCGCCGCCGCCTCGCCTTCGTGGATTTCGAGGCCAGACCGGGTCGCCAGCAGATCCTGCATGGCCTGGCGGTAAAGCTTGCGGTCGGCCTGGGCGCGCGGACCGCGCACGGCCGGTCCCTTGCTGCGGTTGAGCATACGGAACTGGATGCCGGCACGGTCGATGGCGCGCGCCATTAGCCCATCCAGGGCGTCAATTTCCCGAACCAGATGTCCCTTGGCCAAGCCACCGATCGCCGGATTGCACGACATCTCGCCGATGGTCGACCGGCGATGCGTCAACAACAGGGTGCGAGCCCCGAGTCGCGCCGCGGCATCGGCGGCTTCGCAGCCGGCGTGGCCGCCGCCGATGACAATCACGTCGTACCGGTGCATCACGGCAATCTACGGAGCGTGCGGCAGCGAGTAAAGCCGAGCGCGACACGGTTTCACGTGAAACACTGCGCTCGAGTCGGACGGCCCGGCCCAGTAATACGAAATAGCCACCTTACGAATCCCAATATCTTGTCAATTCACAGAGACGTCACACAGTAGTTCCACAATATTAATGTGCCGCCGCAGGCATTGGTCGAAATCTGGTGTATCAAGATCGATTCGATCCCGGAACGTCTCGCGAACTAATACTACATGATGTGGTATTAACGCTATGAATTCACGAAATGTTCGTGTTTCTGGCTCATTTTCACTTACCGATACAGAATTCGCGGAACACGACATCGAGCAAATCTTCGACCCCGACGCGGCCGGTGATGCGGCCGAGCGCCCGCACCGCCTGGCGCAATTCCTCGGCCGCGAGCTCGGGCGCGCCAGCGCGCGGATACCGGTCGAGCGCGGCGCACACGGCTTCGAGCGCCTGCCGGTGGCGCGCCCGCGTGATCAGCGGCGCCGACTCGCCGCCAAAGCGGCGGGCGATCTCGGCGCCGAGCCGGGTTTCAAGTGTGGTCATGCCCGCGCCCTTGGTCACCGAGATTTTCACCGCCGGTCCGGCGCCGAGCGCATCGGTCCAGGCCGCATCATCGCGCGGCGCCAGATCCATTTTGTTGGCGACGACGACGGTGTCGGTGTCGATCATCGCCGCGAGCGAATTTTTTTCCGCGGGCTTGGTGGCATCGACGACGACGAGTTTGAGATCGGCCGACGCGGCGCGCGCGCGCGCGCGGCGCACGCCCTCTTCCTCGATCGCGTCGCTTGAATCGCGCAAGCCGGCGGTGTCGGCAAGGGTCACCGGAAATCCCGCGAGGTCGAGCGCGACTTCGATGACGTCGCGCGTCGTGCCGGCAGTGGCAGCGGTGATCGCCACGTCGCGCCGCGCCAGCGCGTTGACCAGACTCGATTTGCCGGCATTGGGCGGACCGAGCACGGCGATCGCGAGCCCGTCGCGCAGCCGTTCGCCGCGGTGATTGTCGGCCAGAAATGTCGCGATTTCGCCTTTGATTTCAGCAAGTTGTGCGGCGACCGCGGCGGCGAGGTCGGCGGGCAAGCCTTCATCGGGAAAATCGATCTCGGCTTCGACGCGCGCTTGCGCGCGCAACAGGCGCGTGCGCCAGCCTTCGTAAAGGCGGCCCGCCTCGCCCGCCATCTGGCGCAGCGCCTGTCGCCGTTGCGCCGCGGTTTCGGCTGCGACCAGATCGGCGATGCCTTCGGCTTCGGTCAGGTCGAGCTTGCCGTTGAGAAACGCGCGGCGCGAAAACTCGCCGGGCTCGGCGAGCCGCAAACCGGGTTGCGCCGCCAGCGCCTCGATCAGCGCCGATGCCACGGCGCGGCCGCCGTGCACGTGGATCTCGGCGACATCCTCACCGGTGAGGCTGTGCGGCGCCGGAAAGTAAAGCGCGATGCCGCGATCGATCAGCTCGCCGCTGCGTGGATCGCTGAACCGCGTGACCAGCGTCCGGCGCGGCGTGGGCAACCGCCCAGCCAAGGCACGCAGCGCCGCGGCGGCATGCGACCCCGACAACCGCAGCAGCGCGACGCCGGCGCGGCCGGGCGCGGTGGCAAAGGCGTAAATCGTCGCGTCGTCCATGGGTCGGGCGAGTGTGATGCAAAAGCCGGAACGCGGGGATATATAAGTTGCGGACCTGCCGCGAAGCCGCCGAATAAGAGCCGCGCCGCCGGCCGACTGTAGGAGGACGCTGATGTCGGTGCAGTCGCTGTTGAGTTACGCCCTCACGGTGCCCGAGTTCAAGGCCGGGCAGAAATTCTACGCGACCTTCGGCCTGATGCCGGGCGAGCGCGACGGCGTCCTCGCCTTCCGCTGCGACGGCCGCGACCAGGATCAGGTCTTCCTGGTCGAAGGCAAGAAGAAGCGGCTCAACCACCTGCGCTTCGGCAGCGACGACAAAGGCATCGCCGCCATCCGTGCGCGCATGCAACAACGCGGCATCGCGGAGATCGACGCGCCGCACAACGCCTTCGGCGGCGGGCTGTGGCTCGCGGATCCCGACGGCCATGCCGTCAACGTACGGCCGGAAAGCGCGCAGCCCTGGCGCTCAGCACCCGCCTTTGTCATCAACTCACCCGGCCATTACGGGCGCCAGGGCCGCGGCGCGCCCAAGCGTCACGAAGCGCGGCCGCACCGGCTCGGCCATGTGCTGCTGCATACGCCCCGGCTCGACCCGATGGTTGCCTTCTACACCGAAACGCTCGGCATGAAAGTGACCGACCGCGTGCCCGGCATCATCTCGTTCCTGCATCTGCCAGGCGGCGGCGATCATCATGTCGTCGCGCTTTTGGCCGACGCGCGGTCGGGCTTCCATCACGCCAGCTTCGAAGTCGCCTCGCCCGACGAAATCGGCCTCGGTGCGCACCAGGTGCTGAGCGCCGGCTACAAGAACGGCTGGGGCTTTGGCCGCCACGTGCTCGGCTCCAACTTCTTCCACTATCTGCGCGATCCGTGGAACAGCCTGGCCGAGTATTTCTGCGACATCGATCAGATCCCGGCCGACGGCTCGTGGCGGGCGGAGGACCATCCGCCCGAAGATTCGCTCTACCTCTGGGGGCCGCAGCCCGGCGACTTCGCGCTCAATTTCGAAGAGGCATGAGCGCCAACGCGCTGGCGCGCGAAACCAGCCCCTATCTGCTGCAGCATCGCGACAATCCGGTGCATTGGCAGCCGTGGGGACCGACGGCGCTCGAGCGTGCGCGCAGCGAAGACAAGCCGATCCTGCTCTCGATCGGCTACGCCGCCTGCCATTGGTGCCACGTCATGGCGCATGAGAGCTTCGAGAATCCCGAGATCGCCGCGCTGATGAACGAGCGTTTCGTCAGCATCAAGGTCGACCGCGAAGAGCGGCCCGACCTCGACGCCATCTATCAGCACGCGCTGATGCTGATGGGCGAGCAGGGCGGCTGGCCGCTGACCATGTTCCTGACGCCGGCGGGCGAGCCGTTCTTCGGCGGCACCTATTATCCGCCGACGGCACGCTGGGGCCGGCCCGGCTTTCCCGAGGTGCTGCGCGCGGTATCCGATGCCTATACGCGCGAACGCGACAAGCTGATGCAGCATGCCGGCGTGCTGCGTGCCGAACTCGGCAAACTTGGCACGCCCGCGACCGGCGCCGGCATCCCGGCCGAGCTGCCGCTCAAGGCCGCCGAGGCATTGATCCGTGCGGTCGACGGCGTCAACGGCGGCATCGGCACGGCGCCCAAGTTTCCCCAGACGCCGCTGCTCGATCTGCTGTGGCGCGGCTGGAAGCGCGGCAAGAACCCGGCGCTGCGCGACGCGGTGTTGCTGACCCTTGATCACATCGGACAAGGCGGCATCTATGACCACGCCGGCGGCGGCTTTGCGCGTTATTCGACCGACGCGCGCTGGTTGGTGCCGCACTTCGAGAAGATGCTGTACGACAACGCGCTGCTCATCGGTCTCTTAACCGAGGCCTGGCGTGAGACCCGGCGGCCGCTGTATGCCGCGCGCGTCGCCGAGACCGTTGCCTGGCTCGAACGCGAGATGCGCTTGCCGGAAGGCGGTTTCGCCTCGAGCCTCGACGCCGATAGCGAGCACGAGGAAGGCAAGTTCTACGTCTGGTCGGAAGCCGAAATCGACACGCTGCTCGGCAACCGCGCCGCGCGTTTCAAGGAAATCTACGACGTCACGTCTTCGGGCAACTGGGAAGGCCACACCATCCTCAACCGCCTGCATCACTTGGACTGGCGCGGCGACGAGGAGACCGAATTCGCGGCGGACCTCAAGGTTTTGCTCGCGGCGCGTGCGACGCGCGTGCGGCCCGGCCTCGACGACAAGGCGCTGGCCGATTGGAACGGCCTTTTGGTTGCGGCGCTGGCCGAGGCCGCCGTTGCGCTCGGTCGGCCGGACTGGCGGGCGCTTGCGATCGGCGCGTTCGATTTCGTGATCACATCGCTCGGCGACGGCGACCGGCTCAAACACTCGTATCGCGCGGGTCGTGCCGCCCATGCCGGCATGCTCGACGACTATGCGCAGATGATCCGCGCCGCGTTGACGTTGCACGAAATCACCGGCGACACGGCTTATCTCGATCGCGCGCGCCGCTGGCTTGCAACCGCCGACGCGCATTTCTGGGACAAAGCGGGCGGCTATTGCTACACGGCGGATGACGGCGAAACGCTGATCGTCCGCACCAAGCCGGCCTATGACGGGCCGGTTCCCGCCGCCAACGGCATCATGGCGCAGAATCTAGCGCGGCTGTTCTATCTCACTGGTGAGCCGCGTTATCGCGAGCGTGCCGAGGCGTTGCTTGTCGCGTTCGCCGGCGAAGTCGCGCGCAACCCGATCGCCCATGCGGCGCTGCTCGCGGCGCGCGATTGCCTCGACCACGGCTTGCAGATCGTCATCGCCGGTGCGCGCGGCACGGTCGAAACCGAAGCGCTGCTCGCCACCGTGTTCGCCGCCAGTCTGCCGAACCGGGCGCTGACGGTGGTGCCGCCGGGGGGTAAACTGCCCGACGGCCATCCGGCGCAGGGTAAGGGCCCGGTCGCCGGTCGCGCCACCGCCTATATTTGCGAGGGACCGATATGCTCCCTGCCCATGACGAGTCCGGACGCGCTGAGCCAGGCGCTAGCGACGCGCTGAGGCGCCTGCCGCTCGACAGCCCGTTCGGATTTCTGACGCTGGTCGAGCGCGACGGCAAGATCGTGGCGCTCGAATGGGACGGCCGCGCCAGCGGCAAGCCCGACGCTGTGCTGGTCGAAGCCAAACGCCAGCTCGAGCAATACTTCGCCAAGAAGCGCACCCACTTCGACCTGCCGCTCGCGCCCGACGGCAGCGACGACGAAAAGCGCCTATGGGAGCGCATGACCCAAATTCCCTACGGCCAGACCGCGACCTACGGCGATCTGGCGCGCGAGCTCGGCCAGATGCCCCGTGCTCTCGGCCAAGCCTGCGGCCGCAATCCGATTCCGATCATCATCCCCTGCCACCGCGTGGTCAGCGCCGGCGGCGCGCTCACCGGCTACAGCGCGCCCGGCGGCGTCGAGACCAAGCGCCGGCTGCTGCAATTCGAGGGCGCGTTGTTGCTATAACGCCGCCAACGGCAGATAGCGGCCATGGATTTGCGCATCGCATTTTTCGGCGACAGTTTCGTCAACGGCTTCGGCGATCCCGACGGGCTCGGCTGGGTTGGTCGCGTCTGCGCCGCGGCGATCGTCCGTGGTCATGTTGTCACCGGCTACAACGCTGGCATCCGCCGCAACACCAGCGCCGATGTACGCGCGCGCTGGCGCGGCGAGGCGTTGTGCCGGCTGCCGGCCGAGCATTCGTGCACGCTGGTCTTCTCGTTCGGCGTCAACGACTGTCTTGTCGACAATGGCCGGCGCATGCTCGAGCAAGCTGCGACCACCGCCAACACACGGCACATCCTGGCGGACGCCAAGACACTGGCGCCGACGCTGATGGTCGGGCCGCCGCCCATCGCCGATGCGGATGTGAACGCGCGGGTCGCGGCGCTGATTCCAGATTTGCAGGCGGTCTGCGGGGAACTTGCCGTGCCGTTCCTCGACGTCTTCGGCGCGCTGCAATCGTCGACCACGTGGGTACGCGAAGCCGCCACCAATGACGGCGCCCATCCCGGCCGCGGCGGCTATCAGGCGCTGGCGGCGCTGGTCGATCGCTGGCCGCCGTGGCGCGCATGGCTGCCCTGATCGCGGGCGGCGGCGATGACAAGCCGGAGCCGCCCGGCTAGGCTTGCCGCCAACAAACGCCTAAGGGAGGCATCATGGTCGAAGTCACGGTCCGCGCCGCGGATGGCGGCAGCTTTTCCGGTTATATCGCGACGCCCAAATCCGGCAAGGGTCCGGGCGTCGTCGTCATCCAGGAGATTTTCGGCGTCAATGCGGTGATGCGCGCGATCACCGACGGTCTTGCCGGCCAGGGCTTCACCGCCTTCTGTCCCGACCTATTCTGGCGTTTCAAGCCCGGCATCCAGATCACCGACAAGACCGAAGCCGAGTGGAAGCTCGCGGTCGGCTATTTCCAGCGCTTCGACGTCGAGAAAGGCGTCGACGACCTGAGGGCGTCGCTCGCCGTCCTGCGCCAGCATCCGGCGTGCAACGGCAAGGCCGGCGCGGTCGGCTTCTGCCTCGGCGGCAAGCTCGCCTATCTCATGGCGACGCGCACCGATGCCGATTGCAGCGTCAGCTATTACGGCGTCGGCATTCAGGATGCACTCGGCGAAGCCAAAAACCTCAAGCATCCGCTGCTGCTGCACATCGCCGGCAAGGACGAGTTCGTGCCGCCGCCGGCGCAGGAGAAGATCCACGCCGGTCTCAACGGCAATGCGCAGGTGACGATGTACGACTATCCCAATTGCGGCCATGCCTTTGCGCGGCCGGGCGGCGCGCATTGGGACCAGACCGCGGCCGATCAGGCCGGCAAACGCAGTCTCGAATTCTTCCGCCGGCATCTCGGCGGCTGAGCGACCCCGACAACCGAACCCGAGGAGACGATCGATGCCGCACGCCATTCGCTTCCACCAAAACGGCGGACCCGAAGTCCTCAAATGGGAAGAGGTTCCGGTTGGCAAGCCGGGCCCCGGCGAGGCGCGCGTGCGCCACACCGCCGTCGGTTTGAACTTCATGGACATTTACAACCGCACGGGCATCTATCCGTCGCCGCTGCCGAGCAGCCTCGGCGCCGAAGGCGCCGGTGTGGTCGAAGAAGTCGGCCCGGGCGTCACGGATCTCAAGGCCGGCGACCGCGTCGCCTATGGCAACGGGCCGCTTGGCGCCTATTCGGAGGTCCGCGTCATGCCGGCCGACCGGCTGCTGGCGCTGCCCAAAGGCATCGACGACAAAGCGGCGGCGGCGATGATGCTCAAGGGCCTCACCGCGCAATACCTGTTGCGCCGCACCTATCGCGTGAAACCGGGCGACACCATTCTGTTCCACGCCGCCGCCGGCGGCGTCGGCCTGATCGCCGGCCAATGGGCGAAACATCTCGGCGCGACCGTGATTGGCACGGTGTCGAGCGACGAAAAAGCGAAGCTCGCCAAGACGCACGGCTACGACCACGTCATCAACTACACAAAAGAGGATTTCCAAAAGCGTGTCGTCGAGATCACCGGCGGCAAGAAGGTGCCCGTGGTCTATGACTCCGTGGGCAAGGACACGTTCATGAAGTCGCTCGACTGTCTGGCGCCGCTGGGCCTATGTGCGCTGTTCGGCGCCAGTTCGGGCGCGCCGGAACCGCTCAATCTCGGTCTCCTGTCGGCAAAGGGATCGCTTTATGTCACGCGGCCGACGCTCAACACCTACGCCGCCAAGCGCGAAGACCTGGTCGCCGGCGCCAAGGAGCTATTCGACGTGGTGTCGAAAGGCATCGTCAAGATCGAGGTCAACCAGACCTATCCGCTGAAGGACGCGGCCAGGGCGCACGCCGATCTCGCCGCGCGCAAGACCACCGGCTCGACGGTGTTTACGGTATAGCCGCCGGACATTCGGCGCCGGCGATCAGGACATCCTCGTCGCCGGCGCGGCAACGCGCGGCGTGCTCGAAGCGCGCGCCGAACTGCTTTGCGAGATCATCGACGGTGTTGGGCTCGGCGCTGCGGAGCGCAATGCACGGATACTGTGCCGCCAGCGCCTCCGGCGTCACCGTGCCGTCCCAGGTCTCGATCGGCCCGCGCCACGGCTCGACAAAATAATCGTTGGGCGGCATCAGCGCCTTGAGCTGCGCCGCGTAGCGCGCGCCGGAATAGCTGTCGTTGTAGAACCACGCGGCCGACGGCGCCGACGCCATGAAATCGTAGACTTGAGCGCAGCGCGGCAGATCGCGCGCCAGATCGATCGACCGCGCACCGGCGGCGCGGCGGCGCATTTCGGCGTCCTGTTGAGCAAAGGCGATGCCCTGCGCCGCCACGATCGCCGCCAGCACCACTGCGCCGATGCGGCCGGCGAGCCGCGGCGCGATGCGCCCGTTCTCGACCATCACGAACCACGCCAGGCCCAGCACCGGCCCGGCGAGCTCGAGTGCCGGCAGGATGTAGTGGCCGCTGGCGTGCTTGGCGACCAGCGCGATCTGCACCAGCTGCGCCGTCAGCAGCGCCAGCAGCAGGCGCGTCTCCGGCGTACCGCGGCGGCCGCGTGCGAGCGCGACGATGCCAAACGCAAAGGCGGCCAGGAACAGCGGCCGGGCGAAGAACAGCTTGGCGAAGTGATGCGGATAGCTCGCCCAGGCCACCACCGTCTGCGGCCCCTGGCCATAGGCACCGCTGCCTTTGACGAGCGCGCCGAACCACGCCGTCATCGGCGCCAAGTTCGGAATCTCCGGCGCCAGCCACAGCGCGAACAGGATCGCGCTCGCCCCAACGTAAGCCGCGCGCCGGCGATGGCTTGGCAGCGCGATCAGCGGCGCCAAGCCCAGGGGCGCAAAGGTGATCTTGCACGCCGATCCGAACGCGACCGCGAAGGCCATGCCGACGAGACTCGCGGTGCGCGGTGCCGCTGCGTCCTCGACCATGGTCGCGACCAGCAACGCCGCTGCGCCCAGCAACAGCGGTTCGGGCTCGACTTCGATGCCGTGCTTGAGCGTGAGCATGGTCACGAACGGCGCCACTTGCGCGAACAACGCCGGCAGCAACATGCCGGTGCGTTGCTGGATGCGGCGGCCCATCAACCACAACATCCAGGTGTCGAACACCAGCATGACGTCGCTGGCGCGGGTCAGGATCGTCTCGGCGTCCTTGAGCCGGTCGGCGGCCGGCGTGAACCAAGCGACCGCCGCGACCACAAGCTGCGCCGGCACGCCCGGATGCTGGAACTGCGCCGGCGGCGCGTGTTGCAGGATATTCAGGCCGCCGATGAGATAGAGATAGCTCGGGTCGAGATTGAACCACAGCCAATACGGCAGGCCGTGGTCGCGCAGCGCCAGCTCGGCGACGAGGAACGCCAGCGGCAAGAGCAGCAACGCACCGCCTTCGCGCCGCACGTTGTCCCCCCGCCGGTCCGGCTTAGGTGTTCATCGCCTCGAAGAAATCGGCGTTGTTCTTCGATTGCTTGAGCTTGTCGATCAGGAACTCGAGCCCGTCCATCGGTCCCATCGGCATCAGCACGCGGCGCAGCACCCACATCTTGGCGAGAACCGCCTTGTCGACCAGCAGCTCTTCTTTCCGGGTGCCCGACTTGGTGATGTCGACCGCCGGGAACGTGCGCTTGTCGGCAACCTTGCGATCGAGGACGATTTCCGAGTTACCGGTGCCCTTGAACTCTT
>Ga0126371_10001857_pt1 | contig 17973 bp, 9 predicted proteins | sample PanSoiMetaPlot_4_FD_110145 | JGI IMG/M metagenome (GOLD analysis project Ga0126371, IMG submission 110145) | Tropical forest soil microbial communities from Panama - MetaG Plot_4 | ecosystem: Environmental > Terrestrial > Soil > Tropical forest > Bulk soil | place: Panama | collected 2016-02-17 | reverse complement strand
GTCTGCAACACGGCCGGAATGACGCGCCCGTCTTTGTGGACATCGATAAGCAGCGGCGGCGTCGGAAGATCGAAATCCCAGACATCGTGGTGGACGAGCTGGTGAAACCACTTCAGCTTGCCAGTGGCTGCGTCTAAAGCCAGAAGGCAGTTCGCATAAAGGTTTTTGCCAGGAGCCGTATCCGCGTGATTGGAATCGCCGGTCGGCGCAAACAATATTCCTCGCTCCTGATCGACCACCATCGTCGACCAGGTATTGGCCCCGCTCCGGTCCTGCCAGGTGTCGCCGGTCCAATCTTCGTGATTCGGCTCTCCCGGCTGCGGAATCACATGAAAATCCCAGACCAGCTTGCCGGTGATTGCATCCCAAGCGCGGATATCACCGCGTGGCTGGGGCGGCGAGCCTTCCCCGGGCCGGGCCGAGCTGATCAGCAGGTTTTTGTAAACTGCTACCGGATTTGGAATCGTGAAGGTGTTGCGCCGGCTTTCCCCGACCTTCGTGGAAGCGACACCAACGTAAGCATCCACAGATCCTTTGTCGCCAAAATTCTGGGCGAGTTCATGAGTCTTCAAGTCGAGGCTCATGATGTAGCCCTTGTCGGCGGCAAAGATAAGGCGCGGTCCGACGTTCTTTGTACCGGGCCAGTACGCTAATCCGCGGCCATGAATGTTCAGTGGGGCGTGGTATTGCCAAAGCACTTTGCCGGTCTCCGGCTCAATCGCGGAAATGGTCGACTTCAGGTTCGGATCATCTGGCGAGCCGGGTGTCGAGACATACATGACGCCGCCGATGATCAGTGGCTGTACTTCGAATCGGTAATCGAGACCGAGACTACCGGAGACCTTCGAACCGGCGCCGTAATGAAAAGTCCACGCCTCGGCTAATTTCGATACGTTTTCCGGCGTTATCTGTGTCAGCGGCGAAAAATTGGAATTGTACTGATAGACCGGCCATTGATCCACAGGCTGGCGCTGAGCCGGCAAAACCGCGGGCACGGCCAGCGCAACGACAAACGCCGCCGCCCGAGCGATGAAACGCATTACTTCCTCCTCAAGGAACCAGACAAGACATCCACTCACTTACCGGGCTGCGGCTTCGCCGCGCCCGAGAAGGGTCGAGGCGTGACATCCGCCTGAGTTACACCCATCGCCCACTTGATTCCTTCCAGAACCATCTTTTGAAACCGCGGATCGTCCCACGTGCTTTCCTCATGGCCCCACCCGACGTTGTACATCCGGCCCTTGCCATACTGGCGCGCCCAGACGACCGGGAAGTCTCCATCGGCTCGACGGGCCCGGTCGGCGGCGCTCAGCCTGTCTGGATCGAGACGCAGAATGACGTGAACGTTGCCGCGCGAATACGGCTCTTTGAGAACGGGGTGCTGTTCGGGAAACTGGAATGGCGTGAGTCCGAAGGCATCGGCTCCGGGGAATTTCGGATCCTCGACAATAACGGCGGCATTGGCATTGAACTCGCTGGACATGGTGCCTCCAATGAGGTCCGCCCATTCCGGCCATTGGTAGTAGCCCACCGTCGCCGCGTGGCCGACGATAATGCCTTTCCCGTCGTCGCGAACGAACGAGAGCAAGTCCGCCTTCTGGTTGTCGGTCAATGTGCCAATCCCAGCGGGCAGCAGGAAGATCGCGTCGTAGAAATCCAGCGTTCGCGCGTTCACCGACCGGCCAGAATAACGCGGGCCTTGTCCCATGATCTGGTCTTTCGTAATCAACTGCGGATCCGTCCGGATCATGGTCATATAAGCGCCCGATTCGCGGCCGAGACGTTCGATCGTGGCCAAAGCATGCGAGATCGAGTCATGATGGAACCCGGTCTCGACATCCGCTACCGCGAGCAGCTTCTTCTTGCCGGCCCAGAAATTCGGGTCAGCGCCGCCCCGTCCTCGTCCACCTTGACGCTGAGGTGGTTGCGCTCGGAGCGCGCCAGCCGTGAGCGCGACGAACACCAGAACGGCCGCCATGACTTTCCATTTCAGATTCATAGTTGCGACGCCCTGAGATCAAAATACGATCTTACCGGCAACCTGCATGATCCGGGGATCGAGCGCCGTCGAAATGATCCCGAAGGTGGTTCCGCTCGCCAGAGAGGTCCCTGGATTGTTCAACCGTGCATGATTAAAGACATTGAACGCTTCCCAGCGGAAGTTCAGCTTCACGCGTTCTCGTATAGGGAACGACCGCGATAACGCCATATCCAGATCCCACGCGCCCGGCCCTCGCAGCACATTCCGCCCCGCATTGCCGGTCGTTCCCGCCGCTTGCTTCGCGAAGGCCGCGGTGTTGAACCACTGGGCAATTGTGGGGTTGGACAGCACCCCATTCCCGACTACGTTCGGGCGGTCGAGACCAATGCCCGTCAAAGAGATGTCGGTTCCGTCCGTGATGTTCATGGGCGTCCCGGTATACGCCGTGAAAATCGGCGAGAGCTGCCAATTCCCGGCGATCCGCTGCGCCCACACCGAACTGAATTTCGGCGACTGGCCCACAGCTGAGAGGTTGAATACCTGGGTCCGGTCGAACGAGCAGCTTCCCCATTCGGCCCTTCGGTTCGATGGATCCTGATAGTAATTGGTAATATCCTGATTCGCTTCTCCCTGATCGAAGCAATGGGAGAAGGTGTAATTGGCCAGCACCGAAAAATTGTGGCTGAAACGGTGATTCAAGCTGAGCAACAGCCCGTTATAACTGGCGTTGCCATTGTCGTCGATCATTATCGTGCTGCCGAAGTATTTGCCGGTATTCGGATTGGCGAGGACAAAAACACGGCGGCTCTCCTGGTTGCCTACGGTGGCGCCCGGGCCGTACACGGCCGGATTCACCTCATGACCCAGCCACTGATGCGTCGTCTTGTTGCCCAGATAGGTTGCGGAGAATAGCCAATCGGCGCCGAACTGCTTTTGGAACGCGAGGTTCCACTGCTGGACGTACGTCGCATGCGCATGTAAGGGCTCGAATACATAAGTGCCATCCAGCGGAAACGCAAAGTTAGCATTCGGCGTTCCCGATGGAAATGGATTCCCGCCCGGATACTTCAGCCACGGATTGGTGAGGCTGACGTTCGGCTGCGTGATCGTCTCGCCCCATGGCGGATTGAGCGGCACATGCAGCGTGTTCCACAGGTAGGCGGAATCCCAGAAGAGGCCGTAACCGCCGCGTAAAGTCTCCTTGCCCTTCCCGCGCGGGTCAAAGACAAATCCGAAACGCGGTGCAAAGTCCCCATAGCGCGCAAACGTGTCCGACTGGCCCGGGAATCCCGAGTCGCCTGGAAATGTCATGCCCGGAGGAGCGAGATGGAGAACCGAGCTGGCCTGGCCGGCGTAAAACTTTGCCGGATCGAACTGAGAGGCATAGTTATACAACTGATGCTGCGGAATAAACGGATCCCATCGGAGCCCCAGGTTCAATTGGAGGCGCGGGCTCACTTTCCAGTTGTCCTGAGCATATAGCGAAGGAGCGTTGGCGGCGTCCCGCGCAATCTGTCCGTTGCCCTGAAGGAATGTGTCCACGTTGCCGGTGATGAAGTCCGCCAGCGCGTTCGCCGTCAACTGGCCGTTAAAAGTGAACCGGGGGTTTTGCTGGAACGGTCCGTCTCCGTTCATCTGCGTATGCACCCAGTTGACGCCAATCGCTAGCTGATGGGAGCCCCTTGTTAGGCCGAGCTCGTCGCTGAGAGAAGAGATATTGGTATACACCCATCCCGGGATAGAGCTAAGAGTAAAGTAGCCCGGTACCATGATCTGACCGCTATAGTTAGGAATCGGCGAATAGATGCTTGACCCTAGTTGCGCCATCGTGGGCACGCCGTCGGCTCCGGCACGTACCACCGCCGACCGCGAAAAACTTGCCCGGAAGACATTTACCATCCTTGAATTGATCAGATAGGTGTCTCCCGCAGTCACCGACTGCACTCGATCTTGAAGACCAGGGTTTCCAGCGGTGAGAAGGTTTGTCTTGTTATAGAAAGCGTTGAGATTGTAGTCCGTGAGGTAATAGCGAAAGAAGATCGAGTCGCTGGTGGTATGCTGCCAATCGACGCGTCCCACCGCCTGGTATTCGTTGTCGATCTGCGGAATGCCATAAAGAATTCTGCCGCATGGATCCGCCGAAACCGGCAGCAGAGAGAGAAACTTGAGAGCGATGGGATTGAGGTTGCCCTGGGGAATGATGTTATTGACGGCCCCGGAAGTCGCATTCAACGTAACCGCGCTCTTTTGACAGGGCGGGGACAGAATCGTCTGAAAGTTCCCCTGCATGACCGCGGCCGTCGGCACGAACGCCTGATTGGTTGCCGGAGCCGTTCTTTCCGTGGTGCCCTGGAAGCCCCCGAAGAAAAAAAGCTTGTCCTTGACGATCGGGCCCCCGATCACGCCGCCGAACTGATTGCGCTTCAAAGAATCACGCGCCGGCGCAAAGAAGTTCCGTGCATTGAAGACATAGTTACGCAGGAACTCGAAGGCGTCGCCGTGGATGCTGTTCGTGCCCGACTTGGTAATCACGTTCACAGCGCCGCCGGGATGGCTTCCATAGTTCGCCGGCAGCGTGCTCGTCTCTACCTTGAACTCCTGCAACGCATCCGGGAATGGCAGGGGCATGCCCACGTTCGTCCGTGGGTCCACGTGCGAGCTGCCGTCCAGGAAGTAGTTGGTCTGGTTGCCCTGCCCACCCGCCACCGAGAACGCCGCAACGGTTGGGTAGTTGAGGTTCGTCGCGATCCCGCCTACCGTATTGACAACGGCGGCGCCCGACAGGGAAATCAACTGAGCCGGGTTTCGGCCGTTCAATGGAAGATCGACCACGCGCTGCTGGTCGATTACCTGGCCGACGCTCGTATTCTGGGTTTCCACCATGCCCGCATTCGCCTGGACTTCGACCTGTTCGGTGACCGCGCCGACTTTCAGAACTACATTGATCTCGGGATTGGTGTTCACCTGGAGGACAATGCCAGACTGGTTATACGTAGAAAAGCCTTCTTTGGTCACCTGCAACCGATAGGGGCCGACTACGAGATTCGTGATCGCGTAGGCTCCGTCTGTGCCGGACACCGCCGATCGGGCGGCAAAGGTGGCAGTATTCGTCACCGTGACTTGCGCGCCGGCGACGGCAGCACCAGATGAATCCTGGACAATCCCTGAAATCTGAGAAACCGTCGTCGTCTGAGCCTGCAGGCTCAGAATGATTCCGCTAAGAACGAGCGCTTCAAATAACTTCGTCCCCATCTCTACCCCCTATCACCAACGAGTGTGTTCTGAGGCGCGGCCGGCCGAACCGGACTAGAACTTGTAGATGCGAAGCTCTCGCGTAGACGGATTACGCCCAGCGACATAGCCAGGATGCCCCGACACTCCCTCCCGCGTGATTTCGCTTGATTGTAAGGGCCGTCCCCGCGACGGAGCAAGGAGTTAACGGTGGTGCTACCGTTACAGGCTGGGTGCGGAACCGTTGCGGCCGAAAGCCGCCAGCGCATGCTCCAGTTGATAAACGGCTGATTCAACCGGAATCGGCGATAATTTTTCAGCTACTACCTGTCCCGCCGATCTCACGTGAGCGCAGGACGTCCCCTCGATCATCACGACGCACGGTGGCGTCAGGTCTTCCGATCCACGGAACCGCTTTTCGAATGTTTCGATCATGCTGGCGGATTCGTCCGCGAAGCAGAGGTGCACTCCGGCTATTCCTGGTAAATCGATCAACGGCGGGAGAACGCATTCGCCAAGCCTGGCCAACATTTGCTGGCTTTTTTCCGGTGGCAGGCTGAAGCGCTGCGTCAGCATGAATCCGCCCTCGCCTACACCCCCGCTATAAACCACCTTGCAAACTGCCCGCGCCATGTTACGGAAGGCCGGCATAATTCTGCGGGTCCACTCCGTGGGAGCGTTAAGCTTGTCCAGATACGCCTTTCCGCTGACGTCGTCAGGTGAATCGGCCTCGTAGAGCGTGTAGAATTCGGGACCGCCGCTTACGGCTACGAAACGGCGCGCGCGCCGAAACCCAGGAATGCTCAGGCGCTCAGGGACATGCTGCCGGTTGTGCCATTCATAGTAATCCTCCCGGGCTTCCGGAATCAGATCCTGCCAGATTGCAATGACACCTTTCCCCGCCAGACTCATGGACGACCGATCGTAGCACGGCAACCTCCACCCCGTGAACACTGTAACCGTAGCAGACACCGTATCAGCAGCAGTGCTCGCTGAGGGCTCCCTCCTTCCCTCGGGCGCGCATCGCAGGTCTATATTACGTCGGACTACCGATCAGGCTCTCCAGTACAATGGCGAGATGCCGATCGCGGTAAAGGAGAAGGGCGCGCCTCGCTGGTTCGGCGCCGACTTGGGCTCCGAAAGCCGGTGGATCATCTGCTGGCTCCTGTTCTTCGTAACCTCGATCAACTACCTGGACCGGCAAGTCTTTGGAATCCTCATTCCCGATTTGCAACAGCGGATGCACATTTCAGAGCTCGCGTATGGCCGGCTGGTGATGTCCTTTCAGCTGTCCTACGCCTTGATGATGATCGCGGCGGGTAAGATCCTTGATCGGATCGGCGCCCGGCTGGGGTTAGCGCTTGCAGTATTGGTCTGGTCGGTGGCGGAGATCGGCCACGTGCTCGCACGAACACCCATGGGGTTTGGATTGGCGCGGTTCTTCCTGGGTGCTGGGGAAGCGGCCAACTTTCCTGGGAGCATGAAGGTAATCGCCGACCTCTTCCCGGCACATGAAAGGGCAACTGCGACCGGTCTCGTCAATAGCGCAACGGCGGTGGGCGCTATCGCCGCTCCGATTATTGTTCCACTGCTTGCAATGCGTTACGGATGGCAATCCGCCTTCCTTGTAACCGGAGCGATCGGGTTCGTCTGGCTTGCAGCCTGGTACGGGCTCCATTCATGGTGGAGTGGCCAGCACCAGGAATACATCCCCCCAAGGGCCACGCGAAATCCACGCCCGGTCCGGCGAGCGAGCGTATCCTGGCGCACTCTTTTGGCCTATCGCCAATTCTGGGCGTTTGCCATTGCGCGGATGCTGGTCGATCCGATCTGGTATTTCTATCTGTTCTGGCTGCCGAAATTTCTCGCGCAAGAACATGGGATTTCCGGAACGGCGGCCGCTCCGTACTTGAGCGCGGTTTTCGCGTGCTCAGGAGTGGCGTGCATCGCCAGCGGGTACGTTTCCTCCAAATTTGTTGTATGGAAGTGGACTGTGAACCGGGCGCGCAAGACTGTGATGTGGAGCCTCGTGGTGCTGATGTGTCCCACGTTGATGATTGCCGATCGGATCGGAAACGTGAATGCCATGGTGGCCCTGATCTGCCTGGCAGTTGGCGCGCACCAGGCGCTCTCGACTCACCTGTATACCTTGGCATCAGACCTGTTTCCGAGCCAAGTTACGGGGATGGTTGTCGGCGCGGGCAGTTCCCTTTCAGCGCTGGTGAGCGTGGTCACCGCGGAGTTGATCGGACGGGTTCTCCAAAGCAATCCGGCATCCTACCTCGTGCTCTTCGTGACCGCAGCGTGCCTTTATCCGGCGGCTATGCTTGTGATTCAGGCCCTTTCACCTCGGCTAGCCCCGGTGAAGATCGAGGAATCGTAGGGCAACTACATCCCATGCCCGGGAATCTAGGGAAGCGCAAATGCAATCACCGTGTCGGCGCTGCTTCGATCGCCAAGGAAGCCGCCGCCCGTCGCCGTGACGACAACATACTGCTTGCAATTTTTTCCCATGTAAGTGACCGGAGCCGAGTGAGCGCCGGCATCGATTTTGGACACCCAGAGTTCCTTGCCACTCTTCGAGTCGAACGCCCGGAACCGGCTGTCATCGGTAGCGCCAATGAAAACAACCCCGCCGGCAGTCGCGGCGGATCCGCCGATATTGGGCCTACCTGTATTCTGTTTTCCTTCCGGTAGGCTCTCGGTGATGCCGAGCGTTGTCTGCCACGCGATGTCTCCCGTGTTGACGTTGATCGCAAACAGACGGCCCCAAGGCGGCTGGTTGCAGGGCAGATTCTTGGCCGGCTCCCAAAACCGGTTGACATTGCGATAGCCCAGCCGGTTGTACCGGGCACTGTCACTGGCTTTGACCATCTGGTTGAGGCTGCCGAAGTCCATGGTATTGACGAAGAGATAACCCAACGTCGGATCAAACGACGGCGGATTCCAGTTGCCGCCGCCGATCGAACTGGGAAAAATCACGCTCGGTGTCGTCGAATAATGCGTGAACAAACCCCCGCTGTGCAGCCCGCCTGGAATGCTGTCGAACAGGTCTGTGCAAAACTTCTGCAACTCGGGAGTGACGGTTGCCAGGTCTTCCTTCTTAAAACTGTTCCGCGCCAGCGGCGGCGGCTTCAGTGGAAACGGCTGGGTGGGCCAGGCGGAGTCGCCGGGAAGCGCGTCATCCGTCGGCACCGGCCGCTCTTCCACGCCGTAAATCGGCTTGCCAGTCACGCGGTCCAGGATGAACAGAAGCCCCATCTTCGTCATTTGCGCGACGGCGGGTATCGTCTGACCATTGCGCTTCACATCGAGCAAAACGGGCGGAGAAGCCAGATCGTAGTCCCAGGTGTCGTGGTGTACCGCCTGGAAATACCACTTCACTTTTCCAGTCAATACGTCCACCGCGACCAGCGACGTGCCGTACAGATTCGCGCCTTTGCGATCCCCGCCCCAATAATCGGTCGTCGGCTCGCCGAAAGGCATATAAAGAATGCCCCGCTGCTCATCGATCGTAAAAAGGCCCCAGACATTCGTCCCGGAGCGATTCTTCCAACTATCCGGCTCCCACGTCTCGCTGCCGGGCTCGCCGGGTCGAGGCACCGAATGGAAAGTCCAGACCAGTTTGCCAGTATGGATGTCCCAGGCTCGTGTGTCGCCCGCCGCGCCGATACTCGGCGATTCCTGGACGTGCGCGCCCGTGATGACCACGTTCTTATAAATAATCGGTGGCGACGAAAGCCCGAACATCGAGTTGGTCAGCCCGTTCAGCGCGCCGGGCTTCATATCGACAACGCCCTCGTTGCCGAATCCCGGTACGGGTTTGCCGGTCGTCGCATTCAGGGAAATGAGCTTGCCGGTCGAGGTCCCGAAGAAAAGTTCCGGAGGAGACTGCGAGTCCCCCGCCCAATACTCGAGTCCGCGCTCGGCAGGCGCCCCGTCTTTCACTTCGTACGTCCAAATTACTTTGCCGGTTTCCGGTTCCAGCGCCGCGACGCGGCCATAACCGGTGGTGAGGTACATCACTCCGCCGATGATCAACGGCGAAGCCTCGGCGATCCGTCCGCCTGCGCCACCGCGGCCGCGGCCCCTGCCGCCCTGCGCCTCGTTCCCTTCTTCGGCTCGGGCTGGCGCCGCTGTCTCCGCCGCCATGTGATAGGTCCACGCGCGAACCAATTGTGTCACATTGGCACTGTTGATCTGTTTGAGTGGCGAATAGCGCGTGCCGGCGAGATCTCGACCGTAGGTGGGCCAGTCATTCTGCGCGGAGGCCATCGAAAACGCGATGACCCCCGCCGCAACTACAAACTTCGAGAGACGCATGATCCAATCAGAACACGTATTTCAACGCCATTTGCATAATGCGCGGATCGCCCGCCTGCGAACTCGATCCGTTGATGTCGCTCGTGATCTGTCCGAATGTCCCGGAGCTCAACACCGTATTCGGCACGCCCAGATTCACCAGGTTCGGAACGTTGAACACTTCCCACCGAAACTCCAGTGTCTGGTGCTCGCGGACGCGGAAGGTTCGCGCAAGTTTCATATCGACTTGAACCATCCCCGGATTCACGATGTTCAACACGCCGAGTGTGCCAAAGCCGCCCAGACCCAGTCCGCTCGTGCTGAATGCGCCTTTGCTGATACCCGAGGGAACGGCGTTCGAAGCCGCATTCAGATACTGAACGCTGAACCGCTGGCTTCCGGGAACCGCTTGCGCCAGGATAGGACCCGCTCCGGTTGCGTTAGGCCGCTGGTTTCCGATCCCTGTGAGATTCAGGTCCGAGCCGGCCGTGACCGTGCCATAGTTGCCCGATTGATATCGGAGAATGGTCGAATACTGCCATCCGTTCAAAATCGCGTTCGTCACGTGATTGCTGAAGCGAGGCGTATTCGCGAGAAACGACAGGTTGAAAATCCGCCGCCGGTCGGAGCTGCAGTTCCCCCGATCCATTTGCCGGCTATTCGGGTTAACGTAACTCGGACCTGTAAGCTCGGTGGTTTCCGGATCCCCGATGCAGTGCGACCAGGTGAAGTTCGTCAGGACGCTAAAGTTGTTGCTCATCCGCCGCTGCGCGCTGAGCAGCAGACCGTTGTAGCTCGACTTGCCGCCGTCGTCCACCTGGCCGATCGTTGAGTAATATTGGCCCTGCGCCGGATTTTGCAGGTACAAGACGCGATGCTGGTTTTCGGTGGCGAGAGTCGCGCCCGGCACCGGGAGCGCCGGGTCGGCTTCCACCCCGGTCCACAGATGCGTGGTTGAATTACCGAAGTAGCTCGCCGAGAGCAGCAGGCTGGCTCCAACCTGCTTCTGCAAACTCAGGTTCCATTGCTGCACGTAGGGAGGTTTCGTATTCAATGGCATGTTGACGTACACGCCGGCGAACGGGAACGGCATATTCTTCGAAACGGTATAGAGACCGGGGAACGGATCGCCGCCTTGGTACGTCGCCCATGGGTTTGCGAAATTCACCAGGGGAAGACTTATCTGCGCTCCCCAAGGTGGATTGTTGGCGAAGCGCGTGTAATAGAACAACTGGGGCGTGTCATAGAAAATGCCGTATGATGCCCGGATCGTCATGCGCCCGTCACCTTGCGGATCCCAAACCACACCGACTCGCGGTGCAAACTGATTCTTCCGGCTGGAGACATTGGACGTGCCCGGAAATCCCGAATCGCCCGGATAGATGAGCCCTGCGGGGCTGTTGACGTACTGCGGACTGCGGAAGCCGGCGGCGAACAACGCCGGGTCGAAATGCTCCACGTAGGCATTCCGATTCGTTTCCGGTAGGAACGGCTCCCAGCGCACGCCGTAGTTCACCGTCAGTCTGCGGCTGATTCTCCACGAATCCTGCGCATAGATCCCGATGAAATTCGCACGGTCATTGTCATATACCTGCCCGCCTTGCAGAAATCCTCCGCTGACGGTTCCGATCATGAAATCGGCCAGGGCCAGGCCCGTGCAGCCCGCGCAATTTGTCGTGTTGCTAAACGTGAATTGGCCATTCGTCGGCCGGTTGTTCAGCGTATTCATGATGGCCCGGATATAGTTCACACCGAAGGCCAGCTGGTGCGAGCCCCGGATCAAATTGATGTCCTCCGCGAGCTGAAACTCAGTAGAGTTGAAATAACCGGGGTTGGTCGCGCCTGTTCCCAGCGAAAAACCGCTCGCTACCGAAATGCCCATAAAACCTGGCAGCAGGTTGTGCATGTTCACGCCCAGGTCGCTCGGAGTGAAGTACTGCGGCACAACCCGGTACGCTTGCGTGCGGTTCACCGTCCCATGGAACGACGCAATCAGACTCGGATTCACTGTATAGTTATCGCCCAGCACGAACGACTGCGACTGGTCGTCGACGCCGGTTTTATTCGCGCTCAGAACATTGTTGGGATCGAGCGTCACCGGATTTTGGTAGTTCGCGAAGAAGTAACGGAGGTACAGCGAATGCTTGTTGCTGAGTTGATCGTCGAGTCTTCCCAGCGCCTGATGTTCGTTGTTGTCGTTGATGATTCCGTACTGAACCAACCCGCACTGGTTCGCTTGTGCGATCGGCAGGTGCTTGATCAGGCTGAGAGCCGGTGCGCTGAAGAGAGACGGCGAAATCTGATTATTAGCAAACGGGGCGGCCAGCGTCCGGTTGCTTCCTTGACAGGCTGCGGAGGCAAACGCGGTGAAATCGCCGTTCAACATCGCCTGCGTGGGTATATTCGCGGTGGTGGACGGCGGATCCGATTTCACAATCGTTCCCTGGTAGCCCACGAAGAAGAACAGCTTGTCATGACGGATCGGCCCGCCGAGAGTGCCACCGAACTGGTTGCGTTTGAGACTGTCCCGCGCCGTTGCAAACGCATCGCGCGCGTTGAATACGCCATTGCGGAGAAACTCGAACGCGTCCCCGTGGAATTCGTTGGTTCCGTTCTTGGTCACGACGTTTACGGCTGCCGCCGCATGCTGGCCGTATTGCGCCGGGATGGCGCTGGTCTCGACTTTGAATTCCTGCAGCGCATCCGGAAACGGAAACGGCAGGTTCAAATTGTTGAAGGGATCGTTGTTCGACGCGCCGTCCATCAGGTAGCTGATGGCATTGGGCAGCCCGCCCCCGACCGAAATCGTCTGCGTCGGGTAATTCTTGTTCGTGTTCAAGTCGCCGGCAGGGGCGGTTGTCGCGCCTCCCGACAGGTAAATCAAGTCGGTGGCCTGGCGTCCGTTCAGCGGCAAGTCGACCACGCGCTGCTGATCGATCACCTGTCCCACGCCGTTGGTGTGCGTCTCGACCATGCTTGCGCCCGCGACCACCTCGACCGATTCCGTCACCGCCCCGACTTTCAGCGTTGCGTTGATCACTGGATTCGTATTCACTTGCAGCACGATGCCGTTCTGGACAAAGGCATTGAAGCCCTGTTTCGTGACTTGCAGCTGATACGGCCCGACGGGCAGATTGGGCAGCGTGTACGATCCGTCTGCGGCAGTCGAGACTTCCCTCGCAAACCCCGTATCGGTTTGTGTCACTTTGACCGCGGCGCCCTCGATGGCCGACCCCGTCGAGTCCTGCACGGTCCCCGAAATCTGGGAAGTGGAGACTGCCTGCGTCCACAGAGCCATGCAACTGAGCAAGCCCACTAGAATTCTGCGATGCAAGTGTTTCACAAGACCCCCTGGGTCCGCATCCTGGCGCTACGCGGACTGACGGGTAAATGCTAACATTCGGTGTCTGTTAGACCAATAGAGTAACGGTAGCGCCACGGTAACGAGGCTTCTGTTCGCCCCGCCTTCCCTAGAAAACTTCGCTGTTGTAGAACTCTCCGAACAGTTCTGCCTCGGACGGCCGATCTTCGGGAATCGGACGGCTGACCCAGGTCACCTGCATATAGTGTTTGAGCGAGATGTTTTCGTTGGTGACGTTGCCGCCCCAGATGCCGCACCCCATGCTCGAAGTCATTGGCATCCCGTTATTGAAAGCCCCGGCGTTGGCTTTCGATTGCGGCTGCCGTACCATCATCCGGCTTACCGGAGCCGTCAATGCCAGTTGATGAATGTGGTCGTCATTGAAGGAGTAGATGCCGCAGGAGTGGCCCTTGCCGCCTACTTCGTAAATCTGCCGCACCATCTGCAGCGCACTCGCAAACCCGCTGTACTTGAATATCGAAAGGACGGGCGACAATTTCTCGCTCGAAAACAGGTGCTCCTTGCCGATCTGGCTCTCTTCCACGATCAGAAACGATTTGCCGGCCGGAATCCGAAAGCCGGCGATTTCCGCAATTCGGGCCGCCGGCCGCGCAACTGTCGCGGGAGTACGGTGTCCTTCCGAATCCCAAAGGATCGCCTGCAGGCACTGCTTCTCGCCCTCGGTCACCAGGTATCCGCCCTCGTTTTGCAGTTGATCGAGAAAACGGTCGTAAATCGTTTCCTCAACGAGCAGGTTGCCGTCCGCCGAACAGCCGGAGCCGAAATCGGAAGTCTTGCTGATCCTGGTATTGCGCGCCGCCTCCGCGATATTTGCCGTCTCGTCGATCACCATCGTAGCGTTGCCGGCGCCGACGCCATAGGCCGGCTTTCCCGAACTGTACGCGGCTTTTACCATGGCCGATCCGCCCGTCGCGATAGTGAGATCGCAGATCGACATCAGCTCCTGGGCCAGCGGAATGCTGGGCTTCTCGATGCACTGGAACAGATCCTCTGGCGCGCCCTGCCGCTTCAGCGCTTCGCGCATTATCCGGACGGTTTCAAACGTGGTCTTCTTGCTGGCCGGATGAGGAGAAAAGATGATGGCGTTCTTACACTTCAGCGAGTAAATTCCATTTCCCGATTCAGTGAGCGAAGCATTCGTCACCGGCACCAGGGAGGCAATCACTCCCACCGGCTTGGCATACTTCACAATTCCCTTTTCCGGGATTTCCTCGATGACACCCATGCTCTTCTGGCGCAGGGCGTCGCGGAGAATTCCCATGATCTTGAAGCGCTTGTTCGGCCGCCCCTCGCGGTCGCCCAGTCCGCTCTCGTCGACGCTCATGTACGAAAGCCGCGTAAAAGTCTTCTCGTTGGCCGTGGCCCATCCCACCGCCTGGCAGAGCCGGTCGATCCGGGCTTGGTCGTAACTCTCAATCAGGCACATGGCGCGCCGGGCGCGCTCCAGCAACTCCTGGGCATACTGCTTCTCTTCGGGGGTGATGGACCGGGCCATGACCTCAAGCTAACATCCCAAATTGGTTCAAACAATGCAGTTACGGTACTGACACTGTTACACGCCATCACCAGGCGTTACCGTAGCGCCACCGTTTTCCTAAATCTCCTCGGGTTCCAGGAAGACGCGGGGCGATAGAATCTGAAGGGAAAGGTCGCGGCCTAATGATGTCCAGACTTACTGTAGCCGGTTGCTTTCTATTATTTTCGACACTGCTGACGGCGCAGGCTCCGACCGGACGTCGCGCGGCCCAGCGCCCGGACCGGAAGCAACTGCTCGTCTGGTGCGACACCCGGTATGGCGGCGCGTATCACGATTCGGTCTCTCATGCCATGGCGGTTATCGAGAAAATGGGGCGCGATACCGGCCTCTATGACGCCTACCTCCGCACCGATTCGCAGCTCATCACCAAGCAGAAGATTTCGGTGTTTGCCGACGGCCGTGACTGGCCGGTCAACAAGAACCTGAATTACTTCGACGGCATCTTCTTCTTCGGGATGCGCGAGATCGAGCTGACGGACCAGCAAAAGGCCGATCTGCTCTCCTTCGTTCGGGACGATGGCAAGGGCTTCGTTGCGGCTCACACCGCCGACACCGCGTTTCTCTCCTGGCCCGAGTTCGGCGAAATGCTCGGCGCCCGCTATGACGGGCACCCCTGGAACCTGATCGAAGCGCCCGTTATCGTCGAGGACCCCGCGTTTCCGGCCATGAAGCAATTCCCGGCCGTGTTCACGATTCGCGACGAAATGTACCAGGCCAAGGATTTCTCCCGCGACGAGATCCGTGTACTCCTCAGGCTCGACACCAGCAAAGTCGATATGAAGCATCCGGGAGTCAACCGCACCGACGGCGACTACCCGCAGGCCTGGGTGAAGAAATTCGGGAAAGGCCGGGTGTTCGTTTCCTCCTTCGGCCACGAAGTCCAGGCTTGGGACAATCCGGCCCTCCAGACGATGTGGCTGGAGGCCATCAAGTGGTCGCTGGGCCTGACGGACGCCGAGATCACGCCCAGGCCGATGCCGAAAAACTGAGGGCCTGTGGCGAATCCGCTCAGCGCGTCCATCCCGCAGCAGTCCGCTTCCCAAAACGGGTCTCCGATCGCCCCGCGCTGGCTATCTTGGTCCATTTGGGGAATCGCCGCTCTCTTCTACCTGACCGGCTTCTACCAGAGGGTGTCGCCCGCGGTGATGACTACGGAGCTGATGCGCGATTTTCACATCAGCGCGAAGGATCTCGGCAATCTTTCGGGATTCTACTTTTACTTTTATGTGCTGATGCAGATTCCGGTGGGAGTCTTAATCGATTCCTGGGGCGCGCGAAGACTGCTCATCTCCGGCTCGCTGGCGGCAGCCGCCGGAACGTTTTTGGTCGGCGCCACGACCAGCTTCGCCCTGGCGTGCACCGGGCGGGCAATCATCGGAATCGCGACGGCCGTCGCCTGGCTGGTGGTGCTCCGCCTGGCAACCCACTGGTTTCCGTCCGAGCGGTTTGCGATGCTGACCGGCTTGGGGCTCTGCTTCGGCAATCTCGGAGCGCTGGTCGCCCAGGTACCCCTGCGGCTCCTGATCGAACAGTTCGGGTGGCGCGAGGTGGTGACGGCCTCGGCCTCGGTCATTCTGGTGGTGGGACTCCTGGCGTGGGCCCTCGTGAAAGACGATCCCGCCGAACGCGGATTCCGGAGTTACGCCCCGCCCGAGTTGCAGGCGCAAAAGCACGAGCGCATTGCCTCACTCGCCGTGGGAGTGCGGCGGATTTTCGCGTACCGGAATACGTGGCTGATTTTCTTCGCGCAGGGCGGGATGGTCGGCCCCATCATGACCTTCACCGGCCTTTGGGGTGCGCCGTTCTTGAAAGCCCGCTTCGGCCTGCCGACGACTACAGCGGCCGCCGTTTGTTCGGTAATGATTATTTGCTGGGCGCTGGCCAGCCCGATCTGCGGCCATCTTTCCGATAAAGTAGGCCGCCGCAAACCGATCTATGTCGGCGGCGCAGTAGTCTCGGCTATCGGCTGGTTGGTGATGTACTACTTAAACGGCCTGACTCTCTCTGCCTTCATTGCAGTGTCAGCCATTGTGAGCTTGGCCACGGGTTCGGTCATTATCGGTTTTGCGCATGGCAAGGAGTCGGTCCCAATCAAATATTCGGGCGCCATCACGGGCCTGATCAACTCCGGCAACATGATTGGACCCATGCTGCTCCAGCCCGGGATCGGCTGGGTGCTCGATCAGCGTTGGAGCGGTCAACTAGTTAGTGGTCTTCGCGTCTACGGCCTCAATGCGTTTCAGACCGGGTTTCTGTTGAGCGTGGCCTGGTCGATCCTCACCGTCGTGTTGCTGGCGTTGACCCGCGAAACAAACTGCCGGCAGAATGCCTAACCGGCTCTGCCTTGCTAACAGCCCTGACGGTAAATATCGTTGATGTTCCAATAGCCCGGTGTTGGAGTCGGCGCATTCTCCATAGGTACTTGAATCAACGTCGGAACGTCGGAAGCGAGAGCACCGCGTAAAGCTGGACCGAGTTCATCTGCGGCGTTGATCCGGATTCCGTTCGCACCGCAGGCACGTGCGACGGCCGCATAGTCCACGCTGTAGGGCTGTCCGTCTTTCTCGAACAGGCACCCGTAACTCCAGCCGTAGTGCATCTTCTCCAGCCCGGCGATTGTGCCGAACGCAGAATTGTCCATAACCACCCAAACCGCCGGGATATTCGCCTCCATGGCGGTGGCGACCACCGACATGTTGCTTCCGAACGCGCCATCGCCAATCAATGCGACTGCGGCCCGCTTGGGCTGAGCGGTCTTCACGCCCAACACCGCTGACGGCCCGAAACCCATCGTAGCCAAGCCGCTCGGCGTAATGAAAGTGCCAGGCACGTTGATGGGGTATTGCTGGCCGACACCGTTCTTGTTCCAGCCGACGTCGGTCACGATGAAGCCGTCTTCCGGCATGGCTTTTTTCAGTTCGCTGAGGATGCGCTCAGGGCGCAGCGGATACTGATTCGACGTCCACTGGTGATCCCAATTGGACGCGAACTCGGCGCGCCCGCGCGCAATTTCCTGCCGCAGAGAGCCGCGGCTGCGATGCTGCTCACCGCGCGCCGCCGTCGCCAATTCCTGGAGAGCCAGACGCGCGTCGGCAATCACACCCAATTCAGTCGGGTAGTTGCGTCCGATCTCGGCGGAATCGATGTCAATGTGAATCAGGCGCGTGGGAGGAATTGAAAACGTGTACCGCGGGTCCCAGGAACTGGAATTCGCTTCGGCCAGCCGAGTTCCGACGGCCAATATCAGGTCGGCGGTGCGGCATTTCTCGTTGGCGATGGGAGTGCCCCAGAAGCCGGTCATTCCGAGCAGCAGCGGATGATCCTCGCGCAGGCAGCCCTTGCCCATCAGGGTGTGCGCGACCGGCACTTCCAACTGCTCGGCCAGCGCCTGTAATTCCGCGCTCGCCCTGGAAGAAAGTACCCCACCGCCGGCGTAGATCACAGGCCGCTCCGCCTGAGCCAAGGCTTCGACGATCCGCGCCGCGGTATCCGCATCGATGGTCGGCCGCGTGATCGGCGGTGTGCTCTGGAATGCGCCCT
>Ga0126371_10001856_pt1 | contig 17989 bp, 16 predicted proteins | sample PanSoiMetaPlot_4_FD_110145 | JGI IMG/M metagenome (GOLD analysis project Ga0126371, IMG submission 110145) | Tropical forest soil microbial communities from Panama - MetaG Plot_4 | ecosystem: Environmental > Terrestrial > Soil > Tropical forest > Bulk soil | place: Panama | collected 2016-02-17 | reverse complement strand
TTCCTCGCGCAAAGCCTTCAACATTTTGGGCTCCGGTTGATATATGATCCGCTCGCCTGGGGCGGGCCTGCCGCGGAAAGCCTCCCACCGCGCCTTGTCCGGTGCGGGGGCGAGACTATATCTATCCCGAGTAGATTGGTCAACTTTAGGCCCGTTTTTATTGGTGAGTTCGAACGAATATGTGGTGTCAATCCCGAGTTTTCCACTGGGTTAAAGCTTCACGATGCCCGAATTGGTTCTAACCGGCCCGGCGGGCCGGCTTGAGGCGCGCTACCATCCGTCGCGGATCGAGAATGCGCCGCTCGCACTCATCCTCCACCCGCACCCGCAGCATGGCGGCACTATGCACAACAAGGTGGTCTACACCTTGTTTCACGCCTTTGCGCGGCAGGGCTTTGTGGCGCTGCGCTTCAACTTCCGTGGCGTCGGCAAGAGCCAGGGCAGCTATGGCGGCGGCGAAGGCGAGCTGGCGGATGCCGCCGCGGCGCTCGATTGGCTGCAAAACAACAACCCCGATGCGGAACAATGCTGGATCGCCGGGTTCTCGTTCGGCGCGTGGATTGCCCTGCAGCTGCTGGCGCGGCGGCCAGAATCGGATGCGTTTGTCGCGGTCGCGCCGCCGGTCAACCTGGTCGACTTCAACTTCCTGACGCGGCCACCGGCCGCCGGACTCATCGTCCAAGGCGACAAGGATCAGATCGTGGCGTCCGACGGTGTCAAGGATCTGGCGCAGCGGCTGCAAAAGCAGCGGTCACTCAAGGTCGAATACCGACAGATTGCCGGCGCCGATCATTTCTTCACCGGCCGCCTCGACACGCTTTCGGAAACCGTCGAGGGCTACATTGTCGCGCGGCTGCGCACGGCGCGGGCCACCGCCAAGGTCTGAGCCTCACCCCGCGAAGGGGTCGTGCATCAAGATGGTGTCTTCGCGCTGCGGGCTGGTCGACAGCAACGCCACCGGCGCGCCGACCAGCTTCTCGATGCGCCGGATGTATTTGATCGCCAACGCCGGCAGATCCGCCCACCGCCGGGCGCCGCGCGTGCTTTCGCTCCAGCCCTCGATCGTCTCGTAGACTGGCTCGACCGCCGCCTGTTGGCTGGTGCCGGCCGGAAAGTAATCGAGCGTCTCGCCATGCAGCCGGTACGCGGTGCACACCTTGATTTCCTCGAACCCGTCGAGTACGTCGAGCTTGGTGAGCGCCAGGCCGTCGACGCCGGCGGTCTTGACTGCTTGCCGGACCATGACGGCGTCGAACCAGCCGCAGCGGCGCTTGCGCCCCGTCACCACGCCGAACTCGCGGCCGCGTTCGCCCAGCGTCTGGCCGATCTTATCGGTGAGCTCGGTCGGAAACGGACCGCTGCCGACGCGCGTCGTGTAGGCCTTGGTGATACCGAGGACATAACCGACCGTCGCGTGACCAATGCCGGTGCCCGACGCGGCTTCGCCCGGATGGGTGTGCGACGAGGTGACATACGGATACGTGCCATGGTCGACGTCGAGCATCACGCCCTGCGCACCTTCGAACAAGATGCGTTTGTTGGCGCGCCGCGCCTCGTCGAGCCGCTGCCACACCCGATCGGCATAGGGCAGCACCTTCGGCGCAATTTCCAGCAACGACTTGAGCAGCGGCTCGCGCTCGATCTCAGGGGCACCGAGGCCGCGCAGCAGCGCGTTGTGATGGAGCAGCAGGACGTCGAGCTTGGTCGGCAAGGTCGCCGGATCGGCCAGATCGCACAGCCGCAGCGCCCGCCGGCCGACCTTGTCCTCGTAGGCCGGACCGATACCGCGGCCGGTGGTGCCGATCTTGTAGGTGCCGCGCGCCTCTTCGCGCAAGCGATCGAGCTGTCCGTGTGATGGCAGGATCAACGTCGCGTTCTCGGCGACGCGCAGGCTGTCGGGCGTGACCTTAACGCCTTTGGTAGCGATGTTTTCGATTTCCTTGACCAGCGCCCACGGATCGACGACTACGCCGCTGCCGATGATCGACAGTTTGCCCGGGCGCGCTACGCCCGACGGCAGCAGGCTCAAGCGATATTCGACATTGCCGATGACCAGCGTATGGCCGGCATTATGCCCGCCTTGGAAACGCACCACGACATCGGCGCGCTCGCTCAGCCAGTCGACGATCTTTCCCTTGCCCTCGTCACCCCATTGGGCGCCGATCACTGCAACATTCGCCATGAAATGGTCTCCGGCGCCCTTAGGTCAGTGCGACGATTTTGCCGCCATCGAAGAGATGGCCGCAGTTTAGTCGTTTGGCCTCGTCGCGCGGATTGCGCACTGCGGCGAGGCCTGCAACGGTAATCCAGCCCTCGGCGCGCAGCCGCTTGGCGGCGGCGCCGTCGGCATGGAACGGCACGTAGATCCGGCGCGGCGGTGGCGATTCGGGCAACGCCTGCAGAATCGTATCGGTATAGAGCGTGAAGCCTGTGGCGTCCTCGCCGGTGCCGTTGCCGGTGCGGTAGCGGCCACCGCGGCCGAGCTCGCCGCGTACCGCTTTGGCGAAGATCGTGAAGCTGACGCCCGTATGGTATTCGAAGCCGCGGTTCTCGACCGGGTCGACGGTGATAACGAGGCTGGGCTCGGCGCGTTTCACGCGCGCTATCACATCGGCAAGACGCTCGCGCTCTACTGCCGCCGTCTTGGGCAGGTCGAGGGTCGACAGTTTCGCCAACGATTTCTCCGCTGCGCCGCCGGCTTTGAGAAGTTCGCCGAGCAAGGCGGCGGCCGCACCGGCCGCCTTGCGCAATGCGGCGGCATCCTTGTGATCGAGCGCGCGGCGCACAGCGTCGACCTGTTCAGGCCCGAGCTTGGCGGCTTGACAGATCGCCGGCACCAGCTTTGGCAGCGTCAGATCCACGGACAAGCCGCGCACGCCGAGGCCCCCGAGCGCCTCGGCTGCGAGCAGGATCACTTCCGCGTCGGCGGCAACCTCGGACGGACCGATGAGCTCCGCGCCGACCTGGCCGACCTGACGTTCGGGCCGGAGCTGGCTACCGTTGACGCGTAGAACCTGGCCGGCATAACAGAGCCGTAGCGGCCGCGATGCTCTCTTAAGCCGGCTGGCGGCGATGCGCGCGACCTGCGGCGTCATGTCGGCCCGGAGGCCAATCATCCGCCGCGACACGGGATCCATCATGCGGAAGGTGTCCTTGGCCATCGCGGCGCCCGCGCCCGAGAGCAGATTGTCCTCGAACTCGGCGAGCGGCGGCTTGACCCGCTCATAGCCGTGGCTCGCCAGGGCCACCATCAGCCGCGATACGACCTCAGCCTCGGTGCCGGCGTCCGGCGGAAGCAGATCGCGCAGGCCTTCGGGCAGCAGCGCCTTATGCAGCGTGTCGTTCACGGGGGCCGGAATAGCGGTTTTGGCGCGCGGCGGCAACCGTCCTGCGGCCCGCCCGGAGCCCCTTCCCGACCTAGAAATGCAGCTGTTTCGCCTGCACGACGTTGGCGATCGCGCGGACCTCGGCGAGCAGCGCGTCGTCAAGCGGCTGGTCGACCTGGATCAGACAGATGGCATCCTGGCCGGGCGCCGAGCGGCCGAGATGCAGGGTCGCGATATTGATCGCCGCCTCGCCCAGGGTCCGGCCGAGATTGCCGATGAAGCCCGGCTTGTCATGGTTACGGACAAAAAGCATGTGCGCACCGAGCTCGGCCTCGAGCGCAATGCCTTCGATATCGACGATGCGCGGCCGGCCGCCGCCGAACAAAGTTCCAGCGACACTACGAGCGCCGGTCGCACACTGGACCGTGACGCGGACCAGCGTCTGGAAATCGCTCGGTTCGGTGCTGCGCGTCTCGGCGACGGCGATACCGCGCTCTTTGCAGACGAGCGGCACATTGACCATGTTGACCGAATCGAGCTGCGGCGCCAGCAGCGCAGCCAGCGTGATGGCCGTCAGCGGCTTGATATTGAGCTCGGCCGCGTGGCCTTCGTATTCGATGGCAACGCTCTTGAGCCCAGTATCGGTCATCTGGCCGGCGAACGAGCCGAGTTGCTCCGCGAGCTTGATGTATGGCCTGAGTCGCGTCGCCTCCTCGGCTGACAGCGACGGCATGTTGAGCGCATTGGTCACCGCGCCGGAAACGAGATAATCCGCCATCTGCTCGGCGATCTGGAACGCGACGTTCTCCTGCGCTTCGGTGGTCGACGCGCCGAGATGCGGCGTCGCGACGACGTTGGGGTGGCCGAACAGCAAGTTCTCCTTCGCCGGTTCGACTGGAAAGACATCGATCGCCGCGCCGGCGACCTGACCCGAATCGAGCGCCACCTTGAGATCGGCTTCAACGACCAAGCCGCCGCGGGCGCAATTGATCAGGCGCACGCCTTGTTTCGTTCTGGCCAGCGCCTTGGCGTCGATGATGTTGCGCGTCGCCTCAGTCAGCGGCGTGTGCAGCGTGATGAAATCGGCTCGCGCCAGTAGCTCGTCGAGCTCAACCTTCTCGACGCCCAGTGCGACCGCGCGTTCCGGCGACAGGAACGGATCGTAAGCGACGACTTTCATCTTGAGGCCGATGGCGCGGTCCGCGACCACGGAGCCGACATTGCCGCAGCCGACCACGCCGAGCGTCTTGCCAGTCAGCTCGACGCCCATGAATTTGGCTTTTTCCCATTTGCCGGCCTGCGTCGAGCGATCGGCGGCCGGCAACTGCCGCGCCAATGCCAGCATCAGCGCGATGGCGTGTTCGGCGGTGGTGATCGAATTGCCGTAAGGTGTGTTCATCACGACGATGCCGCGCTGCGTCGCAGCGCCCACGTCGATGTTGTCGACGCCGATGCCGGCACGGCCGATCACCTTGAGCTTCTTGGCGGCGTCGATGACCGACTTGGTGACCTTGGTCGCCGAGCGCACGGCCAGGCCGTCGAAGTCGCCGATGACCTTCTGGAGGTCGTCCGGCGCCAGCCTGGTGTTGACCACGGCTTCAACGCCGCGCTCCCTGAAGACGGCAACGGCGCGCGGGCTCAACTCATCCGAAATCAAGACCTTGGGCATGGCGGTCCTCCGCCTTCAGGCCGCCGCGGCTTGCCGGACTTCAGTGAAGGCCCAATCGACCCACGGCAGAAGCGCTTCGACGTCGCGCGTCTCGATGGTCGCGCCGCACCAGATACGCAAACCGGGCGGCGCATCGCGATGACCAGCAATGTCGTAGGCGACACCCTCGGCATCGAGCAGCGCTTCGATCCGCTTCACCTGGGCGCGCTGCGCGTCCGGCGCCAGACGCAAGAACCACTCGTCCACGACCTTGAGGCACACCGAGGTACAGGAACGAATCTTGGGATCTTCGACCAGGAAGGCGATCCACTTGGACTGCGCAACCCAACGGCCGAGAGCTGCGAGATTGGCTTCGCTGCGGGCCTTGAGCGCCGAAAGGCCACCGACGGATTCGGCCCATCTGAGGCCGTCGATCGCGTCCTCGACCGCCAGCATCGACGGCGTGTTGATGGTCTCTTCCTGGAAGATGTTCTCGGTAAATTTGCCTTTGGTCGTGAGCCGAAAAATCTTCGGCAACGGCCAAGCTGGCTTGTAGGTCTCGAGCCGCTCGACTGCACGCGGCGACAGCGCCAGCATGCCATGCGCCGCCTCGCCGCCGAGCACCTTCTGCCACGACCAGGTGACGACATCGAGCTTCGGCCACGGCAAGTCCATGGCGAAGACCGCGGATGTCGCATCGCAGATCGTCAATCCTTTACGGTCGGCCTTGATCCAATCGCCGTTCGGAATCCGCGCGCCCGACGTGGTGCCGTTCCAAGGAAAGACGACATCGCGGTCGTTATCGACTTCGGCGAGATCGGGAATCGTGCCGTAGGGCGCGCGCATGACGCGCAGATCGGCGAGCTTCAGCTGCTTCTCGACATCGATCGCCCAGCCTTCGCCGAATACTTCCCACGCCAGCAGATCGACGCCGCGCGCGCCCAGCAGCGACCACATCGCCATCTCGACGGCGCCGGTATCGGACGCGGGCACGATGCCAAGGCGATAATCGTGCGGAACGCCGAGAAGGCGGCGCGAGCGGTCGACGACTTCCTTCAGCTTGGCCTTGCCCGGCTTCGAACGGTGCGAGCGGCCGAACAGGCCGCCGGCCAGTGCCGGCAAGCTCCAGCCGGGGCGCTTGGCGCACGGACCCGATGAAAATGACGGATTAGCGGGCCGAGAACTCGGCTTCATAGATCTATTCCTTCCAGAATAGTCGCGCCCCGTTGGGGAGGCGTGTCCCGTCGATAACGCTAAGTGCCTTCGCCGGCGGCGTCAACCAACCATGGCACAAGGCTGCCGCATGCACCGCCGCGTTGCGGTGCTATGCTTGTCCGACGGAGGTTCCGATGATCTTCCGGCAACTTTTTGACAGCGTGTCGAGCACCTATACGTACTTGGTCGCATCGCGACACGGCGGCGAGGCGCTGATCATCGACCCGGTGCTCGACCGCGTCGACCGCTACATCCAGCTTCTGCGGGAGCTCGATCTCAATCTGGTCAAGGCGATCGACACTCACCTTCACGCGGACCATATCAGCGGCATGGGCGCGCTGCGTGACCGCACGCACTGCGTGACGGTGATGGGCCAGGAGACGCAGGCCGATGTCGTCTCAATACGCGTCGCCGATGGCGATAACGTCGACATCGAGGGGCTGAACCTAACCGCCATCCACACGCCGGGCCATACGCCCGATTCCTACTGCTTCCTTGCCGGGGATCGCGTTTTCACCGGCGATACGCTCTTAATTCGGGGCACCGGCCGCACCGATTTCCAGGGCGGCGATGCCCGCGCCCAGTACGACTCAATCTTCAACAAGCTTCTCAAATTGCCGGATGAGACGCTGGTTTTTCCAGCACACGACTACAAAGGCGAAACCGTTTCGACCATCGCTGAAGAGCGCGCCTTCAACCCGCGCCTCAAGGCGCGTTCGGCCGAGGAATATGTTGCGATCATGGCCGCACTCCATCTTTCGAATCCGAAGATGATGGACGTGGCGGTCCCCAAAAACGTGCATGTCGGCTTGGCGCAGGACAAGCTTCTCACCGCCGGCTTCGGCATCCTGGCGACGGACGCCTTAATGCTGCCAAGCGAACCGGGAATCGTGCTTGTCGATCTGCGTGAGACACGCGAGCGCCAGCAGCATCGCGCGATCCCCGGCGCGCTGCATGCGCCCTATCGAGACCTTGCCGCCAACATCAATCCGGGCGGCATGCTGTTCGAATTATCGCGCGCGACCGGGCGCAAGCTGGTGTTTTACTGCGCATTCGGCGAACGTTCGGCAATGGCGACACAGGCCGCTCACGCCGCCGGCTTGACGCAGGCGAGTCACATCCACGGCGGCATCGACGCATGGAAGAAGGCTGGCGGACCGACGGTCGAGATCCGTTAGGCAGGACGGCGCTTGAGCAGATGCATAGCGGTGTAGGTCAGCACGGCCTCGCCGTTCTGATTCAGGTAGCGGTACGCGCCGCGCATGATGCCGCGGTCGGGCTTCGATTGCGATGGACGGCTCTCGACCACCTCCATCTCGACGCGCAGCGTGTCGCCGGGCCGCACCGGCTTGAGCCAGCGCAACTCATCGAAACCGGGTGAGCCCATACTGGCTGCAGCGAGAACGCCGGTGTCCCAGATCAGCCGGAAACCGATCGCCAGCGTCTGGAAGCCGCTGGCGATGAGACCGCCGAAATGCGTCTGCCTGGCCGCGGCCGGATCGATGTGGAACGGCTGCGGATCGTAGACCTTGGCGAATCCGACGATCATATCGTCGGTGACGGTCTTGGTCCCGGTGGCGAACTTATCGCCGACCTTGAAATCGTCGAAATAACGATCGGCCATCGCCCTCTCCCCGCTGGCGCACTGCAATCTAGCTCAGCGCCGGTCGATGGTGAACGCGCGTTCCGAACGGGTCAGGCCAATGTGAGGGTAATAGCTCATCGCTTTTGGCGCCGACAGCAGGATCAGCGTCGCGTCGAGTCCAGCGATGGCGTGCGTGCGGCGGATCAGCTCCTTGCCGATGCCGCGCCGCTGCCAGGCGATATCGACGGCGAGGTCCGAGAGATAGCAGCAATAGGCGAAATCGGTTAGCGAGCGCGCGACGCCGATCAGCAACCCTTTGGGATCGCGCGCGCACAGGCGGACATCGGCGTGTTCGAGCATGCGCGCGATGCGGCTGCGATCGTCGACCGGCCGTCGTTCAGCCAAGGTTGAACGACGCAGAACGTCGATGAATTCATCAACGCCGAGCGCGGGTTCGTCGGTGTAAGCGATGGTGTCGGGCATGCTTCCCTTTCGTCTTGCGTTGCGGTGGCGGCGCATGACCCAGCGGTCCGCGGCCGCTTCCCAGTCCCGGTGCGTTGCGGATCGCCTGCTGAACGAAAGCATGTGCCCGTTCAACCGCCGGCCGCAGCGCCAGTCCCTGCGCCAGGCCGACGGCGACAGCGGACGCGTAGGTACAGCCAGTGCCGTGAGTCGCGCGTGTTTTTTGCCGTCGTGCCTTGAGTAAAAAGCTGTCTTTCGGCGTCGCGACGAGGTCGATCAACGTATTGCCCGGCAGATGGCCACCCTTCACCACGACCGCCTGCGCGCCGAGGCGGAGCAGCGCGTCGGCGGCGTGGCGCATGCCATCGAGATCGGCGACAGTAAGGCCGGTGAGCATCGCCGCCTCGGGAACGTTGGGCGTGACCACGGCAGCGCGAGCAATGAGGCGGCGCTTCAGCCGTTCGACGCCGGGCTCGTCGAGCAGCGCGGCGCCGCTTGTCGACGCGATCACCGGATCGACGATCAGCGGTACGTCGGGCGCTACGGTTTCGAGTGCGTTGGCGACGGCCTCGACCACCGCTGCGTCGACCAACATGCCGGTCTTCACAGCATCGGCGCCGATATCAGCGAGCACGGTTTCGATCTGGCGGCGCACGAAATCGGGGCCGATCGGCAACACGCCGGCAACGCCGAGCGTATTCTGCGCGGTCAGTGCTGTAATGGCGGTGGTGGCATAGCCGCCGAGCGCCATAACGGTCTTGAGATCGGCCTGAATGCCCGCGCCGGCCGAGGAATCCGAACCGGCAACGATGAGCACGCGGCCGGTCATTCGGCCGCGCTTTCCTCCGCGCGTCCGGCCGCGGTTACTGCCGCAGCCACGCTATCGACGATTTCGGCCACCAGCGCCTGATCCTCGCCTTCGGCCATGATGCGGATCAGCGGCTCGGTGCCGGATTTGCGCACCAGCAACCGGCCCGCCTTACCGAGACGCTGTTCTCCAGCAACGATCGCCGCCTTGACGGGGCCGTCGTCGAGCAGATTGACGCCATTGATGCGCACGTTGCGCAGCATCTGCGGCACCGGCTCGAAAACCTTGCAGACCTGGCTCGCTGGCGCACGGGTTTCGACGATTGCAGCCAGCACCTCGAGCGCCGCGATCAGGCCATCACCGGTCGTGGCATAATCGCCCAGGATAATATGGCCCGATTGCTCACCGCCGAGATTGCTGCCTATGCGGCGCATCGTCTCGACGACGTACCGGTCGCCCACTTGCGTGCGCGTCACGGCGACGCCGTTGCCCGCGAGATGCCGCTCGAAGCCTAGGTTCGACATCACGGTCGCGACCAGACCCGATTTCGCCAGCCGATCGCCGCGATGCCAGTTTAGCGCGATCAACGCCATCAGCTGATCGCCATCGAGAATGCGGCCATGCTCGTCGGCCATGATCAGGCGATCGGCGTCGCCGTCGAGGGCGATGCCGAGGTCGGCACCGTGCGCCACGACCGCTTCCTGCATGGTTTCGGGCGCGGTGGTGCCGCACTTGCGATTGATGTTGAGGCCGTCGGGCGCCACGCCGATCGGCACGACTTCGGCGCCGAGCTCCCACAGCACCGTCGGCGCGACTTTGTACGCGGCACCATTGGCGCAATCGACCACGACCTTCAGGCCGTCGAGCCGCAGGCGCTTGGGGAAGGTGTTCTTGACGAATTCGATATAGCGGCCGCCGGCATCGTCGAGGCGCTTGGCACGGCCAAGCCCCTTCGAGCTCGCACGCTGGTCGGCGGCGCGGTCGAACGCCATCTCGATCTGCGCCTCGATCTCGTCCGAAAATTTGAAGCCATCCGGGCCAAACAGCTTGATACCGTTGTCCTCGAACGGATTGTGCGAAGCCGAAATCATGACGCCCAGATCGGCGCGCAACGACCGGGTCAGCATGGCAATCGCCGGCGTCGGCAGCGGGCCGACCAGCACCACATCCATACCCATGGCAATGAAGCCCGAGGTCAGCGCCGGCTCAATCAGGTAGCCGGACAGTCGTGTATCCTTGCCGATAACGGCAAGGTGGCGGTGGTCGCCGCGACGCAGCACGAGGGCCGCCGCCATCGCCACCTTGAGGGCAATGTCGGCCGTCATCGGTTCGCGATTGGCGGTGCCGCGGATGCCGTCGGTACCGAACAGCTTGCGCGTCATCGACTTCACCATACCCCCTGGAGCGCGGGACGGCTCAGCCGCCCGGCTGCGGCTCCGGCTCGATGCCGCCGGCCGGCTTGTCGCGACCCGCGGGCGGCACGGACGGGCGCCGTCCAGGCGCCGGCTTGGCCGGCTCTTCGAGCGCCGGACCAGTATCGCGCACGATCTTCTCGCCGCGGATGATGCGGCGGATTTCGTCGGCGGTCAGCGTTTCGAACTCCAGTAGGCCCTTGGCAAGGGCGTGCAGCTCATCGATATGGCCGGTTAGAATGTCGCGCGCGCGCTTCTCGCCTTCTTCGACGATGCGGCGGATTTCCTCGTCGATCACCTTGGCGGTGGCATCGGAGATGTTCTTGCGCTGGGTCACCGAATGGCCGAGGAAAACTTCTTCCTCGTTATCGCTGTAGCGCAACGGCCCGAGCTTGTCGCTGAAGCCAAATTCCGTGACCATGCGGCGCGCCAGATTGGTCGCGCGCCGAATGTCGTCGGCGGCGCCGGTCGTCACTTTCTCGGGACCGAAGATCAGTTCTTCCGCGACGCGGCCGCCGAACAGGCTGGTCACCATCGCCTCGAGCTCCTTGCGCGACTGGCTGTATTTGTCGCGTTCGGGCAGGAACATGGTGATGCCCAACGCCCGGCCGCGCGGAATGATCGTCACTTTGTGCAGCGGTTCGTGCCCTTCCAGATAGAGCATGCAAAGCGCGTGGCCGCCTTCGTGATAAGCGGTCAGCTTCTTCTCGTCCTCGGTCATGACCATGGAGCGCCGCTCGGCGCCCATCATCACTTTGTCCTTGGCCTGCTCGAACTCGGCCATGGTGACCGAGCGCTTGCCCTTGCGCGCCGCCATCAACGCCGCCTCGTTGACGAGGTTGGCGAGATCGGCGCCTGAGAATCCGGGTGTGCCGCGGGCGATGATGCGCGGGTCGACGTCCGACGCCAGCGGCACCTTGCGCATATGCACCTTGAGGATTTTCTCGCGGCCAACGACGTCCGGATTCGGCACGACGACCTGGCGGTCGAAGCGGCCGGGACGCAGGAGCGCCGGATCGAGCACGTCTGGTCTATTCGTTGCCGCGATTAAAATCACACCCTCGTTCGCCTCGAAGCCGTCCATTTCGACGAGCAACTGATTGAGCGTCTGTTCACGCTCGTCGTTGCCGCCGCCGAGACCAGCGCCGCGGTGGCGGCCGACGGCGTCAATCTCGTCGATGAAGATGATGCACGGCGCGTTCTTCTTGCCTTGCTCGAACATGTCGCGCACGCGCGACGCGCCGACGCCGACGAACATCTCGACGAAGTCAGAGCCCGAAATCGTGAAGAACGGCACGTTCGCTTCGCCGGCGATGGCGCGCGCCAGCAGCGTCTTGCCGGTGCCCGGCGGACCGACCAGCAGCACGCCCTTCGGAATCTTGCCGCCGAGGCGCTGGAATTTTTGTGGGTCCTTGAGGTATTCGACAATCTCTTCAAGTTCGCTCTTGGCCTCGTCGATGCCGGCGACGTCATCGAAGGTGATGCGGCCGACCTTTTCGGTCAGCAGCCGCGCGCGGCTCTTACCGAAGCCCATCGCCCGGCCGCCGCCACCCTGCATCTGGCGCATGAAGAAGATCCAAACGCCGATCAGCAACAGCATCGGGAACCACGAGATCAGGATGCCGAACAGCGACGGCATGTTCTCTTCGGTTGGCGTGGCGCGAATCCCCACGCCCTTGTCGAGCAGGCGGCTGACCAGATTCGGATCGTTCGGCGCGAAGGTCGAGAATTCGCGGCCGTCATTGCGTTTGCCGGTAATCGTGCTGCCCTGCGCGCCGGTCTGGATCGTGACCTGACGGATCTCGCCGCGGTTCACGTCATTAATGAATTCCGAATAGGCCAGGCTGGGTTGCGGCGTATGCGTGGTTGAGCTCTGGAACAAGTTGAACAGAGCAACCAGAAGCAGACCGATGATGATCCAGAGGGCGAGGTTCTTGCCGAAATTGTTCACGAGTCTAAAGGCCTTTCCATGCCGAGCCGGCCGCCCATCGTTCCCAAGGCTTCAGGGCCGGATATCCTGCCCCCTCGCCGTCCGATGCTACTACATAAGAAGCCTTTGCGCTTAAACAACTGTCACCCAAAGGCCGGACAGCGGCCGCAATGGCGCAAATACGGCGATTTCACGGCCGGCGAGCCGGGCGTCGGCTCCGGGCCGGCACCAGCCGAGCGGCGGCACCGCCGCTAAGCCATCGGCATCGAACAGAGCGGGCAACGTTAGCCGAACGACCGACGGGACCCCGCGGTCGCCACCTTCGGCAGCCAGACGCGTCGCGTCGCCGCTGCCGAGCGCGCCGATCGACAACCCCGCCGGCGCATCGGTCGGCATCGTGATGGCGAACCGCCCGTCCCAATGCAGCCGTGTACCGGGTGGCACAGCCTGCCGATCGGCGACCGCCACTGCCTCGCGGCAAACCAGGACGTAGCCGGCTTTGACTACCAGCTGGCAGCCACCAAGCGTTCGTCCACCGCCGATATCGGCCGGCAGCGACCCGTATAGGCGTTCGAGTTGCTCGAGCCGGACCGGATAACCGGCGCCGCCCACAGTCGCCAGGATCGCGGCAACCGCGCGCAAACCGACTTCGGCCGGCACCGCCTTAAGCGCGGCGGCATCGACGCGCGCGTAACCGAGCGGATCGAGCGCGACCGCATGTGCCAATGTCGCCGTCACCATCGTTTCAAGGGCGCTGCGCGCGCGCGCCAGGTGCGCGGCGGTCGCCGCCAGCCGCTCAGCCGACAATCCTTCCTCGGCGAGAAACGTCCGCGCCGCGCGCAGGCGAACCCGCTGAAACGCGGGATCGCGATTCATCGGATCCTCGACAGGCGTGACGCCCTGATCGCGCAAGGTTGCGCGCAGCCGTTCCGGCGGCACCGCCAGCAGCGGCCGCAGTACGCGGCACGCCCACCGGATGCTGACCGGCGCGATACCGGCCAAGCCGTCGAGTCCGCTGCCGCGCGCCAGGCGCATGAGCAGCGTCTCGGCCTGATCGTCGCGATGATGCGCCGTCAACAGATGAAGCACGCCGTTTTCTTCGCACCAGGCTTCGAGCAGCCGATAGCGTGCGCGACGCGCCGCATCTTCGAGATTGCCCGTGGCCAGCACGTCGCCACAGACGAGAACATGGTGAGCGAGTTTGAGCGCGGAGAGCGTGCGCCCGACGCCAACGGCCTCGCTCGTCGACTCCGGCCGCAGGCGATGATCGACGATCAACGCGGTCACGGTGCCGCCGCGGGCGCGCGCCCAGCGATCGGCGAGAATCGCTAGCGCCATGCTATCGCCGCCACCGGAGCAAGCGACGGCCAGATGCGGCGCCGCTTCGAACGGCGCGAACGGCGCCATCAGCCGCTCGAACTCTGCCGCCGTCAGCGGCGTCATTGAGCCGGCGACGGCGCCCTCCATCGCGTCAGCAGCCCAGGTGGTGCTTCTCGGCAGTCGCCGGGCCGCGCACATTGGCGGGCATCTGCGGGAAATCATGGTCCAGCCGTGCAAGCGCCGTGCAGGCGTTGGCTTTCTGACCCATATTGCCGAGCGACATCGCGAGCTTCAGCAGATCGTCCGGTGCCTTGCCGCTCTTGGGATATTTTTGGTAGCCCTCGGCGAAGGCGATAGCGGCGTCCTTCCAGTTCCTGCGCACGTAAAAGGTCTCGCCCAGCCAATATTGGGCGTTGCCGGCCAGCGGATCCTTCGGATGTTGCGTGATGAAGGCGCGTAGCGCCTGCTCGGCACCGGGATAATCGGCACGGCGCAATAGCGCGAAGGCGGCCTCGTATTGGTCGTTGCGTGTCGCGGCCGGCGCGTTCACGGATGCTGTCGCAGCCGCCGGACCCGCACCGGCGGCGGCCGGTGGCGCATTGGCGCCGGCCGGCGCGGCGCCATGTTCGAGGGCGCCGAGCCGCATATCGACGTCGCTCGACAGCTTGTCGAGCCGCGCGCTCAGCTGGCTGATCGAGTTATTGATGGTTTCGAACTTGCCGTTGAGATCGCGCATCTCGTCTTCGAGACGCGTCATCCGATTTTCGTCTTGCAAGGCGGCGGGTCCGGACGCTTCAGGCGCTTGGCCGGCGGCCGGCGGCGGACCGCCGCGATAGACTTGCCGCTGCAACGCGTCGAGGTCCCGCTGCATGCGATTCAGCCGGTCGCTCAACGCGGCCGCATCGCCAGTGTCCTGCGCCGGCACCGCCGGAATCGAGCCCAGCAGCGCGATCAGTGCCAATACAATGATCCGGAAACGCATCACGGCCGCGGTCCTTCGCGTCAACAGTGATGATAGAGCATTAGGGCAAAAAAAAGGGCGCCTGCCCCTCCGCGACCGATCTGTCGCCGGTAGGAAGCAGGCGCCTCTTCGTCCGTTCGAACGTCGCCGTCCGTTACTGAACGACGGTCACGCCGCGGCGATTTTGTGCCCACGCCGCTTCATTGTCACCAACCACAGCCGGACGCTCTTTGCCGTAGCTGATCGTGGTGATGCGGTTGGCGTCAATGCCGAGAGCGACCAGTGCGCGCTTCACGGCGTTGGCGCGACGAGCGCCGAGCGCCAAGTTGTATTCGCGCGTACCGCGATCGTCGCAGTGACCTTCGACGGTCACCTTCACGTTCGGATACTTCTTCAGCCAAGCCGCCTGGCGTTCGAGAGTCTGTTCACCTTCCGGCTTGATGTTGGATTTATCGAAGTCGAAGAAGACACGATCGCCGACATTCTGCACGAAGTCTTCGCGTGAACCCGGCGTCACAGACGAAGTTGCCGCCGCCGTGCCGCCCGTGTTGGCACCCGATTGCGGCGAACTCTGGCAGGCCGCCAGGAACAACATCGCCCCGATCACACAAAGTGACCTAAAATTCATTTTCCACTCCTTGTTGGAATCACGTTCGTGATGGCAGTGCCCGGAGGGGCCCCCTCTCACGCCCAGAACCTCATAATTACAGGCCCGTAGCGCAGACGAATTGGAGGCGACTATAGCCCTGGCCTTGTTAGGGAAGCAAGGGGGACCAAGCCGGATCGGAAGCATCCGCCGGCGTGACAACTTCGCGCTCGTTGTAGCCGGTTAAATCAATGGTGTAGAGGCGGCTCGATGAACCCCGTCCACGCGCGTCGGCAGCCGTCTGACGGAAATAGATCAGCACGCGTCCATTCGGCGCCCAACTCGGTCCCTCGACGAGGAAGCCGCTGGTTAGAAGCCGTTCACCCGAACCATCGGGGTGCATCACGCCGATATAGAACTGACCGTTGTCGATTTTCGTGAAGGCGATCAGATCGCCGCGCGGCGACCACACCGGCGTACCGTAACGGCCGGAGCCGAAACTGATGCGGTGAATGTTGCTGCCGTCGGAATTCATCACGTACAGCTGCTGCGAGCCGCCGCGATCGGAGTTGAACACGACGTGCTGACCGTCAGGCGAAAAGCACGGCGACGTGTCGATCGCGTCGGTGCTGGTCAGCTGGATCGCGCGCCGCGTGCGCAGATCGAGCGTGTAGATCTGACTCGCGCCATGCACCGATAGACTCATGATCACGCGATTGCCGTCGGGCGAGAAACGCGGCGCGAAAGTCATGCCCGGAAAATCGCCAAGCACCTCCTGCTGGCCGGTATCGATATTGAACAAATACACCCGCGGCGTTCCGCGCGCGTACGAGAGATAGGTGATCTCTTGGGTCGACGGCGAGAAACGCGGCGTCAAGACCAGCGCTTTGCCGTCGGTCAGATAACGGTTGTTGGCGCCGTCTTGATCCATGATGGCGAGGCGCTTGATGCGGTGATCGAGCGGACCGCTTTCGGCGATGTAGACGATGCGCGTATCGAAGTAGCCGTCTTCGCCGGTGATGCGCTTATAGATGGCGTCGGCGATGATATGCGCGATGCGGCGCCAGTTCGATGCGGTCGTGGTGTATTTCAGGCCGGTCAATTGCTGTTGCGCGAAAACGTCCCATAGCCGGAACTCAACTTCGAGCCGGCCATCCGGCATCGGCGTCGCGGTGCCGGTCACGAGTGCCTGGGCGTTGATGACGCGCCAATCGTTGTAGTTTGGCGGAATGTGCGATGCCGGATCCTTGTCGACGAAAGCCTGCGCGTCGATCGGCTTGAACAGGCCGGACCGCTCTAGGTCGGCCGACACCACCTGCGTGATGTCGTTAGCCGATGGCGCGCCGCCGCCAAAGGCGGGAATGGCGATCGGCAGCGGCTCGATCTTGCCGCGCGTAATATCGAGGTGGAGCTCGGCGCGTGCCGACAGCGGCAAAACGCAGAGCACAGCAAGAATTACAAGTGTGAAAGGTTTAAGCAGCCGATTCATGAAAGGTCCTTGGGGTCAAAGGTTATCGTGAATGTTTGCCATAGGTCATATTTTTGTGGCGGAAGTTTGAGCGGCTGACACCTCGGATTGAGCAAGGCACGGTGTGCGCTTTCAGCGGCCGCCTGGAAGAACGGGTCGCTCAGATGCTCCGGATTCATCAGCGTTGCGGACCGCACGGTGCCGTCCGGGTTCATGAAAACGTGGAATTCCGGCATCAAATCCTGCGCGTTTGGCGCGCCCGCGGTCTGCAGTTCCCAACATTGCTCGATCTGCTGCTTGACGAGGTCGAGCTCGCTCACCGAGAGCTGGGCCCCGAGCGGCGCGATCGGCTGCGATGACGGCTGCGGCTTCGCCGGCTGCTGGGTCGGCTGGTCCTGCGGCAACGGCTTCGACGCGAGGTTCTTGAGCAGCGTATCGAACGCCATGTCCTGCTTCTTCTGCGGCGGCAACGGTTGCGGCGGCTGGGGCGGCTGCGGTGCGACCTCGGGCTTCGGCGGCTGGGGCTTCTCCGGCACCTGAACGTCCGCCGGCTTGGGCATCGGCGGCGGCGGGGGCGCGGTCTTCGCTTGCTGCGGCTGCGGCGGCGTCGGCTTTGGCTGTTGGGACTGGACGACCTTGGGCGGCGCCTTCGGCTTCGGCGGTGTGAAGGCCTTCATGGTGGCCAACGTCTTCGGCCCGATATTCACGACCTCGACGACGAGCGGCTGGTCTTCGTCGACATGCGTCTCGAACACCGACGGCAGGCCGAGCAACACCGCGAGCACGACCAACAGGTGCAAGGCGGCGGACAATATGAGGCCGCGCCGTTCCGGCATGTTATCGGTATGCGCAACACTCACTTCAACGCCGCAAAGCCTTCGTGTTCGTCCCCGGCAGTTCGGCAATCAACGAAACCTTGGTGAAACCCGCCGAGCTCACGACCCCCATGATCTCGAGCACCCGGCCATAATCGATCGCCCGGTCACCGCGAACATAGATCGTGGCGTTGGGATTGTTGTTGGTGATCGCTACCAGCCGCGGACCAAGATCCTTCGGATCGATCTTGTTGTTCTGGAGATAAACCTCACCTTTGGAATCGATGGTGATGACCAACGGTTCCTTCGGCTCGTTGATGGCGGGCGCCTGGGTCTGAGGCAAATCGACCGGCACGCCGACCGTCAACAATGGCGCCGTCACCATGAAGATGACCAGCAGCACCAGCATGACGTCGACCATCGGCGTGACGTTGATCTCGGACATCGGCCGCT
>Ga0126371_10001855_pt1 | contig 17993 bp, 20 predicted proteins | sample PanSoiMetaPlot_4_FD_110145 | JGI IMG/M metagenome (GOLD analysis project Ga0126371, IMG submission 110145) | Tropical forest soil microbial communities from Panama - MetaG Plot_4 | ecosystem: Environmental > Terrestrial > Soil > Tropical forest > Bulk soil | place: Panama | collected 2016-02-17 | reverse complement strand
GGCCACAAGAGCCAATGGCGCGACGATATTTGGCTACGCTGTAAACGCTCCGCAACAATATGGGGTCATAGAATTCGACGAGAGAGGGCGAGTGCGTTCCATCGAGGAAAAGCCGCGCCACCCCAAGTCAAATATCGCTGTAACTGGCCTCTATTTTTACGACAATGATGTCGTCGAGATTGCCGGAAAGCTAAACCCATCCGCGCGAGGCGAACTCGAAATCACGGATGTAAATCGTGCTTATCTTGAAAAGGGGGATTTGTACGTCGAGATTTTTGGCCGCGGTTTTGCCTGGCTCGATACTGGTACCCACGCGTCCCTTGTCGAAGCAAGCCATTTCGTGCAGATACTCGAACAGCGTCAAGGTCTGCGCATCGCCTGTCCTGAGGAAATCGCTTTGCGGCTGGGCTACATCTCGATGGATCAGTTTTACAAACTGGCGCAAAAAACCGCAAAGAGCGGCTACGGTGAATATCTGATGTCGATTTACCGCTCGTTTGTGGCCGAGCATTAGAAATTATCGTGAGCAGGGCCATGCGATTTACTAATTCAACTATTTTCATCACCGGTGGTGCTGGTTTTATCGGCTCAGCGGTCGTGCGACACTTGCTCGAAGATACCGACGCATTCGTGCTTAACATCGACAAGCTCACATATGCGTCGAACCTCTCCTCAATACCCCAGGCTTCAGGCAATTCGCGCTATGCTTTTGCAAAGGTCGATATTTGCGACGGGCAAGAACTACGGACTCTGTTTGAGCGCTACCGGCCGGATTCGGTTATGAATCTCGCCGCTGAAAGTCACGTTGATCGGTCTATCGACGGCCCTGCAGAATGCATCGAGACTAATATTGTCGGCACCTTTACGTTATTAGAGGAGGCACTTCGCTACTGGTACAGTCTCGATTCCGCCAAGCGCACAATATTTCGGTTCCTGCACGTCTCGACAGACGAAGTATTCGGATCCCTTGGATCCCGCGGCTTGTTTACTGAAAGCACGGCTTATGCACCTAATTCACCTTATTCGGCCAGCAAGGCTGCTTCGGACCATCTGGTTCGCGCTTGGCACAAGACTTACGAGCTGCCAACTCTGATTACGAATAGCTCGAACAACTACGGGCCGTATCAATTCCCTGAAAAGCTGATCCCGCATGTAATCATCCAAGGTTTGGCTGAAAGGGAAATTCCGCTTTACGGCGACGGTCTAAATGTTCGCGATTGGCTCTATGTGGAAGATCATGCTCGAGCGCTTTCACTCGCGCTCGAACGGGGCGTCGTCGGCGAGACCTACAACATTGGAGGGCGAAGCGAGCGCACGAACGTGGACATCGTGAGGACCATATGCAGCATTCTCGATCACCTGGAGCCGTCAAGCAATGGATCAAGACATCGGCTGATTTCATCAGTATCGGATCGGCCGGGGCATGATCGGCGGTATGCGATCGATCCGTCGCGGATCGAACGAGAACTTGGCTGGCGCGCCACCGAGGCGTTCGAAACGGGAATTGAAAAAACCGTGCAATGGTATCGCACACATCCGCAATGGTGGCGGTCGATTCTCGATCGCGGTTATGTGGCAAAGCGCATCGGGTTAGCAGGCAGAATGCGGAAATTCTAGTTTCGAGATCTTGCTCAGCATCTTACATTAGAGAAATGATCCGACATTCGCTGGCACTTCACCTCGAGAGTCTGAAACAGGTGGGTCTCCTTGACAACCGATTGTCGCCCGGCGTCTTCTTTCTTGTGGTTTACGTCGATCCAAGGCATCGAGTGCATATAGGATCCGCCAGCTTGGCGCCAAAGTGTTGCTTCATAGTGGCTGAGGCGATCGAGGGCGCAAACTCGATACCAAAATCGCTCTCAGTTCTATTTTAACTTGAACGACTCATATGTACTGATCTGTGCGGACGTTAGTCGATCTGCAGCAGTACGGCGAGGCGTTCGCGGACTTCGTCGAGCAATTTGACTGGAGCCACGCCAGCAATTTTGACGTATCGTTTCTCCCACGCGACGCTGCGCACCTGATCCACCAAAATGACGCCAGAAATAGCGCGCCCCTCTGGAATGGTCACTTCAAACGGGTAGCCTCGCGCCCGGCCCGTAATTGGACAAATGATACAAAGACCAGATCGCTCATTGTATTGGCGCGCAGTCAACACGATCGCTGGACGATGACCGCTCTGTTCGTGGCCAAGCGTTCTTAACGCACTGTAAAGCTGTACACTTTGAACGTCGCACTGCCGCCGCGGAGATAGACGCCGTGGCTGAAGAAGCTCTGACCGCCAAACGTGAACCCGATACCCATCGCGTTCTCAAGCACCCCGGCGAAGCCACTAGTGTCATGCTGACCGTAACAGGTAGTCCACACAGACGGATCGAGCACGGAGGTTAGCGTCTGACTGTCACCGAGCTTTAGCGCGACACCTGACGGTGCCCAAAAACGATAAGACGCCATCACGCCTTTGCACGATAGATCATCGCCGCTGCGCCACAAGAACAGGACGCCTCGAACGAGAACCGCGCTAGGACCAATCGAAGGGGTCGCCAATTTCTTCGCGCCCCAAGCGCAGTTCATAAAGCTTTTGAAGATTGAGCCAAAATTCCGGGCTGCTGCCAAACCAGTGTCCGAGCCTCAGCGCGGTATCGGCCGTTATCGCTCGTTGCCCCTTAATGATATAAGAACGGTGCGCCGCAAAAGCTCTTGAATGTCTCTGAACTCCCGCGGCTGAGTTGGCGCGCCAAGACCCCGTTACGGGAAGGACTAAAAGAAGACATAAGTACAAATGCTTAACGCCTTTGGCCATACCTGGTACTGCTCCTCCGGTAACTGAAAGCAGTCGGCCTGATTGTGAATGAGTTGGCAAGCCACCCAAATCATCAAGCTCAATCGCGTCGAGATCTCGGCTGAGCCGTGGCGATTGGGAATTCGACATAGCGCAACGATCACAATAATAAACAAGTGGTTAATTTTCGATGAGGTGGCAACTTCGCGGAAGTGGGTGAGGGTAGTCGCGAAATGTTGACGACTCACGACAGCCGCTAGCCGGGTAGCCTAGTTCACTCGGTCGAGGTGCGGCTACGCGTGATGGCTTCCACCAATTCCGTGATCCAGAATCCGTCACAGTAAAATACGCCAAGCAGCCCGCTGTTGTCGTCATGACGTCGTTTTCGGGGCTGCCCCACTCAGGTTCTTGGGCGATAGGTCGGATTCATCCTTTATTCATATAAGCAGGACAGCATCATGCTTACTGACCCACGAAAATGCCGTGCCGATCCACGATCTCTCCATTGAGACACTACTGTGGTGTCGTGAATACGGCGCGATGATTTCCACCCGAACAGCCCAGTAACTGGACCTACGCAGGCTGGGGGAATTCGACATTATGCTTATGGGGGACCGTAACGATTCCAAGCCGGTTTATCTCCGAACGCTACTCTATTTCCGTGCCTTTACCGGCCAGACGCTATTAGCAGTAATTCTCATGTCAGCTGGTATTGGGCTGAACCTGCTCAAGCCATGGCCTTTCAAGTACATAGTGGATGGGCTCTTGCCTGGTGATGCTGCGCATGGTTCGATCGAGGCGAAGGCTATAGTCGCGAAATGGCTCGGATGGACCAGTCCCCCAGGCGCCGTGCTCGCCCTGTGCGTGGCCTTGGTTGTGATCAGCCTTCTTTCAAGCTTGATAAATCTTATCTCCAATGCGCTGCTGATCCGGATTGGACTCAAAGCGCTCCTCCATTTGCGGACGCAACTCTACAGCTGCTTACAGGCGCTGCCTCTCCGGTTTCATGATGCACGCCGCACGAGCGACTCCTCTTTCCGGGTCGCTTACGATTCGCAGGCGATCCAGACGATCTACAACAAAGGGTTTGCAACGACCTTTGGGGCCATCGTTACCTTGATCGGTGCACTCTCCATTATGCTTCCGATGGATTGGTGGCTGACTCTACTCTCAATGGGCGTGCTGGTACCGGTGGTCTGGGCGATCCGCTATTACAGTGACCGGATCCGAAGAGGATCTAAATCGATCCAGGAGCGGGAAAGCGACCTCTTGGCTACCGCACAGGAGCGGCTCGGCTCAATTCGAATAGTGCAGGCATTCTGTCGCGAGTCGTTCGAGATCGAGCAATTTTCACGCCAGGCCGCGCGCAGTCTCGAGGCGAATTTCCACCTCAACATGGTTTCAATGCAAAGCGCCCTGGTCGTAGGGACCTTGATGGCGCTTGGCTCAGCAACAATGTATGCGGCCGGTTCGCTCCATGTGCTGCGGGGTAACCTTAGTCTTGGCGATCTATTGGTCTTTGTGGCCTATCTCGCCAGCCTCTACCAGCCAATCGAGCAGCTTACCTATACCGCTTGGGCGCTGGAGGGAGCGGCCGCTGGTGCCCAGCGCTGCTTCGAAGTGCTCGACCGGCACGAGGAAACCAAAGACACGCCCGGCGCAATGGCGGTCAGCGCGGTCAAGGGGGAGATTGTGTTCGCGGGGGTATCTTTTGCCTATGAGGGAAGGCCGTCGGTGCTCTCTAGCGTCGATCTCGAGATCGCCCCGGGACAGACGGTGGTTATCATTGGCGCTAGCGGCGCCGGTAAGAGTACCCTTCTGAGCCTGGTGCCGCGCTTTTACGACCCGACTTCGGGCGTTGTGCGCTTAGACGGCCATGACCTCAGAACGCTCACCAAGTCCTCGCTTCGAGCGCAGATTGGCATGGTACTTCAGGACACGCTCCTCTTCTCGGCCAGTATCCGCGAGAACATTGGTTACGGTCGCGAGGGCGCAACCGACGGGGAGATTATCGAGGCAGCCAAGCGGGCACAGGCGTATGATTTCATCATGGCTCAACCGCAGGGATTCGACACGCTAGTTGGCGACCGTGGGGGCCGTCTCAGTGTAGGCCAGCGGCAGCGTATTGGCATCGCCCGGGCCTTCTTAAAGAACGCTCCGATTCTGCTGCTGGACGAGCCGACTTCGGCTCTGGATCTAGTCGCTGAGAAGGCGATCATGAAGACTATTGCCGAACTCACACGGGGCCGCACAACTCTGATCGTCACGCACCGCCCCGCTTATCATCTGGGTCGGGTGGTATCACTCGACGCTGGCGGCCTGGTCGAACAGCGGACCGGTCCTGAGTTAATCGCTGCTTGTAGAACCTAGCACAACCGCGAGCCGCCTAGGCTGAAGTCGCCAGGCAATAATGAAACGGAAAAAGATCATCGTCCTCGGGTTCATGGGGGGATGCCCCATCGCGGGAGTCATCTGGCAGCACGTCCATTATATTGTGGGCCTCCAGCGCCTCGGTCACGAGGTCTATTATGTAGAGGATACATCGAACTATCCATTCAATCCTGTGACTCTCGACGTCTCGGCTGATTTTTCCTATGCCGCGGAGACACTCAGAAGGCTCGCGAGCCAGCATGGATTTGAGGACCACTGGGCTTATTGCGCTCGCTACAAGGAACCGTTGGCGATCGCGGGCATGGAGCGGGTCGCGCTGTTGAAGCTCTACAAAGAGGCCGACTGTGCTCTCAATATTTGCGGCTCGCATGACCTTAATGAAGATATCGTACTGATCCGGCACTTGATCTATGTCGAGAGCGATCCAGGAGTGGAGCAAATCAAAATAGACACGGGGGAGCAGAGCACAATCGCATATCTCCGCGCTCACCGGCACGTGTTCACGTTCGGTGAGAATATTGGTACCCACGCATTTGCGGTGCCGGTGCACGACTTTACTTGGTTGCCGACGCGCCAACCGGTGGTGACCGATCTCTGGTGCGCTACCGCGGAAGCTCCGCCGCCGCCTCCCCAGGCGCTTCTGACCTCGATCTGCAACTGGTCTACCAGCGACAAGAAGGACATCGTTTGGCGAAACTCCAACTATTTATGGAGTAAGTCGCAGGCTTTCCTTCGGTTTGTCGAGGCCCCGAAGCGCTCTGGTGAGCCCTTTGAGCTAGCCGCCGAGATTGCCAGGGAATCGGAGCGAAAGCAGCTTCTTAAGAATGGTTGGAAACTCACGCTGCCACATGACTTGAGCGTCGATTGGGACGGGTATCGCGACTACATCCGTGGCTCGAAGGGGGAGTTTACCTGTGCCAAGGACCAATATGTACGGCTGAACACTGGCTGGTTTAGCGACCGCACGGTCTGCTATCTGGCAGCTGGCCGCCCCGCAATAACTCAGGAAACAGGCTTCACTACACATTATGGCGGCAGCGAGGGATTGCTCTCGTTTTCGACAATGGAAGAGATCGTAGAGGCCGTTGCCTCGATCCGAGTCGATTACGAACGCCACAGTCGGGCGGCGCTCGCAATCGCCCGGGAGGTCTTTGAGGCGGAGAAGGTGCTGGAAAGTCTTCTTGAGCGCGCTGGGGTCTGATGAGATGCAACTGCTGGATTGGAGTTAGCTAGCTTGAAACGGTTGCGCATCGTTGTTGTAGGCACTCTCGCCTCGATGCCATACGCTGGTATGGCGTGGATGCATATGCAGATAGCCGTCGGCCTCTTACGCCTCGGCCATGATGTCTATTACATGGAAGTCACTTCGGTTTGGCCTTACGATCCTGTGCGAAAAATGAAGGTTAGCGACTCGGACTATGCGGTGCCCTATCTGATCCGAGTCGCAGATTACTTTGGAATGTCTGAGCGCTGGGCGTATCGGAGGAGCTTTTCGGATAACGCCTGGTGCGGCATGACCAAGGAAAAAGCTGAAGATTTATTAGCTCATGCGGACTTGGTCCTGAACGTTGCGGGAGCTACCCGGGTACGGACGAAGTATAACCTCAAGGTCAGCCGACTCGTTTACTACGGCACCGACCCAGTCTATCACGAGATTGCCTTTGCTGCTAACGATGAAATTGCACGTAGAACAATTGATCAGCATGACGATTTCATCACTTACGGCGAGAACATTGGTGATCACGACTGTCCGATACCGCCATTGCCGCGCCTAAGGTCTAGGACTCGCCAACCCGTGCTTATGGATTTTTGGCAAGACGGACCTCCGGCAAAAGAGGAGTTTACTACCGTGTGCAACTGGAAACAGGGAGACCATGATATTCAGTTTCGTGGCGAGACGTACTACTGGAGCAAGGATCGGGAGTTCATGAAGTTCATAAACCTGCCGAAGCTCGTACAAATACCGATCGAACTCTCCATGGGACTTGCCGACGCCAAGGTCACTCGCCCAGGTTTTGGCGATCTAATACCCGCGCAAGGCATGACCAAAGGCGAACTCGACTTGTTGACCAACAATGGCTGGAAGCTCAACGACGCTCACAAATTTACCATCGATCCTTGCCCCTACCGCTCTTACATCATGTCGTCTAAGGGCGAGTTTAGCGTTGCACGCGATCAGAACGTACGTCTGCGCAGCGGTTGGTTCAGCGAGCGCAGCGCTTGCTATCTTGCCGCGGGGCGGCCGGTTATCACTCAAGATACGGGGTTCGGCACGGTTCTGCCAACCGGCGAAGGCTTGTTCGCGTTCAATAGCATGGACGAGATCATCGCCGCCTTCGAGGCAATCCAATCTGACTATGTGAAGCACAGCCGGGCGGCGCGCGAGATTGCGCATAACTACTTCCGTGCCGAGACCGTGCTCGGCAAGGTGCTCAAGGACCTGGGATATTAACTTTATGCCGCAGACCAAGTACCTGATCGTGAACGCTGATGATTTTGGTCAGAGCGACGGCATCAACCTAGGGATCATGGAAGCTTTCGAAAACGGCATCATCACCAGCGCCAGCCTGATGGTGCGCTGGCCCAGCGCGGCGGCAGCAGCCCGCTTTGCGAGAAGTCACCCGAACCTCAGCGTTGGACTTCACGTGGATCTCGGAGAATGGGCTTACCATCAAGGTCAATGGATCGCCCTTTACGAGGTGGTTCCGCGAGACGATTCAGCGGCCGTCGCAGAAGAGGTACATCAGCAATTAGCAACATTTCGTAACTTGATGGATCGGGAACCAAGCCACATCGATTCCCATCAGCACGTCCATCGCACGGATCCGCTTCGTTCTGTTCTCATGAAGATTGCGCGCATGGTAAAGGTTCCTTTGCGCCTTTATTCAAACGTTCATTACTGCGGCGGATTTTATGGTCAGATGGCGGACGGTACATCATTGTCGGACCACATCAGCATCAAAGAATTGAAAAATTTGCTGACGGAACTTGTGCCTGGCACCACCGAACTTGCCTGTCATCCGGCAAAATTTGTCGATTTTAACTCCATGTATACCACTGAACGATTGCTGGAGCTGACTGTCTTATGTGACCAGCAAATTCGCGATTTCTTAGCGCAAAGCGGAATTGAGCTATCCTCCTTCAAATCTGCTCGGAGCGAACTACGGTTGTGAAATAGGCTTACGACAGTCTGGAGAGATTTGATTTTTAATTGCTCAATCAATTTTTGTTTGATTTTGGGAGTAGACCGAGGCCACTCAAGATGTTCAGCGTGGAATTCGCCCGCAATTGCCGATTGGCCTCCGGGACGACCGTTACGGCCGAGGCCTCAATGCTGGACGCTTGTCGGTGCTGCAGGCCAGCGATGCGCCCCGCAACTAGCTCGATTCGTCGCGAATCGCCCATCCGTGATGAGGGGCTTTATGCTCCGGGTGGCGTTATGAATGCCTCGCCATCACGGTCAAGAACCGCTAGGAAGAGTCCACCGCGGAATCGATCCGGACAAGATGCACACTCGATCGTCGCGACGCAGGTAACCGTCGATAGCATCGCGCCATTGGCTCATGGCATGTGCACAATCCCTGTAAATGAGCAGTCCGAGCGCGCAGCCCGCCAGTGCTAGGAAGCCCGCAGGGATCGCCGCATGATTGATCGCTGCCAGTCCGGCCGCAATCATAATCGCAACAAATATCGCAATAACCGAATTAGGAGTCTTTGGCCACGTCCGGAACCGGCACAACTGCTTCCCCTTTCCGTGTTCCTCCACCATTGCGATTACGCGGATCGTCCCGAATAGACCGCCAAGAATCGAGAGGTCCCATCGGTCGAAATCGCCGCCGCGAACTATCGGCGCCCCCGCTCCATTGAGGATCGATGCAAGGGTCGATAAACGCGATTCGATTGGTTGCCAGCGAGTGGTCCATAAGGAAACGATGGTCGGAAGTGGAAGAATGAGGGTGATGCCTTTCCATCTCCAGGGCCCCATTCCGTGCTGAACCCGCCCGAATAGACGCGCAGCGGGCTGGACGAGATGAAGCCAGGCAACGAGGAGCCGGAGCCCCGCATCGCCGAGCTTCGAGTTAGGCTTCGAATCGAAAGTGGCCCTCAGGCTTGCCCGAATGGCTTGGACCAAGGTTAGCCCTCCGCCGGCAATGAGCAGCGGCGTCAGCCAAAGGAGCGGCGTCCAAGATATCCCAAGCGTGTTCACGAATCCGAGCAGCAAAAGCAGGAAGTACCACTCGGGCATGAGACTCAATGACGACAGATTGCCTGGCGAGACCTGATAGACGGATTGGAACGGCGCGCTGCCAAATTGCCCATGGTATATTCTGGATCGCGCGAATAAGGTCTCGACAATACCCTTGCCATAGAGATGCCCGCGCCAAGTCACGTGACCCGCGCTGTTGTATTTCCCTGGCCATTTTTCGGCGAGCAACGCCTCGGCTTTGGCATAACCGAACTGCTGCTTTAAATATCTTTTGATTGAATTACGCCGATGATGCCAGACAACAGCCGATGGAGCGAACCCAATAGTCCAGCCGCGTTCCTGCAAGCGCCAGCATATGTCGACGTCATCGCCCGCGACACGGAAACGTGGATCGAATCCTCCGATCGCCAATAATTTTTCGCGCCGAAACGCCATGTTGCAGCCGGGGATGTGCTCGGCCACGTCATCTGACAACAGCACGTGAATCGGACCGCCAGGGGCGTTTGCGACGCAGTCGGCGATCGCACCGTCGCCGGGCACCGCAAAATTCGGTCCCCCAATTCCGGCATGTTCGGTGTGCAGGAAAGCCGCCGCCAAATAGGTCAGCCAATGCGGGTCAGGGTAAGCGTCATCATCGATATAGGCGATAATCTCGCCCGTTGCGGCTTTCAGACCAAGATTGCGCGCTACAGACAGGCCCCGGTTCTCAGTGCGGATGAGACGAACATTGTGTTTGCTGGCGATGGCGCTGGTTTGATCAGTTGAACCATCATCAATCACGATGATTTCGTAGTCCGGATATTCCATGTCTTCCAAAGCCGCCAAGGTCTCCGCTACGGTTTGCGCGCCATTACAACTGCAAACCACGACGGAGACCTTTGGCCACTGATAACCTGGCGCGAAAGGTACGTTCGCAAAGCGCGCTGAGACCGCTTGTAACGCCGCTTTGGGCTGACGGTCTCTTGTTGTAAGTCCGAAATCCCAATCATCGATATCGTGGCCGCCCCGGAACCACTCGTCGGTCCAGGCATAAACAAACGCGCCAGCGCAGCCGGCTTCAAATGCTGTTGCAATTTGCCAGTCGAGCGATTTCGCCTGGGCCGCTTCCCCATTACGTCGGCTGTCGAGCCCGATCTCTGCCATAACGAGTGGGCGCTCACCGGCAAGAGTCTGCAGGCGCGCAAGGTATGATTTCAAGGTCCCCTTTCTCTCGAGATAAACGTTGAATGCCAAGAAGTCCAAGAACGGCAGGTCAAGATATTCAGTAGTGGGAAAATTCACGTAAGTTACTAATGCGCTGGGGTCTTCCAATTTGACTACGCCGCAAAGCTTTTTGATGAACCGTTCGATGCGGGATTTGCCATACCAGCGAACGACCGATGGCGGGATTTCGTTGCCGATCACATAGCAAAGCACGGCGGGATGGCGCGCCAAACCTCGGACGCTTAAACGCGTATCACGCATGATGCGCTGGACGCGTGGGCTGTCATCCAGGAACGCGATGTGCTGCTCCCAAGGAAGCCCTATCATAATCCGCAGGCTACATGCCGCCGCCACATCCAGGAGCCAGCGGGGCGGGGTCGTGTAGACGCGTACTGAGTTCAGTCCGGCATCGGCAATGGCTCGGAAGTCGCGCGCTACAATGTCCTTGGTAGGAAATTGCATTCCGGTAGAATCGGGCCGAAATGTTCCGTAAGTTACGCCCCGGATCCAAAAATGTTCGCGGCCGATATACAAGAATTTGCCGTGCACCCTTGGGCGCCGCATCAGCTTGAAATCGCGGAGCTCTCCTTGATTCCGGACTGGTGATTGGTCGGTCTTAACGGCGCACAGCGGCGCATCGACCAATTCCCGCCCCATGCGTTCGAATGACGCAATGGTCATGCTAGCACCGACCTTTGCCTCATGTGACGGACGCTGTAAGCCACTTCGTACCAGTACCGAATTTTTTCTATGAAAATTGATATGCCGTAAGGATTAATAGGCTGTTGCGGAAGACCTTTGCTGATGGGCAGCTTGTGGGGACCGCCATAGGTTGCACACTATGAGGAGAGGACAACCTTGGAGATGCCGTTTTTAATAATGTGTTAAGCAGCGCGAGTGTTTTGGAGATTATCGAAATATTTCTGAGGTTGCCGAACTGATTCTCCGACACAAGCGTGGGCAGCGAAATGAATTACCGTCCCGACGCCGAATTCTTTGACCACATTTCTTAACTCGTGATCGGTCGGCGATATCGGCCACCACCAGCGGTCAGCCCTTCAAAGCCATGCACTGCAGTTGCAGGTTTAGTAGGAATTCGCCGCTCTACGCCATTGCTATGCGCGTTTGACCGGCGAATTCATTGTTTAGTGAAAATCCCGGCGTTAGTTCACTCGGTTTTCGAAAGCGACGGAGGGACGCGAACACACACACGGTGACGTGAGCGCCAGATCGGCGCGACGCCGGCGTCTACTACTTCCCCCACCGCTGCTTGGCTATGCAGAACCCCCGGAGGCGACGTCAAAGTACCTATGATGGTTAATAGAGCAGGTTTTGTCGTCGGCGTGATGGCGTTGCCGCTATGGAGGCGCGCGGTAGGAGCACCGATTAACTATGCGGGGGCCATTCTGTAGGCATCTGGGAGAATTTATGATTGAATATTTTACTGTGGCTGAGAGTTTGTTTTCCTTGTGGCGTATAGTTCATTTGCCGTCCTGAATGGTCTACACACGCTGGGCCAACGCGTCTTGCTCGCCGGCGTGACAGTTGTATTTTCTGTCTGCAGTGACTTTCAGAATGCCGGTCCTCGAAGCGCCGACGCATTCGAATTGCAGCTCGAAGCCCAAACCAAGCAGGACCTATTTTCCGAGAAAAGTTCCTTTAAGGGTCAGGCTCGCGATTCCATTGCCTGGCTCAACGTCAAACTCGAGGGCGGCGTCTGGGATCTGAACCCTGCGGGCATGGGCTCGCTCATGTCATCCGACTGGGTGAAGTCCGATCCTTTCCGAAGGGATCTGAATGAAGTCCCGATTGTAAAGAGCACACTGACCGACACACGTGTCACTGTAGGCCTATGGGACGACTGGATTCGTTTGACATCACGCCAAGCCGTTTCCAACTACATTGCGCCAGGCACGAATGTTGGATATCCGGTTCGGCCCGGATTTGGACCCGATGAGGTTGCCATGTCGCAGCACATCGATGCAGATATTTGGAAAACCGCGTCGATGCGGTTGTCGGTGTTTGCCGAATATGATCGGGTGGGAGCATATTTCGAGGCCCCGAAGTTTGCCATCAAACCACAGGACCCGTTCGCTGCCCCCAACAGTACAACAATGCGATTGGGCAGCGCGGCGACGTGGGGACCGATCACCTTCACGCTGGAACAGCGTACGCAGCAAAGTCTCGCCGAGTACAATGCACCCATAAAAGTGGAAAACCAGATAGGACTATCGCTCAGTTTGGACGAATTGCGAACCCGCACCGGCTGGATTCCGCAAGGCATGTCGTGGATGGTACCCTCATCTACCTATCTGATTGTGGGGCGGGGCAGGGTAAGCGCAGCCCGGGATCAGGGCGTCAATGGCGATACCATCTCCGATGTAAGCGCGGGATTGTCCTGGAATGTCGGAAAGTTTTACGCGAACTTTGGGTACTGGACGTCGAATTACCAAAGTCAGCTCTATCCCTGGAAGGGATCGGGGCTCGACGGTTCGCTCGGTTTCTACGAGGGCCAATGGGCGATCGATTTGTATTTTGACGTCTACCGTTCATCGTATGCTTACCCGCAGCAATGGGTCGACGTGCTAGCGGGCCAGCAGCTGATCACGCAGAAATACAACGAAATCGACGGCGGCTTCCGCTTTACCGCGCATTTTTAAAGTAGCCGCACTATAAATGGTCGGATGATTTCGAGTTGCCAATCAACCTCTCCAAACTCAACGATCGTCATCCTCGGACGAACACCGCATAGATAACTTCTTGAGACCCAGTAGAGCTTGTACCGGTTGGGTTCGATCTGCCCGAACGAAGTCATAGAGGGCTAGCTGCCTTCTCGATTGGTTTGTTGACGACTATGGGGTTGGATCTTCGACGTGCGCTTTGTCCGAAATTACTGGCAGTGGATGTGTTTGCAGCTATAGGGCACGAGCAGCGGCCGTCGGATCGATCCCGGACTTTGTCCACCAGGCCGCTTCATCGCCGGAGCGATGCATCTCGTGATGGGTGGCCCCGGCACAGCGGAACTAAACTCATCACTTGCCTTCCGGCTTAGTGCCCGGCTTTGCGCAAAGCGTAGGTGATGAGCATCCGCGGGTCGGCGCCCACAAATCAGACAGGGCTTTGGGTTACGTATCGAACGTGCTCGCGGTCACGAACCCGACGTGGCTCCGGTAACCCCAGGACGCTCTTGTCGATTAGATTCGATCGTCGTCCCTTTTGCCTCGATTCGACTGGCGCTGCGGTTGAGTGCGCTCCGTATTCTGCAGCATCTCGGTTTCGTCGGTCGCAAAGATCGCGAGCTTCGATCTGAAGGCCTTCTCAATGCACGTGGATCGGGTGCGGTCAGACTATTTTTAGCGCCGAGAACCTGATGAGGCCAAGTCGCGGCCTCTTCGTAATGTACCGTGTGGTGTGACTATGAGAGCCGCGCTCGCGATTTAGGTAGTGGGACAAAGCAAGCGCGCAGCAATCACTCGCAATCGATATGGGCTTCCCTTCCAAGCCAAGTACGGCGCCTTCTCTCTTGTGGCTTGCGGCGATCCAGTATTTCAAGCGCGTGAAGGATTCGGCCGGCTTGGCGCCAAAGAGTCGCTTCGTAACGGCTGAGCCGATCGAGCGCGAAGTTGGGAAGGTTAGCGAGACGCAGAAAGCAACGGGCGAACTCGACATTTGGAGCGCTGGCTTTCATCCCGGAGTCCGATACCCTTTCTATATCAGCCACGGGATTGTTCGAAACTGCGTGCGCCCCGATGGAATCGGCCCGCCGGAACACTTCTTCAATAATGTTACGGGAATTGGGGAGGAGCTGACGGTTGTGCCGATGGTCGCCCAGAGATTCAGCTTGAATTTCGAACAATCCACTTTCCATCGTAGTGGCACGGCGCAGCCGCCATAGCAGACTGGCTAATCGCAGCACAAGTTCGCGCTCCACTGCTGACTGGGCGTCATAGTCCGCAGTGATTGCTGCCTCGAATGCTTTGTAATCTTCGGCATCCTCCAGTGCGGCGATGACCGTTTCGGCTGTCAGCCCATGCCGAACGGCGTTACAGCGCGATGCCTGCTTGCCAGCTTCCGTCCTCGGTCCAGTGCTCTTGAGCGCATTGCGTCGGGTGGCCTCGATTTGCCTGTACGAATTCATGGAGAACCGCTCTCCAAAGAACGCGAGCCGCAGCGGTTGGATCAATGCCGATCTTGTCCCACCAGGCGGCTTCATCACTACAGCGATGCACTTCGCGATGGTGTCCGCGACAGAGCGGGACAGCGGACTCGTCACTGACCTTGCGACCCATTGCCGGTGACTGCGCAAAACGCAAATGGTGGGCGTCAGCTGGACGTCGGCCGCAAACGAGGCAAGGCTGCTTGGCAATTAATTTGACGTGATCACGGTCGCGAATGCGTCGTGGCGCCGGCAACGCCAATACGGTCTTGTCGATCACGGCAGATCGCCGTCGAGTTCTTGGTCGACGCATCCGTCTTCCCTCGTGCCAACTAGTCAATTGATCTTGAGGCTCAGAGCCAAGAATCGTGAGCTTGGCTAGGAACGCTTGCTCAACGTGTTTGGCGTCGGCTGTGGTTAAACTGTTTTTAGCGTGAAGAACTCGATGCGCCCAATTTGCTGCTTCCTCGCGTGAACCAATGCCTTCCAATTCGACAGTCAGTTTCTCGCGAAGCGCCGCGGATGCTTCGGGCTCAAGCGCTGGTCGGGACTGAGTTGAACTGGGCTTCGCGCGGTGACCAACTGAACCCTGTTGAAGTGACGGTCCTTGGCCGCCGGTGAGGCGGTCTTTTTTATTTCCTGCTGGGCTGTTCGTCTTTGTTTCTGGTGCCGTGGGCGGGAGAAGATCTGGTGCATCGAGATCATCCTCCCCAGCAATGCCGACCAGCGTGAACAGAGCATAACGCCGAGCATAGGTCAGCGCCGCGCCCATGCGATGCGGTGTGGCTGTCTCACTGATCGCGCAGACCGGCCAATCCGAGGCAATCCATTCTCCGGAGGCATGCGCCAGGACCGTGCTGAGCCTTACGATCCCGGCCGTCTCATCAATCGACGTTGTCTGCACAGTCGCGATCTCATGCTGGCTTAAGGTCTTGCGGACGATATCGAGCCCGCTCGACAGTGGCGCATATCGGAACGATCGTTCTGACGTGCCGGCTTCGTCAGATCGAATGGCCCCAACCAGTGACTTTTCCGGATTGACGAGTTGGGCTTGCGCTTTGGCCAAGGCCGCAGCGATCGTGCCAATCGTCTCACTGGACCGCTGCATGGCTACCCTCCGCGTCTAGTAGGTCGAAACTGACTGCGCCAGACTTTGAACGCTTGGCGCGGATCCCATGGCCAATCGCCTCTTTGGCATCCTCCGGCATCAGCGACTTAAGTTCGGTCTTGGCGCGCTCATGGTCGAGGAAGGGTTGTCGGGTATCGCGGAATAGAGCGGCGAATTCAGCCCATGAGTTGGAGCTGGTCATATCCACAATCCGGACTGCCTCGATCCGCGGCTTCGGCGGCTCGACTCCAAAGAGGCGAGGGGGCTCGCCGCTCTCGACACAGCGCCAGAACTTTCGTTCAGCCGTGACGATGAGGTGCTGATAGAGCGGATCGGCATCGGTGGTGATCTCGACCCACTTGCCGCCACCGGTGATCACCGAGAGCACCGCGGCTCTGGCCGCCACCACCCACATATTATGTTGCAGCTGCGGCATGTACTTCTCGGCCGCCTCCTCTTCCGAAAACGACCATGGCAGCATGAATTTTGCCTCGAAGACTGCCCCGGTGGCCTCGACCCGGCCGTCCAGTGTGGCTGCCATCCAGCCAGCGCCGGATGGCGGACCTGCCGCTGGACATCTGCTAGGACCTGACCGGTATTGGCCTGGTACCAGTGCCGATTGAGGTCCTCGGTGGCAACGCCGAGCTGGACGACGAGATTGCCCGATAAATCCTCCGGCTCGATCTCCCCGCGCTTTTCGCGCCAGAGCCGTAGGAGAGCTGCTTCATCGTCACCCATGATGATCCGCGCGTCCGAACCACCGATAAAGTAGCGACCATTACTTCGGGTCATTGGCCATTCCCATAGTAAATATATATTTACATATATAATCTATGCTTCCGGTAGTCAATATAATTTCTATGGAATTGTAAGAACTATTGCCTGCCGGCAGTATGGGTAGGGTGATCACCCCCTCACAATGCAGGGCAGCACGTGGGCTGCTGGAGTGGAGTCAGCAAGAACTCGCGCGGCAAGCGCAAGTTGGGGTAGTGACAGTGCACCAGCTTGAAGCAGGCACGAGCGAGCCACGGCGCGCCACCCTTCAGGCCATTCGACGGGCACTCGAACTGGCCGGCGTTGAGTTCATCGACGAGAACGGGGGAGTAGGGGCGGGGGTCCGGCTACGAAAGCAGAAGAAAGATTAGGATCATCAGGGGGCTCGATCGCATCTTCTGGGCTAATGGTCGACCAATGGATTTTAGTCTAACCGACCAAAATGGGTTTGTTTGACATTATTCTTACCGCGCCCCCGATATCGAATTGGAGGCTGGGCCTGTTCTCTTAAGACCGACGTCCTTTATTTTTCTATGCTCTGCCCGGCCCGCGCTCGTACGATTAGTTAAAGGCACTCAGCGGTGCTAAGGCTACTTCGTCGGTTCCGGGCCGAAACAAAGCTGGCCCAGAATTCCGCCGCCTGTCGGCGGGGAAATCTTACCGTATCATATATTGAGACAACCCCATTGCTAGTCGTATCATTTATTGATACATGAACCCATTATGATCAGGGGCTTCAAGAACGAAGCCACGCAAGCGGTGTTCAACGGTGAAAGCCCGAAGGGATTTCCGTCCAATCTGTTGAAGGTCGCCCGGCGCAAGCTACGCTATCTGAACGCCGCGGCGGAACTGGGCGACCTCAGGGCACCGCCAGGCAACCGGCTCGAGGCCCTGAAGGGTGACCGCGCCGGTCAGCACTCGATCAGGATCAACGATCAGTTCCGGATTTGTTTTGTATGGACGCGGGAAGGGCCGACAGGGGTCGAGATCACGGACTACCATTGAGGAGAGAATCAGCGATGATCAAGAAACTGGCACCCATGCATCCGGGAGAAGTTCTGCGCGAGGAGTTCCTGGTGCCGCTCAAACTGTCTGCTGGCGCGCTGGCCAGGAAGATGGATGTCCCGCGTACGCGCGTCGAGCGCATCGCGGAGGGAACGACCGGTATCACTGCCGATACCGCACTGCGGCTGAGCAAGGCGCTCGGCACCACACCGCAGCTCTGGCTCAATCTCCAGAACGACTACGACCTGCAGATGGCCACCCGTGCGCTCGGCAAGAAGCTGGCGAAGATCGAGCCGGTGGCTGCGTGAACCCGGTCGATAATCAGAAACATAGGTGACCACTCCCAATGCCCCTTAGTATCGAAGAT
>Ga0126371_10001854_pt1 | contig 18000 bp, 12 predicted proteins | sample PanSoiMetaPlot_4_FD_110145 | JGI IMG/M metagenome (GOLD analysis project Ga0126371, IMG submission 110145) | Tropical forest soil microbial communities from Panama - MetaG Plot_4 | ecosystem: Environmental > Terrestrial > Soil > Tropical forest > Bulk soil | place: Panama | collected 2016-02-17 | reverse complement strand
GGCGAGTTGGAATTGCCGATGCCCTGGATGTACACGGTAGGCAGCCCCAAACCGTAGGCTTGCGCATCGGTCACCGCGGGCAAACCCGGGAACAGCGTGATGCCTCCAAAGCTTACGTCTCCGCCGAAATCCAACTGAAAGATCTGCTGTTTCTTGGAACGCAGTTGCACGATGTTGGCGTCCACGCCGACCTTAAAGGTGTGGCGACCGTGCGTGATGGTTGCATTGTCGGTGAATTGGAACCGCCGTTCGATGCGATCAACCGGGGAGTAAGGTTCCCGGCCGAAATACGCGATTCCGGGAATATTCACGCCGAGATCGGCTCCGCCCGGCAGGTCGGAAAAGCCGAAGTGCACGCCGCGCCGGGAAAACTGAAATCGGAACTCATTGAAAGCGGTGTCGCTCAGAATGGTGTCGTGCTGGAACGTCACATTCACGTCGCGGCTTTGATTGAGTCCCACGCGCGAACCTGCGTTCTGTCCCAGAACCTGGTTTTGCGAAGTCGATTGGACGCCCGTGACCAGGGAAGGCGACACGCCCACGCGCACAAACGAGGAATTGGTGTTGTTCCAGCGCTGGTCAAGACGAGCCGACCAAAGGCTCGTCTTTTCGTGTATCGGGAAATTCCCGCGCAACGAATCCAGGGTCACATAGGAAGCCGGTAGCGGCACAAATCCGATGCCCACCGGCGAAGCCGGATTGCCGGGGTTGGGCGCGCAGATCACATGATTGACTTGTGTGGCTACCGGACAATCCACGGTCGCAGGAAACAGCTTGGAGGTCGGCAGGGCCCCAGCCGCCAATGGTCCATACAGCAGCGTAGTCATCGGAATCGTGTTGCCGTCTACGTTCTTGTTGAGATCGCCGGTCACCGCCACGTTCGACGCGGCCCCCGTGGCGACCGCAGCTTTCAATAGCGGTTGCACGGCCGGACTGAGACAATTCACCGGATTCCCGCCGATGGCTTGGCCGATGGCTGTGTTGTAGGCGTTCAACTGATCTTGCGTCATGCTCAGCGGTATGGGAGTGAACGTGGCCGGATTGGCAATGCAAGCCACATTTCCCGTGGTCAAACCGAAGTTGTCGACCCCAATGCTCGAGAAACCTGTTTCTTCCCGCTGTGTGTACTCATAGGAGAAGAAATAAAAGGTCTTATCCTTCCGCAGTGCACCTCCAAATGCGGTTCCTGCCTGTACGCGCGTGTAGGCTTGTTTGGTCGGAATCAACTCGCCCGTGTTGGGGTCGACTTGCCCGGAGAATGGGTTGCGGGCCTGAAACGCCTTGTTTCTCAGGTAGCCAAAAACGTCGCCATGAAAGTCGTTGGTGCCGCTCTTTGTCACGATGTTTATGACGCCACCGGTTGCGCGGCCGTATTCGGCGTTGTAGTTGCTCAACACCATTTGGAATTCTTGCACGCCCTCCTGGGAAATCGTCGGGCGAATGCCGTTCACCGAGTTGTCGACCGCGTCGGCCCCGTCAACGCTCACCATGTTCGAGCGCGCGCGAGATCCGCTGATGCTCAGGCCGCTGTTCGGGGCGGGCCCGATGGCGTTCGAGTTGTCTCGCAACGTCTGCGAATTCGTCAATGTGAAATTGATGTAGTTGCGCCCGTTGATCGGGAGGTTATCGATCTGCCGCTGATCCACCGTTTGCGAACTCTCTGACCGGGTCACCTCGATAGGCGAGGTCTCGGTCGTCACCGTCACTACCTGCGTCTGCGTCCCCAGTTCCAGTTTCACGTTCGCAATCGCCTGCTCGCCCACAGTCAGTTGCAGCGAAGGATTCTGGTATGGCGCGAAATTGGTCCCGGCTTCCACCCGCATCTTGTATATACCCGGCACCAATCCCACAAAGGCGTAGTGCCCGGAATCGTCCACGGTCGTGGTGCGCTCGGCGCCGGTAGCGGTCAGTGTGACGGTGACCTTGGCTCCGCGCACCGCCAAACCCTGCGGGTCGGTCACTGCTCCGGAGAGAGTTGCAGTGTTGATCTGCGCCACCGCGTAGGTGGCTCCCAAGAGAAACGCCACACATAGACCCACAAACGCAAACAACGGCTGCCTGCGTTGCATACCGATCCTCCTTGATTTCACTGCCAATCTCTCCGCTACCCCTAGCGGTGACGGGCGCAGCCCGCCGCGTGATGGCCTGCAAGACAAAAATTAATTAGATAGCTTGTACGGCAATGTACGAGCCATTGCAACTGTAAACTGCCAGACGTTTGTTTGGCCAGCCCGGTTGGGCTCGGGTGCCCAACCTGTTATGGGCTACCGGCCATGTGACGCGCGCACTTGACTCACAAAAGAAAGCGCCTGGCGTCAGCCGCGTTCGGCCACTGGCCCCGGCACCATTCCCGTGGCAGGACGGTGTTCCCGCCATGCCTTCATCCCCATCGCCACCACGATCAGTGCGGAAGTCGCCGTGTTTGCGAAAATCACCGAAGGTGCGTGCAGCAACACTCCGTACGCCAACCACAGCAGTACGCCCAGAAGGTAGAACACCAACATCCCGTAGGAAAGGTCCCGGCCGCCCTGCCTGTATATCTTCACAATCTGCGGTACAAAGGCAAACGTCGTGCAAAATCCCGCCACCGCCCCCAAAATCTCGACCGGCTGTGCCACACCCATGTCAGAAATCCCCCAAAACGATTTTACCAAAGCGCTTGGTTCGCACTGCCTTGAATTGCACAGAACTTGCGCAGCGATGAATATCGCGGTTCTGCTTCTCCCGGCTTTCTCTTTATTTGACGGTCTTGAAGTGTATCGATTGCGCATTCGCCGCAGTGGCAAGGGTGATCTTTACGACGCGACTGCGTTAGCAGTTCGCTTGCGGCTATGCTACAGGTGCTTTTGTACCAGCTTGCGCAGGCGTTCGTGGTCTTCTTGTTTCATGTGCACGAACTCCACGCCGCTGCCGTCGGGTCCGATGTTCCGGACAACGGCCGTGAAGTGAATCTTACGGAGCCCCACTCGCACTTCGAGTTGCATGGAGTCGCCCACGCTCAAGCGATTCGAGGATTCCAGATACGCCCCGCCTAGGCTGATCGTCTTTACGCGAACCGGGCTCATCACCTGCGGCTGGGTGCCCATGGTGGCGCGCAGTGGCGATTCTAGCGGCACGCGCGTGTAACGCCTCGGCACCACAAAATTTCCCAGCGGTGCCGCTGGCGATTCAAACGCGGCACGCACCCGAGACGAAGCCGGCGTCTCTTCCATCAACGCCAGAGCATCTTCGGCCGCGACGCGCAGCCCGGCAGGCTCCACAAACGTCAATCCTTCGCGCTCCCCTGCCAGTTGCCGCAGCAGCTCAATCGATTCGGTCGCGCGAAGTCTTCCCAGCGCCTCAATCGCCTTGATCCTCACAAAAAGATCGCGCAAGACGTCGTGCTCGCCCGCCGCAATTTCCATGAGCGTTGGCACGGCGGTGGCCTCTTGCCCCATTCCGATCTGGTCAATCATCATCGGCACCACCAGTGGGTGCGCTTCCGCTAGAATTGCCGAAAACACGAACGCGGTGCTTTGCGCCGAAGGCCTATTCGCCGGCCGCGCCAACTCACTCACCGCCAGATCTTGCAAGTTCCATTCCCAACTCGCCATCGCGCGCGTCAGGCCGCGCAACAATCGGTCCGGATCGGCCGCCGCCAGAAGTTTGATCGCCGCGCTCACCCGCTGCCGCCTCGCCTCAAACAGTCGCGTCTCGAGGAGTGTCAGAACCGGCACACCGATGGCGCGCAGCAGCCGCGCCATCGCCGGAACCATCTCTAGTCCACGCGCATCAGTCAGCAGAAGTGTCAGCCGGTCCAGCAGCCGCTCCGGGTCGCGCTGCAGCAATCGCGGCAGCGTAGGATCCAACGCGCGATTGGCCAGCGCTGCGTCCACCAGCAGCATCCAACGGTCATTTGCCACCAACCGGTGCCCGAGCGCGACCAGGTATTCGTGTTCCGCATCTCGAGGTACGCGTTCAAGCCCGATCAAAATATTTTCAAAGCCCGCGAAATCCCCGCGCATCACGGCGATGCGCCCCAACGTTTCGAGGAATGCTGAAAGCAAAGCGCATGTTTCCGGGCCTTTTTCTTTCGCCAGGGAAGCCAGCGTTCCCTTGCTTAATTCCTCAGGAAGCTGGTTTGGCCAAAGGGATTCCAGTAGCGGGGTAAGCTCACTCAACCCGGCCGCCACGACGCGCCGGGTCGCCGCATCGGCGTGTTCCAGCCGGCGCGCGTAATTCAACAAAATGCCGCGAGCCTCGCGCCGCGGAGCATCCGCCCCAGTTCCCACGAGCTGGCTGATCGTCTGCCTTACCGCGCTAATCGGCACGCACCAAATGTCCGAGCCGCGCATCACCCCCGACTTTTCCCGGGGCGGCAGCTCCAGCCAGAACCGTTCGATCAGCTGTTCGCGATGTGCATCGCTGGCCCAGGCCGTCGCCAAGGTTGAAAAGTGTTGCGAAGAGTGCGGCCCGAAATATCCACCCGCATCGACCAGCACGCCGGCAAGCTGGTAGAGCGTCGACCGCACCGCGACCGGCACGAGCGCCCCGGCCGCAAATTCGCTGGTCAAATATTCGAGCACCAGACTCTGCGAAAGCCGCCGCAAATAAAGCTGCGGCAACTCGCCTTCCTGCGGCGCGTAGTGGGTCATCGAAGCCAGCAGCATCCGCACGGTGTCCCGGCTGGCTTGTTCCATCGAAGCGTGAATCGCGCGCGCCGCCTCTTCGGCGGAGAGTCCGCGGGCCGCTTCCATGGGCGGCGTCAAATGCCCAATCAGGCGCAGCGTCTCATTCAGCTGTTCGATCTGGGGCGCCTCGATAGGCATATCGCCGGTATCCACGGGAGCATTCCCGCCATAGGCCACCAGGGCAGCGATCAGGCTCGCAAGTACCGTGTCCACCTTGCGCTCGGTCAAGGTGTTGATCTGAATTCCTTCCACGCGATTCTCCCGGAGAATGTCCGGCCAGGCGGTGATCGGATTTCGTCTGGAGGACTCTTCCGATCTTAGCAAGTACGTCTTCAGGAGTTGTGCGAGCGTGTCCAATTCGCCCACATTAAATTTTGGCGCGAACCAAAGCGTCTGAATACCTACGCGGGTCAGTTCGATCGAAAGAGCATGAAATTCGCCGCGTGCATCGGGCAGGTGCGCTTCGCTGACCTTGCCGACGACAATGCCGCCGCGCTCTGGACGAACATCGAGGCCATTCAAATCTCCCGCCGAACGCCGCAGCGAGTCATAAGCCGCTTCCAGGCTCTCCTGCATCCGGGGGTGCGACGCGCTATAGAGGCGGTGCGCCCGCAGCAGCAACAGGAAATCGCGCAATGCCTGGACCACGTCGGCCAAAAGCGGATCCACGGTCCGCGAGCCATCCCGCCGCAACGACCCGGAATCGTTTGGAGACGTGCGGCCAGCGCCGGGCTTGCCGGCGGTCCGATCGTCGAGAAGGGCTGAAGCGCGCTGCACCAAGAATCCTCGCCTTTGGCCGGGTCTCGAGCAGACCCGCTCCGGTTTGGCAGGACTTCCGGCGCTGTTCGGGTGGGAACAGCCCCGGTCCAGATCACCCTGGACTCCTGCAAGGATTAGGGTAGAGAACAGCACGCCCGTCGGACTATAGTACTACCGGGTCTCGACCGTTACTCTCAGGCCACAAAATGCGCCGGGTCCGAGAGCGATATCCATCCTCTTTTTGCTCTATTTTCGCTGTACTTCGGCTGGCTTTTTACTTGGTTTGCAGTTTTGCGTTCACCAATACCGTCCCGCCCTCGCTAGCCTCAATTCCTCGCCTTGCCACTTCATAGCCCTTTAATTTCATCGCGATCGTGTGCGTTCCGCTGGGGATTTGCACGCGCGCCGGCGTAAACTGCCCGGTGGAGTTGCCGTCGACCACGATTTCCGCGCCCTGGGGCGTCGAATTCACCTGCGCCCACGCCACATGGTTCGCCGAGCGCTGCTTGAGTTCCAAGTCCAATGTTGTCTGCACATTGTCTTTCACCTGAACCTGTCCCACATACGGTTCATAACCCTCCAGTCGCAACACCAAATTATACGAGCCCGCCGCCAACGGTAGTGTCACCGGTGTCTGGCCCGACTGCTTGTCCCCGTTAATGAACACGTCCGCGCCCGCCGGGTGACTATTCACATAGACGCCCTTTTGCAACGATTCCAACTGAATCTTGGCGTCCTGCGAATCCCCCATCTTTAATTCCACCGCCGTTTGAACTTGCAGGTAGCCTTCTTTTTGCACCTGCAGGCTATACCGACCCGGTGCCAGGTCGTTGAAGCCGCATGGCGTCAGGCAGCTTCCAGCTGCGCGCCCCGATGGGCCGTAGACGGTCGCATTTGCTCCCAGCACGTTCGTCAGCACATGCACGGCGGCATTGCCGGCGGTCGGGACCGAGTGGCCGCTGTTATCCGAGTTCTGGGCAGGTGGCAGCGGTGTGTCGTCATAGGCAATCTCGTCCACAACCCGCACATTCCCCGGGGCGTTTCGCATGAAGCGCAGCAGTTGCGAATGTTCCGCCGGCCGCAGCTTGCCGGCCAGCGTCAGCGTGTTGCTGGTTGCTTCCGCCTTCACGCGGCCATTCATGCCGCGTTCAGCCAACGCTTCCTCGATCTGTGTCTTGTAGGCGAGCGCCGCAGGGGTGACGGTAGGCTCCGTTTTCTTTGTCTCAGGAGCCGCGGCTTTCGGGGGTGCTGGCTCTGGTTTCTTCTCGGCAGCCTTCGTTGGCCCAGGCATCGCGTCGAGCTTCGCCGGTTCGGAACTCTCGGGTTGTGTCACCCCTAGCTCCGCGGCAGACTTGCTCGGCTCCTCGGTATTTGCGGGCGCAGTCGATACAGGCGGCGGAACCTCTGGCAAAACCGGCTTCGGGGCAGGCGGAACCGGGGCAGGCGCGGTATTTTCGGTGTGGCGATGGTTCAATTCGCGCGCCGCCCGGAATTCCGGCTGCAGCTTCCTGAGCCCATACACAATCACACCCACAAGAATCAGCGCCAAAATCGCGGTCAACACCGGGCTGCTCTTTCTCGGCTCTTCCACCGGAACCACCGGCCCTGTGCGCCGCATGGCCGGAGTTTGCGACGGACTCGACGCACGATTCTGCAGCGAGCGCAGTGTCGGCGAAACGTTAGGGTCGTCCGAAGAAGGATGCGGTAGACCCCCACCGGAAATTCCCAGTGGGAAGGTCGGTGTACTGCGCGGCGAGATCAATGTCACTTCCGGGCTGCCGCCGCGGTCGATACCACCCAAGGCGCGGTAGTTGCGCAGGTCCTCCAGCATTTCGCGGCAATTCTGGTAGCGGATGTCAGGGTCCTTCGCCAGTGCGCGCATCACGATGTCGCTCAAGCCGGGATGAATCGCGGAATTTAGGGTTCGCGGCGGAATCGGATCTTCGTTGACAATCTTGTAGATAACCGTGGTGATTGTCTGCCCCGGGAACGGTTTCTCGCCAGTCAGCACTTCATAGAGCAAAACGCCCAGGGAAAAGATATCGCTGCGTCCATCTACCGGTTTGCCCTTTACTTGCTCGGGTGACATGTAGCTCGGGGTACCCATCACGTGCTGTGTCTGCTGTACGGTGCCGAATTGCAGAATCTTCGCCGTACCGAAATCCGTCACCTTTACGGTGTCGTCGGCGGCCAGCATCAGGTTCGCGGGCTTGATGTCGCGGTGCACGATGCTGCGGTCGTGCGCAAATTGCAGCGCGCTGCAGGTCTGCTCCATGATGCGCAGTACTCGCGGCACGGGGAAGGAATGCCCGGCATCGAGCAGCGTCTGCAGGCTCTTCCCTTCGATCAACTCCATCGTGATATAGAAAAGCCCGTTCTCCTCGCCCGCGTCGTAGACGACCACAATATTCGGATGCGTCAGCAGTCCCGCCGCGCGCGCTTCGGTTTGGAACCGGGCCAGTAATTCCTCCCGGCTCAAGCCGGTGCCTTCTTCGCTCAGGCGGATGGTCTTCACCGCCACAGAGCGGCCGATCACCGGATCGGTCGCGCGATACACCACACCCATCGCGCCTCGGCCCAGTTCGCCAAGGATTTCGTAACGTCCTGCTCTGGTCATGGTCGCCATTCGGCGCCGCCTCAGCCGGGCGGTCTTTTCCCTAACGCGTTGCCAAACTGCCAGGGTCGTATGTGTCGCTCGTCCTCGAGGATCGGCCGTTCGCAACCTCTATATTGGGTCTTGCGCGACGCGCCGAACCAGCGGGCGGCACCGACACACACCCCTCGCCACTTACGACAGTAGCGAGCCAAAATTCATCGGGTCAACGAAACGGAAGTACTACGCTGGGGAAAAGTTAGCTGTCCCCTTGGACAGGCACGCAACCCGCCGGTTTACCTGCGGGAATCTTCATTGATAAAGATTCTCCTCTGTTATAGCTTTGGGCGGGTTTGTCAGCTGTCACATGCCCGGGCCTGCCGACCCCAGACCCTCGCGATTCTGGAAGTTCTCAGAAGCAATATCCCGCATTCGCTGGATGCCACATAGGGGGACTTCGACGTGCCACTCTAGCGCCGCACCCTCGGCATTCCGGGTTCCCAATTCAGCCAGCAGGAGGCCTCGGCCGTGACTAGCCAACATGATTCGGTTGACAAGACGCGCGTGGACCTGGCCCTCGAGGCCTCTATCCACATCGGCCTGGCCATTCTGCTCGCCATCGCGTGTCTTTTGATCCTGCGTCCTTTCATCCCCTTGATCAGTTGGGGAATCATCATCGGTGTCGCTGCTTATCCGGCTTTCCAAAAGTTGCAAAAAGGGCTGGGTGGGCGAAGCGTGCTGGCCGCCGTCCTGTTCACGGTCTTGCTTCTGGCTCTCCTGCTTGTACCGGTGTTCTTGCTGGCGGGAACGTTGGTTGGAGGTATGCAAACGGTCGTGACCCACTTCAGGGAGGGAACACTGATCATCCCGCCTCCTCCCTCCGGGGTCGAAAACTGGCCCCTGATCGGTGCCCCTCTAAAAACTTGGTGGGGCCGCGCTTCGACTGACCTTAGCGCTCTACTGAGAAGCCTTTCCCCGCAGATTAAAGCGCTCGTTCCCGGGGTGTTCTCTGCTTCCGCAGGTGTCGGTCTCACCTTGCTGCAATTCATTTTGTCGATTGTTGTGGCTGGAGTGCTTTTGGCCAACGCTCAGAGTGCTTATCAACTGACTTGTTCTTTGTGCAGGCGCATTTTCGGGGAACGGGGGCCGGACTTCCAGCAACTCATGGGCGCCACGATTCGCAGCGTCACCTCCGGCATTCTGGGCGTCGCCTTGATCCAGACGGTTCTCGCGGGCCTTGGCTTTCTTGTGGCGGGCATGCCGGGAGCCGGTTTATGGGCCATCGTGTTCCTTATTGCTGCCGTCTTGCAGGCTGGGGCCCTGGTTCTCATTCCCGCGGTGATCTATATGTTCGCAATCGCCAGCACCACCAAGGCCGTCATTTTCCTGGTTTGGTGCGCATTTGTGGCTGGAATCGATAACTTCCTGAAGCCAATCCTGCTTGGAAGGGGCGTCGCCGTTCCGATCGCGGTGGTGTTTCTCGGAGCGATCGGGGGATTTCTCGCCCTGGGACTCATCGGGTTGTTTGTCGGCGCCGTCGTTCTCTCGATCGGCTACAAGCTGTTTCTTGCATGGCTGGGGCGTGATTCCCTGGCCGCTGAAGCTAGTTGAATGTCCGACTGCTTGCGCGTTTCGAAACGGTACGCGCCGTTGAAAAAGCCTTAAAGCGAAACTTGAAAGGCGAATGTGTCGGCATTTTTGCGAGCATGGCCAGCTCGTCTGAATTGCCGAACTTTGAACCTTGCACTCTGCAACCTCTCGTCCCGCCCTCGGTTACTTGGCGGCCAGTTTTTCGAGCATGCGGGCGCCATTGGCATTTTTGGGGTTCAGTTGCAGAGATTTCTGGTAGTTGGCGATGGCTTGCGCTTTATCGCCGGCGTCCATGTAGGCCTCGCCAAGGCTGTCGTAGGTGTTTGCCGAGTTCGGATACGCCTCAATGTTCAGCTGGAAGACGTGGATGGCCGCGTTGAACCTGTTTGCTTTGAGCAGTTGATAGCCCAAAGCGTTGAGTTCGTCTTCGTCGAAGTTATAGCCACTTACGCCTGCGGATTTAAGGCCGCGATATTGCGCGACGGCTGCGTCCACGCCGTTGCTAGCAATGGTTGCGGAAAGTGTTTCCGCGACGGAAATGCGTGAGTCGTATGCTTTTTTAATATTCGGAAGAAATGCACCAACCGTGGCGCCAAAAATCCCCGCACCCATTCCGAGCGTCAGCAAGAAGAGCATAATGGCCATGGCAAAACGCCGCCATGGGGTGGGGCGCTCCTGAACGTACAGATAAATTTCCAGTACCGCGAGCGGTATCAAATACTGCGCGAAGGAAATGAAAGTCAGGAACGGCCCTGTGAAGGTCGTTGGATCGAATCCGAAGGCGCCCTGATTGAGGAGCAGTGACAGAAAAAAGCCCGCGCGAATAAACAGGGAAGCACTGACAGTAAGATAGAGACGCAGCGCCCAGCGACGATGGGTTTTGAAGTCCCGGGCCATCGCGGACCGCAACGCCATGACGGCAAACACCAGGATCAGTGCCGCCATAAGGCTGGTTCCCAGATGCTGCGGAAGATCCCCCACCGTTCCGCGGGCCCACATCAAGTACAACCCCGCAAGACTGACCGAGAAAGCAGTGACGATGTAGAGTCGTCCCATGCAACGGTGGAAAACGGGGAAGCGATTGCGGATTTGCGGAAGAAGCTGAAGGGCCCCGGCAAGAATGATAAACACAGCCGATGCAATGTGAGTGACGAGCGCGGCGTTGCCCAGGCGGTCGCCGGGGATGTGACCGTGCGCCAGCACTTTGTTCCATGCGGCGAGATTACCGCGTATCGCCGTGAGCCCGTAGAAAGAAGCCACGGTGAAGGCAAAAATCAGCTGTCCGATCAAGATGACGATAAACCAGAAGCGCACGGCCGCTTGCAGCATTTTGTCGGCGAGCGAAGACACCCCTAGCGTTTGGTTCAGGACTGCGGTGCTCATGTTTACTGCTCCTTATTGAATTTCGGAAATCGAGCGCGGATCAAGCCGGTCCGCGGTCACGCCGGATACGGGCGGCCGCGACAAGGAACACCGCGGCGAACACCAAGCCGATCCACAGTCCGGGCGAAACCAGGAAATGTCCCGGTGTGAGGTGCACTCCGTGATGGAACGGAAAGCCACCTGTGAGAGCCGAAGTATCCATTTCCGGACCTCCGCTGAAGCGCGAGGCTATGAAGTCAATGAAGTGCCTAGAATGAAATACGAGGCGTTCGAAGATGCCGATGGCGATCGGAGGAAGCACGGCCCAGAGAAGTGGCGCGCGGCGCGCCCAGGAGGAGATCAGCAACAGCCACGCATAGATCGGCGCATACCAGAGTACGTGCACGGTAAAGATGTGGTACAGCAGGTAAAACGAAGACTGGAAGAAGGAAAGCGCTCTCCAAAGAATTGAAATACTCAATCCGCCGGCGGAAAGTACAAGGAAGCTGAGCAGCAACATGATCGCCTGCAGAACGACGGTGACCACATAGCAGGTCCCCGGAACGACCAGCAACGGGACACTGGCCTTGGCAAGCACGGCCGTGAGATCGGAAACCGGCAGGGATTTCCAGAACAGAAGGCTGCGGTCGCGGCGTTCCCCGTATAGCGCCTCGAGGCAATAGAACAGGCCAATAAGGAAGGCCACTCCCATAACTGCGGCAGCGGCAAAGTCGAATGGCTGCAACAAGGCGCCGCGTTGCTCGACAGCTTCCGGCGGTATCGCGGCTCGCACCAGATGCGGAAGTGCGTGGAGATAGAACAGGAACCCGAACAGATAGACTCCCCCGACGTACGCCGGAGCGAGGTAGATCGCGCGATTCTCCCACAGTTCGCGACGAATCGACCAATAGAAAGGCCGTGTGGGAGAGACCGTGGACGGTGGCCGCTGTTGATCAAAGGATTCCTGTGTGGGATTCGCTTGTGAGCTCATCGTGCTACTCCTTGAGGATTGCTTTGGGCTGCACTGGTCGGCGCCGCGGGCGGACGGCCCATGATGGCAATGAAAAGATCGGAGATGCTCGGCGTGCGCACGTCGCCAAAGGCGTCGAGTTGCCGGCGGTCGACATTCTCGAACAGCAGAACGATGCGTCCGAAGAACTGGCGCTCATGGATTGGGTGGAGCGCGCGCGCGGCAGTCAAATGTTCGGGGCGCGGAACCAGTTCGGTGTAGCGCCATTCCAGTTCATCCATGCCGCAGTTCAATACGATCCGGCCGCGGTTGATGAACATGAGATCGGTGAGGACATGCTGCACCTCCTCGACCTGATGCGTTGTGACGATGATGGTGCGCGTTCCGTCAAAATAGTCGTTCAACAGGGAATCGTAGAACTGTTTCCGATAGAGCAGATCGAGTCCGATCGTGGGTTCATCGAGCACGAGCAGTTTGGCATCAGTGGCCATCACCAGGGCCAAGTGAAGTTGCGTGACCATACCCTTGGAGAGTTCGCGGACTTTGCTCGTTCTCTTGATGTCGGTCTTGCCAAGGAAACTTTCCGCTTTGGCGCGGTCGAAACGCGGATGCACGCCTGTGAAAAATTCGAGCGCTTGGGATACGCGCAGCCACCGAGGCAGCACCGCAACATCGGCGATAAAGGAAACATCGCACATCAGACGATCGCGCTCAGTCCAAGGATCCCGGCCGAGGACTCTTAGTTCGCCTTCGACCGGCGTGAGACCGAGGATGGCGTTGAGCGCGGTGGTCTTGCCCGCGCCATTAGGGCCGATCAGTCCGACGATGCGCCCTTCCTCGACGCGCAGATCAACGCCATCAAGAGCGTTGGTAGTGCCGTATGATTTGCGGAGACCGCGTCCTTCTATAATTGCCATGGCTTCACCGTTTCTCCTCAGACGGATTTGCTTGAGGGGGCGATGAGGGTTCCGTTTCTGCCTTCAGTAGAAGCTCGATCGCGTCAAGGCCGAGGCGCTGAATCGTGGCGTGGATGGCGGGCCATTGCTCGGCGAGAAATCTCTTGCGCTCGTCCTGCAGCAGTTTTTCGCGTGCGCCCGCTTTAATGAACATGCCGAGACCCCGCCGCTTTTCGACCAAATCTTCGTCCACCAGCTGCTGGTAGCCTTTCAACACGGTGAGCGGATTCACGCGATAGTCAGCGGCGACCGTGCGGACCGAGGGAAGGGGATCGCCTTCCTTGAGGACGCCGTCAAGGATCATGGCGACAACCCGATCGCGCAACTGGCGGTAAATCGGCTGGCTATCGTTCCACGCCTGCTCCATCCGGTATCCCTCGGTGTGCGTTGAAAGGTTGCGCTTACTTTACGCGGTGCAGGTCGAAGTGCGCCTGCACATGGTTCTCACCCACCATGAAAGTCCAATCTTCGGTGTGATGGTCGGCGTCGATGAAGGTGAAGACCGCATGGTGCATGTGGCCGTACTCGGTGCTACCAGCCACGTCGAGAAACTCGAATTCAACGGTCTTCCCGTCGGAAGACCTGGCGACCATGCGCGGCCGATTGCCGGCATCGCAGTAGTGCGTGAGCATCAGGCGGTCGCCATCAAGGTAGAGCATGGTGATGGGGTTATCGGGCCGGTCTCCCACTCTCGCGTCGTGCATCAAGGCGTTGCCCATGGAAGTAACGCGCAATTGAATCTCGACAGGTTTGCCCTGCACTTCCGGTTGCGGCGGTTGCGTGGTGATCCGGCCTTCCCAGGAGCCAGCAAGAGTTTTGAGCGAATCGAACGATTTTTTCGCATCCATCTGGGCAACGGCGATGCTTGGGACGACAAGCAGGGCGGCCAGAGGGAGCAAGCGGCGAAGTACGTTCATGACGAGTTCTCCTTTCAGACGGCATCGGCCAGAAGAGCCCACTGCCGAATTTAGTGTTATACATAACTATAACACTAGCATATGTCAAGTGAATTTTTGGGTGCATTCTAGGGATGCGTGCATGAGACGCCTAAGTCTTATATCGGTAGCCCCTTAGGAGCTTACTCGGGAGGCAGGGCGTTTCGGCGTTGGCACTCGGTCTCGGTAAGGAAAGAGGTGATTGCTAGCAGGAACACCTGTCCCTTGGTCACATTGTGCCCCGCAAAGCCAGAACGGATCATTCGAGAAGAAGCGAGGTGACGCCCGATGAACAACAAAAAGTGGTTTTGGCCGGACGTATCTGAGCTGGAAAGCGCGAAGGAAGCGGCACGGGTCGGAATGTGGTGCGCGGTCTTTGTGGCGGGTATTACCACGATCTTTGCACTGCTTGCGATCTTCGGGACTTCGATTATGGGAATCAAGGGAGCGGCGCTGCTCGATGCAGCGTTATTTGCGGGTGTCGCCTACGGTATTTCGAGATATTCGCGATTCGCGGCGGTTGCGGGATTTCTGTTGTATGTGCTCGAGAAGGTGTACATGCTGGCCACCACGGGCAGTTTCCTTTCCGTCGGCGTGCTAGGAGTGATTGTCGCACTGGGATTCCTAAACAGCGTCCGCGGCACGTTTGCCTACTGGAAGCTCGGTGGCACACAAGTGACAGGTAGTGGCTTCGGCGGCGCCTTCTCTGGAAAGTCCACTCCGTCGCCGGGGGCAAGACCGTTGCAGATGTAGGAAATTGCGTCCCGAGCTTTTCTTGCCAAGAAACGCTACGTGTCAGATGCCGGCGTACCAAGCGTAGCCGGCTTCCGGAGCGGCCGAACCGAGGCCTTTGCCGAAGCGTTTGAGATTGTCAGTAATCACCAGGCGATTAATAAATTTTACATTCTTGTAACCGAGTTGGCGGGGCAACCGCATGCGTAGCGGCCCGCCGAAGCCGACAGGAAGTTCCTCGCCATTCATGCCGTACGCGAGAAGCGTTTGCGGATGCAGAGCGTCGGCCATGTCCATGCTTTCCCACCACTCGGGGTCGATCGAGTAGTAGACCACGTAGCGGGCATGCGGCCGAACCCCTGCGAGATTCAGAACGTGAGACAGGGGTGTGCCGATCCATTCGGCGATGTAGGACCAACCTTCTTCGCAGGCAATTTCGGTAATGTGCGTACGAGAGGGGTAGCTCTTGATTTGAGCCACGGAAAACGAGGCCGGCCGGTCGACCAGACCTTCGACCGAAAGTCGCCAGTCGGTGAATCCCGCAGCTGCGAAGCGCTTGAATTCATCGCTGAGGGGCGGCATCTCGTTGGGAAGCGGCTTGGACATCTGGCTGCGGGAGAATTCGCGCGCCAGCGAATGACGGGTGAGCAGGCGCTGCGTCGCATAGGTGAGACTTTCGCCGGGGCCATAGAGGCCGCCGTGATCGGGTGGGATGAGGCCATATTGATCGGCAAGATGGGCGGCTACGCCAAGGCCGGTGATGCCGGCCGTTGCGGCCAGTCCGGTAACTATGAGTTTGCGGCGGGAGAGTTGCGTCATGGGAGCTCCTTAGTTCGGCTCACGCTGCCAGTGATCATCGTTCTTGTGCGGTTGCGGAATCCGGCGAGGAAAATCATCACGAGGTGAACCAACAGGAACAGCACAAGAGCAATCGAGGCGAAGAAATGAAGAGTACGCGCAGACTGGTGCCCGCCGAGCAGAGCGACAGACCAAGGAAAGGCGGAAGCAAAGGCGAGCGACATGGCCAGGCCGGTCCAGATGACAAGCGGGACCAGAACGAAGATGACGAACAGATAAGCGAGGCGTTGGAGCACATTGTAGGAGTGTGCTTCGGCTGCGGTTGGGCGCGCAAAACGCAGGTGGCTGGCGATGGCAGAACTGAGCGAGCGCCAGGAAACATCCGCCTTTGTGGGCAGTAAATGCTTCCGGAAGTGGCCGGCGAACAAGCCGTAGAGGGCGTAGAGCAAACCGGTGAGGACGGCCACCCAACCGGCCTGAAAATGCAGCGCCCGGCTCCAGCCGTTTTGATCGGGAAGCACGTAGCCGTAGCCGGTTTGTACTAAGGTTCTGGAGGAAGGAATGGGAATCTGGAACAGGGCTCTGGTCAAAACATTGCCGGTTTCACCCCAATAAAAACGCGGGTGCGAGATGAGAATTTCGGTGCCCGTGGCGAGAAGGGCGAAAAAAGAGAGAGTGAAGATCCAGTGAGTGACACGCACGAGGAGGGCATGCCTGGGAGCGGAGGTGACCGAAGCAACCGGAATAGCAGTCGGTAGCGAAGCGTCCACTGAAGTCGGAGCGGAACCCAATGTTGCCATGGCCGGCCTCCTGCGAGCGTTCCGGGAATGCCTTCGGGGGAGAGTTGGTGTCATACTACCACGCCATAAACGGTTTGAGGACAATTCGCGTGGATGGCGGATAGGCCCGGTTTGCGGAAGCGAGAGTCTACCCTGCCGTGCTGACTGGTTCCCGCACGCTTACCATTTTCGTAAAGCATTTGTCCCGCGCGGGGTCCACGGTGGTTATTCGCGAGAACTGGTCGTTGCCACGTTGTCCGGCGTCTATTGATCGAAACTCAAGTGAACATGGTTCTGGACGACGCAGTGCGGCCAGGCCGTAGACAACGACGGCTGCAAAAGCCAGCGCTAACAGACCGGGTAGATCACCAGGAAACCAGGGCCCGACAGGATTGCCATCGCAGTTCCTTTCCCTGCCGTAGCAACTCGACCAGAGCAGCACGCAAAGCCTATCGACAAAGTCTCAAAAGGACGATCCTTTGCTTGGCAAGGACGCCTTTTCTTCGGAGGAAGGCGTATAGTCGTGCGATGCAAATGGGCGTTTTTGCTTTGGCCGTTTCGTTGGTGGCGGGTCTTGCTACGCCGGTCGGGGCGGCGCCGCAGAGCCGGATCGAGGTTCGCGTGGATGCGGCGCGGACGGTTCGGCCATTCAAGCCGGTCTACGGTTATTTCGGGTATGACGAAGCGAACTACACATATGCGCCGAATGGGAGGAAGTTGATTGAGGAACTGGTGGCGCTGACTGATACGCGGGTGCAAATTCGGACGCACTTTTTACTGGCGACGGGCGACGGGACGGCGGGCCTGAAGTGGGGTTCGACGAATGTCTATTCAGAAGATGCCCAGGGAAATTCCAAATACGACTGGACGCTTTTCGACCGGATTTTTGACGCCTACATCCAGGCGCATGCGAAACCGTTTGTGGAAATCGGATTTATGCCGGAAGCGCTTTCGCGGAACGCGGAGCCGTATCACGTAGCGTGGATTCCGGGACAACCGAACCAGGAGTACGCGGCGGGGTGGTCGTACCCGCCGAACGATTTTTCCAAGTGGGGCGAGCTGGTTTATCAGATGGCCCAGCACTGCGCGGAAAGATACGGGAAGGATGAGGCGGAATCGTGGTTTTGGGAAGTGTGGAACGAACCGGACATTTTTTACTGGCGCGGAACACAGGAAGAATACAACGAACTTTACGACTACGCCGCTGCGGGCGTGAAGCGGGCTTTGCCGAAGGCGCACGTGGGCGGGCCAGCGACCACGGGTCCAGCGGGCGAGAAGGGGGCGCAATTTCTTAAGGCGTTTCTAACCCATTGCGCGGAAGGGAAGAACTATGCGACGGGGAGCATCGGAGCGCCCCTCGATTTTGTGAGCTATCACGCGAAGGGAACTCCGCAGGTGGTCGACGGGCATGTGCGCATGGGGATGGCGCGAAATCTGCAGGATGTGGATGCCGGAATGAAGATTCTTGCGGGGTTCGCGAAATTCAGCGACTTGCCGGTGATCTTGAGCGAGTCAGATCCCGAAGGGTGCGCCGCGTGCTCGGCCCGCGTATATCCGCAGAATGCGTATCGTAATGGGCCGCTGTATGCGTCGTACACGGCGGCGGCGATGAAGGGAGTGATGGATCTCGGTGCGAAGAATGGGAGCGAGGTTGAGGGAATGTTGACGTGGGCGTTTGAGTTTGAAGGGCAGGGGTATTTCGAAGGATTTCGCACGCTGTCGACCAACGGAGTGGGCAAGCCAATCCTCAATTTTTTTCGTATGGCGGGAATGATGCACGGGGATCGCGTGGAGGCGACCAGCAGCGGTGCAGTGCCCCTCGAGTTGATCCTTGTCGAGGGAGTACGCGGGAAAGC
>Ga0126371_10001853_pt1 | contig 18002 bp, 15 predicted proteins | sample PanSoiMetaPlot_4_FD_110145 | JGI IMG/M metagenome (GOLD analysis project Ga0126371, IMG submission 110145) | Tropical forest soil microbial communities from Panama - MetaG Plot_4 | ecosystem: Environmental > Terrestrial > Soil > Tropical forest > Bulk soil | place: Panama | collected 2016-02-17 | reverse complement strand
GCCGCGGGGATCAGCTCCGCCATGACCGGCGCAAACCTGGCGATCGCGCCGGTGCGAAGGTAGTCACCGTAGGAGAAGCCACCGGGAAGTACTACGCCGTCCACCGCGCGCAGGCTCCGCTCGCCATGCCAGAGTTGGACCGGCTCGGCGCCAGCCTTCTTCACCGCACGTAGCGCATCGTGATCATCAAGCGAGCCAGGGAAGGTGACGACTCCGATCCTGGCTGTCATCGGCGTCCTCGCGGGCAGCGCATGCTCGCAGGTTACCTGCTCAGCCGGCGTCCCTTAGCTGCGACGCGGGCATGCGAGCAAGCGGCGCGTCGTTACGCCACTCGATCCGCTTCTGGAGCGAGACCACGGTGCCCTGACCTGGCCTGCTCCGCAGCGTCACGTCGTCCACGCACGCGCGCATGATCGCCAGCCCCCGACCTGATTCGGGTAGCTGGCCGATGGCCCGCTCGCGCGCCAGCCGCCGTGGCCGGGCGATGCGGTTGCGCAGCGTCGACGAGGCCGTGGGCGAGCTTGGCACCGACACCGGGCTGGCCGGGTGACGACGGAGCCGGGCTCCCGAGTGCCGGCGAAGCCGCGTGACCGGCCTGCGCATCCTGGGCCGCGGGACGATGCTGCCCTGGCCGTCAAGGCCCCGGCCACCGTCAACAACCTCAAGCAGGCAGCGCTTGCTGCCAACGTGAGCCACTACCTCATACCGTCGGCCTGGTCCGGCATGCCGGACGACGTTGGAACATGCTTCGGTGACCGCGAGGAGTATGTCACCGATGCAACTGTCGTCTATGCCGAGCCGACTGAGGGTGTCGCCGAGAACCCGGCGCATCACCGGGACACTCAGCGCTTCACCGGGGAAAACCAGGCAGAACTCAATGTCCCCGGTTGGCTCCCCAGAATGGAACACCCGAGATCGCATCCGCTCCTCAGCCCAGCCTCGGTTACTGACAGTTCACATTGTGGAGGCTTCCCCGGACGAGCCGTGGTAATCATGAACTTAGGCGATCTCTGGACGAACAGTGCGCTACCGGTTGACCGCAAGTTGGTGTCCCGAATGGCCCCTGACCTGGGGATTCATGCTTGCCGAGCAGCAATAGGGCCGACTTGATACGGCAGGTAACAAAGTAGCAACGATGCACTCCGCTATTGCTGGATTAATGCTGATCCGGCCGTGAGAAGCGTCCTGGACATGCGTTCCTTCTTCGCAAGAGAAGGTGCATTTCCGGCTATCAATGCTAAATGAGCGGCCGCGTAGTCACTGACCGTGACATACGCCCGGAGGCTGCCTGACTCGCGTACTCTGCCGGTGTGCCGAAAGTCGTCATCGACGTGATGCTGAAGCCCGAGATCCACGACCCGCAGGGTGATGCGATCGCCAGTGCGTGCCGTCGCCTCGGTTTCGACCAGGTTGCCGGCGTACGGCAGGGCAAGCGATTCGAGATCGAGCTGACCGAGGCCGCGTCCGTCGACCGCATGTCCGAGCTCGCGGCCGAACTGCTGGCGAATCCGGTCATAGAGGAATTCTCGATCGAGCACGTCTAGAACTCGCGGGGCAGGCGAGCGCCCGAATATCGCATCTCGCTCGCCCATGAAGCGCGAAGTAACCTTTATTAAGGGCTGCCGTGGGCAGATTGGTGACTTGCGTCACCATGTCTGCGCTCAGGCCTACGCAGCGCTTGACCATGCCTGGCACGCGGCTAGTACTGTCGCAGAACAACATGGACCTGACAGGCCGGCCGGCCGTGGACCTGGCGCCCACGACCGGACATGAGCATGCAAGGAGTGGCACGTGACCGTCAAAGATGCCGGACGCGCCGCCCGCTCGGGCAAACGGGCACCCGCCCGCGAACCAGAACGACAGGCGGTCTCTGCCGAGCTGATCCAGCTCCTGACGCCCGAGGGCGAGCGAATCGAGCACCCTGACTACCCGCTGGAAATCTCCGCCGGGGAGATCAGGGCTCTGTACCGAGACCTGGTCATCGTGCGCCGGATCGACTTCGAGGCGATTGCGCTGCAGCGCCAGGGCGAGCTGGGGATCTGGGCGTCGCTGCTCGGTCAGGAGGCGGCGCAGGTCGGCGCTGGCCGCGCGCTTGAGCCGCGTGACATGGCCTTCCCGACCTACCGTGAGCACGGCGTGGCGTGGTGCCGCGGGCTTGATCCGGCGAAGTTGCTCGAGCTGTACCGCGGCGTCAGCCACGGCGGGTGGGATCCGACCGCGCACAACTTCCACCTGTACACGATCGTGATCGGCAGCCAGGCGCTGCATGCCACCGGCTACGCGATGGGCATCCAGCGCGATGGGGCTGTGGGTGAAGGCGGCGAGGCAGTGATCGCCTTCTTCGGTGACGGCGCTACGAGCCAGGGCGATGTCAACGAGGCGTTCATCTGGGCCTCGGTGAACAACACGCCGGTCGTGTTCTTCTGCCAGAACAACCAGTGGGCCATCTCCGAGCCGCTTGAGCGGCAGAGCCGCGTTCCGCTGTATCAGCGTGCGCACGGCTTTGGTTTCCCAGGCTGCCGCGTCGACGGCAACGACGTCCTCGCCTGCCTCGCCGTTACGCGCAAGGCCATGCAGGCCGCGCGTGAAGGACAGGGTCCGACGCTGATCGAGGCCTTCACCTATCGGATGGGCGCGCACACCACCACGGACGACCCCACGAGGTATCGGCTGTCGGCTGAGCTCGAGGCGTGGAAGCTGAAGGACCCGATCGAGCGGGTGAAGCAGTACCTGATCCGCTCCGAGCAGGCCGAGATGTCGTTCTTCGACGAGGTAGAAGCCGAGGCAGCCGAGGTAGGCACGAGAGTTCGCACGGCGTGCCTGGAAATGCCGGACCCGAGTCCGACGTCGATGTTCGACAACGTCTTCACCGGCGAGACAGCGCAGCTGGCTGCGGAGCGAGCCGAGTTCACCGCCTACCTTGACTCGTTCGTCGGCGAGGAGGCCGTGCGATGACAACGCTGACTCTGTCCAGGGCGCTCAACGAGGGCCTGCGCAAGGCGCTGGAGGACAACCCGAAGGCGCTCATCATGGGCGAGGACGTCGGGAAGCTCGGCGGTGTTTTCCGGGTGACAGACGGGCTCCAGAAGGACTTCGGCGAGGCTCGTGTCATCGACACGCCGCTGGCCGAGTCGGGGATCATCGGCACGGCCATCGGGCTCGCGCTGCGCGGATACCGGCCGATCTGCGAGATCCAGTTCGACGGGTTCGTGTTCCCGGCGTTCGACCAGATCGTCAGCCAGCTCGCCAAGATGCGGTACCGCTCCCTCGGCACGCTGAGCCTGCCGGTCGTCGTGCGGATCCCGTTCGGCGGCGGCATCGGCGCCGTGGAGCACCACAGCGAGTCGCCCGAGGCCCTGTTCGCGCACACACCAGGCCTCCGGGTCATCGCCTGCGGCGGGCCTGCCGACGCCTACACGATGATCCAGCAGGCCACGGCGAGCGACGACCCGGTCATCTTCTTTGAGCCCAAGCGACGCTACTGGGACAAGGAGGAAGTCGATACCGACGCTCAGCTCGCCGACGCGCTGCCGATGGACAAAGCTAGGGTGCTCGTGCCGGGCACGGACGTGACGGTGCTCTGCTATGGGCCCATGGTGCGGACGTGCGCCGAGACCGCCGTGGCCGCGACCAGTGATGGCCGGTCCATCGAGGTCGTCGACCTGCGGTCGCTAGCTCCGCTCGACACTGCGACCATCTTCGAGTCGGTGCGACGCACCGGCCGGTGCGTGGTCGTGCACGAGGCGGTGGTGACCGGCGGAATCGGTGCCGAGATCGCCGCGCAGGTGACCCAGGAGTGCTTCTACAACCTCGAGGCCCCAGTGCTGAGAGTCGGCGCCTACACCACTCCGTATCCGCCGTCCAGGAACGAGGAGCACTACCTCCCGGACCTGGACCGGATCCTGGATGCGGTCGACCGCACCTTCGGCTACTGAGAGGGCCTCATGTCAGATCTCAAGGAGTTCAAGCTCCCTGATGTCGGAGAAGGCCTGACCGAGGCCGACATTGTCAGGTGGCATGTAAAGCCCGGTGACCAGGTCACCATCAACCAGATCCTGGTCGAGATCGAGACCGCCAAGGCGGTCGTCGAACTGCCGAGTCCGTACGCTGGCGTGGTCGCGGACCTGCTGGTGCCGGAGGGGGCCACGGCCGACGTCGGGACGCCGATCATCTCGGTCAACATCGGCGGTTCTGCCGGTGCGCCGGCGCAGCCGGCTGTCAGCGAGGCCGCGGACGTGGTGCCTGCGGCCCCGATCCAGGGCGCGGTTGAGCCAGGCATGATCGGCAGCCCGGCGCCTAAGGCAGAGCGGCAGGCGGTGCTAGTCGGCTACGGCGTGAAGCTCGGGACGACGAGCCGTCGCGCGCGCAAGTCCGCTGCCGCCCGGTCGGACTCCGCCGCGGTAGCATCCGCTGCGCCGCGCGAGGCGCCGCCTGCGCCGGTCACCCCGCTCCCGCAGGCACCCGAGCGCGCAGCCAATGGCTCTGCGCCAGCTACGATTGGTGGCCCCGTGCTAGCCAAGCCACCAGTGCGCAAGATGGCCAAGGACCTTGGCGTCGACCTCGCTGGCCTGCAGGGCACGGGGCCGAATGGCTCAATCACCAGGGACGACGTCGAGCATGCAGCTGCTGGAGTTGCCGGACCTAGGCTCGTTCCCGGCGAAATTGCAGTCCCGGCACGGATGGCCAGCTTGCCGCGCGAAGAACGGATCGCCATCCGGGGCGTGCGTAAGCACACCGCTGCGGCCGTGTCGGCGAGCGCGTTCACCGCGCCCCATGTCACGGAGTTCCTCCAGATCGACATGACCGAGACGATGACCGCAACCGCGCGACTACGCACGTTGCCTGAGTTCGCCGAGGTGCGGGTGTCCCCGCTCCTGCTGGTGGCCAGGGCGCTGCTGGTCGCGGTGGCACGGCACCCGATGATCAACGCGACGTGGGACGAGGCTGCGCAGGAGATTGTGGTCAAGCATTACGTCAACCTGGGTATCGCCGCCGCAACCGACCGGGGCCTTGTGGTGCCGAACGTCAAGGACGCGCAGACGCTCACGCTGCCGGACCTGGCCAGGGCGCTTGCGCAGCTCGCCCAGACCGCGCGATCTGGCAAGGCGACTCCTGGCGACCTATCTGGCGGCACGATTACCATCACCAACGTCGGCATCTTCGGGGTCGACACCGGAACGCCGATCCTGACCCCAGGCGAGGCAGCCATCCTCGCGTTTGGCCAGGTCAAGGACTCGCCGTGGGTTGTCGACGGGGAGCTTGCGGTGCGCAAGGTATGCACGCTGGCACTGTCGTTCGACCATCGGATAGTTGACGGCGACCTCGGGTCGGCGGTGCTCCGCGATGTCGGTGCGATGCTCACCGACCCGCTGCGCATGCTGGCCTGGGGCTGAGCCTGGCGGAATGGGGAACGGAGCGTCGGATGATCAGGCACGTGGTGCTGTTCACCTGGACCGACGGCATGACCGCCGACCTGGAGGAACAGCTCGTGGCCGAGCTGTCGTCGCTCGCGCCCAGGCTGCCGGGTTTGCGGTCGTATCATGCCGGGCCTGATGCGGGGATTGTCGACGGAAACTTCGACTTCGCTGTCGTCGCGGACTTCGATGATGCGGAGAGCTACCTGGCCTACCGCGACAACGCCGAGCACCGGGACATCATCAGCCGGCTGAGCGCGCCCTGTGCCAAGTCGCGGGCCGCCGTTCAGTACGAAATCTGACCTCATCGCCGAACAGGTCGGAGCCCGGAGGCAGGCCGGTGTATCAGGCCGATCCGCACGCTGAGCCGGACGAGGCATTCGTGGCGGGAGAGCTGGGACTACTCGTGCCCGGCAACCGCGGTCGGCTGCTCGACGCCCGGCGGACGCCCGTTCGCATCACCGCGCTCGACATTGCGCATGGCTACTTCGAGCTGGAGATTCTCGCGTTCGAAGATCGCGGCGCACACTGGCTCGTCCCACTGGAGGAAGTGAGTCGCTACCAGTTCCAGCCCAGCAGCGTTCGGGCGGACGTCCGCGCGGTCGGCGAGATGCGCGCCGCTATCGCAAGGCTGGACGTGACCGTCCAGATCGCCGTTGACGGCGAGGCGCGGCATGACACTCAGCGCAGAATCGGCGCGGAGCGCGCTGTAGCCGACCAGTGGCTGGCCGGCAACGGTGCGCCGGAGCGGCTGGATGTCGCTCCGTTCATAGCGAGCCGGCGCGGGTGCGAGGACGCGTTCGCATGGCTGGCGGGTTATCTAGGCAACTGTGGCCTGGCTGGCATGGATCACGACCTCGCCACCGTCTATGTCAGGAACCCCAACTCCGGCGACCTGGTTCGCGCGCATCTCATCACCGCAGCGCAACTGGGTCTGTGCTCCTACCGGGGCAAACAAGTGCGCGACCCCTCCAGCCTGTCCGAATCGTGGTCAGCCGATCGCCGCGCCGCGCACCTGGTCCACCGGCTGGCGTTCGTCCAGGCCCTCTGGCGACGCGCAGACAATCCGGACTTGATGCTTTACCGGGGTATCGGCCTGCAGGGCTCGGCGCAACTCGAGGATCGCCGTCCAGCGGTCATCTCGGCCACGTTCTCGCGCGAGGTCGCGGACAGCCACTTCACGTCGCAGCGCGCGCAGGCAGCCGCACTGGTGCGGTTCCGGCTGCCGATCGAGCGGCTATTCATGACCTTCCTGGAAACGGCGGCCATGAGCACGCAGTACCTCGAAGCCGAAGCGATCATCTTTACTGCTGACCACGGGCCATGGCCCGGGAGCGGACTTTTCTAGCGGATGGCTCCCTGACCGATCAGAAGGCTTCCTCGGCTAGGTCCATGGCCTCGAGCGAGGTTGCCTCGGCGATCTTCCGCTCGGCGGAGAGCCGCGGCAGCACCGTGGCCGCGAAGAACCCGGCGGCGGCGACCTTGCCCTGGTAGAAGGCGTTGTCGTCGGCGGCGAGTCCGCCTTCGTCGAGACGTGCTAGCGCGACTTCGGCCTGGCGGGCTAGCAGCCAGCCGATGATCAGGTCGCCGATTGCGAGCAGCAGCCTCGTGGTGTTCAGGCCAACCTTGTACACCTCGGCGGGCTGCTCGAGGCTGCCGCCGAGGAAGCCGTTCATCGCGCTGACGATCGCGTCGACATCGTCCGCGGCTGCCGAGAGTGCGGCCCGCTCCTTCTTCAGCCGGCCGTTGCCAGCCTCGGAGGCAGCGAAGTCGCGGACAAGGCCCATGAGGTGGGTCAGCGCTACCGACTGGTTCCGCACGATCTTGCGGAAGTACAGATCCAGCCCCTGGATGGCGGTCGTTCCCTCGTACAGGCTGTCGATCTTCGCGTCCCTGATGTACTGCTCGATCGGGTAGTCCTGCAGGTAGCCAGAACCCCCGAAGGTCTGGAGCGACTGGCCGAGCAGCTCGTAGCCGCGCTCGGAACCGACGCCCTTGACTATCGGCAGCAGCAGCTCGTTAAGCGCGCTGGCTGTCTGGTCTTGGCGCCCGGTGAACTCGGCGAGCTGCAATGCGTCCTGCTGGCTCGCCGTGAACATGACGAGCGCGCGCATGCCCTCGGCGTACGCCTTCTGCAGCAGCAGGCTGCGGCGGACGTCCGGGTGCTTCATGATCGTCACGCGGGGAGCCGACTTGTCCAGCATCTGGCTTAGGTCGGAGCCCTGCACTCGGGTCTTGGCGTAGTCGAGTGCGTTCAGGTAGCCAGTCGAGAGCGCGGCGATCGCCTTCGCGCCGACCATCATCCGCGCGAACTCGATGATCATGAACATCTGGCGGATACCATCGTGCACGTCGCCGATCAGCATGCCGACCGCCGGCCGGTCCGCGCCGAAAGTCAGCTCACAGGTGGTCGACACCTTGAGGCCCATCTTGTGCTCGACGTTCGTCGCAACGACGCCGTTGCGGTCGCCCAGCGTGCCGTCGTCGTTGATGGTGAACTTCGGCACGAGGAACATCGACAGTCCCTTGGTGCCCGGTCCGGCGCCTTCGGGCCGGGCGAGGACCACGTGCAGGATGTTCTCCGCCAGGTCGTGCTCGCCGCTGGTGATGAACCGCTTGACGCCCTCGATGTGCCAGCTGCCGTCCGGCTGCTGCACGGCCTTGGTCCGGCCCGCGCCGACGTCAGATCCCGCGTCGGGCTCGGTCAGCACCATGGTGTAGGTCCAGCACCGCTCCGCCGCGAGTGCGGCGATCTGCTTCTGCCGCTCGTTGCCCATCTTCCAGAGCGCGTATGAGAACGAGCCCATGGTCGAGTACATCCAGACTGCCGGGTTCGCTCCGAGGATGAGTTCGGCCACCGCCCAGCCAATGGAGCGGGGCACTCTGGTACCGCCGAGCTCCGGCGGGAGCTCAAGTCGGAACCACTCTGCGTCGATGAAGGCCTGGTAAGAACGCTTGAACGACTCGGGCATGGTGACGGAGTGGCTAGCTGGGTCGAACACGGGAGGGTTGCGGTCCGCGTCGCCGTAGGAGTCCGCGACCGGCCCCAGGGCCAGGCGGTTCACCTCATCCAGGATTCCGCGAGCGGTGTCCTCGTCGACATCATCGAACGGCTCCGAGCCGAGCAGGTCCTGGCGCTTCAGGACCTCAAAGAGGTTGAACTCGATGTCCCTGAGGTTGCTCCGGAAATGTCCCATTACTGCTCTCCGCCCCAGTGTGATTGCAGCTGCTACTCACGAGTAACTTACTCAATAGTACCTAACGATCCTGCCGCTGTCACTGGGGGCTTCGACTAGCGCCATCAGCGGCCTGGATCGAAACCGAATCGCATTCTAGAATGCTGGGGAAGGCTCGATAGCTCGTGAGCTAGACGGCCAAGAACCGAGCACCCGAGCACAGGCAGCTCCGGAAGGCCAGGCAGCTTGTTGGCGAATGAGGTAGATCGATGACGCTCGCCCTGACAGAGGAACACACGCAGCTCGCAGCCTCAGTTCGAGCCTGGACCGAGCGTCACAGCCCGGCCGAGGCCATCCGCTCCGCGGCGAATTCGACCGACGGCGGCACGGCTGCCTACACCGACAAGCTCGCGCCGAGCCTGGCCGAGCAGGGTCTGTTTGGCTTGCACGTCCCCGAGGCCGACGGCGGTCAGGGCTACGGCCTGCTCGAGCTTGCCGTCGCGATCGAGCAACTCGGCCGGGGGCTCGTGCCAGGCAGCTTCGTACCGACCACCCTGGCGAGTGCGGTCCTGGTGGCGGGCGGCGTCGGCGGAAAGCTGCTCGCGTCGCTTGCCGACGGGTCAAGGACCGGCGCTGTCGCGCTCAGCGCGGACTTGGCTGCTCGCGCCGAACCAGGCGGCGACCTTGTCATCAACGGCAGCGCCGATCACGTCCTCGGCGCGGTCGGAGCGGACGTCGTGATCCTCCCGGCGCTGTTGCAGCAGACCGACATGATCTGGCTGGCTGTCGACGCGGCGAGCCTAGACATCGCGCCGGCGCAGGGCCTCGACCTCACCAGGCAACTCGGCCGGGTGCGAGCCAGCGACGTCCTGGTGCCGGCTGAGCGCCGGCTGGCCGCGCTCAAGCCCGAATCGATCGCGGACATCGCTGCTGTCGCACTCGGCGCGGAAGCTGTTGGCATCGCTGACTGGGCGGTGCAGACTGCCGCCGACTACGCCAAGATCAGGCATCAGTTCGGTCGGCCGATCGGCCAGTTCCAGGGCGTGAAGCATCGGTGCGCGCGGATGCTCGTGGCCGCGGAGCAAGCCGCCGCCGCTGTGTGGGACGCCGCCCGGGCGCTCGACGATGGTGTTGGGTCGGATGGCAGCGACTTCGCCTCAGCCGCTGCGGCGGTGCTCGCGGCCGACGCGGCGGTGTCGTGCATGCACGAGTGCATCCAGGTCCTCGGCGGTATCGGCTACACCTGGGAGCACGACGCGCACCTGTACTACCGCCGGGCAATGACGCTGCGCGCGCTCCTGACGTCTGCAGTCTCGCACGAGGACGGCTGGACGGAGCGGATGGCAGGACTGGCCCTGGCCGGAGTAAGCCGGCCGGTGCGCCTGGAGCTCGCCGCCGAGGACAGTGAACTGCGCGCGGAGATCCGCGCCGAGCTGGCTGAGATAGCCAAGCTGCAGGGCATAGAGCGCAACGCCGCGCTTGGCGCGGGCGGCTGGACGATGCCGCACATGCCGAAGCCGTGGGGTCGCAGCGCTGGCGCGCTGGAGCAGCTCGTGATCGACGAAGAACTCCGCGCGTCGGGCATCCATGTACCTGGCCTGGCGATCGGCGCCTGGGTGGTACCGGCGCTGATCCAGTACGGCACAGAAGAGCAGCAGCAGCGGTTCCTGCCGCCCACCCTCCGGCTGGACTACTTGTGGTGTCAGCTATTCAGCGAGCCAGGCGCCGGATCGGACCTGGCCGGCCTGACCACGAAGGCCGAGCGGGCCGACGGCGGCTGGCGGATCACCGGCCAGAAGATCTGGACCTCGCTAGCTCAGTACGCGTCCTGGGCCATCTGCATAGCCCGTACCGATCCGACTCAGCCGCGACATGACGGCATCAGTTACTTCCTTATCGACATGCACTCGCCGGGTGTCGACGTGCGGCCGCTGCGCGACATCACCGGCAACGCGAACTTCAACCAGGTCTTCATGGACGGCGTCTTCGTGCCCGACGACTGCGTCGTCGGTGAAATCAACAAGGGCTGGCGGATCGCCAGGACGACGCTGGCGAACGAGCGAGTGGCCCTAGCCGGATCGTGGGCGTTCGGCAACGGAGTGTCAGAACTGCTGCAGGTGGCCAACGCCACGCCGCATCCGCCGATGGCCAAGATCGGCGAACTCGTCAGCCAGGACCAGGCGATCAGCCTGCTCGCGATCCGGGCGACGCTGAAGCAGCTCTCGGGCACCGAGCCCGGCGCGACCGGGAGCGTACGCAAGCTCCTCAGCATGCGGCACGCCCAGCAGATAGCCGACCTGTGCTGGCAGATGTCCGCGGAATCGGGGATGCTCGGCGGCGGCCATGGCGCTGCGGTGACGAAGGACGGCGAGCCGAACGGGCCGCACTGGGCGCGCCAGATACTCATGACCGAGGCGCTCACGATCGGCGGTGGCACAACCGACATTCAGCTGAACATCATCGGCGAGCGAATCCTTGGATTGCCGCGCGATCCGGAACCGCCGACTCCCTAGTCACAAACTTTGCAAACCACGCCGGCAGCGTCAGACGGGAAGCAACAGCACGCCGGGTTAGCCTACCCAGGATGTGCCACCTGGGGGGCCGATGATCGATCCTGCCCGGGCGCAACAGCGCCTGATGCGGCAGCTTGCAACCGGGCGCAAGGCGCGCAGGCAGCGGCTGCAGCTAGTTGTGCTGGGCCTCGCGTCGTCGCTCACGCTGTTCCTCGCGGGCGGCTCGTGGGTGCTGACGAACTACGTCAGCAACAGCGTCGGCCGGGTGAACGCGGGCACCTCAGGCACGCCATCGAGCGGCCCGGTGAACATTCTCGTGGCCGGTGTCGACACCCGAGGCGGGCTGAGCCGCCGCGACGAGATCAAGCTGCACGTCGGATCCGCGATCAGCACGAATTCCGACACCCTGATGGTCGTGCACATCCCGGCCAGTCACAACAGCGTTCAGGTGGTCAGCCTGCCTCGAGATAGCTGGGTCGACATCCCCGGCCACGGCATGAACAAGATCAACGCCGCGTTCGGGCTAGGCGGCCCCACCCTGATGGTTCGCACGGTGGAGCAAGCCACCGGTCTGCCTATCGACGACTACGTGGAAGTCAACTTCCTTGGCTTCGTGAAGGTGATCAACGCGGTTGGCGGCGTCAACATCTGCCTGCCGTTCGCCGTCAACGACCACGACAGCGGACTGCATCTGTCCGCTGGACGGCATCACGTCAACGGAGTGACCGCACTTGCGTTCGCGCGAGACCGGCATTCATTTGCGCTGTCGGATCTCGCCAGAATCAGCGATCAGCAGCAACTGCTGGCGTCGCTGCTAGCGCAGGCAACCAACTCGGGCCTGTTGGCCAACCCGGTGCGGCTGCATGATTTCCTGTCGTCGATCACCTCAGCGGTCAAGGTGGACCGCGGCTTCAACCTGTTGCAGATCGCAGACGAGCTTCGCGGCCTGCGCGAGCAAAACGTCACGTTCGCCACGGTGCCACTCGCATCGGTCAACTATCAGACGCCCACCGGTGAGTCCGCGGTGCTGTGGAACAAGGCCGCGGCCGCCGCCATGTTCGCCAAGCTGAAGAACGACGCGGGCCTCCCGGCCCGCCACCGCGCGCGCAAGCACCCGATGCTCAGCCGCGCTCAGGTCTCCGTCGACATCTACAACGGCACGAAGACCCGTCGAAAGCCGGCCCGCACCGGCCGTCGGCTAGCGGCGCTCGGCTTCACCGTGCACAAAGACGGCCTGAACTGGCCGCATCACACCGTGACTCGGACCGTCATCGAGTACCCGCCGGGCCATGCTGCGGCCGCCGCCCTGGTGCGCAAGGTCCTGCCGGGCGCGAGCACCCGCGCGGTCACCGGGCTCGTCCGGATAAGGATCGTGCTTGGCGCCGCAGGTGACAAAGTCATCGGGACGCCGCAACCGACCGTGACCCAGAACCCCAGCTCAGGCCAGGCGCACACTGCCGCCCAGGATGCCTGCCGCTGACAGCTAGACCGCGCTGATCAGTCTTCTACCGGGAACGGGGCCGATCAGCCCGACTCTGGTCCCGCGCCGGAATCCTCGTCCGAGCCTTGTGCAGTAAAGAACGGGCCCTTGTTGATGGTCGTCGGACCCACGTCGGCGGCCTCACCCTGCCCCGCGAACGGCGCATCGCCGCGTGGATCCTGGTAGCCGGCCTGACCTCCGGTCCGCTGGAAGGGCGCTGGACCGGTCTGGAACGGGCCAGGACCCATGCCGGAGAACGTGACCGGCCGCTCAGCGGTGAGATCCAGCCCGCTCTCGCGCTCGTAGGCAGCGATGTCGGCGACGAGCTGCTCGATTTTCTCCTGGCTGTCCTGCGCTCCTCGCCCGGTCCGCTCGGCGAGCACAAGAGCCCCGAGCAGACGCAGCATCGCATCCCCGCGGCGGTTTGCCTGAGCCTGATCCAGTCGGGCCTTGCCCTCCTGGGCCGATTCCATAGCCTGCTGCGCAAGCTGGGTAGCCTGCGCTTTGACCCTGTCCATGAGTCCCATTGCCGCCTCCGACCTGACGGGCGCCCGCGCGGCTCGCATGAGCCGGTGCGGCGCAAGCTCTATGCGCAAGCTCTCGTTGCCAGCATAAGCACAGCCGCTACGCCCGGAGGGCGGCGAGCCCGGATGCCGCAGTCCGCGACAGCGCGGCCGAGTCAGCGATCACCGTGACCAGCCGACACCCGTTGTCTCGGTACAGCCTGGCAATCTCGCTATCCGTAGCGTGCACGCCGACTGGCTTGCCAGCCGCCGCACAGGCCGTCCAGATTCGTTCGAGTGCGGGCCGCAGAACGGGATCGTGCGGATCGAGTTCGCACCCAAGCGAGTACGACAAGTCACGCGGTCCGACATAGATCCCGTCGACACCTGGCAAGCGCAGCGTGGCTGGCAGCTCAGTCATCGCATGGGTGGACTCGACCATCACGATACACAGCGGCTGGGGCGCTTGCGGGAGCACGCCGCCGGCCGAGCGGTATCCCTCAGGCGGGTACCGGCACGCGCCGACAACCTGCTGGGCCTGATCAGCGGATTCCACGTTCGGCACGATCACGCCTTCGCACCCGAGGTCGAGTGCCCTGCCGATGTCGGCTGGGTGTGCGTGCCGCACGCGCGCGAGCGGCACTGCACCACCGAGCTTGATGGCGGCAGTCATGCCGGGCAAGTCATGCTCGGTGGGCTGACCATGTTGCAGGTCGATCACCACGTAGTCGAATCCGGCCCGGGCTAGTATTCCGGCGCTCACCGGCCCGGCGATGCCGGTCCAGCCGCCAAACACAGTTTCACCGGCACGAACTCGATCCGCAAAAGGGGTATTCGTCACAGACAACAGCCAAGCACATAGCCGGGCCGGCCTGCATCTACAGGCCGGCCCGGCAATGCTGTCGGCCTAACGGCAATTCAATGTCGACGCCGGAGCGGTTCCGACTACCGCGCCTGCCGCGTCGAACTCAGTGGTGCTGACCACCTTCAGACCGTGCCCGTAGCCAAGCGCCAGCATCCGCGCGCCGTCGGCGTCCACCGTGGATATCCGCTGCGTAGTTCCATCGCTAAGGGTCACCACCACCCGCCAGACATCTGGTCCGGCAGCAGCCAGAACTACCGTCGGCTCGGTGCCCGTATCGTTCTGGAATGGCCCGCAGAGCATCGGCGAGATGTGCCCGCTGGCGGTGTGCAGCTCCACTGGGTGCAAGCCGGTGAGGCAGTCGGTAGTGCCATCGTTCAGGGAGTAGCAATAACCCCACGGTCCTATCTGCGCGGCGTAACGCCAGTGGCGACCGTCGGTCACGCCGGCGCCGACCGTCCCGGTGTACCGAGCTGGTCCGACCTGGCCGGGCAGCCACCAGTTCTCCAGCCACGTGCGATCGCGCGGCACGGAGTACGCCAGCTCAGTGCTGCCGTGATAGGCGACCGCGGACTCCACTGGGATGCCGTACGGCCACACCACCCCGATGTAACGGTGACCCTGGTATGGGACGGGCACCAGGTTCAGCGTCTTGCCGCCAGCGAGCGTGATGGCGACTGATGTGACGTCCTTCCTGACGGCTGCCACGTACGTCATGTTCCCGCCTGGTCCTGGCCCGCCGCCTTCAGTGGCGGAGACCGGTTCGGGCGACGACAGATCCGGACCGCTGGACTGGGTCAAGCCCGCGCCACTGACAGACAGCCTTCGGCCATGCCCGGACATGACAATCTTCCATTGATGGCCGTCCTGGGTTCCTGAGCTGATCAGGCCGACCTGCGCATTCTTGCCGGGCGGGTGCACAGACTCCGTGTAGTGGTAATGCCGGTGGGTCGCCGGTGCGGGCGGCCGCGCGCCGAACAGGGCTGGAATGGCTGCCACGCCGCCCGCGATGATGGCAAGTCCGGCTGCGGCTGCAACCCACCTCCGCATCCGGATCCCCCTGCCCTGGCGCATGGCGGCAAAGACCGGCGCTGGCCGAGGTTCGATCTCGCCGAGCAGTCCGCCGAGCCTCTCCCGCAGCTCACGCTCGTCCTGGACGCTCACAGCAGTCCTCCTTCGGCTAGCGACGCGGTGGCCCTGAGCTTGGCGAGGCCACGAGCAGCCTGGCTCTTCACGTTGCCGACGGAGCAACCGAGTACGACCGCTGTCTCGGTCTCGGTCATGTCCAGCCAGTACCTGAGCACGACCGCGGCGCGCTGGCCGTACGACAGGCGCATGAGCGCGTCGATCAGCATGGCCCGGTCATCGCGCTGACTTGCCGAGTCACCTGACGCAGCCAGCTCGGGCAGCGAGTCCGTCAGCAGCTCACTCACCCGCAGCTTGCGGAACCTGTTCTTATTCGCGTTGACGACCATCCGGCGCACATAGGCATCCGGGTCGTCCGCCTTCCGCACTCGGGACCAGGACGCGTATGCCCGTGCGAAGGCGGTCTGGGCCAGATCCTCCGCGAGTTGCTGGTCTCCGGTGAGCCCGTAGCCGAGCCTGACCAGCTGCGACCAGCGGCCATGCATAAACTCGCTGAACTCTTCGTCCGCGCTCGCGTCCATGGCCACCTCCTCACCTGGTCAGACCACGGCGACGGACCTAACAGTTGCACCGATTCCAGGCCGAGTTTCCCACTGCCCGCACATCGGTTCCAGGTTCAGGAGCTGCGGGTGAGCATGAGGGCAGCCACGGCGGCCGCCATGGCGAGCGGCACGGCGACCACACCGAGTCGACTGGCCGCCGCGAGCGACGGGCTAGCACCGGCGTCCTTGCCGGCCCGCAGCCATAGCAGCCAGGCGAGCGATCCGGTCACGCACAGATTCGGACCGATGTTCAGCCCGATCAGCAGCGCGAACGGATGGAGAGGCGCTCGACCAGCCAGCATGCTCGCGGCAGGCAGGTTGTTGACCAGGATGGCGGCGACAGCCGCAACTGCGGCCGTAGACCAGGTGGACAGGTGCGACAGGAGCGCCGCCGGGCCCGACCATGCTCGCCCGAGCGTGCCCAGCGCTACCGCGGCGCCAAACAGGCCAATCAGCACCGGTGCGCCGAGGACGTCCCAGGCCTGGCGTACGCCGAGTTTGCCGCGCACGGTCCCACGCCGAGGGTGGGCCGGTCCACCGGGCCTGGCGCTTCTCCGCGGATGAGCAAGGTTCGCCGTTCGAACCACGCCACAACGCAGGCCGTGACGACGACTGCCGCCAGCCAAGGTAGCCACATCCGGGCTGCGAACTGCCCGCCGGTCAGATGCAGGTGACCGAGCACGATCAAGTTGGTCAGGTTGGATCCGGCAGCAAAAGCGACGCGGCATTAGATAGCAGCAAGCACCGTTATAGGAGAGCCGGCTCGCCGTTGCCCCTGCTCCTCGCGGCGTGGACAAGTACCGGCGTGAGGAAGGCGACGGACGTGTCGAGATTCAGCGTCGCGGTGACGGCGCTCCGCTAGCGGTGATCCCGGCCAGCCGCTGCCCGGCTGCCTCGAATAGCCCGTCCGCATCGGCTACCAGGCCGATAAGGAGCAGTCCGGCCACCAGCACAAAGGGCGACAAGTCCTGCCCCGCGGCGTGCGCTGCATCCGATGGCCTGATCCCGGCCGCGACCCCGGCACCCACTAGCCCGGCTATTGCGAGTAGCCAGCTCAGCCACTGGTTCCGATTGCTGACCAGGGTCGCTACTCGGCGAGCCGCGCGAGTGCGGCCCTTATCCGGCGCAGCGTCTCCTCCCGGCCGAGAACCTGGAGCGACTCGAACAACGGCAGGCCGACCGTGCGGCCGGTGACGGCGACCCGGATCGGCGCTTGCGCCTTGCCCAGCGACATTTCATGCGCAGCGGCGATGTGCTCCATCTCGAGCCTGATGTCTTCGGCGTGCCAAGGCACATCGCCGAAGATTTCCAGCGCTGCGGCGAGCAGGTCCCAGGCCGGCTCCTTCATCGCCTTCGCCCAGGAAGCCTCGTCGTAGACCGGCTCTCTAAGGAACGCGAAGTCCACCATCGCCGTGATCTCGGACAGCAGCGTGACCCTGGTCTGGGCGAGCGGGGCCAGCTGGGCAAATACCCCCGGGTCGAACCGGTCGGCCGGCCAGGGCGCCTGCCCCGAAATCAGCCAGGGCTGGCAGGAGTCGATGAAATCGCCGACCGGCAGCGCCCTGATGTACTCGCCGTTGAACGCCCGCATCTTCTTCACGTCGAAAAACGCGGGCGCCGGATTCACGTCCTCGATCCGGAACTCGGCAACCATCTCGCCGAACGGCATGATCTCTCGGCCACTCCGTGGCCCCCACCCGAGCAGCATGAGGTAGTTGCGCACCGCCGCCGCGAGGTACCCCTCATCGCGGTAGTCCTCGAGTGCCAGCTTGTCGCGCCGCTTGGAGAGTTTCTGCCGCTGCTCATTCACCAGCACCGACAGGTGGGCCCAGGCGGGCGGCTGGTGGCCGAGCGCTTCCCACAGCAGCTGCTGCTTCGGCGTATTCGACAGATGCTCTTCGCCGCGGATCACATGAGTGATTCGCTGGTCCATGTCGTCGACGACGTTGGCGAGCAGGAACAACACCGAGCCGTCAGCGCGGGCGAGCACGAAGTCCTCGATCGCTGAGTTCTCGAACATCGTCTTGCCGCGCACCAGGTCGTCGACCACGGTCGTGCCTTCGTCGGGCGTGCGGAATCGGAGCGCGCGGCCAGGGCCAGGCTCCAGGTCACGGTCACGGCAATAGCCGTCGTAGCCGCGGTACTGATCCCCGGTGCGCGCGACGATGTCATCCCTGGTGCAGTCGCAGTAGTAAGCGCGACCCTGGTCAAACAGGCGCTGGCCAGCCCCGGTGTGCTTGCCGAGGTTCTCGGACTGCAAGAACGGTCCCTCGTACTGACTGGCATCGATGCCAAGCCAGGCCATCGCGCTGACGATGCCGTCGATCCACTGAGGATGGTTCCGCGCTGCGTCTGTGTCCTCGATC
>Ga0126371_10001851_pt1 | contig 18018 bp, 18 predicted proteins | sample PanSoiMetaPlot_4_FD_110145 | JGI IMG/M metagenome (GOLD analysis project Ga0126371, IMG submission 110145) | Tropical forest soil microbial communities from Panama - MetaG Plot_4 | ecosystem: Environmental > Terrestrial > Soil > Tropical forest > Bulk soil | place: Panama | collected 2016-02-17 | reverse complement strand
TGGGCGACGTGGATGCCCTGCGGCGCGAGCTCGCGCGCCATGCTCTGCGCGAGCCCGCGCAGCGCGAACTTGCCCATCGCGAACGGCGCCGACTGGGCATAGCCCTTCACGCTCGCCGACGCGCCGGTGAACAGGATGGCGCCCTTCCCGGCCGGCAGCATCCGCCGCGCCGCCGCCTGCGCGACGTAGAAGCCGGCGAGCGCCGAGACGCGCAGCGATTTTTCGACCTCGTCGGCGTCGAGCTCGACGAAGGGCCCGCGGGTGCGATAGCTCGCGTTGTAGGCGACGACGTCCGGCGCGCCCTGCGCGTCGAGATCGGCGAACAGCTTGTCGACATCGCCGCGGCGCGCGGCGTCGCAGGCGAAGACCTTGGCGTTGGTCTCGGCCGCGAGGGAAGCCAAATCCTCGGTGCTGCGCGCCGCGAGCGCGATCGCGAGCCCCTCCTTGGCGAACGCGCGTGCCAGCGCGGCGCTCAACCCCGCGCCTGCGCCGACGATCAATGCCTTGCGATAATCCGTTCCAGCCATCGCATTCGTCCCGTCGATCGGTTAAATACGTACCGTGAAGTTGCCGTAATTCCCGCCAACCTCATAGCCGTATTTCGTGTGGGAGACGAGCAAATGCGTAGCCTGATTGCATTCGTTCTCGGCATCGTGGTGACGATCGGCGCGGCCTATGTCCACGATACCGCCGTCGCGCTGCCGACCGACAAGCCGCTGGTGAATTGGGATCAGTTCAACACCGTGACGCACAGCGCGATGGAAGGTATCCGCAATCAGTGGAATAGGCTGACGAAATAGAGGCGCGGCACAACGCGACTGGGCGCCGGGGCCGCCGCCCGCGGGACAACGACAGCCCGTCATGACAGCCCATCATGGATGCGTGTGGTCGCGATGGGTGTGGCGGCGCGCGCCTGATCTGGTCAGTGATGCTTTTGCTGACGCCCTTCGCGGCGGCCTTCGTTCTCGTGATGGCGCAAGGCCGCTGCGATCTCCTGCTTGACCAGGCGGGTCCCGTCGTCACCCTCGATCAGCAACGCCGTCAGCCCGCGGTCGCCGACGTGGCCGGCCCAGCTCATCGCCTCGTCGAGCGAGGAGAATTCCTTGTACAGCATGCGCTCGCGCTCGAGCGCGCTCGGCGCCGGTGCCCCGTGCGGGCCGCTGTAGACGCGAAAACTCATCGCTGCCTCCTTTGCGTTGTTGAGCCGCGTTGAGAGGAAAACAACAAGCGTGCGCACGCGGTTCCGCGCGGCGCTCGATGCGCGACGAGAGGCTGCTATCGAATTGCAGAACGGCGGAGTTCGGCCGCGTGTTCCGGGCAACCGCTCGCGAATGCCCAAGATTCGGGCACCGTCCGGCGGCAGCTCGAGCCCGTCAGAGATGCTGGTGGTGGCTCAGCCGGTCAAGCTTGCGCCGGACCCAGGCGCGGTGCCGGGCCGCGGTCATTTGATGGATTTGCCGCGAAATATAGTTGATCGATTGCGCGTTCTCGTGGCGACCCATCAGGGCGCCGACCGCCCCGACCGTAACAGGGAAAGCCGCCAGCGCGACGACGAGTACGACCAATCCTATGGCCAGCCATTTCATCGATGGTCGCCCCCATCTGATTTGCTCAGTATAACATGGGGAATGCGGCATCCGCGAGGGGGGCTGCCGGCCTTGTTGTGCAGGCGGCCGGACGATGCCGTCCGCCGGCACCCCGAGGGTCCAGGGGTCAGAGGAGGGACAATGCGCACCGCTTATTACGAAGCCAACGGGCCCGCCGCCGCGGTGCTGCGGCTCGGCGACGTCGCGACGCCGGAGCCCGGGCCCGGCGAGGTGCGCGTCAAGCTTGCGACCTCGGGGGTCAATCCGTCGGATGTGAAGTCGCGCGAAGGGCGCACCCGCAAGATCGCGTTCCCGCGCGTCGTTCCCCACAGCGACGGCGCCGGCACGATCGACAAGGTCGGCAGCGGCGTCGCGCCGGCGCGGCTGGGCGAGCGGGTATGGACCTGGAACGCGCAGTGGAAGCGCGCCTTTGGCACCGCAGCAGAATACGTCGTGCTGCCGGACGCGCTCGCGGTGCGCCTGCCCGACCACGTCGGCTTTGCCGAAGGCGCCTGCCTCGGCATCCCGGCGATGACCGCCTGTCACGCGGTCGCGACCGCCGAGGTCGACAGCGCCGCGACGGTGCTGATCTCGGGCGGCGCCGGCGGCGTCGGGCACTACGCGATCCAGTTCGCCAAGGCGCGCGGCGCGGTGGTCATCACCACGGTCAGCTCCGAGGAGAAGGCGAAGCTCGCGCGTGCCGCCGGGGCCGACCACGTGATCGACTACAAGCGCGAGGACGTCGGCGCGGCCGTGATGGACCTGACCGACCGGGAGGGTGTCGACGCCGTGATCGAGATGGACCTCGCGGCCAACGCCAGGCTCTACCCGGGCGTGCTGCATCAGCGCAGCCAGGTCGTGGTGTACGGAACGGGGGCGGCGGAGGCGCCGGTCCCGGCGCAGTTCTTGCTGGTCAACGCCAATGCGATCAAATGGATCTTCGTCTACGAGCTCAACCCCGCCGAGCGCGCGGCCGCGGTCGGCGCGATCACGGCGCTGATGGAGAAGAAGCGCCTCATCCACAACGTGGCGCTCACCCTCCCGCTCGGCGAGATCGTGCGCGCGCACGAGGCGGTCGAGCAGGGCAAGACGCCCGGCAACGTGGTGCTCACTTTGCCGTGAGGTGAACAGAAAAACGCCTCCCCGGCAGCACCGGTCCGTCCACTACATCCGAAACACCCCGAACCGCGTCGGCGGGATCGGCGCGTTGAGCGTCGCCGCGAAGGCGAGCGCGAGCACGCGCCGTGTCTCGGCCGGCGCGATGATGCCGTCGTCCCACAGGCGCGCGGTCGCGTAGTAGGGATTGCCTTCGGCCTCATACTGCTCGCGGATCGGCTGCTTGAACTCCTCCTCCTCCACCTCCGACCACTTGCCGCCCGCCGCCTCGATGTTGTCGCGCCTGACCGTCGCAAGCACGCTCGCGGCCTGCTCGCCGCCCATCACCGAGATGCGCGCGTTCGGCCAGGTGAACAGGAAGCGCGGCCCGTAGGCGCGCCCGCACATGCCGTAGTTGCCGGCGCCGTAGGATCCGCCGACGATGACGGTGATCTTCGGCACCTGCGCGCAGGCGACCGCCGTCACCATCTTGGCGCCGTCCTTGGCGATGCCGCCCGCCTCGTAGTCGCGCCCCACCATGAAGCCGACGATGTTCTGCAGGAAGAGCAGCGGAATGCGGCGCTGGCAGCAGAGCTCGATGAAGTGCGCCGCCTTGAGCGCCGACTCGGAATAGAGAATGCCGTTGTTGCCGAGGATGCCGACCGGCATGCCGTGGATGTGCGCGAAGCCCGTCACCAGCGTCGTGCCGTAGAGCTGCTTGAACTCGTCGAACTCGGAGGCGTCGACGAGGCGCGCGATCACGTCGCGCACGTCGTACTGCTTCTTGAGATCGACTGGCACGATCCCGTCGAGCTCGTCGGCCGCGTAGGCGGGCTCGCGCGGCTTCACGAGCGCGATGTCCACCGACTTGCGCGTGTTGAGGTTGGCGATCGAGCGGCGCGCGAGCGCGAGCGCATGGCGGTCATCCGCGGCGTAGTGATCCGCGACGCCCGAGCGGCGCGCGTGCACGTCGGCGCCGCCGAGCTCCTCGGCGGTGACGATCTCGCCGGTCGCCGCCTTCACCAGCGGCGGGCCGCCGAGGAAGATCGTTCCCTGGTTGCGTACGATGATGGTCTCGTCGGACATCGCCGGCACATAGGCGCCGCCCGCCGTGCACGAGCCCATCACGACCGCGATCTGCGCGACGCCCTCCGCCGAGAGCGTCGCCTGGTTGTAGAAGATGCGGCCGAAATGCTCGCGGTCGGGAAACACCTCGGTCTGATGCGGCAGGTTGGCGCCGCCCGAATCGACCAGGTAGATGCAGGGCAGCCGGTTCTCGCGCGCGATCTCCTGGGCGCGCAGATGCTTCTTCACGGTCATCGGAAAGTAGGTGCCGCCCTTGATGGTCGAGTCGTTGGCGATGATCACGCATTCGCGGCCCTCGATGCGGCCGATGCCGGTGATCAGGCCGGCGCCGTGGATGGCGTCGTCGTACATGCCGTTGGCGGCGAGCGCAGAGAGCTCGAGAAACGGGGTGCCGGCATCGATCAGGGTCGTCACGCGATCGCGCGGCAGGAGCTTGCCGCGCGCGAGGTGGCGCTCGCGCGCGCGGGCCGGGCCACCAGCCGCCGCCTCGGCGCGGCATGTCTCCAGTTCCCTCACCAGGTCCCGCGTGTGCTGCGCGTTGGCGCGGAATTCCGGCGCGGCGGGGTCGATGCGCGAGGCGAGAATCGTCATGGGTCCCTCCCTCGTGTCGCAAGCTGCCCCGGTTGCGGTGCAAACGCAACGCGGACGGAACCCGCCACGCCAAGGTAAGTCGGAACCATGTCTTGCCGCTGTGGTTGTCGATCCAGCAATCGCGGAACAAGCCGCGTTGCCGAGGACGCGCCCGACGGCGCGCTGACAAGCTGGAGGAAGAGCATGAACAAGTGGATCACCCTGGGCGCCGCGGCGGCGCTGATGGCAGGCATTTCGATCGCGGGTGCCCAGACCAAGAGCACGCCCGGCGCCGGCTCGCCCGGCCAGGACGAGAGCGGCGCCACCGCCGCCGGCAGCGCCCAGACACCGGGCCAGGCGAAGACCAAGGACAAGCCGCCGTCGGTGACGACCGGTGCGGCACCGAAGATGGGCGCCCCGAAAGCCCCGTCCGTGAGCGACAAGAACTCGATTCACCAATCGGCGGGCGAGCGCGACTCGCGCGGGCTGCCCAAGCAAAAATAAGCGCGCAGAAGTCGTCGCGAGAGGCTGTCGCGATCATTGACGAGCGACGGCAAGGTGAGAGCGGCCTTGCGGCCGTTCTCACCGTTCCAAAAGCGGCGCTCCAGCCGCTCGTGTCGTTCCATTGTTAACTGACGGTTTGTTCATCTCATTCGTTGCGAAACCGGCGCTTTGCGAAAAGTGGTTTCTCCCCGCGGGCGATCAACCGACGTCTGACGGAAATTGCGTCGCATCCGCGCAAGCGTCCGCCTGAGCGGAACCGATATAGCAGCACTTCGTTTTCCTCGGGAGCCATCGAGACCGAGTATGCGGAGACCGAGGCGGCGCGCACAGCGATCAAACCGCGAGCGGAAAGATCGGAACCTGGGCGCGTGGAACGAATTGGTGGCTTGGAAATCACGACCTGCAATCGTGCCTTGGAATCCCGACTCGGAATTGCGCGGGGGACGAGAGAGCAAAAACGCGCAACGGAGACCTATGATGAGAATGAGAAAAAACACCTTCCTGATCGCGACCGCGGTCGCGGCCCTGACGCTGGGCTCGGGCGTAGCGTTCGGGCAAACCGAAAAGTCGTCGCCGGGCGGCGGCGCAGCCGCACACGGCTCCGCCGGTGCGGGCGCCAACGTGCAGGGCGGCGCTGGTGCGCATGGCCAGACCACCGGCCAGGCCCAGAGCGGCGAGCACAATCGCATGGGCCAGAGCGGCGAGAAGAACACTCGTTCGACCACCGGCCAGGGCCAGAGCGAGCACAATCGCATGGGCCAGAGCGAGAAGAGCGAAAAAAGCAAGCGGTCGACCACCGGCCAAGCGCCCAACGAGAAATCGGGCATGAAGTCCGAGCAGCGTGGTGAAGGCAGCAAGACCAACAAGCCGAACGAGGCCTCGAAGCCGAACGAGCGCAATCGCGCGACGACCGGCGAGCGCAACGGCCGCAGCAACCGCGGGACCACCGGTCAGGGTGCCAACGAGCGCGGCAACATGGAGAACCGCAACAACAACACCATGGAGAACCGCAGCGGCACCACCAACGAGCGCAGCGGCACCAACGAGCGGGGCGGCGCCTCGGTGAACGAGCGCAGCAGCAGCACGAGCACGCGCGGCGGGTCCGTGAACCTGAGCTCGGAGCAGCGGACGAAGATCCACAGCATCATCGTCAGCGAGCACGACGCTCCGCGCGTGGGCCATGTGGACTTCGACGTTCGCGTCGGCACCCGCGTCCCGCGCGGGAAGGTGCACCTTGCCGCGATCCCGAGCTCGATCATCCAGATCGAGCCCTCGTGGCGCGGCTACGAGTACTTCCTGGTGGGCGACCAGATCGTCGTCGTCAACCCGTCCACCCTGGAGATCGTCGCGGTGCTGCCGGCCTAATGTCGGCTAGCGAGTGACCAAAAGAGAGGGGCGGCCGCGAGGCCGCCCCTTTTTTCAGTTGCCGGTGACTTGCGGCTCGAGCAGCCGCGCCGTCAGGCCCGCACCTCCTGGCGCTGGAAGACGATGTATCCCAGCACGAACAGCAGGATCACGCCGGCAATCAGCGCGACGCCGAGCGGCCAGGCGACCGCGAGGCTTTCGGACAGCGGCAACGGCGCCCCAGGTACCGCACCCTGCAGCTTGATGTATTGCGACACCGGATCGAGGCCGGCCGCGCGGACCTCGGGCGAGAGCAATGCGGTCGCCGCCTCGGAGAACAGCTGGTTCGGGGAGATGCGGCTCAGCATCTCGGCCCAGGCGTAGGTTGCGGGCGTCGGCACGCCGAGCTGCGCAAAGCGCAGCTCGGGCGGCGAGACGACGTTCGCGAACACGGCCGCCAGGAACGGCCACAGGAACGTCAGGAAAAGCCAGGCGCCGAGCCCGATCAGCACGGCCGTCGCGGCCGAGCGAAAGACGATCGAGAGCAGGATCGCGAGCGCAAGCCACGTCCCGGCATAGCACAGCGTGATGGCCAGGAACGCGATCGAGCGCGTTATCTCCTCGGCGCTCGGCGGAATGCCGAGGAACATGATGCCGAACCCGATGACCAGCAGCCAAAGGCACAGGAGACCGAAGCCGAGGGTCGTCAGGGCGGCGAGGAATTTCCCCCCCAGCAGCGCGTCGCGATAGATCGGCTGGGACAGGATGCGCGACATGGTCCGCCGATTGTGCTCGCCGTTGACGGTGTCGAAGCCGAGCGCGATCGCCAGCACCGGAACCAGGATACCGAGAATGAAGATGAGCGATATCCCGCTGGGGCCCGACGTGAACAGCTTGAGGAGGACGAAGGGATCCTCCGCCGTCGTGTCGCGGATGTTCTTGATCGCCAACACGACGAGGACGATGCTGACGATCAGGATGAGCAGCTCCAGCACCAGCATGCGGATGCTGGAGAGATGATCCGTCAGCTCCTTGACGTAGACCGTGCCGAGCCCTTCCCAGGGAGAACCTTCACGCCGCATCGCGCTGTCCCCCGTCGTGGCTCGTCTGCTGACTGAAGAAGCGGGTGTAGATCGCCTCGAGGCTCGGATCGTCGACGGAAAGCCGGCGCAGCGCGCCGTTGGCGGCGACCACGGCCCGCGCGGCTTCCGAGCGAACGTCGCGATCGGCGGTGAGCCGGTAGCGGTCGACGCCGACGCGTTCGACCGAGCTCACGCCCGGGATCGCGCCGAAGCGCGCATCGAGGTCGGACGCCGCATCCGCCTCGACCTCGACGACGAAGCCGGCGCCCAGCACCTGGCGCGCGAGGTCCTTGACCGGCCCCATCAGCACGATGCGGCCGCTCTGGAACAGCGCGACGCGATCACAGATACGCTGCACTTGGTCGAGCATGTGCGACGACAGCAGCACGCTCACGCCGGCGTGCTTGAGCGCGTGGATCATCTCGATGAACTCGATGGTCGCCTGCGGGTCGAGACCCGAGGTCGGCTCGTCGAGGATCGCGATCTCGGCGCGCTTCATCACGATCTCGGCGAGCCCGAGCCGCTGCCGCATGCCGCGCGAAAAGGTACTGACGCGTCTGTTGCCGACATCGGACAGCCGCACGCTCGCCAGCGCCTCGTCGATGCGCCGGTCGCGCTCGGCCGCCGCGATGCCCATGAGGCGCGCCGTATAGGTGAGATTGTCGATCGCCGTGAGATTGTCGTAGAACCCGACCTGATCGGGCAGGTAGCCCACCCGGCGCTTCACGGCGAGCGGCTCGCGCACCGGGTCATGATCGAGCACGCGGATCGTACCGTCCGACACTTCGGTCAGGCCGAGCATCATCAGGATGGTGGTGGTCTTGCCGGCGCCGTTCGGGCCGAGCAGCCCGAAGATCTCGCCCTTTGCGACGTCGAAGTCGATGCCGTCGACGACCGTCGCCGCGCCGTAGCGCTTGGTGAGACCGCGCGCCGTGATGAGCGGCGCGCTCATCGGCGACCGAACCGCGCGACGGCGGCCACCATGAACAGGACCGCGACGCCGATGATCGCGGCTCCGGCCACATATCCCTGATTGGAGGTCGTCACCGCCACGCGGAACTGGGTCGAGGCCGCTTCGCCGCCGGCGGTCGCACGCATTTCCGCGACGTAGTCGCCCGCGAGCGAGGTCGCGGTCGGCGTGATATGCGCCTGGACCTCGGCGTACTTGCCGGGCTCGATGCGCGCCACGGTCTTGGGCTCGAACTCGATCTTCCAGCCGCTCGGGGCGGTGGACGACAGCTCGACATTGTCGGCGGGGGCGCTGCCCGTATTGGTGACGAGGATCGGCACCACGCTCTGCTTCGCGGCCTCGGCCTTGGCACTGACGAGCCCGTCGCGCCCGGTGAGCGCGAGCTGCGGCTGTCCGGAGATTTCGAGCGACAGGCTCGTCTTCGCGCTCGCATCCTCGGCCGAGACCGTCACGCCGATCGGGTAGCGCTTGGCGTCGGCGGTCGAGGGCGGCCGCACGTGCAGCTTGATGTCCTTCGAGGCGCCGGCATCGATCGGGATCGAGGAGATCTGCTGGCTGCCGTAGCCCTCGGTGAAGTTGGTCTCGAAGTTCTTCGGCGCGTCGGCCGCGAAGCTGACCGTGAGGTTGCGGCCGCTGTCGTTCTTGATGGTGAGCTGATAGTCGAACGTCGACTTCGGCGTGCCGCGCAGCGCCGGCAGCGGCGACTCGAGCTTGAGCTTCGCGGGCAGCTCCTTCGCCAGCGTCACGGCGATCGGCAGGCTCACCGAGGCGCCCTGCCCTTCCGCCTTGACGGTGAGCGTCTGCGTGCCCATCGCGACGTTCGTCGGCACGTCGAGGCGCAGTTGCAGGCTCACGCTCGCGTCGGTCGCCGGCATCGCGGCCCCGACCGGCTGGCCGCCGCCGAGCAGCGTCGCGGTCCAGCCCTTCGGGATGTCGGTGACGGAGAGCTGATAGCGCTCGGGCGCGAGGCCGTAGTTCTGCAGGCGCAGCGCGATGGTCGAGGTCTCGCCCGGCCGCACCGACATGGCGGGATAGTCGGTGAGGAGGTAGAGCCCCTTCACGTCCTTGGGCGCATCGGCCGCAACGGCCGGGGCCGCAACCAGAAATGCGGTAGAGACGAGGGCAAGCACAGCGGCCCGCATGGCGACTTCTCCCGTAGCAACATCGAAAGGTTGGTCGAGGCCGCCCCCACCGGCGGTGTCCGTGGAGGCGCCGTCGGATCGAGCGGCTTTTCCTGCCCGATCGTGACGAAATCGGTACGAACTTAAGGAGTTTTTTGGGCCAAAGCGCAAGTGCGACTTTGCGCCACGACCCGAACGGTTAACGCGTGCCGGTTGCGCAAAAAAATGAGCGTGCACGCCCCTCCCCGCACGCTCCGGGGCAACTGGATGTCGGCCCCGCGCCGCCATATGCTGACGCAACGACACGCCGGACCCGGAGGACTCCCATGGCCGCCCCGCAAGCCCGCAAGCTCGTGCACCCCGACATCAAGCCGGTGACCGATCCGGCGCTCGCCTCGCACTATCTCGACGTGCCCAACATGCCGTGGGAGCCGACCAAGTTCCCCGGCATCCGTATCAAGGTGCTCTACAGCGACGACAGCGGAATCACGACCGCCCTGTTCCGGCTCGATCCCGGCGCCGTGGTGCCGCTGCACGAGCACACCGCGCTCGAGCAGACCTACGTGCTCGAAGGCACGCTCGAGGACCACGAAGGCGTCGCCGGGCCTGGCCAGTTCGTGTGGCGCCCCGCCGGCAACCAGCACGAGGCGGTCGCGCCCAACGGCGCCGTGCTGCTCGGCTTCTTCCTCAAGCCCAACCGCTTCGCCTACGGGGAGAAGTTCTTCACCGAGGAGCAGAAGTAGCGACCGTAGCCCGGGCGAGCGAAGCGATACCCGGCATCCGCGGTGACATCTCGAAAGGCAGTCGCGGATATCGCTGAGTTCACCCTTGGGCCTGCCAAAAGCAAGACCCGAGGGCTCATCCGGGCTGCGCCACCATCTCCTTCATCACCGCATAAAGCGCCGCCTGCCCCTCAAATCCGATGCCTGGCCGATCCGACAGCGTGATCGCGCCGTTCTCGACCTTGGCGTCGTCCGCGAAGCCGCCAAAGACGCCGAACACGCCCGGGTAGGACTCGGCGCCGCCGAGGCCGAAGCCCGCCGCGATGGCGAGCGACATCTGGTTGCCGCCGTGCGGGAAGAACGAGGCGCGCTTCCAGCCCTCGCGCTCGAGCATCGCGATCGTCTGGGCATATTGCGCGATGCCATAGGCCTGCGGCGGGTCGACCTGGATGAAATCGCGGTCGGCGCGCAGGCCGCCGTGGCGCACCAGGTTCTGAACGTCTTGCGTCGAATAGAGGTTCTCGCCGGTCGCGAGCGGGCCTGCATAAACCGAGGCGATCTCGGCGTAGAGCGAAAAGTCGAGCGGGTGGCACGGCTCCTCGAACCAGTGCAGGCCGAAGGGTGCGAGGCCCTTGGCATAGGCGAGCGACTCGGCGCGGTTGAACTTGCCGTTCGCGTCGACCGCGAGGCGCGCCTCGTTGCCGAGCACCTGCATCACGGCTTCGATGCGCCGGCAATCGTCGGCGAGCGGCATGCCGCCGACCTTCATCTTCACCATGGTGTAGCCGGCATCGAGATGGCGGCGCATCTCGTCCTGCAAATCCTCGGTGGTCTGGCCCGGCCAGTACCAGCCGCCGCCGACGTAGCAGAACATCTTGCTAGCCACTTTGCCGTCGCCATAGCGCTCGGACAGCACCTGATGCAGCGGCTTGCCGGCGATCTTCGCCACCGCGTCCCACACCGCGACCTCGATGGTGCCGATGCCAATCGAGCGCTCCGCATCGCCGCCGATCTTCTCGCGCTGGCGCATCACGGCGAGCACTTTCTCGGGATCGATGTTGTCGCCGGCTGCATCGAGCAGCGTCTTCGGATCGGCCCGCAGGACGCGCGGGATGAAGCGCTCGCGCATCTGATGGCCGCAGGCGTAGCGGCCGGTCGAGTTGAAGGCGAAGCCCGCGACCGGCCTTCCGTTTCGCACCACGTCCGTGATGACCGCGACCACCGAGGTGGTCATCTCGGAGAAATCGAAGCTCGAGTTCTTGAGATCCGATTTGAGCGGGATCGCCCGCTCGCGAATGTCGACGATGCGCATGGGGTCAGCAAGCTCCTCCGAGCCCGTCACCCTGAGGTGCTCGGCGCGCGGCGCCGAGCCTCGAAGGGCCTGTGCGGTGCCGCTTGCTCGCTTGCTGCACCTCAGCGGCCGCCATCCTTCGAGGCCCGCTTCGCTCGCGCCTCAGGATGACGGAGTTAGGTTGGTTCTACTGGATCTTCAAATTCGCCGCCCGCACCACCTTGCCCCACTTCTCCATCTCGGTCTTGATGCGGGCGCCGAATTCCGCCGGCGTGTTGATCACCGGGTTGAAGCCGATCTTCTCCAGCCGCTCGCGGATTTCCGGCAGCGCGCCGATTTTCACCATCTCGGCATGCAGCTTCTCGACGATCGCGGGCGGCGTGCCGGCGGGCAGCACGAAACCGGTGAGCGTATCGGCCTCCTGGCCCGGGACGCCGGCTTCCGCGATGGTCGGCACGTCCGGGATGGTCGGCGAGCGCTTCACCGCCTCGATCGCGAGCCCGCGCAGTTTGCCCTCGTTGATCAGCCCGATGGTCGGCGGCAGCGCCGTGACGCCGATCGGCGGCTGGCCGGCGAGCACGCCGTTGACGGCGAGGCCGGCGCTCTGGAACGGCACCATCACGAGATCGAGGTTGTAGGTCTGCTTGAGCAGCTCCGCCGAGAGATGCGGCGTCGAGCCCATCGCGGGCTGCGCGTAGGCGTACTTGCCCGGATTGGCCTTCACGAGCTCGATCAGCTCCTTCAGGCTCTTTGCCGGAATGGACGGATTGACGAAGATCACGTTGGGCGACACCGCCGCGAGCGTCAGCGGCGTGAAGCTCTTGAGCGGATCGTACGGCACCTTGGCGTAGAGGCTCGGGTTGACCATGAAGCCGGTGCTCACCACCAGGATGGTGTAGCCGTCCGCCGACGCCTTGGCGGCCTGCGCGGTGCCGATGTTGCCGCCCGCGCCCGGGATGTTCTCGACATAGAACTGATGCCCGAGGCGCTCCGAGAGCTTCTGCGAAAAGATGCGCGCGATCACGTCGGTCGGGCCGCCCTGCCCGAACGGCACGATGACGCGGACATTGTGGTCCGGATAGCTCTGCGCCGACGCTGCCGCAGCCGCGATCAACGCAAGGCCAGCAAGAAGGCGAACCAACGCTCTCAAGGCGCTCTCCCATTGCACTTTTCGCTTGGCGCATGTCCTTATCGGCGAACCGGTATCCACTTCGCCGGGACATGCGCTGGTGCTATCATCGCCTCATCCGGTAGCGCAGTAAACCCTTCGTCCCTCCGCTGCGCTGCCATGCCCCTCCCCGCCTCCTTGCAAGAAGGACACCTCATGCCGGCCAAGACCTACACGCGTCAGGACCTGCGCGACGCCGCCGAGAAGTACAAGAACTGGGGCAAGTGGGGCCCGGACGACGAGATCGGCACGCTCAACTTCACCAGCGCGGCCGACATCATCGCGGCCGCGGGCCTGGTGAAGAAGGGCAAGGTGATCTCGCTCGCGCTCAATTTCGACCACACCGGCCCGCAGGGCGCGAAGAGCAAGTATCCGACCATGGGACGCACCAACCCGATCCACACCATGCTGCGCACCGGCACCGATGCGTATTCGGGCGTCCTGGACAAGCGCGGCATCCGCGCCGCCGACGACATGGTGACGATGCCGCTGCAATGCGGCACGCAGTGGGACGGGCTCGGCCACGTGTTCTATGAGAACAACATGTGGAACGGCTACGACTGCCGCGAGGTGACGAGCAACGGCGCGCAGAAATGCGGCATCGAGAAGACCAAGAGCAAGATGGTCGGCCGCGGCGTTCTGCTCGACGTGGCGCGCTACAAGGGCGTCGAGTCGCTCGAGGACGGCTACGGCATCACGTGCAAGGACCTCGACGAGACCGCGAAGAAGCAGAACACGCAGATGAAGCGCGGCGACTACGTCATCGTGCGCACCGGCCAGATGGAGCGCTGCATCAAGGCCGGCAGCTGGGACGGCTATCCGGGCGGCGATGCGCCGGGTTTCGCATTCGAGACGCTCGAATGGATCAAGCGCGTCGAGCTCGCGGCGCTCGCCTCCGACACCTGGGGCTGCGAGGTGCGCCCGAACGAGACCGAGCCCGGCATCAACCAGCCGTGGCACTGGATCACCATCCCGATCATGGGCATGACCATGGGCGAGATCTTCAACCTCAAGGAGCTCGCCGACGACTGCGCGGCCGACAAGGTCTACGAGTTCATGTTCGTCGCCCCGGCGATCCCGATCACCGGCGCGGTGGGATCGCCCGTCAATCCGCTTGCCATCAAGTGACGCAGCAACACCGTCATGCCCGGCCTTGTGCCGTGCATCCACGTCTTAGCAGTACGGCAAGACGTGGATGGCCGGGACAAGCCCGGCCATGACGATCAGGAATTCAAGAGTAAGCGAGAAGACCCATGCAGATCGGACACAACCGCAAGAAGATGACCGGCGCGCAATGCCTCGCCGACATGCTCAAAGGCTACGGCGTCACCCACGTGTTTCACGTGCCCGCCGTGCTGCGCACCACGTATGCCGAGATGGAGCGGCGCACCGACATCAAGCGCCTGCATGTGCATGGCGAGAAATCCGCCGCCTACATGGCGGACGGCTATGCGCGCGCCTCCGGCAAGCCCGGCATCTGCATGGCGCAGGTGATCGGCGCGCTCAACCTCGCGGCCGGGCTGCGCGATGCATATCTGGCGCACTCGCCCGTGATCGCGTTCACGGGCGGGCGCGAGGCGAAGACCAAGTTCCGCAAGGTCTACCAGGAGGTCGACGACGTGCCGGCGTTCGAGCCGGTGACCAAGTTCAACGCCACCGTCGACGACGTCGCGCGCTTCCCCGACATGGTGCGCCAGGCGTTCCGCGCCGCCACCACCGGCACGCCCGGCCCGGTGCATCTGCAATTCCGCGGCAACGAGGGCCAGATCGACCTCGAGGAAGCCGAGATGGAGCCGCTCGTCGAGGAGATGTTCGCGAAGGTGCCGCCGTTCCGGCCGCAGCCCGACCAGGCGAGCGTGCTCGCGGCGCTCAAGCACCTGCAGGCGGCCGAGCGGCCCGTGATCGTCGCGGGCGGCGGCGTGCGCGCCTCGGGCGCGGCGGCCGAGCTCGTCGCACTCGCGGAGGCGCTGCAGATCCCGGTCGCGACCTCGCTCAACGGCAAGGACTCGATCCCGGGCACGCATCCGCTCTCGGTCGGCGTCTGCGGCACATATTCGCGCGAGAGCGCGAACCGCGTCGTCAACCGTGCCGACCTCGTCTGCTTCATCGGCACCGAGACGGGCGGCATGACCACGCACTTCTGGGCGGTGCCCGAGATCGGCCGCCCCGCGATCCAGATCGACATCGACGCGGAAGCGCTCGGCCGCAACTATCCGTTCGTCGCCTGCGTCAACGGCGACGCCAAGGTGACGCTCGCCAAGATGGTCGAGGCGGCGGATCGCGGCAGCGCCGGCAAGCGCAACCCGTGGATCGCGGAAGTGCAGAAAACTTGTGATGAGTGGCGCCAGAAGTACAAGTCGGCGCTCACCTCCGACGCGGTGCCGATCCGTCCCGAACGGCTGTGCCACGAGCTCTCACGGCACGTGCCCGACGACGCGATCGTCGTGGTCGACACCGGCCACGCCGGCATGTGGATGGGCGGCATGTACGACCTGCGCGTGCCCAGCCAGAGCTACATGCGCAGCGCCGGCCACCTCGGCTGGGCGTTCCCGGCCGGCCTGGGCGCGAAATGCGGCGCGCCCGACCGCCCGGTGGTGACGTTCACGGGCGACGCCGGCCTCTGGTATCACATCGGCGAGCTCGAGACGGCGGTGCGCTGGAAGATCAATGCCGTGACCGTCGTCAACAACAATGGCGGCGGCAACCAGTCGAAGCGCGGCTTCGACCGCGTCTACGGCGGCAAGCAGACCGAGCAGGCGCGCGAGCTGTGGACCTTCAACAAGATGAACTTCGCGCGCATCGCCGAGGACATCGGCGCCCTCGGCATCCGTGTCGAGGACGCGAAGGCGTTCCCGGCCGCGCTCGCCCAGGCCCTCGCCGCCAACCGTCCGGCGCTGATCGACGTGGTGACGGACATCGAGGCCCTGGCGCCGACCGCGGTGACCTAGTCGTCATTGCGAGACGCGCGCAGCGCGGCGAAGCAATCTCGATCGGCACGCATGCGTCCGTGGAGCGAGATTGCTTCGGCGCTGCGCGCCTCGCAATGACACTCACTTCACCCGCTTCACCTGCGGCCAGTCGATCTCGTCGTCGGGCACCACCCACGCCTCCTGCAGCGCCGCCGCCTCCCATTCCTTCCACGCCGGCAGCGCCGTCACGGCCTCCATGTAGGCGCGTGCTGCTGCACCGACGTCGACCGCGTAGGTGAGGAAGCGCGACACGACCGGCGCATACATGGCGTCGGCGGCCGTGAACGTGCCGAACAGGAACGGACCGCCCGTGCCGAAACGGGTGCGGCAGTCGCTCCACATGGCGTCGATGCGTTTCACATCGACGGCGGCCTCCGGCGTCAGGAGGCGCGCCTCGACCGGCCGCTGCATGTTCATCGGCATCTCGCGACGCAGCGCCAGGAAGCCCGCATGCATCTCGTTCGCGATCGCGCGCGCGTGCGCCCGCGTCGCGCGCTCCGCCGGCCACAGGCCGGCCTGCGGAAAACTCTCGGCCGCATATTCCAGGATCGCGAGCGACTCCCACACATGCGTGTCGCCGTCGATCAGCACCGGCACCTTGCCGGTGCCGGAAATCCTGGCGACCCGCGCCTTGAAGTCCGGCGCATCGAACGGAATCAAGCTCTCATCGAACCGGATGCCCGCGGCCTTGAGCCCGATCCACGGCCGCATCGACCAGGACGAGTAGTTCTTGTTGCCGATGACGAGACGAAGCCCCATCGCGCGCTCCGCGTGCGGTGTCCCACACTCTCAGGCGGCGCGGGCAGCGGCGGCAAGTGAATTTTGTTGATGCGAGCGATCAGCCTGATGCACGCGTCAGCGGGTGATCCGCTTCATCTCGGGCCAATCGACCTCGAAGTCCGGCAGCACGGTCTCCTCCGCGAGCGCCGCCGCCTCCCATTCCTTCCACGCCGGCAGCGCGATCACGGCGTCCATGTAGGTGCGCGCGGGCGGGCTCACCTCCACCGCATAGGTCGCGAAGCGCGACACCACCGGGGCGTACATCGCGTCGGCCGCGGTGAACGTCCCGAACAGGAACGGACCGCCGGCGCCGAAGCGCGCGCGGCAATCGGTCCACATCGCGTCGATGCGTTTTGCGTTGGCGGCCGCCTCCGAGGTGAGATGCCGGGTCGCGACCGTGCGCCACATGTTCATCGGCAGGTGGCGCCGCAACGGCAGGAATCCCGCATGGATCTCGCTCGCGATCGCGCGTGCGTGCGCGCGCGCGGCGGCGTCGGCCGGCCAAAGCCCCGCTTTTGGAAATTTCTCCGCGACATATTCGAGGATCGCCAGCGACTCCCACACCCGCACGTCGCCATCGAGCAGGATCGGCACCTTGCCGGCCGGCGAATAGCCGAGCAGTTTTTCCTTGCTGCCCGGCTGATAGATCGGCGTCACCGTCTCGTCGAACGGGATGCCGGCGGCCTTCATGCCGATCCACGGCCGCATCGACCACGACGAGTAGTTCTTGTTGCCGACGACGAGGTGAAGCCCCATGGCGTGCTCCAGCGCATATCCCGGCGAAAGCCTGCCCCCGACTTGATCGGGGGTGGGTACCGGTTCGCCGATAAGGATATGCACAAAAGGGTGGATTCCAGCGGGAGACACATGCGGACCAACGCGCGCGCCGGCAAGCGAATTCTGCTGATGCGACCGATCAGCCCGATCGCGATCGTCGCAAGGAGCGCCGGGCGGCCTTGGTTGGGGGGAACCCAGGGCCGCCCGGCCTCGGCACATGGCGCGAGGGGGTTACGCCACGTTGTCACCATTAGACGCATGTTCTTGCCGGCGAACCGGTGACCACTTCGCCGGAACATGCGTGGTACGGCCGACCCGCCGCGCGGTTTCAGCGAGCTCGTCGGCAAGCCGGGCCGGGTCGACGCCGTCGGCCGCCATCACGGCGCGGATGAGCGGATCGGCCAGCGCTTCGGCAAGCGACATGTCGGGGAAGCCGGCGCCGATCCGCGCGCCTTGCGTGCAGCATCCGGGCGCCATCATGCGAGCCCCGGATAGTCGACATAGCCGCGCTCCTCGCCGGCGTAGAACGTCGCCTGGTCCGGCGCGTTGAGCGGGGCACCGCGGCGGAAACGCTCGGGCAGGTCCGGGTTGGCGAGGAACGGCACGCCGAAGGCGACAAGGTCGGCGCCGCGCGCGAGTGCCGCATTGGCCGCCGCGAGGTCGAAGCCGCCGTTGACGATGTAGGTGCCGGTGAAGATCCGGCGCAGTTGCAGCGAGAGGCGCTTGTCGCCGTCCGCCAGCGGATCGACGGCATGCAGGTAGCCGATGCCGCGGCGATCGAGCTCGCCCGCAAGATGCACGAAGGTACGCCGCGGGTCGCTGTCGCCCATCGCGTTGTAGGCGCCGTTCGGCGAGACCCGGTAACCGACCCGCGCCGGGCCCCAGACGCCGACCACCGCGTCGACCACCTCGAGCGGCAGGCGGACACGGTTCTCGACGCTGCCGCCATAGGC
>Ga0126371_10001850_pt1 | contig 18025 bp, 20 predicted proteins | sample PanSoiMetaPlot_4_FD_110145 | JGI IMG/M metagenome (GOLD analysis project Ga0126371, IMG submission 110145) | Tropical forest soil microbial communities from Panama - MetaG Plot_4 | ecosystem: Environmental > Terrestrial > Soil > Tropical forest > Bulk soil | place: Panama | collected 2016-02-17 | reverse complement strand
TGATGTTCACCGCTGGCGGCGCCGGTGGTGGGGCGCCCGGGCCTCAGGGCCCTCAAGGTCCGATCGGCCCTCAAGGCCCGCAGGGCCCGCAAGGCGTTCCCGGGCCGCAGGGCGCGACGGGGTCGCAGGGAGCGACGGGTGCCACCGGCCCGCAGGGGCCGCAGGGCGCGATCGGCCCGCAGGGTCCGGTCGGCCTCGGCTACTACAACAATGCTGCGACGCACGCCGCCGGGACGACGATCACGATCCCGCAGGTCACGCACGGGCTGCCGGCGGGCCGCGGGATCTACGTCCAGTGCCAGGACAACTCGACTGGGAACGTGCTCGTCCCGGACGTCAACGTGGCCTCGAATGGTGACGTGACAGTGACTTTCCTGGCAAGTCAAGCTGCCAATTCGATTCTCGTGACCCTAGTGAGGTGAAATGAGCCCGGATATTGTGGGTCGTCTCCGCCCCCCGCGCCTCGCCAGTGCCCCGGCATCCCCTGCACCGGGCGAGGAGTACTTCAACTCTACGGGTAACACGCTCCAGTTCTGGAACGGGACGGCCTGGATCTCGATGACCCCGACGGCTGGCGGCGGCACCCCGGTGCTCACCGCCTCCCAGGTCCGGGACGTCGGGGTCGCGAATCAGATCCGCGCCGGCCGACAGCTCACCGCCGCCGACTTCACCGCGCTCGGCCTGTCCGCCCCGGCCGGACTGTGGAACCTGTCGGACCTAACCGACGCCTCGGGCAACGGGCGGGCGCTGTCGAACCGCAACACCGTCACGTTCGCATCAGGGATCAACGGCGCGGCATCGACCGCCGCCCAGTTCACCGGCGCTGACAAGGCGCTCTACATCTCCGACACGGGCGCCGCCGACCCATTCAGGATCAAGACGGGCTCGTGGGGATGCTGGTTCAGGACGGCGAAGCGGACGACGGGTCAAGCGTTTCTTACGAAATGGGGCGCCAGCGTTGCTACGGCGTCGTTCTGGATTGGCAGCAACTCCAGTAACAACCTTCAAGCAATCTGGGCGGACGGCGCTACCAATCCCGTAGGCACCAGCGTAAGCGATATCTGCGACGACAGATGGCACTTTGGGGTGATCACCCTGGATGGGGCGACAGTACGTCTGTATGTGGACGGCGTGCTTGAAGCCAGTATCGCCTCTAGCATCATTCTCAACCCCAACGCCTCGGCGCCGCTGAACATTGGGGCACAGCAGGCCGATGGCTCTACTGCGGCGGTTGGCTCGCACTTCGGCCGCATTGACGAGGCGTTCGTCACCGCCGACGTGCTCTCGGCCGATCAGGTCCGCGGCCTGTACTGCGCGAAGATCGCGCACGGGCTCGGGGCTGTTCCTTCCACGTTCAATCTGTCTGTCCGCCGGGCCCGGAAGGGCGCCGCGCTCGACCCCGTCGCGGACTTCCCCGGCGGGCAGCCCGTCCGCCTGCACAACTTCACCGCCGGGGCGCTCACCGACCAGGGAACCGGCAACGTCACCCTCACGAACAACGGCGCCGCGGTCGCCGTCGCCGGCGCGGACGGCTCGACGGGCGGGGCGTTCAACTTCGTGGCTGCGAGCTCGCAATCGCTCTCGAGCACCGACGCGGGGTTGCCATCTGGCACCGTCGCGCGATCCTTTGGCGCATGGTTCAAGACAACCCAAGCGGCAGCGGCGGGCTGCATAATTGGCTGGGGCACCACGAGCACCGCTGACAGCCGATTGCTGGTGGGCGCCAGCGGCGGAATCACCTCAAACAACGGCGCGGATGGCATCGCTGGTCCGTTTGCGGCCGATGGCCAGTGGCATTACGGCGTCGTGGTCGAGGACAACGCGGCAGGGGATGGGGTGAAGCGCAAGCTTTACATGGACGGCTTGCTCGTCGGCACCTCAACGACACTCAACACGATCACGCTTCTAGGAGCCAACTCGTTTCGCGTTGGGGCCAACCCGAACGCTTCAACGTTCTTTGCCGGCCAGATCGACGGTGCATTTGTCTGCGCGTATGCGCTCACGCAGGATCAAGTGTCGACGCTGTACGCGAAGGGCGGGCAGCAACTGAGCCCGTCGCCGAAGAACGCAGGGGATCACGTGGAATATGCCGACAGCTCGAGCGTCTACATGGTGCTCGACACGCTGGACTCACAGAACGCAGTAGACCTGGGGGTCTCATGAGGCGCTATAGCAAGCAGATAGAAGCAACAGCGGGGGCGAGCTGATGCGCTCGGCCACGGCGGACGGGCCCGGCCGCGTGCAACGGGTCTCCGGTTCCGTGCTCGCTGCCGGCACGGTGTTCGTTGGCACCGGCTTCACCGTTGTGAAGACCGGCACGGGCGCCTACAGCGTCTATTGCAGCGGCTTCCGCGCGATCACCGGCGGCTCGGCAACGCCGCGCGCCGGAGGGCAGGTGGCGGCAGCCAACGTTGCGGGCGCCGGCAACATTCTCGGCATCGCGACCACGACTTCGTCCACGGGCGCCGCGGCGGACGGCGGCTTTGACTTCACCGCGGAAGGCATCGCGCTATGACCGGGCAGGCGCTAACGGACAGACGTGACAGCCGGGTTTCCGTAAGGCCCGTTATGAGGCATCGGAGGTGATGTGATGGCTCGCACGCGCCCCGCGAACATCCCGACGAACAGCCGCTGGTTCGGCCCGGTCAATCCGGGAGCCGGCTGGCAGGGCGTCGGCGCCGGCTGGTGGGCGCCGACGACCTCGCAGGCGGCGCGCACCCCGATCACCGTGACGACGACGACCTCGACGCCGAGGCCGACGGTGAACCCGGGCGGGGCGATGGGACGCGTCGGGAACCGTCCGGGGGCATACCGGCCGACGGGTCCGCCGGCGGCGACACCGAGCGCTCCGTCGCCGACGCCGGCCACACCGCCCGGGACGCCGATGCCGACCCAGCAGACCTTCGACCCGATGACCGATCCGACCTACGCGAGCATCTACGGCGCGGAGCACACGACGGTCGGCGGTGCAATCGCCAAGCTGGTAAGACAAGCGGTCGCGGGGCAGCAGGCGGCGGACGCGCTCGACTACACCCAGGACGTCCCGCTCAGCCATCAGACGTTCCACCAGTATGGTCTCGACCGGCTCGCGGCGATGATCGCCGCCAACCGCCGCGCCCCGAGCGTGACGAGCTCGGCGTCGGGCGACGCCTGGTACGGGTCGGGCGGGGCGATCGCCAACCAATACGGCAAGAACTACACCACCGCTGAGACGAACGCCGGGCAGTTCGAGGCCGACACCGGCGTCGACAGGTACGGCAACATCATCACCACCCCCGGCTCGACGCTGGCGGCTCCGGGCACCACGATCGGGAACCTGCAGACCGGCGAGCAGCAGTACGACGTCGGGCCGGCGCAGGACGCGCTCGGCCGGGCGATCGCGGCCTGGCAGGCGAACCCCGCGAATCAGACCCCCGCGCCGGGCGCTCCGACCGGCGGTGGCGGCGGCGGGACGATCACCACGCACCAGGGCGGCCCGTTCTACACCGCCTACGTCAAGGCTTACGGCCATGCGCCGCCGAGCACCGTGTCCGTGACCTCCCCCGCCTACGCGGCCTGGAAGGCCGGCAAGCCGCTTCCGAGAGGAGGGGGTAGATAGATGGCGCTACCTCAAACCACCGTGCGCTCCCCGACCCGGCCGGCGAACCCGGTCTCGGGCGGGCACTACATTCCGATCGCCGGCGGGCAATGGCGGCTCATTCACGCCGTCGGCCCGGGGAAATGGGCGCCGGGGCCGCGGACGACCCCGCTTCCCGGGCGAACGCCCTCGAGGCCGGCGGGAGGCGGAGCGGCGAACCCGTACGCGAACCCGATCTACGACCCGTCGCAGCAGCTGTCGGGCAAGTCGCTCTATCGGGCGGTGCAGGCGCTCACGAACGCGACCTACGACCCGCTCATCAAGGGTTATCAGACGCAGCTGCAGCAGTCCCAGGCGCACTCCCAGGCGGTGCGCGATCAGACCGCCCAGGCGTACCAGAACCTCGCGCAGTACGCCCAGGATGCCGCTACGAACACGCAGAACGCCTACGGCACGCTCGCCTCGGGGATGCAGGGCGTCGGACAGCAGACCCAATCCGCACTCGATCAGTTCCTCCAGCGCGCGGAGAACCCGGCCGGGCAGGCTGTCGGGACGTCCCCGCCGGGCGCGGTCGATCAGCTCGCGCAGAACATCGCGGCGGCGAAGGCGAACGCGGCGCAGACCGCGCAGGCCGACCAGGCGTATGCGCAGACGGTCGGGGCGCTCGAGACGGCGCGCGCCGGGCAGACACCCGGGATCCTCGCCTCGGCGGCGACGCAGAAGCTCGGGGATCTCGCGAACGCCGGGCTGCTCGCCGAGCAGCCGATTCAGACGAATCTGACGAACGCGCGGCAGAAGAAGGCCGAGGCGTTCTCGACGAACCTGATGGCGGCGCGGGCGGCGGAGCGCAACTACGCGATCGCGCAGGGAGGACTTGACGTCAGGCAACAGGCGGCGAAGACATCGGCGGCCACGGCGGCGTTCAACACGGACCCGAACGCCCCAGGCTCGCCGGCGCAGCAGCGAGTGGCGCAGCAGATGGAGTCCGATCGCACCTATCAGCTCAACCTCAAGCGGTATGGGCTGGCGGTGGCGAAGGATCAATACCAGCGCGACCACGGCCTCGGGCCGTACAAGGTCACGAGTAGCAGCGGCGGTGGCGGTGGCGGGGGCGGGGGCGGTGCGCCGAAGCCGCTCAGCATCGCCTCGCAGAACGTGATCAAGAACCGCCTCTACGGGCTTCAGAAGATCATCAAGGAGGACATCAACACCTATCACCACGGGCGCTTCAACGCGACCACGCTCGGATACGCGTGGCATGACATCGCTTCGGGTCGCGTCAACGGTTCCGAGTTCGGCGTGCAGATGCTCAACGCCGCCTACAACAGCCTGCTGAACGGTCTGACGCCCGGGGATGTGCGGGCGCTTCGGAACATGGGTGTCGTGAACCTCGGGGGACTGCGGATCCAGGGCCAGACGCACCTGCCACCGGGGAGTAACACGCCAGGGGCTAGCTAGTGCCCGTCCTCGAACTCCCTCGAGGCAACGCCGCCAAGCCTGTCGCGCCGCGACCGTCGTCGGCTTACCGCAATCCGCCCGTACGGGTCGTTCCGCCCGCCGCGCTTCCGCACGGCACCGGAGTCCTTCCGCACGTCATAGCGCCGTCGCCCAGGCCGGCGGCGGCATATGTCAACCCGCCGAGGGCTGCGGCTCCGCCGTCGCATACCGACGTCACCTCAGGCGGCTATGACTCCAGGGCAGCGAACGCCTACAAGCAGACGCCGCAGTACCGGCAGGCCGTCATCGACGTGTTCCTGCACCAGAACCCGCGACAGCAACAGGCGATCGTCAATGGCGCGCTGAGGAATCCGGCGGCGCCCGAGGGCGGGATGGTCCTCGATTGGCTGCAGAACTACTTCACGCCGGCGGACGCCCGCCCGCACGGCCCCGGCATCCTTCCGCAGGTAGCGCCGGGCATTCCTCGGGCTCCAAGTGCATATCTGAACCCTCAGCCTGCAGTCCCGTCGTGGACGACCGTCGGGCCTCGCGGTATCACCGCCCAGACGGGTCGGGGAGGACCCGGCCTTACGTCATCGCTCGAGGGCGCGGCCGGCGACGTGATCGGCGGACTGTGGAAGGTGCTGACCGCACCGGACCCGCGGGCGGTCGGGGGTGGCCCTCTTGCCGCCCCGGCCCAGGCTGCGAGCAGGGCCGCCGGGAAGGCGGTCGGCGCGGGGATCGGCGGCGGCGTGTCCGGCCTGGACTGGCTGATGCGCCAGGGCCAGGCGATCAGCCCGCAACTCGGCGGGACACCCGGATCGCGGGTCGGTGTCGCCGGACTATCGCTCCCCGCGGGCGTGGGCGAGCTCTCCTACAAGGTGCCGGGCGCCGTCGCCCAAGCCTCGTTCGAGAAGCCGTCGACGATCCCGAAGACGACCAGAGGGCTCACGAATCTTGCCATCGGCGCGATCCCCGGGCTTCTCGAGGCGGCGCAGAACCCGGCCGGGACGATCAGAGCGGCCGCGGCGGATTATTCGCGCCGTTACGGGCCGGCCGTGGCGGGGGATTATCAGGCGCTTGTCAATCGGATCAAGGCGAGTTCGCAGGGTGCGGCTCCCGAGCTGACCGACATCCTCGCCGCCACGGGCGGCGCCGATCTGGCGGCCGGTGCCCTGATGCGTGCCGGACGCACCCTGACGGCGATGCGCGCCGGTGAGGCGTTCGACCCCGAGGCGGCCACCGGATTCTTCAGTCGTCCGAGGCCGCTGCTCAGAAAGACGGGCGGTGAGCCGGTTTCGCAGGATCTCGCCTATGGCCCGATGAAGATCACGATGCAGCGCCTTGAGGATCGGATTCGCCGCCAGCGCGCCGGGAAGGGCGAGATCATCCCGCAGCCCGGTGAAGTCACTCCGATCTTCGGCAAGCGAGCGCAACGGGTCGCCGTGTCGGGACAGACGGCGCTCACCCGTGAGCAGCTCGCCCAGGTGCGCAATCGTGAACTGCACGCCCGTGGCAGTGCCGCAGCGGCCTATGCCAAGCTGAACCACTGGGAGAAGCGGGCAGCGCAGTACGTTGTCGAGGGGCACATCCCGCTCGAGAGTGGCCGTGACCAGGCGCTCAGATGGCTCGATCGGCACATCGAGATCGTCAAGAACGACCGGGGGTCGGCGGAGACTCCCAATCCGTTCAGCACGGGCAACCGGATCCCTGCGCAGTACGAGACGGCGCTCGACAACCTGCCACACCTCCAGGCGCTTCGCGACAACGTCGACAAGTGGCTGACCCCGAGACTGGCGCGGTATGTCGACGGGGAGGGCGCGCGGGCGATCAAGATCGACGACCGTGCCGCCGAGGTGAAAGCTCTCGATCCGCTGACCGCCGAGGCGCGGAGGCTGCGCGTGCAGGGCGAGGCGCTCGGGCATGAGCATCCGAACGACACGATCAACCAGGCTGTCGCAAATCTGCGCGCCCGGGAGGCGGACATCCGTCAGCACCTCGACGAAATGACAGCACGGGGAGCCGGCACAGCGCGCCCAGCGTCGAATGTGCTGGCCCACATGCAAACGTTGCGTGCTCAGTTGGCGGACATCCGGCAGACGCTCGCCGATACCGCTCGACCGGAGGTCCGGCAAGAGCTGTTGAAGGATTACATTGCCCAGGTCCGCGATGACGCCGCTCGGGAGGGCATGCCTCGGGAGCCCGGCTACCTGCAGCACACCGGCGACCCCGAGGTCCAGTTCGGCGTCCACACCACCGGCGGCGGCCACAAGGCGATGCCCGGCGTAAAGCAGTCACGATTCTCACTGTGGCGCGGCGGGGCCGTCGACCGCTCTCACAGCGCCTACCTCGATGGGCTCTCGCGGTCGATCAAGCGCCCGTTCCAGTGGCGGCTTGTCTCAAATCTCGCCAAGCAGAACATCGTGCGGACGACCCGGGAGGCGAGGTTGAAGGCGCTCGGCCGCGATGCGGACCCGACGGCGCTGACCGCGCATGAGGCGCGCCAGGTCGCCGCTGCGATGGGATACAAGAAGGCCGACTACTACCTCTACAACCCGGGGCGACTGAAGGCGCCACTGCTTGAGGACTTCCGCGACGAGGTATCGGCCGAGGCGCCGGGCGCAACGACCGGCGGCCTGTTCGAGCAGGGCGATGTCCAGGCGAGTCAGCATCTTGCCGACACGTTCGCCAAGGAGGCGACGATCCCCGGCGAGGTTGGCAATATTCCCACGCACTTCCTGACTACGCGCGGCTGGCAGATCCTCCCCAAGGAGGCATACAAAGAGATCCACGCGAGCCTGTCGCCGTCGGAGGTGTGGAGTCGCCGGCTCGGGAAGGTCCGCGGCGGAGAGGGTGCGTTGATCCTCGGCGGGTCGCCGTCGTTCGCGGCGATGAACACGGCGGCGGACGCGCTCATGTCGGCTTTCGCCACTCACGGCACCATCCTCAAGGACATGGCGAATTATCCGATCTGGTTCAACAAGCTCTCGGAGGCCGAAAAGGACTGGTACCGGGCGTGGTCGCACGGGAAGGCGCACATGGCCCCCGAGCAGATGGGGTCGCTCGCGCAGGGCCGCATCACGAAGGCATGGCGTGCCTTCCAGGCCCAGAAGATCGGCCGGCTCGCCCACGCCGCGAATCCATTCCGCATCCTGTTCCAGTCCCAGCGGCACGCCTCGGACTTCTTGCGCCAGGCGTCCATGTTCTCGGAGATGAAACGCCAGGCGCTGAAGGACATCGGCACCGAGATGGGCGGCGCGGCCCGCGCGCTCGAGTCGGCTCACCAGGCGCTGCACCTCGGGCCGACAGCGTCCGTCGAGCGGAGGATCCACGGCTACCTGCAGTCCGTGCCGGACATGGAGAAGCTGGGGCATCACACCCTCAGCATGTTCGGCGATTACACGCGATTCAGCCGCCTCGAGCGCAAGTACCTGAACAACCGGGCGGTCCTGTTCTACAGCTTCCTGCGCTTCGCCACCCGGTTCCTCTTCTACCACATGCCGCTGCATCACCCGATCATGACCGGTCTCATCGGCGAGCTCTCAAAGCTCCACGGCGACGAGGTCCGCAAGATCCTCGGCGGGGCGGACATGCCGTGGGCGTACTCCCGGCTGTTCATCCACCCCTACACCAACCACATGACGTCGATCGACACGACCCGGTTCAGCCCGCTGTCCTCGATCGGCACCGACGTCGGCGCGAATGGTCTCAAAGGCCTGTGGCAGACGATGCCGCCCGAGGCGCAGTTGCTGCTCAACCAGATCTATCCGAGCGATCCGAACGGGACGCCGCACCCGCACGGCTTCTACTCGTTCCTGAATGACTTCGCCTCGCTCAGCTTTCCGTACCGGTTCCTGCGCCAGCAGTACTTCGGGACGGCGCCGCAGCAGGACGACTCGATCCCGTTTCTGCACGAACGCCCCGATCTCAAGAAGGATGCGACGGCGCAGGCGTATCAGGCGGCGAAGATCAAGGCGGGCGGGAATCTCACTCAGCGGCAGCTGGCGAGCGTGTTCGGACTGTGGCCGAAGCCGGATAACTCGCAGGTGATCGCCGCGAACATGCTGCTCAAGCAGCAGCAGGCGGCGCGGGCGAAGGCGAACGCGGCGAAGAAGAAGAAGCCGAGTAAGCCGAAGCCGACGCCGCCCAGCGCACTCCAGCTCCAGGCGATCCTCCGGGCGCTTCAGCAAGGGCAGGCGCCGCCGCCGCTGCCGCCGAAGAAGAGAGGCGCGCCGCGGGGTCTCGTCCCCGGCGGTCTCACCCCGGGTGGCCTCAAGCCGAGCGGCCTGTAGATGACGTCCGTGCCTTCCGCATATCGGGGATGGGTCTCGAGCGCCGCCAGGGGCACTGGCCTCCCGGCCTCGGTCGTCGCCGCGCAGATCAACATGGAGTCCGGGTTCAACCCGCGCGCGGTCAGCCCGGCGGGCGCTCAGGGGATCGCGCAGTTCATGCCCGGCACCTGGGCGTCGAACGCGCCGCGCGGCTCGAGCCCGTTCGATCCGAACGCGTCGCTGTCGGCGTACACGAAGCTGATGGGGGCCCTGCTGTCTCAGTTCGGCGGGAACGTTCGCAACGCGCTCGCCGCCTACAACGCCGGGCCGGGGAACCTGAAGGCCGGGTACGGGTACGCGGACGCGATCCTCTCAGGTGCCGGCGCCGGGTCGTCGGCGAGGGCGAGCGCCCCGAGCGCGTCGAGCATGCCAGCGAGCTCGCTCGCTTCGAGTGCCCCGCAGACGGTGTTCGACCAGGCGGCGTTCGACCGGGCGCAGCAGGCCGCGATCGCCGGGCGCTACCTCGCAGAGTCCGCGAAGACCGCCGACCTGTGGACGATCGGCCCGAAGTCGAGCATCTCGTCGAGCGCGGGTCTCCTCAAGGGCCTGTTGCCGACGGCGATGCCGAACCCGTCGGACTACACCACGACCTCGCAGGCGCAGTCGGTCCTGCAGAAGCTCGCGGGCGGGACGGCGCTCGACACGCACCCGAGCGCCCAGGGCGGCAGCTACCCGGTCGGGGTGACGACCTTCCAGGGCAAGCCGGTCGCGGACTGGATCGCCTCGATCCTGAAGTACGCGCAGCAGCACGGCTGGCAGGGGACGGTCTCTTCCGGGTACCGGACGTACGCTCAGCAGAAGGCGATCTACGACTCCGGCGTCAGGCCCGCGGCCGTCCCCGGGACGTCGAATCATGAGTCCGACCGGTTTCCGGGCGGCGCGGTCGACGTCACGAACGCGCAGCAGCTATCGCAGATCCTTCAGCGCTCACCGTACGCTCAGACGCTGATCTGGGCGGGCCCCAAGGACAGTGTGCACTTTAGCCATCCAGTAGGGGGCCACTACTGAAATGAGTCCCGCGGTCTCATCTCAGCAGCGGCGCTGGGCGTTCGCGGTCAAGGGCGCGGCGTGGGCGCGCCGGCATCACTTCGACACCCCGGGGCCGTTGCCTCGCTACGTCAAACCGAAGGAGAACCGCATGGCCAGTAGCACCGAGCGGCTGGCGTCGAGGATCGCGGAGAACAGGACCGGATCCGGCCCGATCTCGGCCGCGACGCGCGCCCGCACCGCGACCTTCGTGCAGCCGGGCCGGACGGGCGGTGAGACGCACCGGTTCCCGATGCCCGACAAGAAGCACGCGCGCCTCGCGCTGCAGATGCTCCCGCGCGCGAAGAACATGCCGCCGGGGGCGGCCGCGAAGGTCCGCGCCCGGGCGAACGCGATGCTCGGCAACGGCTGATCGGGTAGGTTGTTTTGGGGGTGGCGGGGCATCCTCCTGCCACCCCCACTTGCTTCGATTAGGCGCGGAGCTGCTTCAACCCATAACGACGAAACTTGCCGCTCGAAAGTTGGACGTTGTTCTTTGCGCTCGGTCTCGGCGGATTGCGCTTCTCCGTCTGTCGAGCGGCTTTCTCCGTTGATTGAACGCCTCCAGATAGGTGCCCCTTCGGTAGAGGCTTGCCTCCCACGATCGTCGCGACTCCTTGGTGGTTCTTGATGCTGGCGCGTCCGTGACTCTGCTTCCGAACGATCTTTCCGTCGGGTGTCCGAACCCGAGTTCGGACTGGCGTGATCTGGATGGGCCGCAGGCTGATCGCGAAGGGTTGAATCGAGGCTCCCTGATCGAACAGAACGAGCGCATCGCGGGCGCCATCCGGCGTCAGGCAGATGTAGCGCTTCTCTGTCCGCGGATCGGTCCAGCGAACGGTGGCCAGATCGGTCTCGATCCTCAGCCACCCGGGGTGCTCGCGCTTGATCGCCTCCGAGATCATGCAGTGGCGCGAATCGCGGCGCACGCCTCGTTCGATCTCCGCCTCGGTGACGGCAACCTTGTAGGTCGACATAGGGCATCCTCCTATGGTCGGTTGATAGGGCCGCATACCCTACCGTAAAGGTCACCCTGCTGCCCTGTTCCGAAGGGAGATTTGATGCTTATTGGGAATGGCAACTGATGGGCGGTCCCGGCAGCGGCGCGCATCAGGGGTATACCGAGCGCGAGGTCAAGCAGGTCCTGACCTGCGTGGTCTCCTGGTCGGGGAACGTCGCGCGCGCGGTGCGCCACCTCGAGCAGGACAGCGAGCTCGCGAACGTTCCCCATGTCGACACGATCCGTTACTGGATCCGCGAGGAGCACCTCGATCTCTACAACCAGCTGCGCGACGACTACTCGGAGCAGATCGACCGTGACATGGCCGACCGCTACCGCGGCGTCGCCGCGCAGGCGACCGACGCGACCGAGCTCGCGATCAAGACCGCCGTCGAGATGCTCGAGCGCGGCGAGGATCGCGACCCGGCACGCTCGGCGGCGAACCTCGCGATGGTCGCCGACAAGACGCTCCGCGATCATCTGCTGCTCGAGGGCAAGCCGACGCAGATCTCCGACAACCGGGGGCTACCCGAGGTGATGCGCACACTGATCGACATGGGGGTGCTCGTACCTCACGCCGCGCCGCAGATCGAGGAGGCCAGCACCGAGGTCGAGGCGGAGGAGTGAGTGTGGCTGGAATACCTGGGCGCGTTCCTGAGCGGCGTGGGCAGCGTCCTCGGCGCTGTCTGGGCGATCCGGGCGGTCATAAGACACGAGCAGAAGGTGTGCGACGCCCGGCTCGACGCCTTCAAGGAGGGACTCGGATACGGCGACGAGCACAAGGACTACAGCCATGATCGGGGTTAGGATCGCCGCCGTCATGGCCGGGTCCCTCGCGCTCGCGGCCGGCACCGGAGTGCTGGTGGCCACCGCCGTCTCCGGCGCCGCGGCCCCGCCGCCGACCAAGACGGTCACGATCAATGTCGGCACCGGTCAGCAGGGACCGCCCGGTCCACCCGGTCCGAAGGGCGACACCGGGCCTCAGGGCCCGGCCGGTCTCGAGTGCCTGACGGGTTACAGCCCGGGGATCCTGATCATCAACGCTCCCGGCGGACACGCAGATATCTATACCTGCATCAAGTGATCTCGACACTCTACTAGTAAGCGTAGTACCGACATTCGGCAGACGCGAAAGGAGGTGTCAGATTGCCTGATATCCGGCTTGCCGATATCAGTGAATTTCAGTCGAATATCGACGCTCCCGCCTACCTCGGCGGCGGTTACAAATGCCTGATTGTCCGCGCGCACAACGGTTACCGTCCCGACAACAAATGGCCGGGCCGGCGTGATTACCTGCGTGGCTACGACTTCACCGCGCTCGGCTTCTATCAGTACCTCGTCTCCGACCGCGACGCGGCCACGCAGGCCCGCGAGTTCTGCAGCACGGTCGGGCCGCTGCGCGGCAACGAGTTCCCGATCCTCGACCTCGAGGTGGGCTCGGGATCGCAGACGGCGCGGGCGAACGCGTGGTTCGACGTCGTCGACGCCTGGGCGGGATTCCCGGGCACGCTGTACTCGGGTGAGAGCTTCGGCAACTCGAACCTCGGCGGCTGGTCGCAGTGGGAGGGCCGGCCGCGGTGGATCGCCGCGTACCGCTCGTCTGAGCCGACCGCGCCGCACGAGCTGTGGCAGAACACTGACCATGCCAGTTTCCCCGGCCTGTCCGGCGGTGTGGACGGGAACATCTTTCACGGCACCGACGAGCAGTTTCTCTCGACCATGCGCCCCGGCGCAGAGGTACTACCACTGGAGGATTACATGGCAATCGCCGCATGCGTCGCTGACAACGGCACGATGCACGTCTTCGTCGAGGCCAGTGACGGCAGCGTCTGGTACACCTACCAGCCGAAGGGCTCGACGTCATGGAACGGCGGGAAGCCCGGCAAGCAGGTCGCCGGTCTGTCGAAGCTCGCGCCGGCGCCCGGTAAGTGAGTGGCCGATAACGGGCAGCTACCCGACTCGGCGCTCGCGCCGATCGCCCAGGGCCGCCTCGCCAAGGACAACTACTGCGCCGCGTCCTGGAACGCGATGAACGTCGAGGCGCGGTCGCTCGGTCTCGAGCTCGTACCCACCGGTTCGATGTCCTCGTATCGCACGCTCGCCCAGCAGGAGCAGCTTTACCAGAACTATCTCAACGGCGGTGCTCTCGCCGCCGTGCCCGGCACCTCGAATCACGGGTGGGGGCTCGCGGTGGACACGCCCGACAGCCGCTACTGGGACATGATCCAGCGGATCGGGGCGAAGTACGGCTGGCAGAAGGCATGGTCGGACGCGCCGTCAGAGCCCTGGCACGTGAAGTACCGTGCCGGCGTATGGTCGGGCTCGGATCCAGGCCCGTCGGGCTCGGGCCTCGTCGAGGCAGATGTCTTCGGCACCGCCAGCGTCGTGTCGGCGTCGGGCGCCATGCACGTCTTCGCCGAGGCGGCCGACGGGAGCATCTACTACTGCTGGCAGCGCGCCGGCGAGACGTCCTGGTCGGGCGGTGCGCCCGGCCAGTCGGTCGCCAGTCTCTCGAGGTTCGCACCGGCGCCGTAGACTTCCCGGCGGACTCGCCGAGCGTCCCACAACTTTCGCCGGGTTCAAGGGCGCCGCTCCCTCGGGGGCGGCGCTCTTTCGTTCCCATATCGGCGGTTATGAGGCGTCGGGGTGCTCGCGCCAGGCGTCGAGCGCGCGCTGCCAGATCTCGATCTCGGGCACGTCGAGCGCCCGGGAGTAGGCCTCGATCATGAGGTCGACGTCGATCTCGCGCATCTTGCCGGCCTCGAAGCGGGTGACGGTCGAGGTGTCGCAGCGGCGGATGACGGCGATGTCCGCCGTGAGCTGCTCCTGCCCCAGTCGCAGTTCCTTCGCCGTCTGTCCGAGCCAGTACATCATCCGCCGCTCGCGCCCAACTGCCATTCGATCAAGCGTAGGCAACCAGCCACGTCTGTGCGTGGGGTGGTTACCCAACGTCGATGGTGATACAGGCACCACCATAGCATAGACGCAACATGGTCGGCGTTGTGCAATGACCGCATGAGGGGTAGCTTAGGATTCACAGCGCCTTGACATGGGCTTCACGGGCTAAGCACAGGCGGGGGCGCTGACCAGGGCGGCCGGCTGCCCGGGGCCGGCTCCCTGCGTTCGGAAGACAACCGGGCAACCAAACGGAAAGGGGTCCGTTTGAATTCCTCGCAAATTCCGCTCGAAACCGGCGTGATCCCGGTCACGCCTGACTCTTCCCAAGCCGCCGTTGCGGGCATAGCGTGATCGCCAGTGGCAACCGTGAGCGAAATCAAGAATCACGCCGGGCTCAGGATCACGATGATGCGCGAACGCGCCGGACTGTCCAAGCGCCAGCTCGCCCAGCGCGCCGGCGTGCAGATATCGCAGCTGCGCCAGTGGGAGCGCGGGGATCACGTCCCGAGCCCGCCGAATCTGTTTCGGCTGATCCCGCACATCGGCGGGACGATCGAGTTCTACCTGTTCGAAGATCAGGGCGAGCGATGATCGGCGCGCTCATCGGCGTGATCGTCGGCGCGGCCATCGTGCTCATCGCCGTGCACGTCGCCAAGCGCAACCACTCCGAGCTCGGCGAGGAGACCGTCCGCGAGATCCTCGGCTACGGCCCGCCGCTGTGGCCGATGGGCCCGACCAACGGGCACGTCGAGCACGACGACCCCCAGGAGGAAGCGGCGAAGTGAGCGTCGTCGACCTGTCGACCGGCGAGGTGCTCGAGCGGCTCGATGAGCAGCCGCCCGAGACGCTCGCCCAGGCGCTCGACGTCGTCCGCGCGCAGATCGCCGAGCGCAGGGAATGGGAGACGGCGCTCGCGGGCGAGCTGCGCAACCGCCTGAAGATGCGCGGCTCGAAGCTCGTCGTGTTCGGCGACTGGGAGGTCGAGGCGACCGTCAAGCGCGAGTCCGACTGGGACGTCGACGGGCTCGAGGCGGCGATGCGCGACCTCGTCGACGAGGGCATCGTCCGCGCCGGCGACGTCGCGGAGGTCATCACCCGCACCCCGGTCGTCTCGCGCTCGAAGGCCAAGACGCTTCTCTCGCGCCTCACCGGCGACGCCCGCGAGCGCGTCGCCGCGCTCTGCACCTGGCGCGAGAAGCCCGGCGCCGTCACAGTCGCTCGCTCGGTGGCGCTGCCCGCGCCCGACTCGCTCTCGGCCGGCGAGGACGGGCGCACCCTTTCATCGGGGGAGCCGGCGCCGATCCCCCAGCCCGCACCGGCGCCGGCGAGCCCCGTTACCCCGATCGAGACGGAGGCTGATTTCCCGTGGTAGGCGTCGAACTCGAACCCGCCCCCGCGCCCGTCGCGCTGTTCAACGGCGCCTCGCCCGGCGAGGTGATCACGGCGGCCACGGACGCTGCCAACCAGCTCGCCGACATCGTCCGGCAGCGCCAGCTGTCCAAGCGAATCGGCGCCAAGGACCACATCTTCGTCGAGGCCTGGCAGACGCTCGGGTCGATCGTCGGCGTGTTCGCGATCAAGGACGGCGGTGTGCGCGAGCTCCCCTGGCCGGTGCTCGCCGGCCTCGGTGAGGAGCCCGAGGACAGGCGCACCGCCGCGCACGCCGCCTGGGAGCAGCATCGCAGGCTGCTCGCCCGGCGCGACATGGGCCTCGCCTACGGCTTCTCGGCCTCCTACCGCGCCGTCAAGGACGGCCGGGAAGTCGGCTGGGGCGAGAGCCGCTGCACCCGCAGCGAGGACAAGTGGATCGACCGCGACGACTACGCGCTGTCCTCGATGTCGCAGACCCGCGGGCAGGGTCGCACCCTCAAGCAGCCGCTCGGATGGATCGTCACCATCGCCGGCTACGAGTCGACGCCCGCCGAAGAGCTTGACTCCGAGCCCGCAGCCGTGGCGGCGGTCTCCCCGTACGGCGCCCTGGTGGACGACGCCGGCGATCTCGAGGCCGCCGCCATGATCGACGCGATCTTCACCGACGTCGACGGCAACGCGCTCGTGCGCATCACCCGCAACCGGTTTCAGACCGAGCATCTTCCCGACGCCGCGGCGAAGATGCTCGCGGCGATCAAATGGGCGCTCGGCACGGACGCCGTGCGCGCGAAGGCGCCGGAGGACGCGCCGCCAGACCCGGACGCGAGCGCCTATCACGGCGCGCCGCCGGACGGATAGGAGAGAGATGTCACCCGTTGACTACGAGGCGCTCCGGGGCACCGGCAGCGCCAGCGCCGCCGTGCCCGACGACGGCGCGCACACCGCACGCCTTGACCGCGCCGCCCTGGTCGAGCTCGACTCGGGCTCGCGGCTCGTGACCGAATGGTCAGCGGACGGCCTGGCCTGGACGTCGTGGAACCGCTTTGACGAGAAGGGGATGCAGTACACCCAGGGCCTGCTCGACGGGCTCGGGGTCGACCGCTCGACGCTGACCGACGACGACGCCCTCGAGGCGGCGCTGTCGACCGTGCAGGGCACGACCTATCTGGTCACGACCAAGAGCCAGGAGGGCCGGCTCGGCGACCGGTGGTTCACGACCACCTACGTCGACGCCCGTGCCGTGGCCGAGCCCGATCTCGTCGCGAGCGCGGAGGATCTGCCCGATCCGAACCAAACGGCGCTCGTCGTCGAGGACGACGTCCCTTTCTAGACGGTCCGGTGTCGTGCTCGCGATGTTCGCGCTCCCGCGTCGAGGTCCGCTGGTCGATGCAGCGCCGAGCGATGGTCTGCCGGGACTGCCTGCTCGTCGGCCCGGTGATCACGCTCCCGCCGCGCCGGCGCGAGCCGCGGCGCAAGCCGACCGCCTACGAGCGGCTGCACACCCGCGTCTGGGGTCGCCTGGCGCTCGAGGGCGAGGTGTTCGTGACCAGGGTCGGGCAGATCGTCGGCCGCTGCCCGGTGTGCGGCCACGGCGTGGTCTGCGTGATGTTCATCCCCACCGACCCGCCGAGGATCCGTACCGAGGGCTGCACGGACGGCTGCTCGCCCGAGCTTGTCGCGCAGGTGCTGTGATGCCCGACTACACCGAAGGCGACCTTGATCGGGCAGGACAGAAGCCGCGCAAGGGCGGAACGTTCCCTTCCCTGCCGGACGTGACCGAGCAGATCGTGAAGTGGATGACGGGCGTCTGGCGTCCCGCGCCAGCCTTCGCCTTCGACGCCTTCGACCGCGCCGGCCGGCAGCGCACCGATCCCTGCTCGGTGTCGTTCCGCAACGGCCGCGAGACCCGCGTGTTCAGGTTCGCCCACCAGAGTGACCTCCACGGCCGCTCGCTGCGCCAGAGCGTGCTCGCCGTCACCGATGGCTGGTGCCGGATGCCGCACCTGAACACCTCGGAGATCGAGGACGTATGGGCCGGGCTGTGCATCCTCGGCCGCGTGCTCAGCGAGGCCGACGAGCGCGACGAAACCCGCAAATGGATGCAGCAGCTCGTCCGGGCCGCGACTCCTCTGCGCGGCCAGACGCTGGTGCCCGACGGCCGGCACGACGCGCTCATGGCACTGCGGCGGATGCACGAGTTCGTCCGCGTCGATGCCTTGGCGTTCCCAGGTGGACCGAACCGCCCGGTGCGGCTTCTCGACCGGCATACCGAAGAGCAGTGGGTGCGCTCGAGGGAGACCGCCTCGTTCGTCAGGTGGGTCTGCGGCGTCGAGCCGCTGTCGCATCCCACGCTCGAAGCGCGCCTGGCGGAGATCGGCGTCACCG
>Ga0126371_10001849_pt1 | contig 18030 bp, 13 predicted proteins | sample PanSoiMetaPlot_4_FD_110145 | JGI IMG/M metagenome (GOLD analysis project Ga0126371, IMG submission 110145) | Tropical forest soil microbial communities from Panama - MetaG Plot_4 | ecosystem: Environmental > Terrestrial > Soil > Tropical forest > Bulk soil | place: Panama | collected 2016-02-17 | reverse complement strand
GGGGAAGAACTCGACCGTGCCGCCGAACCCCTGCCCGGTGCGCAGCGCGCGCTCGATGGCGAAGTAGCCGACGTCGGTGTCGAACGCGGTCGCCTCACGGCCGAGCATCGGCGGCGAGTGCGCGTCCGAGTTGCTGACCAGCCGGTACTGGTCGAGGTTGGACACGCGCCAGTTCATATCCGGGTCGGGTGACAGACCGGGCTCGATGGCGAACACCCGCCCGGCCAGGTCAGCGTAGCAGTCCGACACCTGATCGAAGCCGGACTGCGAGCCGAGCACGGCGAACCACGGCGTCCATACATGGGCCGGCACGAGATAGCAGCCGTCGCCGCCGGAAAGGGTGACCTCGAGCAGGTCACGAGAGTCCAGGCCGAGGATCGGCCGGCCGTCCGCGGCGAGGTTCCCTATCCTCGCCAGCCGCCGGGTAATCTCCCCGGCCGCGTCAAGCGAAGGCGCGTACAGCAGGTGGTGCACCTTGCGGGTCTTGCCGTCACGCTTGTAGATCGTCGAGATCTCGGTCGACAGCATGAACCGGGCCGGGGTGCGGCACGCGGCGGGCAGCCGGTCAAGCACGGCGCGCTCCAGATCGGGCCGCAGCCGGTACAGCCCGGCCTCGGCGGGGACCAGGCTGGCGCGCAGCTCCTCGGCCCACGCCGGATGGGTGAAGTCACCGGTGCCGACGACCGTGATGCCTTTGCGCCCGGCCCACCAGGCCAGGTGTTCCAGGTCGCAATCCTGGCTGCACGCGCGCGAGAATCGCGAGTGGATGTGCAGGTCCGCGTAGAAATGCACCCGACAATCATTCCGAACGAGTGGTCGCTTCGCGTGCGACTTTTGCTCAATCGCGGTAGGGACGTTCGGCCCTGCCCGCGGCTGATGCGCAGGAGTCAGCCTTGATTCGTGAGAACGAATCGAGGAGGAGCCGATGACCGTCTTCGCGCGACAGGAACCGGGTCAGCAGGCCGGATTCGGCTGGCCGTCGCCACCTGACCCCGGCGACCTTAGCAAGCGGATCGCGCGTCGACGCGAGGAACTGCGGCTGAGCACCGCACAGGTGGCCGCGCGGGCGCGGATCAGCCTGCGCTACCTCGAGTACCTTGAGCGGTACCCGGCCTCCCCGGGTCCCGCAGTGCTACGCCAGCTTGCCGCCGCCCTGCAGACCACGCCCGGCACGCTGCTCGGCGCCAGCGCGGACACGCCGCCCGGGCGCAGCGAAGGTCAGGAGCAGGCGCTCGCCCTGAAACTGTCGCCAGCGGAGTGCCGCCGTCTGATCTCGGCGGGCGGGATCGGCCGGGTGGCTTTCAATACCGCGTCGGGACCGGTTGTGCTGCCGGTGAACTTCACGGTCGTCGGTACGTCGATCGTCATCAGGACAGACCCCGGCACGGTGATCGAGACGCACGGTGAGGACCGCGCCGCATTCGAGGTCGACCACGTCGACGAGGTGCTTCGCGAAGGCTGGAGCGTTCTCATCCGCGGGCAGGCGCACCGGGTGCTGCAGCCCGGCGAGCTTCGGCACGTGCGGGAAGCGGCCACCACGGCGCCCTGGGCAGGGGGCGCACGCGATGTCTACGTGCGGATCGTCCCGGACCGGATTACCGGCCGCCGGATCCGCGCGCGCTGACTTCGCCGGCCGCGCCCCTGGCTAGGGGATGAACTCCTTGCCAGTGACCGGATGCCGGTAGTGGAAGGCCAGCGTCGTGGTGTCCGGCCATAGCCTCGGCGGGTTCTCGAGCAGTTCGTCCGGACCGTACTCGTCCTCCGGGTAGGTGACCGACGAGTTGGGCACGTAGTCCGGCGGCGTGTGCGCCCAGCCCTTCTCGAAAGTGCCGTGCCAGAACGCCCGGTAGAACAGCTTCTTGATCTTCCACACCCCGTCGACGGACACGTACACGTTCTCGTACACGCCGCCTTCCCACCACTGCCGCAGCGGCGCGTGCTCGGATGCGACGGACTCGTGCGTGCCGGCCTGCATGAGCGTGCGGTACCGGGCGTACGCGGTGCGCCGGTCCGGTTCCACGTGCACGATGTCTTGCAGCATCGGATGCTCGAGCAGCCTGCCATGCTCGGGTCCGTTGTGGCCGCTGGTGAACCGGCTGCGGAACCGGCCGGTATACAGCCGGGAGATGCCCGCCCGCCCCTTGTAGACGCCGCCGATGAAGACGACCTCCCCGTCCTCGTCGAACAGGTCTACCACCTCGTCGTACAGGCACTTGTCCAGGTAATAGCCGTAGGCGTGCTGCAGGTTGCGGATGGCGAGCGCGTCTTCGACCATGCCGAGCCGGTGCTCGAGCTCGGCCACCCTGTCCTCTGCGGTCATGTAGACCTCTCCTTCCTGTTGGCGCAAACCAGCCGGTCCTTCCTGTTGGCACAAACCAGCCGGCTTGTCGTCAGGCGCGGGTTGCTAGCTGCTCCGGGGTCACCCAGTTGCCGTGCAGGCCACCCGGCATCCTGATCGGGATCCTGAGCGTGGCGACCGGCTCGGCGTCGATGTGCTGCGCGTCCAGGATCAGCAGGTCGGTCGTCCCGGTGGCGTGCCGGTCAACCAGCTGCATGACGTATCCGTGGCCGTTGGGCGAGTCCACGCCGGGCGGCACGAAGATCGCCTCCTGCACGGTGCTGTCGCGGCCCGCGAAACGGGTCTTCATCGTCCCGGTCGTCGGGTCGATCGAGGCCAGCCACCGGAACCCGGGCAACCCGTCGTCCGGCCGCTGCCCCGGTATGTCCACCAGGTTGATGACCCCGAACCGGTACCCCTTCGTTGCCCACCGGTCGTCGGTGCGCGGGAACTCGCCCGAGCAGTCGGTGAGCCGCCGTTCGGCGAACGCGGTCGTCCCGTCGCCTTGGTCCGGCGCGGCCTGGGTGTCGATCGTCCACCGGGACAGTTGCGCGCTCGCCTTCTCCGGGTCGAACGGCGCGCCGGTGATGTCAGGGAACCACGGGAAGGCCGACTTCTCCCCGACCGGGGTGTCGATGTGGACGTGCCGCCCGTCGTCGAAGGCGTTCATGATGTGACTGGCGAACCGGTTAGTGCCTCGATACCAGCGCACCTGCGTACCGCGGCGTGGCACCACCCCCAGGTACACGTCCTCGGAGCCGTCCCATACGTACAGCGGCCCGCCCGCCTTCAGCCGCTCGAGACTGGCGGTCAGCGGGATGATCGGGAAGACCACGAAGTTCTCGGTGACCGCCCAGTCATGCACCATGGACGAGTACGGGGCCTCGAACCACGCCTCGTGCACGATCCGCCCCGTCGCGTCCGCCTCGTAGTAAGCGATGTCGCTGGTGGCCTCGCCTCTGGCCATGTACCCGAAGAACACCAGCGACCCGTCACGCGGGTCGATCTTGGGGTGCGCGGTCGCGGTCCGCGAGGACAGGTCACCCTCCCAGGTGAACTCGCCGACCGTGTCGAGCGTGTCCGGGTCGATCTGAACGGGCGCGCTGTCCTCCTTGGAGGCCAGCAGCCGGCCGGCATGCCAGTACACGTTGGTGTTGGCGAGGCCGCGGGAAAGACCGGCGACGGACGGGTCGTCGGTGTACGGGTTCCGGTACGCGCCGAACAGCGACCGCCGTGCCTCGCGCTCGGCCACAAACCGGGGCGTGCGCACGTACCGGCTGCGGAAGTCGGCGTATCCGTTCTCGAACCGGAACATGGCGACCATGCCGTCGGCGTTGAAGTAGAAGTCACGCTCGACGAACGGCGGCCAGGCCGGGTCCGCGCCTACCCGGTAGAACGTGCCGCGCAGTGACGCGGGCACCTCGCCCTGCGTCACCTCGAGGCCGCGGATCTCGCCTTCCAGCCGCACCGGTGCGAACCGGCCTGCGAAACCGGGCTCGTCAGGGAAGCGCACTGACATCTGGCCCACCCTTCGTCCGGGACGCGCTGAGCGTAACCCAGGCTGGCCGGCGGATGAAGTGGACCAACGCCGATTCGATGGCGCTCATGTTGTGCCGCTAGGACAAACTCAGGCCGGCGGCAGGACCACCTCCACCCGCACCGTCGTGCCTGGTGCCGCGAGCGGCACGAGCGTTCCGTCGATCCGCTGCCCGTCGACGGCGAGGTAGCCGCCGTCAGCCTGGCGGCGGACGGTTATCTGGTATGTCACACCCCGGAACTGGCGCTTGGCCGTATAGCCGGGCCACGACGCGGGCAGGACGGGCTCCACGCGCAGCCCGGCCAGTTCCGGGCGGATGCCGAGGATCCACTGGGTGATCGCCACGAAGTTCCACGCGGCCGTTCCGGTCAGCCACGAGTTCTTCGCCTCGCCGTGGGTGGGCGCGTCGCGGCCCGCGATCATTTGCGCGTAGACGTAGGGCTCGCAGCGATGCACCTCGCTGATCGGCTCGCGGGCCGACGGGTTGATCCGCTTGTAGTAGTCGAATGCGCCGTCGCCGTCCCCCATGATCGCCGAGGCGATCATGACCCACGGGTTCGTGTGGCAGAAGACGCTGGCGTTCTCCTTGTAGCCAGGCGGATAGGACGAGATTTCGCCGAGCTCGATGCGGTAGGAGGTGAACGCAGGCTGCACCAGCATGATGCCGTGCGGCGTGGCCAGCCGCTCGCGCACGCTCGCGAGCATCCGGGTGGCGAGGCTGCTGCCGTTTCCGTTGCCGTTGGGCACTCCGATGCCGCCCATCACGCACATGCCCTGCGGCTCGATGAAGATCTGACCCTCGGCGTTACGCGCGGACCCGACCGGGTTGCCGAAGTGGTCGTAGGCGCGCAGGAACCATTCGCCGTCCCACCCGTGCTCGGCCACCATGGCGGCCATCTTCTCCGCGTCGGCCCGGTAGCTGTCCGCGTCGTCGTCGCGGCCGCACAGCGACGCGATCGCGGCGAGCTCCTTCGCCGCCAGCGTGAACAGCCCCGCGATGAACACCGACTCGGCGACGCCGCCCTCGATGTTCTGGGTGGTCTGAAACGACTCCCCTGGAGTGTCAGAGAAGCAATTCAGGTTCAGGCAGTCGTTCCAGTCGGCGCGGCCGATGAGCGGCAGGCCGTGCGGGCCGATCCGGTCCAGGGTGTACCTGACCGACCGCTCCAGGTGACCGTACATCGAGGCCGAGCCCTCATCGCTGAACGGGACGATCTCGTCGAGCAGCGAGATGTCGCCGGTTTCCTTCAGGTAGGCGGCGACACCGAGCACCAGCCAGAGCGGGTCGTCGTTGAAGCCTGAGCCGATCGCGTCGTTCCCGGTCTTGGTGAGCGGCTGGTACTGGTGGTACGCGCCGCCCGAGGCGAACTGCGTCGCCGCCAGGTCGAGGATGCGGTCCCTGGCCCGCCGGGGCTCCAGCTGGACAGAGCCGAGCAAGTCCTGGCAGGAGTCGCGGAACCCCATGCCACGGGAGATGCCCGTCTCGAACGACGACACCGACCGGCTCATGTTGAACGTCACCAGGCACTGGTAGGCGTTCCAGATGTTCACCATGCGGTTGGTGTCGATGTCAGGCGTGTCGACGTGCAGGACATCGAGCAAGTCCATCCAGGTCGCCTTGAGCTTCGCGAAGCCCGCGTCGACGGCGTCCTTGGTTAGCCAGCGTGCTATGACCGGCTTGACCAGCGCCTTGTTGACGACGCCCGGCGCCTCGAACTTGGCATCGCGCGGGTTCTCCCAGTAACCGAGGAGGAAGATCACCTCCTTGGTCGCGCCTGGCTCGAGAACCAGCCGGACGTGGTGCGCGCCATGCGGTGCCCAGCCATGCGCGATCGAGTCGCTTGTCCGGCCGAGCTCGACGGCAAGCGGCCTGTCGAACCCCCGGTACGGACCGAGGAAAGCCTCGCGCCGGGTGTCGAATCCCGCCAGCGGCTCGGAGCACGCGAAGTACGCGAAGTGGTCGCGCCGCTCCCGGTACTCCGTTTTGTGGTAGATGACGCCGCCGTCGACCTCGACTTCGCCGGTGGAGTAGTTGCGCTGGTAGTTCGTCGCGTCGTCCTGCGCGTCCCAGAGGGCGAACTCGACCGAGGAGAAGACCGAGATCTCGGCTGGGGTGGGCCGCTCGTTGGTCAGCGTCAGCCGCCAGACCTCGACTGTCTCGCCTTCCGGCACGAAGTACAGGGTCCGCGCGCGGATCCGGTGCTTGGCGGAGCTGATCGCGGTGTACCCGAGGCCGTGCCGGCACTCGTATTCGTCCAGGGCGACCCGGGTCGGCTGCCACGAGGGTGACCAGTACTGGCCGGTGCGATCGTCGCGCAGGTACAGGTACCGGCCGCCGGAGTCGGTTGGCACGTTGTTGTACCGGTACCGGGTCAGCCGCCGCAGCCGCGCGTCGCGATGCCAGGAGTAACCGCCCGCGGTATTCGAGACAATGCCGAAGAACCCGTCCGTGCCGAGGTAGTTGATCCACGGCACGGGCGTGTCCGGGCGGGTGATCACGTATTCGCGGCGGTCGTCGTCGAAGTGGCCGTAGCGCATGGCGCTACTTTACCGGTTTAGTTCGGGTAAGACCATGGGCAGAAAGCTGCTAACCGACTGCCTATGGTAACCGCTTACCAGATCTCGTGCGCAACCTCCGCGACGAGTTCGAGCTTGCGCTCCTGCACGTCCTCGTTGGTCAGGTTCCTGCCGATCAGGACCGACGAGAACCCGCACTGCGTGGACAGTCCGAGCCGGTCCTTGCCGACGTAGCGGGCCGCCTCGTTCACCCTGGCGGTCAGCTCCTCCGGCGTCTCGAGTTCGGTTGTCTTACTCGACACCAGGCCGAGCACCACGACCTTGTCGTCAGGAAGCTTGGCCAGCGGCTCGAAGTTACCTGACCGGTCATCGTCGTACTCGAGCAGGTAGATGTCGAAGTTGGTGAGCCTGTTGAACAGCGCCTCGGCGGTGAGGTCGTATCCGCCGGAGGCGATCCACTGGCTCAGGTAGTTCCCCTTGCACAGGTGCAGCCCGAAAGTTACACCAGGAACCTCGCCGACGGCGTTGAGGATGTCGGCACCCTCGGTCAGCGTCCGCTCGGTCGGCATGCCCAGGTTCTCGCGCAGTTCCTGGTTCTCCGGGTCGACGAGGGTCCCGAAGTCGGGCGAGTCGATCTGGATGTAGGTGCAGCCGAGCTGGGCGAGCGCCTCGCACTCGGCGCGGATGATCGCCGCGGCGTCGGTGAACATCTCGTACGCGTCCCGGTACGCGCCTGTTGACAGCGTCGGCGACCACATCGAGTACAGGATGAGCGGGCTGGGCAGGGTGATCTTGACCGGCTTGGTCGCCCTCGCGCGCGCGTAGGCATACTCCTCGATGGTCAGCTTCCGCCGCTGGCTGATCTTGCCAGTCACGGTGGTCGGCGAGTGCCAGTCGAAGCCGGGGTTGGTGGCGTTCCGGAAGTGGACGGGCGCGCCCTCCTGCGGGCTGACCCCCTCCAGCTCACCGATGATCTGGTCAAGGAAGGAGAACCGGCGGAACTCGCCGTCCGAGATGACGTCGAGCCCGACACCTTCCTGCATGGCTATGGCCTGGTCAACCGCGCGGTCCTCGATCCGCTTGAACTCAGGTGTGCTCAGCTGGCCGGATTCGAACGCGGTGCGCGCCTGCGACAGGTACCTCGGCCGCAGGAGTGAGCCAATGACGTCAGAGTGATAGAACTGCTGCATCCCAGCCTCCTTGACAACGTCGTCTGATGCCTACTACCCACTACATGTCACTGGCCACTGCGGGGAAGTGGCCCGGCCCACATTGTTTCGCACGCCACCCTTAGGCCGCCAGCACATGTATGGCGCCACACCTGCCACCGAGGGCTGCCGCCGCCGGCCCGCGCTGCGCGGCACCTGTCGCAGATAGTGGATCGATAGCCACACTCTGGGGTGGCTTTCGATCCATCATCATTGAGCTGCCCCAGGTTATCCACAGGTCCCAAAGTCGGTCTGGCGTCCGGCGCCCGTCGCTCTGCACGCTTGGTTCATGGACCGGAACACGTATTCCGACTGGGTCATGACCCTGGACGCGCAAAGCGGGGTTGTCGATCTAGCCCAGGTTCAGCAGGCCGGGTTTTCCAGGCGAGCCGTCGAGCACCGGGTCAAGTCGGGCAAGTGGCGGCGGATGCAACGGGGCGTGTACGCCACGTTCACCGGTCCGCCACAGCGCGAGGCGAGGCTGTGGGCGGCGGTGCGCCGCGCTGGGTCGGGCGCGATGCTCAGTCACGAGTCCGCCGCAGAAGTGCACGGCCTGACTGATAAGCCAGCCGCGACCATCCACATCACGGTGCCGGCCGCTCGTCGCCCCGCGCAGCGCCGGGCCATCCGGGGCGTCGTGATCCATCGCTCGGATCAGAGCCAGCCGGCCTGGCTGCCACCGTGGCGGTTGCCGCGCACCCGGATCGAAGACACGGTTCTCGATCTGGTCGCCGCCGCCAAGACCTTCGACGAGGCTTACGGCTGGATCTCGCGGGCAATCTCACAGCAGGCGGTTACCCCGGACATGCTGCGCGAGGTGCTCGAGACGCGAACGCGCATCCGATGGCGCCGCCTGCTAGCCGATGCGCTCGCCGAAGCAGGGGAGGGCGTCCAATCCCCGCTGGAACGGCGTTACGTCGGTGCGGTGGAGCGCGCCCACGGGCTTCCTGAGGCTCAGCGTCAGGCACGCCGGACTATCGGCGGCAAGACCCACTACAAGGACAACTGGTACGCCGAATACGGCATCTGCGTTGAACTCGACGGAGTTACCTACCACCCGCCCGAGCAGGCGCGGCGGGATCGGCATCGGGACAACGTCAACCTCGCGGTCGACGATGCGCGCACGTTTCGTTTCACCCTGGTTGACGTCACCGAGCGCGCCTGCGACAGCGCCGCCATGGTGGCCGCCTCGCTGCGCCGCCACGGCTGGCAAGGTCAGCCGCACCCCTGCCGCCGACCGGGTTGCGCGGTCGGCCGGTCCAGATAGTGGATCAAACGCCACACCCCAGGGTGGCTACCGATCCATCATCATCACGGACCTAGATGTCCACGACCGCGAAGGAGGCGGGTGGCAGGGATATCGCCGTGGCAGTGACCGTTATGTCCGGATCGGAGGCGGCAAGCAAGGCTGGAGTTCCGTCCGCCGGTGGCGTGAGGGGGATCCGGACCGGCGCGGCGCCGAGGTTGGCCGCGATGCGGAGCCCGGCGCGGGTGACCAGCAGCCAGCGGGCTTGTTCGTCGTAGTCTGCCCGCACCAGGTTCAGGCGCGGATCAGTCAGTTCGGCCCTGGCGCGCCGCAGCGCGAGCAGCGAGCGATACCAGGAGAGCACCGCCCGGTACGGCTCGCCGTCCCGCTGGGTCCAGTCCAGCTTGGAGCGCAGGAACGTCTCCTTGTCCTGCGGGTCAGGGATCTGTTCCGGCCCCCAGCCGTGCGCGGCGAACTCCGACCTGCGGCCCTCACTGACGGTCGAGGCCAGCGACGGGTTGGTGTGGTCGGTGAAGAATTGCCACGGCGTGTCCGCTCCCCATTCCTCGCCCATGAACAGCATCGGGGTGAACGGTGCGGTCAGCACCAGGCCGGCCGCCACCCGGAGCAGGCCGTCCCCCAGCGGATTCTCGGCCAGCGTGGCCGCGATCCTGTCGCCGATGGCGCGGTTGCCCACCTGATCATGGTCTTGCAGGAAGCCGACGATCCGGTAGGCGGGTGTCGCGAGCACATCCAGGGGGCGGCCGTGGCTGCGCCCGCGGAACGAGGACCAGCTGCCGTCGTGAAAATAGGCCCTGGTCAGCGTCTTGGCGACCGCCGCGATTGACCCGAAGTCGCCGTAGTAGCCCTGATGTTCGCCGGTCACCGCCGAGTGCACCGCGTGGTGGAAGTCGTCGTTCCACTGCGCGCTGAGCCCGTATCCGCCGGACTCGCGTGAGGTGATCAGCCGGGGGTCGTTGAGCTCGGTTTCCGCGATGAGGACGAGGGACCGGCTGGCCGAAGCCGCCAGGGCGTCGACCGCGACGGCCAGTTCCTCGAGGATGTGCACCGCCCGGTGGTCCTCGAGCGCGTGCACCGCGTCAAGGCGCAGCCCGTCGATGTGGTAGTCGCGCAGCCACATCAGCGCGTTGCCGATCACGAAGGCGCGCACCTCGTCCGAACCCGGCTGATCGAGGTTCACCGCCGGGCCCCATGGCGTCATATGCGCCGATGTGAAGTACGGGCCGAAGTCGGCGAGCCGGTTTCCCGGCCCGACGTGGTTGTACACGACGTCGAGGAAGACGGCCAGCCCCCGGCTGTGGCAGGCGTTCACGAACCGCTTCAGCGCATCAGGGCCGCCGTATGGTTCGTGCACCGCCCACAGGCAGATGCCGTCATACCCCCAGCCGTGGTCGCCGGGGAAGGCGGCCAGCGGCAGCAGTTCGACGGCTGTCACGCCGAGGCCGGCGAGGTGGTCCAGGTGCCTGATCGCGGCGTCCAACGTGCCTTCAGCGGTGAAGGTGCCCACGTGTAGTTCGTAGACGGCCGCCCCCTGAGGCGGCGCGCCGCGCCAGCCCGAGTCGGTCCACGCGAACGATTCGTGGCCGTAGGCCCGGCTCGGCCCGTCGGGGCCATACGGCTGCCACGGCGACCGCGGATCGGCAAGCGGATCGCCGCCGTCAAGCCGGAACGCGTAGTCCGTTCCTGGCGGGGCCGCCACCTCCGCCTGCCACCATCCAGGCCGGGCCCCGGGCACCATCTGATGCGACACGCCGCCGACCTGCACGTCGGCCCGGCTGGCGGCGGGCGCCCACACGCTGAACACCGTCACGGTACCTCCGGGACGAGCAGCGCTACCGGCAAGCGGCTGGTGAGGTCGGCGAGCGGCACCTGGCTACCGCGGTACACGGCGCCGGTGAGCACGTCCACCCACCCGGCCGCCGCGGCGGGGAGCGGCAGCGCCGTGCCAGCCCAGCCGCCGCGACGGCGCAGGCCGACGGGCAGCCGGGTCGCCACCGTGACGGCGCGGCCGCCCCGCTGGAACGCTACGACGTGGCCAGCGGCGGCGCCCGCCGCGGTTAGCGGCGTGAAGCTCGCCGCGAACCAGTCGGGATGAGCCCGGCGCAGCCGCAGGGCAGCGGAGGTGACCAGCAGCTTGGCGACGTCGGCTCGCTCGGTGCCAGGGTTCGTGGCAAGGTCCAGGCCGTCCAGATGGCCGGCGTCCGCGCGGCCATCGCGGCCGACGTGGCCCGCAGTGCCGTTGCGGCCTGAGTCCAAGACGGCCAGCAGCGAGCGCCGCCTGGCGAAGTCCACCCAGCGGCGGTTGTCAGGGTCCACCAGGGACAGCCCGGTCAGCTCACATCCCTGGTACACATCAGGTACGCCGGGCATGGTGAGCTGGACAAGCTTCGCGCCGAGTGAGTTCGCGAGCGCGTCGGGTGCGGTGCTGGCGACGAACGACCCGATCGAGTCGCGCAGGCCGGCGTCTTCCAGGATCGCCGCCGCCATCTCCTGCACCGCCGCCTCGTACTCGACATCGGGACGCGACCACGAGGTCCGGGTCTTCGCCTCGCGCATCGCCTTTTCCAGGTAGCCGGCCAGCCGTTTGCCGCCGATGGGCCAGGCGCCGACGAGTGTCTGCCAGAGCAGGTACTCGGTGTCCGCGTCGACGCCGGGGCCGGCCAGTGACACCGCGCGCGAATGCCAGTCGTCGACTTGCCGTTCCCATCCGGCCGGGTCCTCGGCGAGCACCGCCAGCCTGGCACGCACGTCCTCCTGGCGCTTGGTGTCGTGTGTGGACAACGTTGTCATGCTGCCGGGCCAGTCGGCCGCCAGCCGCAGCGCCTGCGAATGGAAATCCGGTACAGATACGCCGAAAAGGTCCGGGTCGCCGCCCACCTCGTTCAGCGAGACCAGCCTCGGCCAGCGATAGCTGGCGGTGTCTTCGATCCCCTTGGCGAGCACCGGCCCCGTGGTCTGCTGGAAGCGGACAGCGAACTCGGCCGCGGACGCACCGCGCTCTCCCGTCGACTCGTCGATCAAAAGCGCGCCGGACCCGGCGATTCCTAGCGCCAGGTCACCCACGTCAATGGCGAGCGGCCAGAGCTCGGAAGGCAGGTCGTGCGAGGCCGCCGCCACCGCGGACCGCACCGCCTTCCGCGATGCGGTGGAGGGCGGTTCCCCCGGTGTCACGTATGCCCGGTACACCTCGAATTCTCCGAGCACCTCGGTCAGCACGGTCCGCGCACCCTCGGCGGTGGCGTCCGGGCGCAGCACGCCAAGCAGCCGCGCGAGCCGAGCGACCTCCGGGGTGAGCGACTCGCGCGCTTCCTGCAGCTTGGCGGCGTGCGCGACCTCCGCGAAGGGGGGCACGCGGCCGAGCCGGGCGAACCGGCCATACCCCGCAGTCAGCCCGCGAGCGCCCTCCGGGTCGACGAACAGCCCGTCGGCGAGCCGGAGCGCGTCGTACCCTGTCGTGCCGGCGCACGGCCAGTCACCGGGCAGCCGCTCGCCGGCCTCGAGGATCTTCTCCGCCACGACCCACGCGCCGCCGGTTCGCGCGCGGAGCCGCCGCAGGTACCCCCTGGGGTCGGCAAGCCCGTCCGGGTGATCTACCCGCAGGCCGTCCACCAGCCCTTCCGCCACCAGTCGCAAGATCAGCGAATGCGTGGCGGCGAATACGGCGGGGTCTTCCACCCGGATCGCGATCAGCGAGGTGATATCGAAGAACCGCCGCCAGTTCAGCTCCGCCGTATCCTCCCAGGACGTCAGGCGGTAGTGCTGCGCGTCAATCAGGTCCGGCAGCGGGAGGTGCGCAGTGCCCGGCCGCAGCGGCAGTTCCCATTCGAAGTAGCGCAGCGCCGGCTCGCCATCCGGCCCGGCGTGCTGGTCCACGGCCAGGTCTGGCAGACAGGCGGTGACGGACCCGCCGAGCACCGGCAGCAGCAGCCGGCCGCAGCCGGCCGCCCAGTCGACGTCGAACCAGCTGGCGCAGGCCGAACCGGGCCCGTCGCGCAGCACCGACCACAGTTGGCTGTTCAGCGACAGCCGGGCAGGAACCGCCATGTGATTGGGCACGATGTCGAGGACGATGCCGAGCCCGAACTCACGAAACCGCGCCGCCATCGCGCGGAAGCCGTCCGCACCGCCTAGTTCGCCGCGGATCCGCGAGTGGTCGGTGACGTCGTATCCGTGCCGCGACCCGGGCACGGCCTCGAGCACTGGCGACAGGTACGCGTGCGTGACACCCAGGTCCGCGAGATAGCCCGCGAGCAGGGCCGCCTGGGCGAACCCGAATTCCGGTGTGAGCTGCAGCCGGTACATCGAGACCGGCGCCGTGCGCACCGCCACATTCCCCCCGTAGGTTCGCTTCTCTTCCCTTGCCTTCCCAGCTAGCGGTATTCCGAACGTAACGTGGCGACTCCAGCGGGCCTGCTGCCACCGTCGGCGGCCAGCCCTGGGCTGGTGGGGAACCACATTACGACGCCGTGTAGTCTCGTTGACGTGCCCCGCCTCCTGCGGGCCGGAAGGTGGTCTTATCCCAGGTGAGCGCGGTCAACGTCCGTAGTCAGCCTGTCGTTGCTCCAGAACGGCCGCGACAGCTGACGCGCGTGGGTGCCACGGTGCGCGCGTATGTGGCGCTGTGCAAGCCCAGGATCGTCGAACTGCTGCTAATTACCGCGGTGCCGACGCTCTTTCTCGCCTACCAGGGATTCCCCTCGCTGCCCGTGACGGTCGTCGTGGTCTTCGGCGGCGCGCTCGCGGCAGGCAGCGCCAACGCGCTGAACTGCTACATCGACCGGGATATCGACGAGATCATGCGGCGGACCAGCGGCAGGCCGCTGGTCACGCATGTCGTCGCGCCGCGTTCGGCGCTGATCTTCGGCCTCGTGCTCGGTGTGGTCTCCGTCACGTTGTTCGCGCTGACCACGAACCTGCTCGCGGCCGGGCTGACCCTCGCGGCCATCCTGTACTACGTGGTGATCTACACCATCCTGCTCAAGCGGCACACCTCACAGTCGACGCTGTGGGGCGGGGTGTGCGGGGCGGCACCGGTGCTGATCGCCTGGGCCGCCGCCACCGGGACCGTGTCCTGGGCGGCGGCGCTGCTGTTCGCGGTGGTGTTCTTCTGGCAGCCGCCGCACTTCTGGGCGCTAGCCATCAAGTACCGCGACGACTACCGCAACGCGGGCATCCCGATGCTCCCGGTCGTCGCGTCGGTGCGCCGCGTGCTCGCGGAATCGGTGGTCGACAGCTGGCTGATGGTAGCGGCCTCGCTAGCGCTCTGGCACTGGGCCGGGCCGGTCTACGGCGCGGCCGCCGCCGTTCTTGGCGCCGGGTTCCTTTACGAGGTGCACCGCCTCTACCGCGCGTCCCGCGGCGCCAGCGACGGCAGGCTAGCCACCATGCGGCTGTTCCACCTGTCGCTCATCTACCTGACGCTGCTGTTCACCGCCGTCGCGGTGGGCGCGCTGGTTCGCTAAGCCGGATTAGCCGAAACCGCATTGAACCAGCGGCGAACGCATGACGTGTAGCAGTATGGAGAAGGCCCGCGGGCGCACCAAATGACGCTCCCAACGTTACAGCCCGCGGGCCTTCCTTTTCCGCGCTGCTACTTGAGTAACTCCGCGACGCCGCGCCTTGTTACAAAGCCCAGGCAGGCAGCCAGCACTCGCCCCGGTTAGACTCCGCTGCGTGATCTTGATTGTGGCCGGGGTAGCCGGCAGCGGCAAGACGACCGTCGGACTGCTGCTGTCCAGACTGCTGCATTGGGAGTTCGCCGACGCCGACTCCTTCCACTCCGAAGCCAATGTGGCGAAGATGCAGTCCGGCGTCCCGCTCACGGATGAGGACCGCCTGCCATGGCTGCACAAGATCGCCGACTGGATGGACACCCAGATCACCGCGGGTAAGTCCGGCGTCATCGCCTGCTCCTGCCTGAAGCGGGCCCACCGCGACCTGCTGCTTTCCGGGCGCCCCGCGGCGAAGATGGTCTTCCTGCAGGTGGACAAGGACGTCCTTTTCCAGCGACTCAAGAACCGCCCAGGGCACTTCTTCCGGGCACAGCTCCTGCAAAGCCAGCTTGACGCCCTGGAACCGCCAGAGCCGGACGAACGGGTGCAGACCGTGCACACCGAGGGCGAGCCAGGGAAGACCGCCTCAAAGATCATCGCGTTGCTGTGGCCGCATGGCAGGCCGGCGTAGCCTGGGTCCGTGAAGCTCACGCTGGACCTGCACGACATCTACAACCGGGGCGACGAGATCGAGCGAGCGCTGCAAAATATCTTCGACGAGGCGGCGGCGAAGAAGGCGCCGATGATCGAGATCATCCCCGGCAAGGGCAGCGGCCAGCTCAAGAAGCACGTGCTGCGGTTCCTCGAGCGCAAGGACATCAAGCCGCTGTACCACCGGGTGGAGAAGGACTCCAAGAACTTCGGCCGCCTGTTCGTGCACTTCCGCTGGAAGGAGAGCCGGTCAGGCCGGTAGCCGGGCCGCGATCCCGTCTAGGACGCAGTTGAGCCCGAACTCGAACCGCTCGTCCCTGGTCTGCGGCGAGTCGGGATCGAAATCCTCGTTCATGATCCGCACCATGTGCGGGTAATGCCCGGACTGCCTGACCCGCCGGTTGAACTCGTGGAACAGTTCCGCGACCTCGGCTTCGGTCAGCCCGGCCGTTGCCCGCGCCGCGGTGTCCTGCCAGCGGATCTCTTGTACCTCGCGCAGCGCCGCGCCGAGCACGAAGGTTCCCACGGTCATGATGATGTACATCGTGGTGGCGAGGTCCAGGTCGAGCCCGTCGAAGGCGGACATCAGCCGTTCCACGTTCCGGGCGTCGTTCGGACCTGAGGGCGGGCCGCTGCCAATGAAGTCGATGGCCCAGGGATGGCGAAGCAGCGCCGCCCGCGCGTTGCGGGCGTAGGTCCGCAGGTCCGCTCGCCAGTCCCCGGACGGCTCCGGCGCCTCGCTCTCTGCCTGCACCCTCTGCAGCATCAACTGGTGCAGTTCTTCCTTGGACGAGACGTACCAGTACAGCGACATCGCGCCCGCTCGCATCTCGCGGGCGATCCGCCGCATGCTGACCGCGTCGGTCCCGTCGGCGTCCGCGATCGCGATCGCGGTGCTGACGATGTCGGCCCGGCTGAGCCCCCGAATCCGCCGTGGCGGCTGTCCCCAGTGCTCTCGGTGCCGGTCGACACGCTCGGCGATCCCCCGCTCGCGCTCGCGTTCTCGCCGGTCGCGGGGGGTGCCGCCAAGTAGCGGGCGCAGCGGCAGGAACACGTCTTCGTCGTTGTTCTCGTGCACCGAACTCCTCCGCACCCGGTTAATTGCGTTGCTTCTCGTACACCGTACTGCTATCGTACGACGTACGAACATAGTACAGCGTACGAGCAGAGAAAACTGGGAGGGATCGCGAATGGGTGAGACGCCCGCCATCGAGGCGGACGGGCTGGCCAAGCACTTCGGTAAGACGAAGGCGCTGGACGGGCTCGACCTGACGGTGCCGGCGGGCATCGTCTACGGACTGCTAGGCCCGAACGGCGCGGGGAAGACGACCGCGGTCCGGGTGCTCGCCACGCTGCTGAAGCCGGACGCCGGCCGGGCGCGGATCCTCGGCAAGGACGTGCTGGCCGATGCCGCCGCGGTGCGCAGGACCATAGGGCTGACCGGCCAGTACGCGGCCCTCGACGAATACCTGACCGGGCGGTCCAACCTGGTGATGATCGGCCAGCTGAGCAGGCTCAGCGCGAAGGCGGCGCGGCGGCGCGCTGACGAGCTGCTCGACCGCTTCGGCCTCACGGACGCAGCCAGCAGGGCTGTGAAGACGTATTCCGGCGGCATGCGGCGCCGCCTCGACCTCGCCGCCAGCCTGATAGGCCACCCCGCAGTGCTGTTCCTCGACGAGCCGACCACCGGCCTGGACCCGGGCGCCCGCGCGCTGATGTGGGACATCGTCCGCGAGCTCACCGCGGAGGGGACGACGCTGCTGCTGACCACGCAGTACCTGGACGAAGCCGACCAGCTCGCCGGCCGGATCGCGGTCATCGACGGCGGCAAGGTCATCGCCGAGGGAACGCCCGGCGAGCTCAAGGCATCTATCAGCGGTCACCGGATCCTGCTCACGGTCGCCGAAGGGGCGGACTTGACCGCCGCCGCGATGGCACTCGAGCCGTTCAGTTCACGATCAATCATCCCGAACGGAGCGGGCCGTCTCATCGAGGTTCCGGTGGCTGCCGCCGACGGGCTGGCCACGGACGTGCTGCGCGCGCTTGACGCCGCGGGGGTCGCGGTCAGCGACATAGCGGTGCGCAGCGCATCCCTGGACGACGTGTTCCTGACGCTCACCGGCCACATGGCCGAAGAGCGGGAGAAGGTCGCCGTATGAGCGCCATCACAGCATTTCCCGCGGCGGACCTGACAACGGGGCACTCGGCGGCGCGGCAGTTCCTTAACGACGTCTGGGTGCTGACCAAGCGCAGCATCGCGCGGATCCGGCGCGAGCCGGAGACGCTGTCCGAGGTAACCATCCAGCCGATCATGTTCGTGCTGATGTTCGCTTATGTCTTCGGCGGCGCGATCGGGATACCGGGCGGCGGGAACTACCACGAGTACCTGATCGGCGGCATGCTCGGCATGGGCCTCGCGCAGACCGCGCCAGGCACCGCGGTAGCCGTGGTCTCGGACATGTCCACCGGCCTGATCGACCGGTTCCGGTCGCTGCCGATGTCGCGCGCGGCGGTACTCACCGCCCGGACGATCGCGGACCTGCTGACCCAGGTGATCGGCGCCGCCGTGGTGGCGGGTGTCGGGCTGGCCATCGGCTGGCGGGTGCACACGAGCGCCGGCGACGTGATCGAGGCCTTCGCCCTCGCGCTGTTGTTCGGGTACGCGTTCACCTGGGCCGGGGTGTGCCTCGGCATGGTGCTGCGGAGCCCGGAAGCCGCACAGCAGACCGGGTTCGTGATCTTCCTGCCGTTGACCTTCATATCGAGCGCCTTCGTGCCGACTCAGGGCATGCCTGGCTGGCTCCAGCCGGTCGCCGAGTGGAATCCGATGTCCTCGCTCGCCGCCGCGTGCCGTGAGCTGTTCGGCAACCCGAACCCCGCGGCGGCGGTGAACGCGTGGCCAGCACAGCATGCGGAGCTCGCCGTGGTCTGCTGGTCGGTGGTGATGCTCGCGGTCTTCG
>Ga0126371_10001848_pt1 | contig 18031 bp, 11 predicted proteins | sample PanSoiMetaPlot_4_FD_110145 | JGI IMG/M metagenome (GOLD analysis project Ga0126371, IMG submission 110145) | Tropical forest soil microbial communities from Panama - MetaG Plot_4 | ecosystem: Environmental > Terrestrial > Soil > Tropical forest > Bulk soil | place: Panama | collected 2016-02-17 | reverse complement strand
ATTCGGCTACCGCAACAGCCAAGTCACCGTCCTCGCCCCCACAGGAACGATTGGGTTCATGATGGATTGCGATACGACGGGGGTGGAGCCGGATCTGGCGCTGGTGAAGTACAAGAAGCTGGTGGGCGGCGGGATGATCAAGATCGTGAACAACACGGTGCCCGGGGCACTGTTCAGGCTTGGGTACACGCACGAGCAGGCCGATGCGATCGTCAGCTACATCGATGCGACGGGAACCATCGAGGGAGCGCCGCATATTAAGGACGATCATCTTGCGGTGTTTGATTGCTCGTTCAAACCCGCAAAGGGCACTCGGTCGATTTCGTACATGGGGCACCTGCGGATGATGGCGGCGACGCAGCCGTTCATCTCGGGAGCGATCTCGAAGACGGTGAATCTGCCGAACCAGGCCTCGGTCGAGGACATCATGGAAGCGTATCTGCAGGCATGGAAGCTGGGGCTGAAGGCGGTCGCGATTTATCGCGATGGATGCAAGCAGTCGCAGCCGCTGTCGGCAGCCGGATCGGCAACGGCGCTGTCGAAAAAAGAGGATGGTGTGCGGTCGGGGGCGTCCGCGCCGCATGTACAGGAAGAAGAGAACCTCAATGCTCCTCCGCGCGCCGTGCGTCACAAGCTGCAGGAAGAGCGGGCGTCGATCACGCACAAGTTCAACGTGGGTGGACACGAGGGCTACATCACCGTCGGACTTTATCCGGACGGCGAGCCTGGGGAGTTGTTTATCACGATGGCCAAGGAAGGATCGACGGTCAGCGGATTGATGGACAGCTTCGCTCTGGCGGTATCGATCGCGCTGCAGCATGGAGTTCCGCTGAAGCTGTTTTGCGAGAAGTTTGCGCACACGCGCTTTGAGCCGAGCGGCTGGACAAACAATCCGGAGATCGGTTTTGCAAAGTCGATCATGGATTACATCTTCCGCTGGCTGCAGGTGCGATTCCTGACCGGTCAGCAACAGATGCTGTTCGAGAATCTGCGGCTCAAAGCGGGTGGCGCTCCGCGTGCGCCCGAGGCCGAAGGCATGGGCGACCTGCACGGTTCGGCGGAAACACGGACGCCGGAGTCGCGGTCGGGATCAGTACATGCATCGGATGCGTTGTCGTCGATTGTGGATTTAGGCGATGCCCCGAGTTGTCATTATTGCGGCGCGATCATGACGCGGAATGGATCGTGCTACCGGTGCATGAGTTGCGGGAGCACTTCGGGTTGCTCGTAAGAACCAGGTCTTGGGTCTTAGGTGTTAGGGAAAGACAGCAAGACGATTTCAAAAGAGTTCTCTCTCAGGAATGGCCCTCGCTTCGGCGGGGGCCTTTTTTAATCATGGCATCGAGTGATACGGGTCATCGAGGTGAGCGATCTGAGTTGGGAGTGGTGAGAAAAGGCTAGTAACCGCAGAGGACACGGAGGGCATCCGCAGAGAGCGCGGAGAAAAACTTTTAACCGCAAAGGGCGCAAAGAGAAGCTCACCCCAGAGGCACAGAGAAGATCGGGAGATCTGGTCATCGGGTGAGCGATCTAAGTTGTGAGTGGCGAGAAAAAGCTTATAACCGCAGAGGACGCGGAGGATTTTCGCAGAGCACACGGAGAAGAGCTTTTAACCGAAAGGACGCAAAGAAAAGCTGGGCGCTGATGGAAATTCCTATGGGAGGCTATGAGGGCATACGGGAACAAGGGGTCCTTCGATTATGTTCGGCCTGCGCCTCACTTCGCTCAGGATGACAGGAAATAAGGGTTGCAGGTTTCAGGTTGCGAGTTTCAGGTCGAAGGTTTTAGGGTGCAGGTTCAGGGTGCAGGTTTCAGGGTGGATTTCTGCGGGGGCATAACAAATGAGGAATGGTTGGGCGATGGTCGGGTTGGGAGTGGCGTTCACGGCGATGATCGCGGTGTGCGCGGTTGGGCAGGTGGCACCGGATACGGCGTTGCTGGCGGAGATCGAGAAGATCAAGGCGATCGACAATCACACGCACGTGAGCAAGGTGGTGGGGACGGGCGAGCAGGATCGGGATTTTGATGCGCTACCGTGCGACATCATTGAAGCAGGGGCCGACACGCTGACGGCGCGCCCGGAGAATCCGCAATTTCTTGAGGCGTGGAAAGCACTGTATGGATACAAGTATGACGATCGCGATCCGGCGCACGTGAAGGAATTGATCGCGGCGCGCGAGAAGGTGATGCACGAGCAGGGCGACCACTTCCCTGACTGGGTGCTCGATCAACTGAATATCGAGACGATGTTCGCCAACCGCGTGGCGATGGGACGCGGGCTGGATGCACCGCGCTTTCGGTGGGTGCCGTTCGATGATGCGCTGATGTCGCCGCTGAATCCAGAGAACGTGGCGGACACTCCCGACAAGAAAGTTTTTTACGGGCAGGAAGCCAAGATTTTGAAGACGTACATGAGCGCGGCGGGCGTGTCGGGCTTGCCGGAGACGCTGGATGAGTACGTGGAGCGCGTGATCAAGCCGACGCTTGCGGCACAGAAGAAGGCGGGGGCTGCTGCGATCAAGTTCGAGGCGGCGTATTTGCGTCCGCTGAATTTTGGGCTTGCGCCGAGTGCGCAGGAGCGGGAGCAGGCGTCGAAGATCTACGGGCGCTATGCCACTGGCGGTGCGGGGGCGCGAGGGGACGTGTTGCGCGTGCAGGCTGTTTTGTTCCGGACGATTGCGCTTCTGGCCGGGCGCGAGGGGTTGGCGGTACACATTCACACTGGGCAGGGATGCGGGAATTATTTTGACCTGGCGGGGGCCCGACCGACGGAGTTGGAGTCGGTTCTGGATGATCCGCCGCTGCGGGGAACGAATTTCGTGTTGCTGCATGGGGGCGCTGGTCCGTACACGCACGAGGTGACGGTGCTGATCGCGAAGCCGAATGTATATGCGGATTTTTCGGAGCAGGATGCGCTGATTCCGCCGCGGGCGTTGAGTGCGGTGCTGCGCGAGTGGCTGGAGTGGTATCCGGAGAAGGTGCTGTACGGGACGGATTTGGCACCGGGGCCTCCGGAGAGGGACTGGGACGTGATCGGGTATTCGACAAACCAGACGGCGCGGAAGGGGCTGGCGATTGCGTTAACGGGAATGATGAATGATGGGGAGATCACGCGGGAGCGCGCGCTGGAGTTGGCACGGATGGTGCTGCGGGAGAACGCGATGAAGCTGTATGGGATGAAGTGAGTTGCGAGCAAAGCCTTTAACCGCGGAGGACGCGGAGGGTTCCGCAGAGCGCGCGGAGAAAGCTTTTAACCGCAAAGGGCACAAAGGGAAAAGCCGCGAAGAACACAAAGAAAGCGGATTGCTTGCGCCTCTGCGCTCCTCGAAAGACCTCTAATGGCGCAGTGGTCGAAATTCCCTTTTCAGTCTTTGGAGGTGCGCAGGGACAAGGGGTCCTTCGACTGCGTTCGGCTGCCGCCTCACTTCGCTCAGGATGACAAGGGTAGAGGATCGGAGAGGATTGGAACTCTTCCAGCCGTCGCCTGGCTTCGCTCAAGACGACAGGGATAGAGGGTTGGAATTCCTTTCGGCCTTCGCTTCAATTCGCTCAGGATGATATCGAGTTTAGGTATGCGTACCACAGAGGGCAACGGGGATGGGTCATGAACTGAAGTAAGGTACGACGAGCACTGATGTTTCGCACGAGATGTGAATAGAGGTGCTTGCGGAGTTCATGAAGGAGTTCAGCCAAGGACCCCATGTTCCCTGAGGAGCGTCGTGCCGCTAACCCTGCCTTTCTCGCCGTTCTATTTGCACTGCTACTGAGCACCGGCTTTGCTTTTGCCGGTGACGATTGGCAGCCGATCTCACCCGACGAACTGCACATGACCGCCGAGCCGAAGGCACCCGGCGCGCCGGCCATTTATCTCTATCGACAAGTCGATCGCAACGACCAGGAATACCGCGAATTCGTGTACGCGCGGATCAAGATACTGACGGAAGAAGGCCGGAAGTACGGCAATGTCGAGATCCCGTTTCTGAAGGGCGAGGAGAAGATTCGTAATCTGCGCGCCAGGACGGTTCATCCGGACGGTAGCGTCCTGAATTTCGAGGGCAAGCCGTACGAGAAGACGATTGTCAAAGCAAAGGGCGTGAAATTTCTTGCGTTGACGTTCGCTATGCCGGAGGTCCAGGCGGGCAGCATCATCGAATATCGGTATCTTCGCGAGTTTCCGGAGGGTTGGGTCTCGGACTCGCGCTGGATTCTGAGCGACGATTTGTTTACGAAGCACGCAAAATTCTCATTGCACTTGAACAATCGATTTGCGGTGCAGTGGAGTTGGCCCTCTGGACTGCCACCGGGAACCCAGCCTCCGCAGGAGGACCACCACACCGTCCGGCTGGAAACGCAGGACGTGCCGGCATTCGAAACCGAGGACTTCATGCCGCCTCCGGAGGAGATGAAGTTCCGGGTGGAATTTCAATACGCGTCGAACTACGAGAAAGATCCGGACCGGTTCTGGAGTACAGCCACTCAAATCATGTACACAGGGGTTTCAACGTTTATCGACAAAAAGAAGGCGATGGACGAAGCGATCTCGCAAATGGGCCTGGCGAATGATGCACCCGAAGTGAAGCTTCGCAAGATCTACGCCCGCGTGCAGCAAATTCGGAATCTTTCTTATGAACGGGAAAAAAGCGAGAAGGAACAAAACCGGCAAAAGCTGCAGCCCCTCGAGAACGTAGAAGACGTGTGGAAGAAAGGCTACGGGAACGGCCGACAGATCAACTGGCTTTTTCTAGCTCTGGCGAGGTCGGCGGGATTTGAAGCGAGTCCAGTTTTCTCGTCGAGCAGGGCGCGACACTTCTTCAGACCGCAACTAATGAATGTGGACCAATTGACGTCGAGTGTCGTGCTCGTGGTGGTCGATGGCAAGAACCGATGCTTTGATCCGGGAACCAAATTCGCTCCCTTCGGTCTACAGCCGTGGTCGATCAGCGGTGTTCCGGCGCGCCGGCTCGATAAAGATGGCGGGAGCTGGTTTACGACAGAGGAGCCCTCAGCAACTGAGTCACGAGTGGAACGAAAGGCGACGCTTCATCTCACCGATGACGGATCTCTGGAAGGTGACCTTACGGTCACGTATTCCGGACTGGAAGCGATGTGGCGGCGAGCGGACGAGATCGACGAAGACGATGCTGGACGGAAGAAATTTCTTGAGGATCAGGTGAAGGAATACGTCCCGGTAAAGATTGAGGCTCAGTTGACGAACACGCCTGACTGGAACAGCGCAGCGCCGACTTTGGTGGCAAAGTACGAAATCAAAATTCCGGGTTGGGTGACGAGTGCTGGACGGCACTCGCTGCTAGGCGCGGGGATTTTTGGAGGCTCGGAGCGGAAGGTATTCGAGCATGCGAATCGCACGTATCCCATTTATTTCAGCTTTCCGTACCAGAACGTTGATGATGTGACGATCGATCTGCCTGCAGGATGGAAGGTTGAAAATTTACCTCCGGCGAAGCACGTCGATGTAAAGGCACTTGTTTACGATATGAAGGTTGCGAGCGAGGATGGGAAATTGCAATTCAAACGAGAACTGACCGTGAACCTCGGGATGGCCGAATCCAAATACTATGAGTCGCTGCGAACGTTCTTTCAAAACGTACGCTCTAGTGACGATCAGCAGGCCGTACTGTCGACAAGCGGGACGACGTAGCGGTGGAAGTGCGAGGTTGCGCGAGAATCAGGCAACACCGGACAACCGGCGGTACTCGACGCCACCATCGTCGGAGATCAAGACCCACAGCGTGTAGATGCCGAGAGCCGTTCCTACCGGCGGATGAAATAGCGACAGAATACCAAGGACAATCGCGACGGTGCGCGCCCAGGGCTTGTGATCGCGCAAGCCGATTCCCACCAAAATACCGCCCACGCCAAGCACTAGAAACGTTCCTCCGATAGCCGTGAGGACTGCAGGGCCGAAGGTGCGCGCGAAGAAGTTGTCGTGAATGACGTAGTGTGCGGCGCCGCTGGCAAAGAACAGGCCGAAGGACGGGATGAGGAAGAGGATGCCGACGATAATCCAGAGGACTCCGAGGATGGAGAGGTGATTCTGCAGACGGCTACGGGTCACGTGGCTCACGGGGTCGCCGATGACTTTTCCGCACTTCGGACAGACGTTGTATCCGGGTTGCAGTTCACTGCCACACGCGTTGCAGAACATGGTGGCCTCCAGCGCTGTCATTCTAAGGTACGAAATTTGAGAGGAAAAGGTTCCAGGGAGGGAATCGCACAGGAGTTGGGCAGGCAGAGAAAGCTCTTAAACGCAAAGGACGCAAAGAAAAGCAATCATGCAGATTTCTTCCCAGTCGCGGCGATCCAGCGTCGCAATGATAAGCGGTGGCGCGGTGGACGAAATCCCATTGGGGTGCTTGATTGCCCTGAGTTCCATGGGTCCTTCGACTGCGCTTCGGCTTCACCTCACTTCGCTCAGGATGACAGGGGTAAGCGAATCCGCACGAAGGCAAGAGCAGGATCGGTAATCAGAGGACGTCGGGCAAACCATTGCCCCTAGAGGTACATGGCCTTTCTGGCGTTGAGCGTACGGGGAAGTTAGCGGAGAATCAGCCAAGGCCCCCAAGTAATCCATCGTTGGTACGACGGAGAGAGACTGTGTTTTTGCGACGTGTATTGCCGCTTGCCCTCGTCTTGCTGAGCGGGGCGACGCTGGCATCCGCAAAAGATGTGGCGCTGATCGCGAACAAAGGCGGGTCGGTTTCGTCGATCACCGTTCCTGACCTGGTGAAACTGTGCAAGGCGCAAACGAACCGTTGGCCGGACGGCAAGTCGGTCACGCTGGTCATGCGGGATCCTTCGTCACCCGAGATGAAGATGGTGCTGGAGAAGGTGTATTCGATGACGCCGGAAGCGGTGAACGAACTGATCACGATGGCGAATCACGGGCGGATGAATCATCCTGCAATTCTGGTGGTGGGTTCGGATGACGAGATTGTGAAGAAGGTGGCGGTGACGCCGGGGGCCGTGGGCCTGGTAGATGTTTACGCGATCAACAGTTCAGTCGACGTAATGAAAGTTGCAGGCAAGCTGCCGTTTGAACCGGGGTATCCGCTGCACGGGAATTGATAGGGCGAGTTTTTGTGGGAAGGCTTGGGCTCGGCGAGCAGCAGTCGATCAGAATCAATCAAAAATATGAATGGAACGGCACCACAACGAAAGAAGACTGCGCCCTATACGCGGCGGTATCCGCGGTTTCCGATGGATGTGCGCATGGATGTGCAGGTGTTTCGTGCGGGCAACGTGAGCTATCTGTGGGGACGATCGACGGAACTGGGGCTAGATGGAATTGGGGCGACGCTCACTGGGGATTTAGAACCAGGCGAAGTGGTGTCGCTGGAGTTTCCTCTGCCGTTGAGCCCGTATCCGGTGAAGCTGCGCGCGATCGTGCGTTACCGGATCGGATTGCATTATGGATTTGAGTTTCTGACGCCGACGCCGGATCAACGGTCGTCGCTCGATCGTGTTTGCCAGATGCTGGCGGCCGGCGGAAGCGCGGGGTAGAGTTCGGATCATCGGGTCATCGAGAGAAAGCGCTTAACCGCCGAGGGCGCTGAGAAGTTCCGCAGAGAGCGCCGAGAAGAGCTTTTCACCGCAATGGTGCAAAGAAGGCGCGCGCCCCTTGACGAAATTCCCTTTTGAGCCAGTGAAGTGGTTCGGGAGCATGAGGTGCTTCGACTTCGTTCGGCGTTCGCCTCACTTCGCTCAGGATGACAAGGTCTCCCGTCAGACCTCGTGGACTTTTCGAACGCAGATGTGCGCGCGGGACGCCGGCGGGTAGACACACCGGTCGTGGGATTTGCGCAACTGGAGAAGTGCTCCGCCTTGGGTTCACGTTGTACTTCGCGCATAGGAGTTTGCACGCCACACGTTTCTCTTCAGTGGCGTTTGGGGATGAGGCGTATTTCAAATAAGCGCGGCCACAATTTCCCCGTCACAAACAAACGCTTCTTGACCGAATCGTAGGCAATGCCGTTGAGTACGCCGCCGGAATTCAGCTTGTACATTGGGCTGAGGAGTCCGGAGAGGTCGATCCAGCCGACGACTTCGCCGGTTTGCGGTGAGATGCGGGCAATGCGATCGGTCTGCCAGATATTGGCGAAGAGCTGACCTTCGACGAATTCCAATTCATTCAACTGATCGATGGGCTTCGGGCCGTCGTGCACGTGCAGGCGGCGTTTCTCGCGAAAGGTGGCGGAGTCGAGCATGCGGATGTCGGAGGTGCCGTCGCTCAGGTAAAGATCGGCGCCGTTGGCGGCGAGGCCCCAGCCCTCGCCGGTGTAGGAGAAGTCGCGGAGGCGCTGAAAAGTGGTGAGGTCGTAGACGAATCCGATCTGCGACTTCCAAGTGAGCTGCACGACTTTGTTTTGCACGATGACGATGCCTTCGCCGAAATACTGCGGGTCGAGATCGACACGCTGGATCACTTCTCCGGTTTCGAGGCGGACTTTGCGGAGAGAGGAGCGTCCTTCGAGGCCGGTGCCTTCGTAGAGAAAACCCGCGTGATAGACAAGACCCTGAGTGAAGGCTTCGGGATCGTGCGGAAATGACTGGACAACTTCGAAAGTGTATTCGGGAGTGCGTTTGGCGGATGGGCGAGTTTGGGCACTGAGTGAAATGGTAAGAATGAAAAGTGCAAGAAGGATCCTGTTAGCAGTAATGCGACGGTAGGCAGCGACGGTGCGTTGGGGCAAACGAGCACGACCTCGATGGGATCAGGCGCGTATGACGAACAGAAAAGCTAACACGAGATCGGGATTTAGGTGCTAGGTCTTCAAATGCAGGGTTTGTGTGGGAATGCCCTTTCGAGCCAGTGAAGGTATCCGGGTGCATGGGGTCCTTCGACTGCGTTCGGCCTTCGCCCACTTCGCTCAGGATGACAGGGGTAAAGGTTTCAAGGTTTCAGGGTTTCAAGGTTTCAGGGTTTCAGGGTTTCAAGGTTTCAGGGTCCTATGCGGTGGTAGGAATTCCTTTTTGAGCCGATGGCGGCATCAGTGTACAAGGGGTTCCTTCGACTACGTTCGGCTTTCGCTTCACTACGCTCAGGATGACAGCGAAATGGGGCACGCACTGAGATGCTAACGGCAACATCGCTTCCGCGGGGCGACCACGTTGTTCTATCGCGTATAAGTGTGTGCGCGCTGCACGAGCACGTCTAATTGCCGAAAAGACGGCAGTTTCCTCAACGAATGGAATTACCTCCGTAACTTTCTGGTAATCCGACAGCCATCTAAGATTCGGACAACGAGGAAAGGGGTCCCTCATGGGTGACGAGATCACCCAATCGGCTCAATCCGCGGAATTGGTGCGCGCAAAAGCACTGCAAGAGGCGCTACGACGCGGCTCGCAGCCGGCGATGGTGTCGGCCGCGGGCATGCCGCATCGCGAGTGGACACCTGCGTGGGACGAGCACGATCCCGCCGTTCAAAAAGCTTACCTGGAACAACTGGTGGAATGCGCTCCGGAGGCTATCAGCATTCTGGACGTGAAACACCGTATCACACGCATCAATTCCGAGTTCACCCATCTTTTCGGATTCACAGCAGAAGAAGCGTTGGGCAAGCGCCCATCGGAGCTGATTGTTCCCGCGGAGCGAAGCGCCGAACTGGATTGGATCAAAGAGTCGGTGCTGCGCGGACAGAAGATCACACTGGAAACGCGCCGTCAGCGGAAGGATGGATCGCTGGCGGATGTATCAGTGTCATGCGCGCCTGTCACTGTGAATGGCGAGCACGTGGGCTACTGCGTGCTGTATCGCGACATCGAAGACAACAAGCGCGCGCAGACACTGAGTTCGGCGCTGTACCGCATCGCAGAGCGAACAAGTTCCGCCGCGGACCTGCAAGGCTTCTACGCGGCGATCCACAACATCGTAGATGAGTTGATGAATGCGCGGAATTTCTACATTGCGCTCTACGATCCGTCGACCCAACTGCTCAGCTTTCCCCACTTTGTCGACGAGGTGGACGAAGCACCGGCACCGAAACCGCTGGGACGCGGGCTCACGGAATACGTTCTGCGCACTGGGGAACCACTGCTGGCGTCGCCCGAAAAATTCGAGGATCTAGTGCGGCGCGGCGAAGTAGAGCTGATTGGAGCTCCTTCGTTGGATTGGTTAGGTGTACCACTACGCGCAGGTAAGGAAAGTTTCGGCGTTCTCGTGGTGCAGAGCTACAGCGAGGCGGTTCGTTTCGGTGAGCAGGACAAAGAGATCCTAACGTTTGTATCGCAACAACTCGCAAGCGCGATTGACCATAAACGTCACGAAGAAGCGCTGCGGCAATCGGAGGCACGTTATCGCTCGCTGGTGCAGAGTGCGGTGTACGGCATTTACCGGTCGGATGTTGAAGGGCGATTTCTGGATGTGAATCCGGCGCTGATTACGATGTTGGGATACGAGTCGCCGGAAGAAGTGCTGGCGTTGGATCCCACGCACGAGGTGTTCCTCAATCCCGAAGAGCACGAGCGGCTGATCGAGGAATTTCAGCTGAAGGGACGGCTCGACGGACTGGAAGTTCGTTGGAAGAGAAAAGACGGTGGAGCCATCACGGTGCGGCTGAGCGGCCGTGCGGCCAGCGGTCCGGGAGAAGTGGAAAAAGTTCTGGAGATTATCGCCGAGGATGTGACGGAACGTCGAGCGCTGGAAGAGCAATTCCGGCAGGCACAGAAAATGGAAGCCGTTGGACGGCTGGCTGGCGGTGTCGCACACGATTTCAATAATTTGCTGATGGTGATCAGCGGATACACCGAAGTTCTGCTCGAGGAGTTGAACGAGCACGAGGAACTCGAAAGCAAAGCAGAGGCAATCCAGCAGGCTGCGGACCGGGCGACGACGCTCACCCGGCAACTGCTGGCTTTCAGCCGAAAGCAACTGCTCGAACTGAAAGTGGTTGACGTGAATGCGATCGTGTCGGACATGGAACGGCTGCTGCGTCCGCTGATCGGAGAGACGATCGAACTCTCGACTCATCTAAAGGCCGATGTGGGTCACACGCGTGCAGACGCAGGCCAGCTGGAGCAGGTAATCATGAACCTGGTGGTGAATGCTCGCGATGCGATGCCCGGTGGGGGCAAGATTCTCATTCAAAGCGAGCGGGTCGAACTGGATGCGCGCCGCCGAGAGCATTCGTTGATTCCAGCGGGGCCGTACGTCTTGCTGTCGGTTTCGGACACCGGGGCGGGAATGGATAAGGAAACGCAGTCGAGGATCTTTGAACCTTTCTTCACGACGAAAGAGAAGGGCAAAGGAACGGGACTTGGGCTCTCGACTGTGTATGGCATCGTGAAGCAAACCGGAGGCTTCATTTTCGCGCACAGTGAGATCGGAGAAGGCACCACTTTCAGAATTTACTTGCCACGCGTAGAGGATGCAGCCGACCATACAAGTCCGGTGAAGAATACGGCGGCTGCGGCGGGCGGGTCAGAGACGGTGTTGCTGGTCGAGGACGAGGAATCGGTGCGCGAGTTGGTGCGCGATACGCTCGTGAGTCGCGGCTACAAAGTCATTGAAGCGCAGAACGGCGAGACTGGGTTAAAGGTCTCGAACGAATACAAGGGCCGCATCGAGATGCTGATCACCGACGTAGTCATGCCCGGCATGGGTGGACGGGAACTCGCACAAAAAGTCTCTGCGGCGCGACCAGAGATTAAAGTTTTGTTCCTGTCGGGATACACCGAGGACGCCATCATCCATGAAGGCGTTCTGGAGCCCGGCACGGCCTTCCTGCAAAAACCCTTCACGCTGCAGACGCTTTCGCGCAAGGTGAAGGACGTGCTGCACGGCGAATCGGCGTAGAGTTCCTTCCTTTTTGACTTGCGAGAAAGCTGACAAAAGCTGTGCAGGTTGCGGAGAAAAAGCTTTTAACCGCAAAGTGCGCAAAGAAAAGCCACGTGAAGGACGCAAAGAAAATCTGTGAGTTTCGTGAAAATTCCCTGCTTGAGCCTGTGGAATGGTTGAGGAACAAGGGGTCCTTCGACTGCGTTCCGCTGGCGCTTCACCCCGCGAAGGAAAGCCGATTCGCCATCCACCGTCCGGCTTTTCGCTAGACAAACGAAAGCAAACGATATAAAAAGAAAGGCGAAGGGAAAGTCATTTATTGGGCCTGATTTTCCTCAGGGAGAGTCTTTGCTCAACGAAGAACGCCGGCGTGCGATCCTCGAAATCCTGAACCGCGAAGGACGAGTGCTGGTTCTGGATCTCGCGAAACGTTTCGAAACCTCGCAGGTTACGATCCGAAAAGATCTGGAAGAACTGCACGCGCATGGCGTGATTCACCGCACACATGGCGGGGCTTTACCCGCGCGCGAAGGTGCGCTCGAAGATCCAACGCTGCGCGAAAAGGAAAAGCTGCACCGAAAAGAGAAGTTGCGGATCGCCGAGGCATCTGCGCGGTTGGTGCAAGAAGGCCAGGTGGTGATCCTGGATTCGGGAACGACCACAACGGCAATCGCGCGCGCTTTGCGTCACTTTCAAAATCTTACGATTGTGACGAATGCGGTGAACATTGCAGCGGAGCTTTCGGGAACGGCAGTTGAAGTGATTCTGACCGGCGGTACGCTGCGCAAGAATTCATTTTCGCTGGTCGGTCCGATCGCAGAGGAAACCCTGCACCGTCTGAACGCGGACCTTTTATTTCTCGGCGTCGACGGCTTTGACGTGCACTACGGTTTGAGCACGCCCAACCTGTTGGAAGCGAAGGTGAACCGGGTCATGGTGGAAGTGGCGAAGCGAACCGTGGCCGCTTGCGATTCGAGCAAGTTCGGGCGCCGGAGTTTGTCGCTGATTGCGCCTCCTCAGGCTCTGCACGAAGTAATTACGGACCGTGGGGCACCGAAGTCGGACCTAAAGGCGCTGCAGAAAGCTGGTATCGAGGTGACACTTGTCTGAGGGAAACAACGATCGGAGCAGCGGTCCGCCGTCGCCGAACGGTTCATACACGCTGGTGGAGATGCTGAGCCAGCCGTTGTGCTGGAGAAATGTTCTTGACGATCTGGAACAGAGAAACACTCTCCGAACGTTGGGGCAAGAGTTCGCGAATGTGAAGGAGTGGATGTTCATCGGATGCGGGTCGAGCTACTACGTGGCGCAATCGGCAGCGGCAACGCTGACGGCACTCACGGGCAAGCGAGCGCAGGCGTTGGCGGCATCCGAACTTTTGCTTTTCCCGGAACTGGTGCTCGCAGGTCGGGAAAATTTCCTGCCGGTATTGATCTCGAGATCAGGAAGAACGTCGGAAGTATTGCGGGCAGCGGAACTGTTGCGCGCGCGGGGAATTGCGACGCTAGGCATCGGTTGCGCTCCCGGTCAGGCGCTCGAGAAACTCGTCAGCAAGGCAATCGTGATTCCTGCCGCGGACGAGCAGAGCACGGTGATGACACGCTCGTTCTCTTCGATGTTACTAACACTACAGGCGCTGGCAGCCACAGTCGCGGGACAACCGGACTTTGTGGATGCGCAGCGCACTGGTGTGGCGAAGGCGGCCGAGACACTGCTGGCCACCCTGCCGCAGCGCACCAGCAAATTTGTGAGCGAACAGGATTTTGAAGACTATGTTGCGCTGGGCCAGGGTCCACTGTACGGCGTTGCGTGCGAGACTGCGCTGAAGTTGACGGAGATGTCGGTGTCGTACGCCCAGAGCTTTCACACGCTCGAGTTCCGGCACGGGCCAAAGTCGATTGTGAGCGAACGGACACTGCTCGTGTTCCTGCTCTCGGAGTCGGGCTATGCGGCAGAACTCGAGGTGCTGGAAGAGGTGAAAGGGCTGGGCGGAGTGACGCTGGTGATCGCGAATCGCGCCGAAGAGCGCGCGCGCAAGGCGGCCGATCTGTTGGTGGAGTTGGATGCGGACGCTCCGGAAGTTGCGCGGCTTCCACTGTATGTGCTGGCCGGACAGTTGATGGGCCTGTACACCGGTCTCGAAAGTGGACTCGATCCCGACAATCCGCGGAACCTGAGCCGAGTGGTGGTGCTGGAAGACGAAGATTCGCCTGAAGAATCCACGCATGCCACAGTTTGACGTTACCATCGCGGGCGAACTGAATCTGGATCTCATTTTGTACGGGCTTCCGGCAGAGTTGCCGGAAGAGCGAGAGTTGCTGGCGCAGAGCATGATGCTGACGCTGGGCAGCTCGTCAGCGATCGTTGCACACAATTTGTCGGCGCTTGGATGCCGGGTGGGATTTGTGTCGCGGATCGGCGACGATCCTCTTGGGCAGATTGCAATCGACCGGTTGGCCGCGGGCGGCGTGGATATCAGCAGAGTCCGCCGAGTGGCGGGCGCGACGAAAACTGGGCTCACGGTCATCCTGCAGCGCGAACAGCGAAGAAATATTCTGACGTACCCAGGGACGATTTTTGATCTGACGCCGGCCGATCTGGATTTCGATTACCTCACTGATTCCGGACACTTCCATCTGTCTTCTTATTACCTGCAGCGCGGACTGACGGCGCACGTGGACGAGATCCTTCGCAAACTAAAGGCGGCCGGACTGACGGTGTCGCTGGATACGAATGACGATCCGGACAATACGTGGGCCGGAGGACTGCTAGAGGTGCTCCGGTATGTGGATGTGTTTATGCCGAACGCGCGGGAACTGAAGTTGATCGCCGGAACGGAGGACTTCGAAGAGGCGGTGGCGCGAGTGGCGAAGCGAGTTCCGGTGCTGGTGGTGAAGATGGGCGAGCAAGGCGCGATTGCGCAACGCGGGAGTGAACGGATCACAAGTCCGGCAGTCAAGGTGCGGTTCGTGGATCCGGTGGGCGCGGGCGACAGTTTCGATGCGGGGTTTCTGTCGCGTTACGTGCGCGGGGCGGATTTGCAGACTTGTCTTGAGTGGGGCAAGCGCGCGGGAGCGTGGTCGACGACGCAGCCGGGAGGAACGGAAGCGTTTCGCGATCGCGAGGCGACGCAGGAGTTTTTGGGATCGGGTCATTGAGGCACGTTGCGCGTGCTGAGGAAAAGCTCTTAACCGCAGAGGACGCTGAGAGAGTCCGCCGAGATCGCGGAGAAAGCACAAAACTCCGAGAAAGCTCTTAACCGCAAAGGGCGCAAAGAGAGTCCGCTAAGGTCCAACCAACCCGTGCTCACTAGGAGGCATAGTGTTTGGGGGTGATCGGATGATCCGACCACCGAACAAACATCCTGACTCGAAGCGCAAGAGCACTCTGCACAATTCACGCGGTAGTTGAGGGAATGCCCTGATAGGTCGCAAGTTGAACTATCCTAGAAGGGGTCCTTCGACTGCGCTCGGCTATCGCCTCACTCCGCTCAGGATGACAGGTCAGGGGTAAGTCAGAGATCGGATCGGATCGCATCACGTTCGGACTCTTGCTCGTCTCATTTTGGCTCAGACGTTGATGGGGCTGTGATTCCAACCGGCGCCACATTCGAATCGAGCCCACCGAGAATTGTCTTGTGAATGTCGCGGACCTGTAAAGAAACGTAAATGAGCGGTGATAGTACGTGTCCCCTTAGTAACCAGATCTTCTTTGCAACCTTTTGTTATCCTGAGCCATATATAGATGAGAGAGTGGGCGTGCAGCGCTCGCGTCCTGGGCTCAGGGCGCAACTTCGGGCCGATGCTTGGGTTAGAACCTAACTAATCGGAGTTTCTTTCAACTGGATTTCCGCTTTTTATTGGATTTCCTCAAAAAGGGGAGGCGGTTGTGTTGAGTCAGCGCGCTGCAGAAGTGTCTTCCTGCAAGTTAGTTCCTCGCTTTGTAACTTCAAAGCTTCTACTAGCAACGATCGTTGGGATGTTGGCGTTTGCTCTCGGTTGCGGCTCGAGCGGAAGCAACATCCCGATCACGGGTAACTTTTCCAATAGCAGTTTGAAGGGAAATTACACCTATCACTTGTATGGAATGGATACGTCCGGGAACCAATATGCAGAGGCGGGCGTGTTCGTGGCCGACGGCAACGGCAATATCACCAGCGGCACCGATGACTTCAATCAGTTTGGAAACGGCTTCGCCTCGAGTGCGATTACTGGGAAGTACAGCATTGGCCGCGACGGCAACGGGCAGATCACTTTTACGATCAACGCTCAGAGCGGTAATACGTTTACGGTCGCGGTGACGCTGGTCAGTACGTCGAACCTGTACATGACGGAGATTGACACTTTCGCGAACGCGTACGGCGAGGCAACGTTGCAGGACACGACTGCTTTCTCGGCGGCACCAAGTGGGACATTCGCGTTCCGCATTCACGATTTTGCGTCGACGTTTGCGAATACGGCGAGTCTGGTGGGCGCGTTGACGTCGAATGGCGGGACGATTACGGGGAGCGTCGACGAGGTGCGCGGCGGCACACTGCACGCCGGCGCGTCCCTGACGAGCGGCTCGTTTTCAACTCCGGATGCAACCGGGCGTGGAACGCTGAGCTTCGTCGACAGCCTGCCGATTACGAGCACGTACGTGTATTACGTAATCGACGCCAATACAGTGGAAGTGTTGCAGCAGGATGCAAACAATCTCGGCCTGGGAAGATTCGAACGCCAGTCGGGCGGCGCGATCGCGCTGTCGGGCAATTACGTATTCGGCAGCAAGGGCGACACGACGTCGAACGGCACGGACGCGGTACAGACGGTAGGTGGCTTCTCAGCGGACGGGACGTCAGCGATCCCAGGGGGCGCGTACGACTCAGTGCAAGACGGAACCCAGATCGTGGATCAGCCGTTCACTGGAAGCTTCGCGTCGGGCGGGAATGGCAGGTTTGCGGTGACATTGAATCCGCAGGGAGGCAGCCCGATCACGGAAGTTTTCTGGATGGTAAGCTCGACGCGGGGATTCTTCCTGGTTTCCGATCCGGTGAAGGTGGAAGACGGGACAATCGATGCGCAGCAATCGGGATCGTTTTCGGTGAGCAGCCTGAAGGGACAGTATGCGTACCTGAATGGCGGATTCGACTTCACTCCGGAACTGCTCACACGAGTGGGAACGTTTATTCCGGATGGGAACGGCAACCTAAATCTGAACGAGGTTGTAAATGCGTTCACGCCTACAAACGGAGCTTCCCTGAACAACCCGGTGGTGCCGGGCACGTACACGGTGGATGCAACCGGGCGCGCAACGGCAACGCTGACGGGCACGACGAACAACATCGACCTGGTCTTCTACATGCTGTCGCCGAGCCAAGCGTACGTTCTGCAGAATGACGCGGGCGTGCAGGTTTCGGGAAAGACCACGCTGCAGGTAGCGCCGTAGATTTGAAGTTTTTTGCGAGCCGGGCTGCCACAGGCGGCCCGGCTTTTTTATGGAAGAACATCTCCACCACAGAGGCACCGGGAGGATCGGGCGATCGGGTCATCGGGTGGTCAGGTGATCAAAACAGCTCTTAACCGCAGAGAACGCTGAGACGATCCGCTGAGGGCGCGGAGAAAGCCTTAATCGCGAAGGGCGGAAAGACAAGTAGGGGCGACTGGAGCCCCGAAGCGGCCTTAAATTCCGGGTCCCGTCATTGCGCCCTCAGTTTCCCGAGTCCCGAGATAGCGAGTTACGAGAAAGAGTAGAAGTTTTCAGAAGACCTTACTGTAGGCACGCGGTGGTGGTAAGGTGTGTCGCGCTGGATTGAAGTCCTCGTGGAGGCAGAATGCAGAGACGGGCATTTATGAATATGGCTGCCGGGTTTACAACGGCGCTCGCGTTTGAGCCGTTCGGCTTTGGAGGGGAGCAGGAAAGAAAAAATCCGGTGCCGTATCCCGATGCGGCCGTTGAAGTAGTGGATCCGCGTTTCGCAAAGTACAAGGTCATCAATGGCGCGGTCGAGCGTCTCTACACCGGCACGCGATGGGCGGAAGGGCCGGTATGGTTTGGCGATGGGCGCTACCTGCTGTTCAGCGATATCCCCAACAACCGCATGCTGCGCTGGAGCGAGGAGACTGGAGAGGTCACCGTTTTTCGCAGTCCGTCGAATTACAGCAACGGCAATTGCCGCGACCGGCAGGGCCGGCTCCTAACCTGCGAGCACGACACGCGGCGGCTCACGCGAACCGAATACGACGGCACGATCACGGT
>Ga0126371_10001847_pt1 | contig 18034 bp, 22 predicted proteins | sample PanSoiMetaPlot_4_FD_110145 | JGI IMG/M metagenome (GOLD analysis project Ga0126371, IMG submission 110145) | Tropical forest soil microbial communities from Panama - MetaG Plot_4 | ecosystem: Environmental > Terrestrial > Soil > Tropical forest > Bulk soil | place: Panama | collected 2016-02-17 | reverse complement strand
GACCAGGGCTACAGTTTCCTGCTGGTGCGCCGCGCCGACCGCGTGCTGCTCGGCGGCATCAGCCTGTCGAATATCCGTCGCGGTGTCGCGGAAACCGCCAGCCTCGGCTATTGGATCGGCGAGCGCTTTGCCCGCCAAGGCTACATGAGCGATGGACTCAGGCTCACGCTCACGTTCGCGTTCGATCGGCTGCGGCTGCACCGAGTCGAGGCCGCTTGCCTGCCGCACAACCAGGCGAGCCGGCGGCTGTTGTTGAAAAGCGGCTTCCGCGAAGAAGGCTATGCCAAGGAATATCTGTCGATCGACGGCCGCTGGCAGGACCATCTGCTTTTCGGACTGCTGGCCAGCGAATGGGCGCGGCACGGCGAGACGATCCGCGCCACCGAGACGGTGTTGTGAACGGTTCAGGCGCGGCCGGATTCGCCGGACAACGACAGCAAGTCGACGCCGAGCTTCGCGAGCGCGCGCTGCCATTTCTCGCCGTATTGAGCGTCGAACACGATATCGTCGTCCGCGACCACGCTCAGCCAGCCATTCGCCTGGATCTCGGAATCGAGCTGGCCGGGTCCCCAGCCGGCATAACCCAGCGCCAACAGGCTGCGCTTCGGTCCGCTGCCGCGGCCGATGGCGCGCAAAATATCGAGCGTGGCGGTCAGCGCGACATTGCCGCCGACGACCAGGGTGCCGTCCTCGACATAATCGGCCGAGTGCAGCACGAAGCCGCGACCGGCTTCGACCGGACCGCCGAAATGGATGCGCCGGTCGTCGGTCTCCGCTTTAATTTCGATGCCGAGCTGTTTCATCAGCGCCGGCCAGGTCACGTCGTCGAGCAGCCGATTGACCACCAGCCCCATCGCGCCGTCGTCGTTGTGGGCGCAGAGGTAGACAACCGACCGCGCGAAACGCGGGTCCTGCATTTGCGGCATAGCGACCAGAAGATGACCGGCAAGCGACGTCACGAAAACCTCCGGCTTTCTCAAATAAGCCCACGCCGCCAAGCTTGCAAGACACGCTGGCGTCTCTGCATGGTCACGGCGCTCTTCTTGCTCGCGACCATGTTTACCATGTCGGCGCGCGCCGAAACGGCATCGTCGGCGTGGTTCACGACCGCGCAGGGCCAGGTACGGCTCATTGCCGCGCACGCCGCGCTCGCCGGTCAGGAAACGCAGACGCTCGGTCTCGAGTTCCGCATGGCGCCCGGCTGGCACATCTATTGGCGTTCGCCGGGCGACGCGGGCTATCCGCCGCGGCTCGATTGGAACGGCTCCGCGAATCTCGCGCACGCCGACATGCAGTGGCCGGCGCCGCAGCGGTTTTCGGTCCTGGGGCTGGAGACCATGGGCTACAGCGACGCCGTGGTCCTGCCTATTGCGGTGCGCGTTGCGGACGTCGCCAAGCCGCTCGATCTGACGGCGCATCTCGATTACCTCACCTGCCGCGAGATTTGCGTTCCCTATCAGACGATCTTGCATCTGGCGCTGCCGGCGGGCGCGCCGCCGGCCGGCGCGACCGGCTATGCCGCGCTCATCGATCAATTCGTGGCGCAGGTACCGGGCGACGGCCGCAAGGTCGGGCTTAACCTTGACGGTGCTGCGGTCGACGATGGGCCCCGTCCGGCGTTGTTGTTGCATGTGACCGCATCGCCGCCGCTGGTGTCACCCGATGCCTTTGTCGAAGGCGCCGCCAATGTCGCTTTCGGCGTCCCGCGGCTGACGGCGGGCGCACAGCCAGGCGATGGCCTATTGCGGCTGCCGCTCGATGGCGGCGGCACCGACGCGCTCCGCGAACTCGTCGGTAAACCGCTGACTGTGACGCTCACCGACGGATCGCGGGCGATGACCGCGGTGATCGCGCCGACGCTGGCGCCGTCGCCCGCTGTCGACTGGGCGCGGCTGCTGCCGATGCTGGCCTTGGCGCTGGCCGGCGGTTTCATCCTCAATTTCATGCCGTGCGTACTGCCGGTGCTGGCGCTGAAGCTGCTTGGTACGGTCGACCACGCGGCGCGCGGCCGCGGCGCGGTCCGCGCCGGCTTCGTCGCGAGCGCCGCCGGTATCGTCGCGACATTCCTTGCCCTGGCAGGCATCGCCATCGGCTTCCGCGCCGCCGGCGTCGCGGTCGGCTGGGGATTGCAGTTCCAGCAGCCAGTATTTTTGGTCGCGATGGCGGCGATCCTGACGGTCTTTGCCGCGAACGTTTGGGGCCTGTTCGAGATTCCATTGCCGGCAGCGGTGACCGCGCTGGGCGAGGGACGCGCCCATCTCGGCAGCTTCTTCGCCGGCGTCTTGGCGACGTTGCTCGCGACGCCCTGCACGGCGCCGCTGCTCGGTACGGCGCTCGGCTTCGCGCTGCTGTCGCCGCCGGTGGTGGCGCTCGCGATCTTCGGTGCCATGGGCGTCGGTCTGGCACTGCCTTATCTCGCGGTGGCCGCCGCGCCGGCCCTGGCGGTGTGGCTGCCGAAACCCGGCGCTTGGATGATCGAATTGAAGCGCGTTCTCGGCGTGGCGTTGGCGGCGACCGCGATCTGGCTGCTGTGGATTCTGGCGGTCGAAAGCGGTACGGCGGTGGCGGTCGTTTGCGGCGGGTTGCTCATCGCGATGGTGTTCGCGGTCGGCTGGATACGGCACGCCGCGCCGCGCCGGATCGCCGTTGTCGTGCTGATCGCCGCCGCGCTAGTTGCGCCGAATCTCGTCGCGCCGCCGTTATCGGCCGAAGCGCCGGTTGGGTTCTGGCGGCCGTTCGACGAAAGCCGGATTGCGGCGCTGGTCGCGCAAGGCGACACGGTCTTTGTCGATGTCACCGCCGATTGGTGCCTCACATGCAAGGTCAACGCCGGCTTCGCGCTGACGCCGGCGGCGGTGCGCCAGCGCTTGGCGGCGCCTGACGTCGTCGCCATGCGCGCCGACTGGACGCGACCCAATCCCACCATCGCGCGTTATCTACGCGAGTTCGGCCGTTATGGCATTCCGTTCAACGTGGTCTATGGGCCGCGCGCGCCGCAAGGCGTCATCCTGCCCGAAATCCTGACCCCTGATTCGGTGCTGAACGGTCTTGCCCGCGTGGGCAGCCCCGGTACGCCGGCGGCCGCGTCCACCGCCGCGCGGGGTGGATGATTTTTCGGACCGGCGGGTCTATGGTGCGGACCACAACCGGCCCAGCAGAAAAGTAGGAGAGGCAATGACCATCAAGGTTGGCGACAAGATTCCGTCCGTCAAGCTCATGACCATGACCGCCGATGGACCGAAACCCATCACCACCGACGACATCTTCAAAGGCAAGAAGGTCGTTTTGTTCGCGCTGCCCGGCGCCTTCACGCCGACCTGTTCCGCCAAACACCTGCCTGGCTTCGTCGAAAAATTCTCGGCGCTGAAGGGCAAGGGGGTCGACACGATCGCTTGCCTGTCGGTCAACGACGCGTTCGTCATGGGCGCCTGGGGCAAGGACCAGAAAGTCGGCGACAAAGTGCTGATGCTGGCGGATGGCAGCGGCGACTTCACCAAGGCCGTCGGGCTCGAGCTCGATCTGACCGATCGCGGTCTCGGCAAGCGCTCGCAGCGTTATGCCATGGTCGTCGACAACGGCGCGGTCAAGGCGCTCAACGTCGAGGCGCCAGGCGCCTTCGAGGTGTCGAGCGCCGATGCGATGCTGAAGGCGCTTTAGACCGGATCGGCGGCGCCGCGCCGTGCGGCGGTGATTTCCGCGCGCGCGAGCGCGTCGGCCCGCTCGTTTTCGGGGTGGCCGGCATGGCCGCGGATCCAGCGCCACGTGACTTGGTGGCGTTGGATCGCCGTTTCGAGCCGCCGCCACAAATCGGCGTTCTTGACCGGCTTCTTGTCCGCGGTTTTCCAGCCGCGTGCCTTCCAACGGGGCAGCCATAGGGTAATGCCGTCGTGCACGTAGCGGCTGTCGGTATGGACGATGGCCCGCACGCCGCGCTTCAGGTGCTCCAGCGCCGCGATCGCCGCCATCAACTCCATCCGATTGTTGGTGGTTGCGGGCTCGAATCCCGACAGTTCCTTTTCGACGCCGTCGTAGCGCAACAGCGCGCCCCAGCCGCCCGGGCCGGGATTGCCGCTGCACGCACCGTCGGTGAAGATTTCGACGACGCTATCGCTCACGAATCGAGTCCGTACGCCGTCGGGCTGATGACACCGCGGTGGAAGCGCAGCTTCTGTAGGTATTCGACGGGGTCCTTCTGCCGCACGAATGCGCCGGGCGCCTGGTGTAGCCGGTCGTAGAGCCGCGTCAGCAGGAAGCGAATGGCGCTGCCGCGCGCCAACAGCGGCAACGCCTCGATCTCGGCGTCGGTCAGGGGTCGCACCGCGCGGTATTTCGCCAGCAGCAGCCTGGCCTTGGTGACGTTGAAGCTGCCGTCGCTTTCGAAGCACCAGGCGTTCAGGCAGATCGCCAGGTCGTAGGCGAAGAAATCGGTGCAGGCGAAATAAAAGTCGATCAGGCCGGATACCGTTTCGCCGCGAAAGAACACGTTGTCGGGGAACAAGTCGGCATGAATGATGCCGCGCGGCAGATCGCTCGGCCACAACCGCCGCAGCTCGGCAAGCTCGGTGCGCAACTCTTCGGCCAAGCCGGATTTGATCTCGTCGGCACGCGCGGCGCAGGCGCCGTAAAGCCGTTCCCAGCCGGTGAGCGACAGGTCGTTGGCGCGGTTCGGCGCAAAGCCGGCGCCGGCGTGATGGAGCTGTGCCAAGGCGCCGCCGATGCCCGCGCAATGAAAGGGATGGATACGGCGCGGCCACATGCCGTCGAGGAACGTGACGATCGCCGCCGGCCGGTTGCAGAGCTTGCGCAGCGCGCCGCCGTCGCGGCCGTGGATCGGTGTCGGACACGGTATGCCGTGCTTCGCCAGATGCTCCATCAGCGCCAGGAAGAACGGCAGATCGGCGGGCGCGACGCGCTTCTCGTAGAGCGTCAGGATGTAGGTGCCGGTGTCGGCGCGCAGTAGGTAGTTCGAGTTCTCGACTCCCTCCGCGATGCCCTTGCACGACACCACGTCGCCGATCGCGTACTCGGCGATGAAAGCCTTGAGCTCCTCGTCGGGAACGTCGGTATAGACGGCCATGCGGATTTCGACTCGCGACGCCCGAGCGCTTGTGCGCCGTTGGATCGTCGAATAGAGTGCGAGCCGATTTTCGCCCGCTGTTTTTCGGCACGTTAATACAGGCGGAACCCCTATGGAAAGGGCGATGAAGAGACCGGAGTCGGCGGAGCAACGGAAGCGTCGATTGGCAATGGTCGCAGCGATGGCTTTGCCGCTGCTGCTTGCTGGCTGCTTTGGCAAAACCAGCGCCGAAACGCTCGTCTGCCCGGGCGCCGCCGCGACTCCGGGACTCGACGTCGCGCCGTTGTTCTCCGGTCCGGGCCGCACGCGCGACGACGTGGTCACCGCAGCCCGCATCCTGGCGGTCAAGGACACCTGCAGCGAAGAAAACAAAGGCGGTATTCGCGCCGACGTCGTCGTGACGTTCACGATCGTGCGCGCCTCGCCAAAGGTTCAGAATCCGCAATTCACCTATTTCGTCGCGGTGGTGGATAACGCCAGCAACATTTGGAATGAGCAGCGTTTCGGCTTCGTGGCGCATTTCGCCGGCAATGAATCCGTCGTGACCAATACAGAAAACATCACGGTCCACCTGCCGGTGAAGCGGGTAGGGGCCGGCGCGGATTACGCCATCGTTGCCGGCTTTCAGCTGACGCCCGACCAGATCCAGTTCAACAACGCGCAACAGCAACCGTCGACGCAATGAGTGACGGGCGTAAGCGCGCCAAACCGCCCTACGCCGTACCGTCCGACAGGCCGGCCGCCCGATTTCCGCTACTGCGCGGCCTGCGGGCCGTGCGCGCACGCCAGCGCGGCCAGTCGCACACCGACATCTATCATTCGTTGCTGACGGTCTCGTGGCGCGGGTTTTTCGCGCTGCTGTGCGTCGCCTACATGCTGTTCAATTTCGCCTTTGCGCTGCTCTATTTCGCGCGGGAAGGCGGCATCGCTAACGCCAAGCCCGGTTCCTTCGCCGACGCCTTCTTTTTCAGCGTCCAAACCATGGCGACGATCGGCTATGGCGACATGCATCCGGCGACGTTCTATGTCAACGCCGTGGTCACGGTCGAGGTTCTGCTCGGCATGACAGGCTTCGCATTGGCCACCGGTCTAATCTTTGCGCGCTTCTCGCGACCGACGGCGCGCGTCATGTTCAGCGACGTCGCCGTCGTCAGCCGATATGATGGCGTGCAGACGTTGATGTTTCGCGCCGCCAACCAACGCCGCAACCGGATTCTCGAGGCATCGGCAAGCCTCATGCTGGTGCGCAACGAGGTCACCGCGGAGGGGCAGGTGATGCGGCGCTTCTACGATCTGAAGGCGGCGCGGCATCACAACCCGACATTCGTGCTGACCTGGACCGTGATGCATCCGATCGACGAGACCAGTCCGCTGTATAAAGCCAGCGACGAGACGCTGCGGGCACAGGAGGCGGAGATCGTCGCCAGCATCAGCGGCCTCGACGAAAGTTTCGCCCAGACGATCTATGCGCGGAAGAGCTATCGGCCGGACAATATCCGCTGGGGTTGGCGCTTGTCCGACATCATTGGCCGCACCTCGGATGGCCGGCTCACCGTCGATTACGAGCACTTCCACGACGCCGAAGAAGAAACACGCGGCTGAACGATCGCGGCCGCGCGGTCGCCGTCAGGCGTCGTAGGCCACGACCGATGTGAACGGCACCTCGAGCTTCTTGCGGCCATCGAGGAAGCTGAGCTCGATGATGCAGCCGGCGGCGACGACGTTGCCGCCGACCTGGCGGCAGAGATTGATCGCCGCCGCCATCGTGCCGCCGGTGGCGAGCAGATCGTCGAGCACGACGACGCGCCGGCCGCGTTCGATGGCATCGGCCTGGATCTCGATCGTATCGGTGCCGTATTCCAGGGCATAGGTATAGGGAACGGTAACGCCCGGCAGTTTGCCGCGCTTGCGGACCATGACAAAGCCGATGCCCAGCGCCAACGCCAGCGGCGCCGCGACCAGGAAGCCGCGCGATTCGATGCCGACCAAAACTTCGGGCCGATGCGGCGCCAGGGCTTTTTCCATCCGCTCGACCGTCGCCTGCCACGCCTTCGCGTGCGCGAGAAGGGTCGAGATGTCGTAGAAAAGAATCCCTTTCTTGGGAAAATCCGGCACGCTTCGGATGTGTTGCTTCAGGTCCATTGCCCCCGCCCCGACGGAAATTGCGGCCCAATTTAGACTGTCAGCGCGCCGGTACGAAAGCGCCGTCTTGCGCTAGAATGGCGGAAAACCCGGCCTGAGGAGGGGATGGCCCAATCCATCGAGCAGACCCGTGACGGCGACGCGCTCGTGTTGCGCCCGCGCGGCCGTTGGGTGATTGCCGATGCGCAGGCGCTCGACGCGCGCCTGGCCGAGGTGCGGCCTGGCGCGGTCCGGCGGGTGCGCATCGACCTGGCCGGTATCGAGGCGATGGATACGACGGGCGCCTGGCTGCTGTTCCGGCTAAAGCGCAGCCTCGAGGCGCGCGGCGCCGCGGTCAGCGTCGATCACGTCGGCGCCGAGTTGGCGCCGCTATTCGCTCAAATCGAGAAACACCCGGTCGAGCCGATCAAGCGGACGCATCGCGGCTTCGGGCTGATTGTGCTGCTGGCGCATATCGGCTTCCGCACGGTCGAGTTTCTGCGCTTGACGCGGGCGCTACTCGGCTTCTTCGGCGAGGTCGCGATCACCTTCGTGCGCACCGGCGCGAAGCCGCGCCGCCTACGTTTCACGCCGATGGTGGCGCAAATGCAACGCGCCGGCGTTTCGGCGGTCGGCATTGTCGGGTTGCTGTCGTTCCTCGTCGGCATCGTCATGACCTATATCGGCGCGCAGCAGCTGAAGCCCTATGGCGCCGCAATCTTCACGGTCAATCTGCTCGCTGTCGGTTTCCTGCGCGAGTTGGGCGGGTTGTTGGCCGCGATCATCATCGCCGGCCGTTCCGGCAGCGCCTTCACCGCCGAAATCGGCGCCATGATCGTCAACGAGGAAGTCGACGCGATGCGCACCCTCGGTCTCGATCCGATCGAGGTTCTGGTGGTGCCGCGCATCCTCGGGCTGATCCTGACCCTGCCGTTCCTGACTTTTTGGGCCGATTTCACCGGTCTCGCCGGCGGCGCCGTTATCTGCCGGATATCGCTCGATATCCCGCTGACCACGTTTTTGGCGCAACTGCATAGCGCGGTATCGCTGTGGAGCGTGTTTCTCGGTATCATAAAAGCGCCATTTTTTGCCGCCTGCATCGCTCTCATCGGTTGCAACGAGGGTCTGCTCGTGACCCGCAGCGCCGAAAGCGTCGGGCGCCGCACGACGCAGTCCGTAGTCCAAGCCATTTTCCTGGTCATCGTCCTCGATGCACTCTTCTCGATCTTCTTCAATGCGATCGGAATCTGACGCCGCGGCCGCGGTCGTACGGGTGCGCGGTGTGGCCACCCGGGCGGGCGGCCGCATCCTGCTGCGCAATGCGGGTTTCGATCTGCGATCCGGCGAAGTGCTGGGCGTGGTCGGCGCATCGGGGTCGGGCAAGTCGGTCCTGCTGCGCACGATCGTCGGCCTGACGCCGGCGGCCGCCGGCACGGTCGCAATTTTCGGCGAGGAGCTCGGACAGCCAGGGCGGGGCGATCTGCGGCGCTTCGGCAAAAAGTGGGGCGTGCTATTCCAGGACGGCGCACTGTTCAGCTCGTTGACGGTCGCCGAGAACATCATGGTGCCGTTGCGCGAACAGCTCGACCTTTCGCCGGCCCTGATGCACGAGATCGCCGCGCTCAAGATTGCACTGGTCGGCTTGCCGCCCGACACGGCCGCAAAGATGCCGGCCGCGCTGTCGGGCGGCATGCGCAAACGCGCCGGACTGGCGCGTGCGCTCGCGCTCGATCCGAAGCTGCTGTTCCTCGACGAGCCCACCGCCGGGCTCGATCCGATCGCGGCCACGGATTTCGATAGTTTGGTGCGCGATCTCAAGGAAAGCCTCGGGTTGACGGTGTTCATGGTGACGCACGATCTCGACAGTCTGACGGCGGTGTGCGATCGCATCGCGGTGATCGTCGACCAGCACCTGGTCATCGGCACGCTTGCGGAACTGCTGCGCAATCCGGATCCGTGGATTCAGCAATATTTCAGCGGCCCGCGCGGGCGCGCCGCGCGAATCGCCGAAGCCGCCACCGGGTAGAGCCATGGAAACACGCGCCGAATACGTGCTCGTCGGAGGTTTCGTGCTCGTGCTGCTGGCCGGGCTGGCAGTGGTGCTGCTGTGGTTCGTGCAGGCGCCGTTCAAGGTCAGCGCCGCGCACTACGACATTTATTTCGACGGGTCGGTCTCCGGCCTTGGTGTCGGTTCCGACGTGCGTTACAACGGCGTGCCGGTCGGCCGCGTGGCGACGATCGCGCTCGATCCGCAACGGCCGACCCAGGTGCACGTGACCGTCGATATCGACCAGAACGTCGTTATCCGGACCGACAGCGTCGCCCAACTTCAAGTCATCGGCCTGACCGGCGCCGCCTATGTCGAGATCGCCGGCGCCAGCGGCACAGCGCCACCACTGGTCGCGGAAAAAGGTCAACCCTATCCGGTAATTCGATCGCGATCGTCGCAGCTGACCGAACTGTTCAACGGGATGCCGGTCCTCATCCAGAAGCTGTCGACGCTCGCCGACCAGCTCAACGAAGTCACCAATGCCGATAACCGCAAGGCGCTGACCGAAACATTGGCCAATATGCGCCAAGTGAGCGCGATCCTGACGGCGCATTCGCGCGATCTCGATGCGAGCCTTGGCGGCCTGTCGGCGGCGGTGAAGCATTTCGATCAGGCGGCGGACAATCTCGACCAGATGATGCGCACCAGCCAGAAACCGGTCAGTGATTTCACCACCCGTGGGCTGCCCGAGTTGCAGCAGCTATTGGCCGATTCGCGTGTCCTAGTCGCCGAGGTGACGCGGCTGGTCGATTCGCTCAATCGCGACCCGTCGCGGGTGATCTACGGCAACCGCTTGCAAGGCTATACTCCCCAGTGATGGCCCCGCGGCGCCTTGCAATCTTGCTCCTATCCCTGGCGCTGGCGGGCTGCAGCGGCGGACTGCTGCCCACGCCGCCGCCACCGCCCAAGCTTTACCGCCTGTCGCCGGCGGCCGCGGTGACGGCCGCGAATAAGCCGATCCAGGCTCAGATTCTCGTCGGCAACGTCGACGCGCCCGGCGCGCTCGACACCGCTCGGATCGCCCTCAGCCCGAGCGCGACGCGCCTCGAATATTTCGCCGATGCGGAATGGACCGACCGCGCGCCGGTGCTGATCGACAATCTGCTGCTCGATACGCTCGTGCATGCCGGGCGTTTCAGCCGCGTCGCACAACGCTCCCTGGCATTGCGCGCCGACTACGTCGTGCTCGGTGCGCTCGATCATTTCGAGGCCGATTACGGCGCCGGTACGCCGCCGCAGGTGCGGGTGACGCTGGATCTGCGGCTGCTGCGCATGCCCGACGGCGATATCCTCGCGCAACGACAGTTTGCGGCCACGGTGCCGGCGACGCAGAACACCGTGCCGGCCGTGGTCGAGGCGTTCGACGCCGCCAGCCATCGCGCGTTGCACGACGTCCCAGACTGGGTCGCCGACTCCTTGCCGCGGTCCGCGAAGCAGCCTTGACGCCCGTCTCTGCGCACGGTGCCGATCGGGCTGCGCTCGAGCAGCAGGCGCGCTACGGCGAAGCCGTCGTTCGCTGGCGCGATACGCTGGCGCGGGACGGCCGCACGGTCGTCTCGGCCGCCCTCGGCGGTGCGACGCGGATTTTCCATTGGCGCCACTATCCCGCCGGCGACGTATACGACCCGGCGACGCATGCACAGTATTTTTATCATGCGCACCCGCCGCAGCCGCGCGCCGCGGCGCACGGGGAGCACGGCCACTTCCATGCCTTCCTGCGGGCGCGCGGCTTGAAGCCGGACGCGCAGCCGCTGGTGATGCCCGAACTCGCGATCGCCGGTCATCCGGCGTCGCCGGCGGAAGCGGCGCCGTCCGCGCCGGCGCCCGCCGGCGAGCCCGATGCGCCATGGATTCACTTGGCGGCAATTGCGATGGACCGCGCGGGGCGGCCGCTTCGGTTGTTCACTACCAACCGCTGGGTGACCGGCGAGACCTGGTACGCCGCGGCCGACATTGCCGCGTCGCTCGACCGTTTTGCTATCGACGGCGAACAGGCGAGCCCGCTCGACCATTGGCTTACGGCGATGTTGGGTTTGTTCAGGCCGACGATCGCGCGGCTATTGGCGGAGCGCGACGCGACGGTGATGGGATTTCGCCGTCGCCGCCGCGGCAAGGTGCACGTGCTCGAGGATCGGCGGCTCGAGATTACGTCGTCGGCGGCCGTCGACGTCGACGCCGAGATCCGCCGCGTTGCGGCGGCGCTGCGTCACGTCGCCTAGACGCCGGAATTATCGGACGGTTGTGGTGGCGCTCCCGTTGGGGGCGGGATCGTTGTTGGCGCGCAAGCAGGCGCGACGGTAGTTCTCGCGCGCGAGGTTGCCTTGCGGCGTGTAATCCGGGAATAGGCGCGCTGCCTCGCGGGCACAGCGATCCGCGACCGACCAGACGCCCTCGCTCTCGCTGCGTGGATCGGCCAAAGCCGGCGCCAATGCCAGCAGCAGGAGCGCCAAACCGGCGAGGATCATGCGCAACCGACTCATCGCGTGTCCTTGTTTCGCTTCGCTGCGCGCCGGCGCCGCGCAGCGGTCAACGCGGCGGGCGCCAGATAAAGCAAATATAGCATGCCCGGCGCGACGATGATCAGCACCGTTCGAGCCTGTTCCCGCCGCAGTTGTGTCCGCGCCTTGTCGTGCGCCGTCGCCAGGCAGTTGGCGGCTTCCGGTCCCAAACGCGCGTCGCATCGATCGGCGATATAGTCGTCGACGGTGGTGATGCGACCGTCGATGCGCAGCGCTCTCTCGAATTGCGGAGAAAGCCGCGCCGCCATGATGGCCGTCCAGGCGGCGATCAACAGCACGACATAAGGCGAAACCCGCCGCTGGCCCCGCGTTCCAGATTGGATCGCACTCATTCGACTTCCGCCGCGCGTTGCACGCTCCAGATCATCGAGCTTTTCACCAGATAGGCCTTGTGGCTGACGCGGTCGGCCGCGATGTGCCGCAATTCGTCGAGCCGGCGCGTCCGCTGGCTCGTGTCGCGTTCCTGCAACAGCTCCTTGTTGCGGATCGATTGCGCCTGCACGAATTCGATGTTCGCCGCTCGCCGCTGCCGCGCATAACGGTCGAGGAAGATTTCGGGCGCGTCGCCGCGCCACACCGGAGCGAGCTTTTCCACCAGGTTGAATGCGCCGTGCAGCGCGCCGTTGAGGCCGAAGGCGCCGAGCGGGTTGTTGACATGCGCCGCGTCGCCGACCAGCAGCATGCGGCCGCGGCGGAATTCGCTCGCGACACGCTGGTGCACGCGATAGGTCGATTTGTGCTCGACGCCATAGCGCCGGTTCCATGGCAGGAAATTCTGCAAGGTGCGTTCGACAAAGTCCGCATCCAACACCTGCTCCTCGGGGACTTCGGCATCCGTCGGGAACAGCACGCGCCACAGGCCCGGCGGTCCGTCGTGCGGCATCTTGAAGATGGCCGACCAATCGGACGGGTCCGAGACGTAAGCGTTCATGGTGAAGCCTTCGGGCGCCAGATCGCGGTCGATGCCGGCAACGAGGAATCGCTCGGGCCACGTGAATCCCTCGAAGGCGACATTCATGGTGTGACGGACCGGGCTGCGGCCGCCATCGGCGCCGACGAGATAGCTGCCGCGCACCGTCTCGATTCCGTCCGGCGTGGCGAAGCGTGCGACGACGCCGTCGCCATCCTGCGTCGCGTCGAGGAAGCGGCGCTGCCAGTGCACCGTGCCGCCGAGCGCCTGGAATCGCGCCAGCAGCAGCGGCGTCAGCTTGAATTGCTCGCAGTGGAAGCGGAACGGATACGGTGTCAGGTCGGCAATCAGCGACAGGTCCCATTCGACGATGACGCCTTCGCGGCGGCCGCGGATCTGCCAACGTGGCACGCGATAGCCGAGAGCGAGGAAATCCTGGCCGACGCCGATGCCGTCGAGCATTTCGAGCGTCGGCGGGTGGAAGCTGCCGGCGCGTAGGTCGCGCGGCAGGCGCGGCTCGGCCTCGTAGACGGTGACCGCGACATTGCGGAGCGCGAGACCGACGGCAACGACGAGTCCGGCGGGACCTCCGCCGACGACGATCACGGGTGCGCGCGAAACCATCCGATCCCTCGGCAGGGATCAGACCGTTTGGCAAACCCCCGTGTCAACGCGCATCTGGCCCACGCCGCTGCTACATCGGCGGCTTGACGCCCTTGCTCTCGACCGTGACGTTGCTCGCGGCCACGGTGCCATCCGGTCGCTTGGGCCCGATGACGAAGACTGCGCGGCCGGGCTTCAGCATGCCTGCCCGCTTGAGCGGGTCAGGGTTGACCGAGACGCGGCGCTCGCAATTCTTCCGCGGCGCGCCGCAACCGCGCATAGGCACGAACGCTGACAGGGATCGAGCCGATATAAAGCGCGCCGATGATCAACAGCGTGATCCACGGCTCGGTCGTCAGGAATGCCGCCAACGCACCCACCAGCAATAGCGTAGGCACGACCCACTCGCGCGGAATCCGGAAGCTCTTGAAGGCGAAGGTGGGCACGCGGCTCACCATCAGCGCTGCGACCGCCGCCAGCACTGCGCCGCACAGGATCGGCGAGCGGAAAAAATCGATGCCGCTTTCGAAAAACAGGAACATCGGAATCATCACCAATCCGGCGCCGGCCGGCGCCGGCACGCCGGTGAAGAAATTGTATGCGTAAGGCGGCAACTCGGCGCCGATCTGCGTGTTGAACCGGGCCAAGCGCAACGCGGCGCACACAGCAAACAACAGCGCCAATGCCCAACCGACACCGTGCAGCGAATCCATCGTCCAGATATCGAGCATGATCGCGGGCGCGGCGCCGAAGCTGACGAAGTCGGAGAGCGAATCGAGCTCGGCACCGAAGCTTGACGTGCCCTTCAGCAGCCGCGCGATCCGGCCGTCGATGCCGTCGAGGATGCCGGCGATGATGATCGCGGTCGTCGCCTGCTCGAAGCGGTCGAGGAAGGCGAGGCGGATCGCCGTCATGCCGGCGCACAACGCCAGCAGCGTCAGGATGTTGGGAATCATCCGGTTGAGCGAGAACGCTCCCATCGGCCGGACGCGGACGCGCGGGCGATGTAGCGGCATCAGTGCACCGTGCCCGATCGGGCGCTCTCGTTGGCGAGCCGATCGGCGAGGACGGTCTCGCCGCCGACCATGCGCTGGCCGACGATGGCGAAGTGCGACCACGACGGGGGCATGTAGAGATCGGTGCGGCTGCCAAACCGGATCAGGCCCAACCGCTGCCCGGCGATCACGCTCTGTCCTTCGGTCAATTCGCACAGGATGCGCCGCGCGATCAGGCCGGCGATCTGGACGACGGCGATCTCGGCGCCATCCGGCAACGCCAGACGGATCGCCATGCGCTCGTTGTCCTCGCTCGCCTTGTCGAGGGCGGCATTGACGAACTTGCCTTTGCGATAGGCGGTCTTCACCACGCGTGCGGCGGTCGGCACGCGGTTGACGTGAACGTCGAAGATCGAGAGGAAAATACCGATCCGCCGCATCGGCGCGTCGCCCATGCCCAATTCGGGCGGTGGCACGGCTTCGTCAACGGCCACCACCACGCCGTCGGCGGGCGCAACCACCAAGCCGTCACGCTGCGGCGTGACGCGCCACGGGTTGCGAAAGAACGTCACACACCAGATCGTCGCGATGACGCCCAGCCAGCCGAGCGGCTGCGCGATCCAGAACAGGATCAGCGTCACGGCAGCGAAGATCGCGATGAATCGCCAGCCATCGGGGTGGATGGGCGGCAAGGCTCGGCGCCACATGGGGGTCCTCCTGGGCGCGGACCCTAGCAAATCCGACGGGGCTTAGCCCACAGTGATCGGCGGTTTCGTGGCCTAACGCGGGCCGCTCTCTTGGCCGACCAGGAAGATGATCAGGTCCCAGGCGTTGCGGATGCTGGCGACGATCAGCAGACCGAACGCAGCCGCCAGCGTTTCGAGGCTGAAACGGGTCTGGGTCAGGATCATCGCCGCGGCAGCGACGATGCCGATGTAACCGAGCAGCGGCAGAGCGCCGTACCATACCCGATCGATATGTTCGATCTTGGCACGCAGCACCCGCCAGCAAATGCGTGTCGCGGCCGCCAAGCCGGCAAGCCCGCCGATCACGCCGATCACGCCTAAGGTCTGGAGCGGCAGGGCCGGCACGACCAGCAGCGCGCAGGCGATCAGCACGACCGACAGGTGGATCACTGTCGGCGTCACGAATGACGCCACCGCGGTGGCGCGCGCTTGCGTCATGGCGCGGCCGCTGATCGAGGCGACGATGAACATCGCGCCGATCAGTGTCCCCGCCACCATCGCCAGGATGGCGTAGAAATCGTGCCAGCCGCCGAGCATGAGTCAGTGACCCTCCCGCCGCCATGCCAAGATCAACAGTCCGAGCGCCAAGAGCAAGGCCAGCACGCCGGGCACCAGCGGTGTCTCGCCGATGCCGGTGACGACATAGTCGCCGTTACGGCGCAAGCCGACCCAGTTGCGTCCGGCTGCCGATTGTCCCGGATCGACCGACCGGATGTCGGGGACGCTGCCCGGCCCGACCCAGAAGATTCCACCGCCGGTGGCGGCGACATCGGCTTTGACCTTATCGTCGGTGGTGCGCACGTCGGCCATCTCGACCGGATTGAGCGAGCCCGCCGCTGCCAGCGCCGCGCGCTGACCGTCGTTGACCCGATAGAGACCGCTTTCGTCGATCGCCAGTGTCGCAACGCTACGGCCGCCGTCGGCGGAGGTCAGCGTCAGGGTCGTGGTCTTGCCATCTGGCAGGGTCAGCTGTACCGGCGAATCATCGGGCTGGAGCGATTGCCGCGTCACCGTCAGCTTGTTGCCGTCGATGGTCGCGCGCAGATCGTTTTCTTCGAGCTCCGGCTCCTTCATCAGCCAATAGACGATCCGGCGCAGCAATTCGACCTGCGGCCCGCCGCCCTCGTAACCGCGCGTCCACAGCCACATCTCGTCGGACATCAGTTGCGCGACGCGACCTTTGCCGACGCGGTCGAGCACCAGCAGCGGCTCGTTCTGGTAACCGGTCATCACGGTCACGCCGCGCTGGGCCTGGGCGCCGATGACGCGGAACCAGCGGCCCCAGGGGGGCACCGCATTGGCCTGCGCCGGCAAGCCGGGTAGATCCTCGGTCACCGGATCGCGCCGGCCGATCGCCGTGACCTGCGGTACGAACCCGTGATTGAAGACGTCACCGGTTGGTGCCGCCGGCAGCACCGCGCCCAGCGGCGTACGATAAAGCGACAGCGGCGTGGCGAAGGACGGGCCGGCGGAGACGAGCAGCGCGCCGCCATCGCGCACATAGTCGGCGATGTTTTCGATGTAGGCCTGCGGCAGCACGCTGCGCTGGCGATAGCGATCGAAGATGATCAGGTCGAAGCTGTGCAACTTGACGTCGAACAGCTCGCGGATCGGAAAGGCGATCAGGCTGAGCTCGCGGATCGGCGTGCCGTCCTGCTTCTCCGGCGGACGCAGGATGGTGAAATGGATCAGGTCGACGGACGGATCCGATTTGAGGATATTGCGCCAGGTGCGCTCGTCCTGGTTCGGCTCGCCGCTGATCAGCAGCACCTTGAGGCGGTCGCGAACGCCGTTGATCACGAAGGCGGCGCGATTATTCTCAAGCGTCAGCTCGTGCGGCCCGGCGTTGACCGAAAGCTCGATGACATTGGGCCCGCCGTGGTCGATGTCGACCGGTACGCTGACGTCGGTGCCGACCGGCACCGTGCGAATCGTCGGCAGGCCGCCATCCTTGCGAATGGTGAGCTGCGCCTCACCGACGGCGCCGGTCGCGGGCAGGTCCTCGACGCGCACGGTGAGCGTCACGGTCTTGCCGACCAGACCGAATTTCGGCGCGTTGCGCACGGCCAGCCGCCGATCGGCTTCGCCCGGTTGGCCCGTCAGCAGCACGTGGAGCGGCGCGTCGGACGCCAGCCGCTGTGGCGGCGGCATGTCGTGGATCTGACCGTCGGTGATGAGGATCGCGCCGGCGATGCGCTGGCGCGGCACGTCGGCCAGCGTGCGGCTCAGCGCCGTATAGAGCTGGGTTCCCGCGTCGACCAAGGGCGCGGCGGGATCGGGCGCGCCAGCATGCACCACGCGCACATCGAGACCGGGCAGGTGCGCCAGTTGGTCGGTGACCGCTTGGAGCGCCGTCGCGGCGTATTGCTGCCGCTGGCCGATGTGCATGCTCGGCGAATCGTCGACGATCACCGCCGCGACGTCATGTTGCGGCGCGCGCTTCTCCTCGACCAGCGACGGATTGACGACGATCGCCGCCAGCGCCAGCGCTGCGAGCAGCCGCCAGACCGTGCCGCGAGCGCGCCGCCAGGCGCCGAACGCGATCAGCAAGGTGGCCACGGCGGCGAACATGCCGATCGCCCACCATGGCAGCAGCGGCGCGGTGGCAAGACTCCAGCCGGTCATTGTCCCAACCGTTCAAGAATCGCCGGCACGTGCACCTGGTCGCTCTTGTAGTTGCCGGTCAGCGCGTACATCACCAGGTTGACGCCGAAGCGATAGGCTATCTCGCGTTGCGGTTCGCCGCCGGGCACGACGGCATAGAGGGGCACGCCGTTGGCGTCCATCGCCCAAGCGCCGGCCTACTCGTTGCCACCGACGATGACGCTCGATACGCCGTCATTGACCGCGTCTTCCGTCGGCTCGACCCAGAGCTCGCCGCCGTTCCAACGGCCGGGAAAATTCTCCAGCAGATAAAACGACCGGGTGAGCACGTGGTCGGGCGGCAACGGCACCAACGGCGGAATCGTCAGGCCGGCGGCCAGCCGTTTGAGCCGTGTTTGCGCCGCCGCGG
>Ga0126371_10001846_pt1 | contig 18037 bp, 17 predicted proteins | sample PanSoiMetaPlot_4_FD_110145 | JGI IMG/M metagenome (GOLD analysis project Ga0126371, IMG submission 110145) | Tropical forest soil microbial communities from Panama - MetaG Plot_4 | ecosystem: Environmental > Terrestrial > Soil > Tropical forest > Bulk soil | place: Panama | collected 2016-02-17 | reverse complement strand
GTGTGCTGGACCGCGTTCTCCAGCAGAGCGTCCACCGCTAGCCGGAATCGCTCCTGATCGGCATGGACGATTACCTGGTCCAGATGACCGACCTGCCAGCGGCGGTCAGCAGTAGGCCGCCAGCGCCTGATCACCTCCCTCGTGAGCTGGTCGAGGGCGACTGGCTCGGGCTGGAGGAAGTCGGGATTTGCCGACGTGGCGATCAGCAGCAATCGCTCGCTGAGAATCCGAAGCCGGTCCAGCTCGCCGACGATCACGTTGATGTCACGCTTGTCCTGGGCTGCGACGAGTCGGCGAGCTAGCAGCTCAGAGTGCCCGAGCGCGATCGTGATCGGCGTCCTGAGCTGGTGCGAGGCATCCTGGAGGAACTCGCGTTGCGTTGCCAGCAGCCGCTCGTTCTCCTCGCTGACACCGGCCCGGTCGGCGTTCGCCGCCAGCCGGCGCTGCCGGTGCCCGATCATGACCCAGAACATCGTGGCTATGAGCAGGGCGAACAAGATCCAGATCAGGTAGAAGGGAATCACTTTCCACTGCTCGACGAGCACGATCCCGGCCAGGCCGAGAACCCACAGCACAACCCAGGTGAGGTCCAGCCAGCCCGGCTGGCTGGCCACCCGGCCAATGACGCTGCTAGCTGGCGAGCCGGTAACCCGCACCACGAACCGTCTCGATCAGATCAAAGCCCAGCTTGGATCGCAGCCGCCGGACGCACACATCCACGACGTTGGATCCTGGGTCAAAGTCGATACCCCACACTGTCGCGAGGAGCTGACCCTTCGGCACCGACTGACCCGGATGCTCCATGAGCTCGCGCAGCAGCATCACTTCGAGCCTTGTCAGGGCAACCGGCCCGATTCCGTTATCGGCCTGCAGCCGGCCCAGGTCGAGCACGAGCTGGCCAGAGCGCAGGACCTCGTGCAACTGATGCTCGTGCACCGGGTGCTCGCCCCGAAGCTGCACCCGCACCCGCGCCAGCAGCTCCGCTAGCGCGAACGGCTTAGTCAGGTAGTCCTTCGCGCCAAGGTCGAGGCAGTCGACCTTGGTAGGCACGTCGCTGACGCACGACAGGACCAGGACAGCCTGCTCCGGACGTTCACGGTGCAGCTCAGCCAGGACGCTGCGACCATCGGTCCGCGGCATGACCAGGTCGAGAATGATCAGCTCATAGTCGTGCCCCGCTACCTGGCGCAACCCTTCTGCTCCGTCGCGCGCCGAGTCCACCGCGTATCCATCGGCAACTAGCGCGCGGATTATGAAGTCACGTATCTCCGGCTCATCGTCGACGACGAGGATGCGCGGCCGTGTCTGGTAGTCCGATTCCTGATATGTATTCATTATCCCTAAGTGGCCAGTTAAGGGATGATAGGCGTGTTTCGTGCGTTAAGGACATGCCGCTCAGCTTTCCTCAGCAGAGGATCTACTCCATCCGGGCCGCAGAGGTCAAGGACAGTGCGTAATGCGCAGCCGCCTGCTAACTGTCGGTGACCGTCGGACTGTGCCCGTTGCCGCTGACCTCGTCACGCCTCTCCATCGCCAACGATGACAATTTCGTCATTCACGGTTGACTTTCTTGCCGGCGCCACGGCAGCACTCCAAGATCGGACTCGTCCAGCAGTGCACGTCCCTCGCCGCAATCGGTTGCGGCGGCCGGCTGATGCTGGTCACGGCGAAGAAGCGAGGTGATTGCCGGTGTCGTTGCCGGCACGTATTGGAGTCCTGGTAGTGGCGTTCCTCGCCGTCGTCGCGGGCGGAGCCTTCATAGTCGTTCACTACCTCCTCGGCGGTCCGCCGACCGTCGACTACTCGGCTGGCGTGACTGCGGACAGCGGCGCCGTCGTGCACGTGGTGCTGCAGGAGGACCCGCAGAACACGGAGACGGCCCATCCCGACTGGGTCTCCTACTTCGTCCAGGACCCGAAGACCAAGGCGTGGGTGCACACCACGTTGTTCCAGGTCCCGGCCGGGAGCCAGGTCGACATGACGATCCTCGGATACGACGGCTGCACGCCGCTGCGCAACCCGTTCTTTGGCAAGGTGACCGGCACGATCGGCAACGTCGCGTACGAGAACGGCAAGCCCATCACGCAGCTCAACTCGTGGTCTGGCTGCAATGTGGGGCACACATTCTCGATCCCCGGCATCGACCTGAACGTGCCGATGGGCACCCCGTCACTGACTGCGAACCTGTGCGGCACGTCGCCCTGCACCTCAGGTCCGAAGCAGGTCATGACGTTCAGTTTCATGACCCCGAAGAAAACGGGCGACTACTTCTGGCAATGCAGGGTCCCCTGCGGTGGCGGTTTCATTGACGGATTTGGCGGTCCCATGCAGACGCTCGGCTACATGACCGGCAACATGGTGGTGGTGAACTGATGGCCGCAGTAGTCGGCGACCAGCGTCCGGCGGAGTCGGCCGGGCCCAATCACGGTCTGCGGATTTTCCTCATCTGGCTGCCGGTCGCGCTGGCGGTGGACCTGCTGCTGTACTTCGTCTACGGCCCGCACATGCCGCCGGGCACGATGTCGACCTCGGCCGCTAGCCAGCAGTTCGACATCAAGGTAATGGCTGTGATGGCCGCGCCGGTGATGGCATTCGTGCTCGTGTACGCGGCGTATGCGCTCATCGTCTGGCGTCGGCGCGAGGGCGACGACGAGGACGGGCCAGCGATTTACGGCCACACCAGGATCCAGGCCACCTGGATCACGATCAGCACGGTCATCGTGCTGTCCCTGGCCGCCTTCGGCACCTACGAGCTGGCGTGGCCAGGCTTCGCTGGCGCGGGGGCGGGCGAGGGCCCGGCTCCGATCTGGAAGCCGACATCCGGCGGCCCGCCGCTGCAGATCCAGGTCATCGCCCAGCAATGGCGTTTCACCTACCGGTATCCGCAATTCGGCGGCTTCGAGACCAACATTCTCGAGATGCCGATCAACCGGCCGGTGCAGTTCAACGTGACTTCGCTGGACGTCATTCACGACTTCTGGGCCTACCAGCTCGGCGTGAAGGCCGACGCGAACCCCGGTGTCAACAACGTCGCGTTCACCACGCCGCGCCAGCTGGGGTCTTTCACAGTGCGCTGCAACGAGCTCTGCGGCCTGTGGCATGGCGCCATGTTCAACTACGGCCACGTCGTGACCGACTCCCAGTTCATGTCCTGGGCCTCGACAACTGAGACCCAGCTCGCGTCTGTCACCGCCATGCTGCCGCCGTATTCGACTACCTACGACCCGACCGTCGTCCCGAACATCAACAAGGCCATGGCCAAGGCCGGTATCGCCGGCGCCAACGGCTACTACTACCCGCCGAACGACCCAGTGCAGCCGTGAGCGACTTCGTGACCGCAACCCCCAGCCGGGGCGGGACCAGGTACCCCGAGTCAACAGCGATGAAGAGGTGACCGGATGGCCATCGAGACACAGCCGGAGATGGCGAAGGGATCGGGCGGCGGTACGCCGACATCGACAGCTTCGCCGTGGTGGCGGCGACCTGCGATCCACACGGCGATTATCGGTGCCGTCATCGGCTACCTCATTGGCTCCCTCCTGGGCAGCTTCCTGACGGGCACCGGTAACGGCCTGTATCCGAACGTGTCGTTGTCGGACTCCAAGGACTGGCCGATTGTCCTCGGTTACCTGTTCGCGATCGTCGGCTGGCTCGCCGGGCTCGGTGTCTTCAACGATGTCTTCAGGCAGGTCCTCGGCCGCCCGGCCAACGGCAACGGCTTGCCCGAGCACGAGCAGTCCGGCCTCGCCAGGTACTTCCGTTACTCACTTGATCACAAGGTCGTAGGCCTCCAGTACCTCGTCGGCATGCTGATCTACTTCTGCACCGCCGGGCTGTTCGCGATGGCGATCAGGACCGAGCTGCTCTCGCCGACCCATCACGTATTCAGCTCGCAGGTCTACGTCGAGATCGTCGGCGAGCACGGCACGATGATGATGATGCTGATGACCTCGGTCATCGTCGGGCCGTTCGGCAATTACCTGGTGCCGTTGATGATCGGTTCCAAGCGGGTCGCGTTCCCGCGGATTGAGGCCCTGTCCTTCTGGCTTACGCCGTGCGCCTTCCTCATCTTGCTATCCGGGCTGCTCCTCGGCGGATTCCCATTCGGATGGACCGGCTACGCGCCGCTGTCGATCCAGGCCACCATCGGGGCGGACTCCTATGCCATGGCGTTCGGGCTCATGGGCATCTCGGTGATCCTGGCCGGGTTCAACATCATCGTCACGGTGATCTGCTACCGGGCACCGGGCATGCGATGGAGCCGGCTGCCAGTGTTTGTCTGGGCGATGGTTTCCACCTCGTTCCTGTTCGTGCTGGCCGGGCCGGTGCTGGTCGGCGGCATGTACATGATGCTGATGGACCGGACGGCGCAGACAGCGTTCTTCGAGGACTCGCTCGGCGGCAGCAATTACCTGTACGAGAACTTGTTCTGGTTCTTCGGTCATCCGGAGGTGTACATCCTGGCGCTGCCCGGCTTTGGCGTCGTGATGGAGATGCTCCCCGTGTTCACCCGCAAGCCGCTGTTCGCGTACAAGATCGCTACGGCAGGCATGATCGGCGTGACGCTGCTCAGCTTCTTCGTCTGGCAGCATCACCTGTTCGACAGCGGCATTAACCCGGACATGCGACCGCTGTTCATGGTCACCACCGAGCTGATCTCGATTCCCACCGGGTTCATCTACCTGGTCGCGCTCGGGACTCTGTGGAAGGCAAAGATCCGGTTTACCGTGCCGATGCTCTTCGGGTTCGGCATGCTGTTCAACTTCCTGATCGGCGGGATCTCAGGTGTCTTCCTGTCCGACGTGCCAGCGGATACGACCGAGCACGGCAGCTTCTTCGTGATGGCGCACTTCCACTACACGATCATGGGCGGCTTGATCTTCGCGCTCATGGGCGCGATCTACTACTGGCTGCCAAAGATGATGGGGATCAAGCTCAACAAGACGCTCGGCCTGTGGCACTTCTGGCTGATGTTCTTCGCGTTCAATTTCACGTTCCTGCCGCTGTTCGCGGTCGGCATGGCCGGCCAGCCGCGGCGAGTGTTCGAGTACGCGACCAACCTCACCGGGATAAATGACTGGGTGTCGATCTCCGCGTTCTTCCTCGGCGGCTCGATCCTGATCTTCGTGATCAACTTCGTCTGGTCCACAGTGATCGTACGAGAGCGCGAGGAGGGCAACCCGTGGCAGTCGCGCGGCCTGGAGTGGCAGACCGCCTCACCGCCTGCGCCTGGCAACTTCGAGCACATTCCGGTCGTCCTGTCAGCGCCGTACGACTACGGCACTAAGGACGCCCAGCCAGTCGCCGATCTGAACCCGCCTGCCGGCGTGCTCAGTGCCGCGATCGGCGACTCAGAGCCAGTACGAGCGGAGGCTTAGAAAATGGCTGAGACGACTACTCCGCCGCCGGCTGGCCTGAGCCGCGCCGAGGAAGAGGCCGCGTTCTATCACGAGGCCGGCCTGAATGCGGCGTGGACCGGCACCCGGCTGGCCCTCGGCGGCCTGTCGTTCCTGTTCGGCTGCTTCGTGTTCGCGTTCTTCTACCTGCAGTCGCTCAACTCGCACCATCTCTGGTACCCGACTGGGTTCCCTGGCCCCAAGATGTGGCTCGGGGTTGTGATCATGGCCCTGGTCGTGATCAGCGCGGCACTGCAGACGCTTGCGCTGCAGCGGATCAAGGCCGGCCACAAGGGACCGTGGCTGCAGGGTGCGACCGTCGCTCTCGTGCTCGGCCTCGCCGCGGTTGCCTTCGAGATCTATCAGCTCTCGAGCCTGTCCTACTGGCCAGGCGCGTCCGGCTTCGCCAGCGTCTTCGTCGGCTTCTACCCGGTGTTCTTGTTCATCGCGTTCTGCGTGATGGTGTGGCTGGAGATGCTCATCATGCGCGCCCGCCACATTCCGGAGATCGCGTTCGTCGAGCAGCCGCCTACGTATGCCGAGGCGTTCGCCGTGCAGCGGTTCCAGGCGTCGCTTAGCGCGTTCACCCTCACCTGGAACTACCTGGCAGTCGTAGCGTTCATCGCCTGGGTGCTGTTCTACCTGGTGCACTAGTGAGCGCGGCAGGGGACGGAGCGGGCAGGTGGCCATAGGGTACTGGCACTGGTCAGTCAGCTGGCCTGCCCTGCTCTGCTACGCGGTCGTCGCGCCAGCCCACCTGGTCGGCTTGCTGCGGCAACTGCGGATGGCTGAGGCTGACTCCGTGGCCGTGCGCAAGCTCCGCACTCAGGCAGTGGCCTTCCAGGGCGGGCTGGCGCTCGCGCTGCTCGCTCTGGTCTCGCCCATCGAATACCTGTCGGCGGTCTACATCTGGGTGCGAGCGCTGCAGTTCTTGCTACTGGCCCTGGTGGCCACCGGCCTGATCGTGCTCGGCGCGCCGTGGCGGGCACTTGTGCTGGCCATCCGACCGCGCGCGGGCGGTACCGGAGTTCTCGGTGGGCGGCCCGTTCCCGGTATGAAAGGGTCTTCAAAGCGCATTCCGTGGCTGCTCGCGCATCCGGCGCTGACCGTGACAGCCGTCAACGTCGTCTGGCTTAGCTGGCAGCTGCCCGCGCTTTATGACGCGGCCAGCACCAACGGCGCCGTTGCTGTAGCCAGTCAGGTCACCTGCCTGGCTGCTGGCGTGCTCTTCTGGCTCCAGCTCATTGGCTCACAGCCGCTGCGTCCGAAGGCTGCGCCACTGCGCAGGTTCAGGTTCGTCGTCGGCACCGCGCTGGCCATGACGATCCTGGGCATGGTGCTGGTCTTCGGGTCGGGCAGGCTGTACCCGGTCTACGCCAACTCCGCGCACCACGTGATGACCTTGGTCGACGACCAGCAACTGTCGGGCGCGGTGCTGTGGATGGGATCGCTGGTGCCGCTGGCCATATCGGCGGTCGCGCTCCTGATGGAGTGGCTAAGCGCAGAGGAATCCGCGGACCTGTCGGCCGGCCTGGACCGGCTGCTGACGCCGCGCACGAATGCCTGGTCGGCTCGGTCAGGCGTCAGATGACTAACACAAGTGCTCCGACCAGGAGGCAGCAGTGCCCAGACTGATCCTCGCGGTGGTCAATCCCGACAACACGCCGCACGGATATAACTGGACCTTCGCGTTTCCGATGCTGCTGTTCATCATCATCGGCACGATTCTCTACCTGCTGTTCAGCAGGCCGCACCGCCGAGTCCCGGCCCGCGGGATCTCGCTGCCCGCCCGGTCCCGGAGCGTGCCAGCAGGCGGGACCGCTCGGTCGGCTTCGGTCGCCGGCGGGCTGAGCGTCGCGCCCGGCGGCTCGGCGGAGTCGCGCCTAGAGCCCGGCGGCGCGCACCAGGCTGCAACCGGAACCGGGGTGGTTGGCGGTGCGACGGCGGTGGGTCCGCCGAGCGCCGATTCCGACGACAGTCCTGAAGCGGACGACTCAACGGACACGTCGGAGGAAACAGAGTGACCCAGGCGACCAGCGCGCTCGCCGGGCACGGCGGCCTGGAGCCGCCTGCCTCGGAAGCCGTGCCGTCCGGCAGGCGATCGCCACGGCTGATCGCGCGGTCGCTGTTCCAGCTGACCAAGCCACGGATCATCGAGCTGCTCCTCGTTACCACGCTGCCGACGATGCTGCTGGCCCAGCGCGGCCTGCCAGGACCTGGGCTGATTCTGGTCACCCTGGTCGGCGGCGCATTTGCGGCCGGCAGCGCGAACACACTCAACTGCTACATCGACCGCGACATCGACGCAGTGATGAAGCGCACCTCGCGCCGCCCGCTCGTGGCCAAGGGCGGCCGGGCGACGATCAAGCCGGGTGAGGCGCTTGCCTTCGGGATTCTTCTCGGAATGGCGTCCACGCTCCTGCTCGGGCTGCTGGCCAACTGGCTCTCGGCCGCGCTGGCCGATGGCGCGATCTTGTTCTACGTCTTCGTGTACACGCTCGGGCTCAAGCGGCGCACCGCCTCGAACATCGTGATCGGCGGCGCAGCAGGGTGCTTCCCTGTCCTGGTCGGCTGGGCCGCGGTGACGGGCACGGTAGCCTGGCCCGCCATCGTCCTGTTCGCCGTCATCTTCTTCTGGACGCCGCCGCACTTCTGGGCGCTGGCCATGAAGTTCCGCGAGGACTACGCGGCGGCGAACGTGCCCATGCTCCCCGTCGTGGCGACCGCATCGACAGTTGCCAGGAAGATCCTCTTCTACTCCTACGCGATGGTCGCCGCGACCTTGTTGCTGGCGGCGTACGCCGGCTGGATGTACGCGTGCTGCGCGGTTGTCCTCGGCGGCTGGTTCCTGGCCGAGGCGCACCGGCTGCGCGGGCAGGTTGCCGAGGGCGGCAAGGCCGCCCCGATGCGGCTGTTCCACCTCTCGATCGCCTACCTGACCCTGCTGTTCGCCGTCGTGGCGGTGACCGCACTATTGCCCTGGGGCGGCTGGTAGGTCATGGCCGCGTTCAGCCAGCGATCGGGGCGGAGTTTCTTGCTGCAGCCGAAGTGGCTGTGCTGGCATGTGTTCGCGGTCGTTGGCACGCTCGGCATGCTCTGGCTGGGCGACTGGCAGCTCCACCGCGCCTTGGCGGGAAACGATCTAAGCTGGGCCTACACCTTCGAATGGCCCCTGTTCGCCGTCTTCGGCGTCTACTTCTGGGCGCGCACGATCCGGGACGAGATTCGGCAGGGGCGGGTTGCGGCGCCGCAAGGCGCTAATTCGGAAGCCCAGGGGGTAACGCGCGAGGGCTCATTCTCCGAGGGCAGTGCCTCCCAGTGCAGTGCCTCCGAGGGCAGAGCTTCCGAGGGCAGTGCCTCCGAGCGTCCAGCGTCCGAGCAGCCGGCGTCGGCGGACGCGTACGTCGCCCGCCTGCGCGCGGAAGTCCGCGGCCACGGCAGATGGCACGGTTTTCGCTGATACTGACGAGGTGACCGTCGAATTCGACGGCGTGGCGAGCCTCGACCTCGCGCGCTACCTGCGGCCAGGCGACACCGTGGTGTGGGGTCAGGCGTGCGGCGAGCCAGTTGCGCTGACCGAGACGCTCGTCGCCCAGCGCGCCAGCCTTCCCGGTGTCCGGTGCTTCCTCGGCATCCCCTGCACCGACACGGTTCGTCCCGAGCACTCCGACTACCTGCGGTTCGTCTCCTACTCCGCAGCCGGGCCGAACCAGTCGCTCGTCGCCGCCGGCGTACTCGACCTGCTGCCGTGCCACTATTCCGCGCTGCCCGAGATGTTGACCGCTGGCGCGCTGAAGGCCGATGTGGTCATGCTCGCGCTGCCGCCGGCCCGGCCAGATGGCAGCCACGGCCTGGGCCTGTGCGCCGATTACGTCGCGGCCGTGGCCGGACAGGCGCGCGTGGTCATCGCCGAGGTCAACGACCAGATACCAGATGTCGGTTGTGCGCAGGCGCTATCCCGCAGCGACCTCGACGTGATAGTCCGCACCTCGCGGCCGCCTGCTCAGTACTACCCGCAGCGTCCGCGGGGTGAGATCGAGCGTGCCATCGCCAGCTTGGTCGCCGGCCTGGTCCCCGACGGTGCCACGCTCGAGCTCGGGATCGGGACCATCCCGTCGGCCGCGCTCGGGTCGCTCGCTGGCCATCGCGACCTCGGCGTTCACTCGGGCATGATTACCGATGCGATCGTCGACCTCATCGAGGCTGGCGCCGTCACCGGTGTTCGCAAGTCGGTCGATCGTGGCTTGGTGGTGGCCGGCTTCTTGCTGGGAACGGGGCGGCTCCACCAGCATGCAGCCCGCAATCGCGCGGTAGTCCTGCGCGACACTACCTACACCCACGACCCGGCGGTCCTTGCGGCGCAGCATCGCCTGACCGCCATCAATGCCGCTATCGAGGTCGACCTGACCGGAGCGCTGAACACCGAGACTCTCTTCGGCCGTTACATCGGCGCGGTCGGCGGCGCCGCCGACTTCATGCGCGGCGCCGCGAGATCACCTGGCGGTCTGGCCATCACCGTGCTGCCGTCCACGGCCGGCTCCGCGAGCCGCATCGTCGCCGCCCTCAGCGGGCCCGCCAGCGTCGGGCGCAGCGACGCGGGAGTGATCGTTACCGAGCACGGTGTGGCGGACCTGCGCGGCAAGTCGCTGTCGCAGCGTCGTGAGCTCATGCTGGCGATCGCCGACCCCGCCCACCGGGACGCGCTCGACGCTGCTACTTAGTCATCAGGGCCTTACTCGTCCGAGCGCAGCACCTTGCGCGGGTGAGCGCCGTCCACGTAGCCGACGAACGGCGGATAGATGTTGTAGCCGAGGAGTTCCTGCAGCCGCTCAGGTAGCTCGCGGATGATGGCGCGGGGGACTGCCAGCAGGTTGTTCTCCTGCTGCCGCAGCCAGCCCGCTGCGTATTCCAGGATCACGCCGAGTCGCGGCTGCGAGGTCCGGTTGGCGCCCCCGCCGTGCCAGAGGCTGCCGAGGTAGAACATTGCCGAGCCAGGCGAGATGACGGCCTGTACGACCGGGTCGGCCGGCGTCGGCTTGCGGCCCGGCTCCCAGGCGTGGCTACCTGGGATGAACCGGGTCGCTCCGTTCTCCTCGGTGAACTCATCGAGCGGCCACATGGTGTTGACAACCAGCGGGGGGTGCGGCTCAGGAACCGGGTATACCGAGTCGTCTCGGTGCAGGATCTGTGCCTTCTCATCCGGCCCGATCCTTATTCCGACCGGGGCGCTGAGCTGGTAGTGGCCGAGCACCTGATCAAGCACATCGAGCAGCAGCGGGTCGGTCGCCGCCCGGTCGAACATCCGCGTCTTGGCGAAGAGCGCATACACACGCTGCGTCGAATAACCCTCGAACGGGTTGCGTCCAGTCGGCGTAGCCGACAGCACGCGGTCCAGATCCGCTCGCGCTGACCGCACGTCGTCGTCGGCCATCATGCCAGTGACGACTACGTAGCCGTCCTGCATAAGCCGCTCCGCGATCTCCTGGCCGGTGGACGTCGCGGCAGGCATTGTCGCCAACATCACGAATGAGCCTAGATCAGAGCGTTGCTGATTAGGACCCCGACGCGAGCAGGAACTTCTCGGCCGCCGCAGCTCCCTGGCGAGATCTCAGCTGAGTGCTGTGGCCCGATCCGCTGACAACGACAAGCGTCGCATGCGGGATCTGAGCGGCCTCCTCCTCATCCCAGGGCAGCGGGCAGGACAAGTCCAGGTCGCCAGCCAGGAGCAGAACCGGCATCGTAAGCGTGCCGTACGGCGGGACCGGATCTGGCCTGGCCGGCGGCCAGTACCGGCACTCGGCCACGATGCCCTGCTCGCCCGCGGTCGATGGCGGGAACGGCCAGGTGGCACTCGCCGGTATCCGCGCGACCGCCCGGCTCAGCGCCGCCGAGCGGCTGGCCAGCGGCGCGGCTGAATCGCCCCACGGCATGTCGCGGATGTCGGCGCATAGTGTGGCCGCGTGCAGGCCCGAGCTGTATATCTGCTGTCTGACAACCGCGTTGCCGTAGAACCCCGTGACCAAACGAGTCAGCGGTCCCGGATTCCCGCCGGCGGCCTCGTGCAGGGTGCTGAGGAGCGGGATTGACGGATCGGTCAGGCGCGGATCGATGACGCTGAGGATTACGAGAATGTCGAAGATGCGCGCGGCAAGTCCGTACTTGGAGATGACCTGGGCTAGCTCAGTGGCCGGGTCATAGCCGCACTGCTGCAGGCGGCAGGCCTGCCGAAGGACGTAAGCGGACCGATGCATGGACTCGACGTAGAGAGGGTCGACGTTCCGTTGCGGCACCACCGAGTCAAGAACCAGCTTGCGTACCCGGCTCGGATACGTCAGTCCGTACTGCTCGGCTACGAACGTGCCGTACGACACGCCATCGATGGTCCAGGAGCTCAGATGCAGCGCCCGCCGAAGGGCGTCAAGGTCGGCGACAGTGTCAGCAGTGGTGAAGTAGTTCCGGTCCTGACCCAGACTGAGCGCGCAGGACCCGACGGCCTGCGCAGTAGGCGGAAAGGTGTCCGACTCGCCCATCTGCCGCTGCAGGGCGGGGCAGTCAAGACCTCCGCCGCCCGTCCCGCGCTGGTCGATCATCACAAGCCGGTAGCCGCGTACGACGGCAGGCAACGCCTTGCGGATCTCCGCGATGAACGGCACTCCGGGCTGACCGGGGCCGCCGGTTAGAAACAGCAGCGTTCCATGTGGCGCGCTGCTGTTCGATGCTACTGCGTACTGCAAGCTGAGCGTCCCGGCTACGGCGCCCGACCGGTCCAGCGGCACGCTGAGGAATGAGCACGTAAATGTCGGCGCACCAGGGCACGGGTGCGCACCGGCATGCGCCGGGGCCGCGGCCGCGGGGCTGGACCGTACTGCCACCGGTGGCGAGCTCGTGCAGGCAGCCACGAGCAGGATGAGCTGGATCGCCGTCGTGACGACCAGGATTGAGCGCTTGACAGCTGCCGTGCGGCGCATTGCCAGAAAGGTAACCGCATCCGTTGCGGCGAGAACTGGCCATTCCTGGGAATTGTTGTGGAAATGGCATCATCTGGAGGAACTGAGGTCGTCGCGCTCGCCGACCTTCTCCGGCCCTCGCGGGCGGTCAGGCCTGCGAGCGCATCCCCCGCGGCGCGGTCAGCCTATGACCGACGGCGACAAGGACCGCGTCGACCGCGTCAGCGTCCAGTTGCCCGGGCCGAACGTCAGCGTGCATCTGAGCGACATGGCCAGCGAGCGCGTACTCAACTTCTATCCCGATACCCGTGCAGCGCGCCGAATAGCGGCAACGTGGCGGGCGTGATCTGGAGCTGCCAGGCTCGTAATCGTATTTACTGGTCTAAGGGCAATCTCGTCGCCAGACCATTTTACTTGTTCATGTGCGCCTGAATAGCATCCGACGCTAACGAGTAAAGCTGCGTAATTAAGACGGCCTGGCGCGGCAGTGCCCGGTCAGTCCGGGCCGCTCAGCGATGCATCGGCGCAGAACTTGCTCCATGGGCTGGCCGAAGCCCAGGTCAACGCAGGCTACACCGCGGTGATCAGCTCAGCCAGCCGCATCCAGGCTCGCTGTTTCCGCCTCCCATCGAACGAATTTAAGGACCTTGATCTAATAGTGAGGGTGGTCGCACTCCTCCCAGAAGGATGAGGGGCTCTCCCCACGGCTAAGTACCGACCGTCTCGTTATTTCGCTGCTATCGGCGATCCGTAGATACCAGGAAACGAGGCTGAGATGTCCCTGAGAGTCAAATTCTTCGCGCTCATTTACGACTGGCAGATGGCCAAGAGCGAGAGAGCAGGACTTGGCAGCTACCGCCGGGATCTTCTCGCGGACGCGTCAGGTCGCCTACTCGAGATCGGCGGCGGTACCGGCGCGAACCTGCGGTGGTACGGCGGCACGGTGAAGTCGCTCATGATTACCGAACCCGAGGTTTCGATGCTCAAGCGGCTGCGGCGGAAGATGCGCGAGCAGTCGCGCGATGCGAAGGCGCTCAGGGCAGCGGCTGAGGACCTTCCGTTCACCGACAACAGCTTCGACACGGTCGTCAGCACTCTGGTGCTCTGCAGTGTTGACGATCAGCCCAGGGCCGTGCGTGAGCTCCGGCGTGTGCTGCGTCCGGGCGGGAAGCTGGTGTTCCTCGAGCACGTGCGTTCCGATGAGCCGAAGACGGGGCGCTTGCAGGATCGTATGAACGGGCTTAACCGGTTCATGGTCTGCTGCGACTGCAACCGTGCGACGCTGCGCACCATCGAGGGCGCGGGCTTCACGGTCAAGCGGATCTCGCATGTGGATCTGCCACGCGCGCCGAAGTTCGTCCGCCCGTCGATTATGGGCACGGCGGTCGCGCCCGGAGACCCCGGATATCCCGCTGGTACGGAACTGTCCGCTTTCAGTACTTAAGAGCCTTCGCCAGCCGGCGTCATTCGGGGTGATCTCGGTAACCGGGGGTAGGCGGTCTAGCGTGGGTAGGGCGGCTGGTGTGCGGTCGGCGCGCCACCAGATGGCGGCCCGGCCCGGAACTAGGCTCAGGAGGTACTCGTGGCTGCACCTACCGCGATCAAGACTGACATTGACCTCAGCACGGCTGGTGAGCTGGCCCAGCAACTGCGGGTCGACTCCGTACGTTCAAGCACGTCCGCAGGATCGGGCCATCCGACATCCAGCATGTCGGCGGCGGACTTGCTCGCGGTGCTGCTTGCCCGGCACCTGCATTACGACTGGGACAATCCGTCTAACCCCGATAATGACCATCTGATCTTCTCCAAGGGGCACGCGTCACCGCTGCTCTACTCGGTGTTCAAGGCGGCGGGCGTGGTATCCGACGAGGAGCTCATGACGGCCTACCGCCGGTTCGGCTCGCGGCTAGAGGGGCACCCGACGCCAGAGCTGCCCTGGGTCGACGTCGCCACCGGCTCGCTCGGCCAGGGACTGCCTGATGCCGTCGGCGTCGCGCTGGCTGGGAAGTATCTCGAGGAGGCGCCTTATCGCGTCTGGGTGCTCTGCGGCGACAGCGAGATGACTGAGGGCTCGATCTGGGAGGCACTCGACAAGGCTTCGTACTACAAGCTGTCCAACCTCATCGCCATGATCGATGTCAACCGCCTGGGCCAGCGCGGCCCGACCGAGCTGTCCTGGGACCTGGATACCTACAGCAAGCGCATCTCGGCGTTCGGCGCTCGAGTGATCGCCATCGACGGGCATAACCTTGCCGAGGTCGACCGGGCCATGCGCGAAGCACGTGAAGATGGGCATGACCGGCCAACCGTGATCCTGGCGCGGACGAGAAAGGGCCATGGCTTCTCAGAGGTCGAGGACAAGGAGAACTGGCACGGCAAGCCGCTGCCGCGGGAGATGGCCGAGCGTGCCGTTATCGAGCTGGGTGGCGAGCGCCATCTGACCGTGCGTGGGCCTAGGCCCGAGGCCTCGTCTGGCCTGCCCCGGGCTGCCGCCGACGGTGCTCACGTCAAGCTGCCGACCTACTCGGTCGGCGAGAAGATCGCAACGCGGAAGGCCTACGGTCAGGCGCTCGCAGCGCTGGGTGTGCGCCGGGACGTGGTCGCGATGGATGGCGAGGTCAGCAACTCCACCTATGCCGAGCAGTTTGCGCACGAGTATCCCGAGCGGTACTTCGAGATGTACATCGCGGAGCAGCAGCTGATCGCCGCCGCGGTTGGCTTCAGCGTGCGCGGCTTCCGGCCGTTCGCCTCTACCTTCGCGGCGTTTCTGACGCGGGCGTACGACTTCATCCGCATGGCCCCCATCTCCCGCGCCAACATCCGGCTCTGCGGCTCGCACGCAGGTGTCGAGATCGGTGCCGACGGCCCGTCGCAGATGGCTCTTGAAGACCTCGCGATGCTTCGAGCCGTACACGGCTCGACAGTGTTGTACCCAAGCGATGCCACCAGCGCGGCTGCACTCGTCGCGGCTATGGCAGACCTGGAAGGCGTCTCCTACATACGCACCACCAGGGGGGCGTACCCAGTCCTCTACGACTCGGACGAGCAATTTCCTGTCGGCGGCGCCAAGGTCCTGCGCAGTAACCCAGGCGATCAGGTAACTCTCATCGGCGCTGGAGTGACGCTGTACGAATGCCTTGCTGCAGCCGATGAGCTGCAACGGGATGGCATCAGCGCACGCGTCATCGACCTGTACTCGATCAAGCCCATCGACGCCGACACGCTGACGGCGGCGGCAGCTGCCACCGGCGGCCGGATCGTCGTCGCCGAGGATCACCATCCCGAGGGCGGGCTCGGCTCGGCGGTGGTCGATGCGCTCACCGGCGCGGGCCGGGCTGAGCTATCGGTCAGGCACCTGGCCGTCCGGAACATGCCCGGCTCAGGAACGGGCAGCGAACTGCTGGATGCGGCTGGCATATCGGCTAGTCACATCGCCACCGCCGCCCGCGAGCTGACGCGATAGCCGCTGGCGGCTCTTGTCAGTACTGCCGGGCCGCGAGCGCGGCAGCGACCTGATACGGCAGGTGCCGGGGGTGCACGAGCAGCGCGCGAGCTAGCTGCCTTACCTCTAGGCGAAGCGGCGTCAGCAGCCTTTCGCTGTAGCGCCAGGCGGCCGCCTCATCGGTGCCGAAGTGCGCTGCAATGGAGCGACGGAACCGCCGCGCGTCGCCGCCATCGTGCTGCCATTTGGCGAGCCATGCCCGTAGGCTCTCGTCGCTATCGGGCACGGACCAGCTCATCAGCTGCTCGGCGAGCTGACCGGCGGCGTCTACCACGAAGGCCTGCTCTGCGCCACCGGCGACTCCGTGGACCCGTCCTTCGCTGCGATGACCGTGATGAATGCTCGCCGAGCTGAATCGGGCACCGATCGCGATGGCCGCCACGGCATGGCCAGCCTCGTGCCAGGCGGTGCGGACGGCGGCCTTGCGGGCTGGCTCCAGGCTCGCGTAACAGCCGCAGTCGTAGCGCTGCATGACCCACTTCGTGTGCACGATCGACTCATCGTCGTAGCGGGCGAGCCTGCTTAGTTCGTCCTGGATGGCAGCTACTGCCCGCCGCTCGGCGGAAGTGAGTGCAGCCATTCAGGCATCCGTTTCAGCGCAGCGAGTACGACGTCCTAGGACAGACTAGGGCGGTAGGCCGACATCGGCGTGGCACCCCACTGCTAGGAGTGATGTAGTGCCGGACGCACTGACGCAGGACGGGCGGAGGCGGCTCCATGATGCTGCGCAGCAGCATGTCGCCGACGACAACGTGCCTGGACTGGTAATGCTCGTCGCCAGCGCTGATCAGGTGCATGCGGAGGCGATCGGCCGGCTCAGCATTGGCGGTCCGCCCGCTGAGCGAGATTCGCTGTTCCGGATCGCGTCCACCACAAAGCCCATTACCGGCGCAGCGACCTTGGCGCTGGTCCAGGAGGGCCTGATCACCCTGGAGGAGCCTGTAGACCGGCTGATCCCTGAGCTTGCCGACCGCCAGGTGCTGCGCCGGATGAATGGCCCGCTCGACGACACCGTCCCGGCGATTCGGCCGATCACTGCCCGTGACCTGCTCACGTTTACGTTCGGTTTCGGCTCGGTGCTCGACATGTTCATGGCGCCCGCACCTTGGCCCATCGAGATCGCAGTTAATGAGCTCAGCCTGGCAACACTCGGCCCGCCGGACCCGGCAGCGCAGCCCGACCCAGACACCTGGATCGCCGGCCTCGGCTCGCTGCCGCTGATGAGCCAGCCAGGCGACCGATGGATGTACAACACCGGGGCGTCGGTGCTCAGCGTGCTGCTCGCCCGGGCCGCGGGCCGGAGTTTTGGCGACGTGCTGCGAACACGGATCTTCGAGCCGCTCGGCATGACAGACACCGCGTTCTGGACCAGCCAGCCAGAGCGGCTGGCTGAGTCGTATCAGCCAACCCAAGATGGGCTTATTGTCAATGATCCGCCGGACGGTACCTGGAGCAGGCGGCCAGCGTTCGAGGATGGCGCGGCTGGCCTGGTTTCGACCGTCGATGACCTGCATGCGTTCGCGAAGATGCTGCTGCGCGGCGGCACGCCGGTCCTGACACCAGAGTCGGCAGCAGCAATGACCACAGATCAGCTCACCGCAGAGCAGAAGTCCTATGGGGGCCTTGGACCTGACTTCTTCCGGGGTCAGTCATGGTCGTATTGCCAGGCCGTGCACGACAGCGGCGCGTTCGGATGGGACGGCGGGCTCGGCTCGTCCTGGCTCGTGGACCCGGCCCGCGACCTCATCGTGATCGTGCTGACTCAGCGGATGTTCGAGTCACCGGCCCTACCGCAGGTGCACCGCGATATCCAGGCTGCCGCCTATGCGGCGCTGGGTTAGCGGCACCGGGGTTAGCGGCACCGTGTCACCCGCGGTGGCTCAAACTAGTGCCGCGCAGCTTTTCGTGTTTCACGGTCAGTCCTGAAGCGGGCCGCGAGCTCCGCGACCCGGTGAGCGCGGTGCTCGGGCCGCATCCGGCCGGCGCGCTCGAGCAGACTCATGCCGTGCAATGCGCTCCAGAACACCTCGGTCGTGGTTCCGTCGTCATCTTCTAGCACCGCGGCAAGGGCATTGAAGCCGGAGCGCAGTTCGGCCTCTGCGTCGTCTTGGGCGAAGCGTGCATCGATCGGCAGCTGGAACATCGCCTCATAGAGCGACGGATGCGCAGCCGCGAAGTCAAGGTATGCGCCG
>Ga0126371_10001842_pt1 | contig 18051 bp, 14 predicted proteins | sample PanSoiMetaPlot_4_FD_110145 | JGI IMG/M metagenome (GOLD analysis project Ga0126371, IMG submission 110145) | Tropical forest soil microbial communities from Panama - MetaG Plot_4 | ecosystem: Environmental > Terrestrial > Soil > Tropical forest > Bulk soil | place: Panama | collected 2016-02-17 | reverse complement strand
GTCGTCGTGGCCGCCATGGTGTGGCTCGACACCCTGACCATGCGGGCGGCCAGCGAGCTGCCGCGCGGCTTTCTCGACTTCGTCAACGAGCTCTCCGATTTCGGCCGCGGCGCCTGGCCGCTCACGCCGCTCGGCCTGCTGCTGATCGTGAGCACGATCGCGCTGCTGCCGAGCCTGCCGTTCATGACGCGCGGCGTGCTCGCCGCCGCGAGCATCAAGGTCGGCTACATGTTCGCCGCCATCGGGCTCACCGGGCTCGCCGACACGATCGTCAAGCGCATCATCGGCCGGGTACGACCGTCCGACCTCGGCGCCTTCGCGTACGAGCCGCTGTCGTGGCGCTCCGAATATGCGAGCTTCCCGTCCGGCCACACCACCAATGTCTTCGCCACCCTGGTCGCGGTCGGGCTCATCTTCCCGCGCGCGCGGCCGGCGCTGTGGATCTACGCGCTGGTGATCGGCGCCAGCCGGGTGATCGGTACCGCACATTTTCTCAGCGACGTGGTCGCCGGGGCCGCGTTCGGCGCGTTCGGCGCGGTTCTGATCCGCGACTGGTTCGCGGCGCGCCGGCTCGGCTTCTATGTCGGCAGCGACGGACGGGTGCATACGATGCCGGGGCCGTCGTTCCGTCGCATCAGACGAGTTGCGCGCGCGCTGGTCAGGCCATAAGACCCAGCGCCGGCCAACACGCGCGTGTCCCGGCGAAGTGGACACCAGTTCGCCGACAAGGACACGCGCCAAATTGATCTGTTAACCGGATGAGGCGATGAGCGACGCGAGCACGCTGGGACTGCCGGTGCCCGCCGTCTCGGTGGTCGTGCCGGTGCGCAACGAGGCCGGCAACGTGGCGCCACTCGTCGAGGAGATCGCGGCCGCGCTTGCCGGCCGCGCGTTCGAGATCGTCTATGTCAACGACGGCTCGACCGACGGAACGCAAGCCGAGCTCACCGCGCTGATGCGGACGCGGCCGTACCTGCGTCAGGTCAAGCATCAGGTGTCGTGCGGCCAGTCGGCGGCGGTGCGCAGCGGCGTCGCGGCGGCACGCGCGCCGCTCGTCGTTACGCTCGACGGCGACGGGCAGAACGATCCGAAATTCCTCCCCAGCCTGATCGACGCGCTCGGGCAGGGCGGCGCGCGGGTCGGGCTCGCGGCCGGCCAGCGCACGGGGCGCAAGGCGAGCGGCTTCAAGAAGCTGCAGTCGCGCATCGCCAACGGCGTGCGCGGCGCGATCCTGCGCGACGGCACGCGCGACACCGGCTGCGGGCTCAAGGCGTTCCGCCGCGACGTCTTCCTCGCGCTGCCGTATTTCGACGGGCTGCATCGCTTCCTGCCGGCGCTGGTGCGGCGCGACGGCTTCGACGTGGTCTATATCGACGTGGTCGACCGCGAGCGCCGGCACGGCGTGTCGAACTACGGCATGTGGGACCGGCTGTGGATCGGAATTGTCGATCTCGCCGGCGTGTGGTGGCTGGTGCGGCGCAGGAAGCGCGTGCCGCAGGTTTTGGAGGTTTCTGGCGATGCTCGTTAATCTCTCGCACACGGTCGGAGACTACTTCTACAACGTCTTCTTCATGAAGCTGAACTGGTACGTGCTGATCGGCGTCGCGGGGCAGGCGCTGTTCAGCATGCGCTTCATCGTCCAGTGGATCGCGACCGAGCGGGCGAGAAAGAGCGTGTTTCCGACCGCGTTCTGGTTCTTCTCGATCGGCGGCGGCCTGCTGTCGTTCGCCTATGCACTCACCATCCGCGATCCGGTGTTCATTCTCGGCCAGGGGTTCGGCGTGTTCGTCTATGCGCGGAACCTGTATTTCGTCTATCGCGAGCGCCGGGCGTCCACCCTTGGGGCCGCATGAGACAAGTTCCGGGTGGATTGCCGCCGGCTATCCGCGCTAGAATCACCGCAAGTTCGGGACAACCGGGGGACCCAGCCGTGAATGTGAAGAAGGCGGTGACGCGTCTCGTCCAGGTCGTGCTGATCCTGGTACCAATGAGCTATTTCTTCCCCAAGCTCATGCTGTTCTATTTCGTGTGCGGGCTCTACGACGTCTCGCGCAACCGGCACTGGGATCTCAAACTGTTCGACCGCTACTTCTTCGGCAACGGCGTCACCACCTGGATGCTGGCGCCGTTCAATGTGCTGATGGACATCCTGGCGCTGCCCTACATCAACAAGGGCGTCTACCGGCTCGAGGACCTGCCGAAGGACTATCAGGACGAGATCAGGTCGGTGATCGACGCCGCCGTCAAGCAGGACCTGGTCGGCCAGCTGCAGCGCACCGCCGAGGCGCATGCGCGCAGCATGTTCTTCTTCAAATGGTACGACGCCAACGTCAACACGGTGATCGACGTGCCGGCGTTCCACCGCGGCTACAAGTACATCAAGACGATCGGCGTCTCGGTGTTCAGCAAGAAGGAATCGACGTCGAAGCATTTCGGGCCGCTGCGCGCCACCTTCCGGGTGCTCTACAACGTCAACGACATGGACGACCGCTCGGCCTACATCGTGGTGGGCGACACGACGAACTACTGGAAGGAGAACAAGCTGTTCATCTTCGACGACACGCTGCTGCACCAGTCGTTCAACGAGTCCGACAAGTCGCGCTATTGCATGTTCATCGACATCGCGCGGCCCTCGCTGGTGCCGGCGCTGCTCGCCGGCGTGGTCACGCTCAACCGCTTCCTGTTCCGCGGCCTGAACTCGATCTTCTACAAGAAGTGGAAGGTGATCGAGGCGTGAGGGGTAGTCGGTAGCCCGCATGGAGCGAAGCGGAATGCGGGGACAGCGGTCCCGGATTGCAGCGCTTCGCGCCTCCATCCGGGCTACGGGTCCCGCGCCTACTCACCCACGCGCCACCGCCATGGCGGCAAAACCGCGCTCGAGGTCGGCGATCAGGTCGGAGACATCTTCGAGCCCGATGTGCAGGCGGATCGCCGGACCTCCCGGCGCCCAGCGGGTCGCGGTGCGGCACGCCGAGACGTCGAACGGAATGGCGAGGCTCTCGTAGCCGCCCCACGACGCGCCCATGCCGAACAGCGTCAGCGCGTTGAGGAACGCGTAGGCCGCCTTCTGCGGCATCGGCTTGAGGATGAAGCTGAACAGCCCGCAGGCACCGGTGAAATCGCGCCGCCAGATCGCATGGCCGGGGTCGGTGTCGAGCGCCGGGTGCAGCACGCGCGCGACCTCGGGGCGATCGCGCAGCCAGCGCGCGACCTTGAGGCCGGACTCCTGATGCCGGGCGAGCCGCACCCCCATGGTGCGCAGGCCGCGCAGGCCGAGGAACATGTCGTCCGGGCCGACGCACAGCCCGGCGAGGCCGACATAGTCCTTGAGCGCCGCCGCCGCCGCCGCATTGGCCGACACGGTGCCGAGCATCACGTCGGAATGGCCGCCGAAATATTTCGTCCCCGAGATGATCGCGAGGTCGACACCCTTCTCAAGCGCGCGGAAATAGAGCGGTCCGGCCCAGGTGTTGTCCATCAGCACCAGCGCGCCCCGGGCGTGCGCGGCCGCCGCGATCGCCGGGATATCCTGCGTCTCGAACGTCAGCGAGCCGGGCGCCTCGACGAACACGGCCCGCGTGTTCGGCCCGATCAGCCCGGCGATGCCGCCGCCGATCAGCGGATCGTAATAGGTGGTGGTGACGCCGAGGCGCTCAAGCACGGTGTCGCAGAATTTGCGGGTCGGCAGGTAGACGCTGTCGGTCACCAGCAGATGGTCGCCGTTTCTGAGCACCGCCAGCAGCGCCGACGAGAGGGCGGCAAGCCCGGACGGCAGCAGCGCGACGGCGGCGCAGGCCGGGCCGTCGAGGGTCTGGATCGCGGTCTCCAGCGCCTCCGAGGTCGGGGTGCCGCGCCGGCCGTACTGGTAGCGGCCGCGGTGCGCGACGTAGTCCTCGGCGGTCGGGTAGAGCAGGGTGGAGGCGTGGTAGACCGGCGTATTGACGTAGCCGTGCTGGGCGAACGGATCGCGCCCGCCGGTCGTGAGCAGGGTATCGGGCTTGAGCTCGCCCGACGCCTCGGCGCCGGTCTTCTCGTTCATGACGGGTCCTCGCAGGTCGGCGAACCGGTGCTCACGTGGCCGGGGATATGCGGTACCCCTGCGACCGTCAACCCCTTGACCTCGAATGGCAATCGTTTTGAGATGCGTCCTGCGATCACACCTGCCGGGACGGGACGGCGGGCCATTCCAGCGCCAACGCGGAGGTTTCCCATGCGACGCCTTGTGACTGTCTGTGCATTGGCGGGCGTCGTCCTGACGCTCGCAACCGCCGCATCGGGCTCGACGCTCGACGACATCAAAAAGCGCGGCACGCTCAACTGCGGCGCCAACGGCCAGCTGCCGGGCTTCGGCATCCCCGACTCGCAGGGCAACTGGACCGGCCTCGACGTCGACCTCTGCCGCGCGCTCGCGGCGGCGATCTTCAACGACCCGAACAAGGTCAAGTTCGTCGCACTGACCGCCAAGGACCGCTTCACGGCGCTGCAATCCGGCGACGTCGACGTGCTCGCCCGCAACACCACCTGGACGTCCTCGCGCGACACCCAGCTCGGCCTCAACGCCACGGCGGTCAACTATTTCGACGGCCAGGGCTTCATCGTCCGCAAGGACCTCAAGCTGAACTCCGCGCTCGAGCTCAACGACGCGACCGTGTGCGTGCAGCAGGGCACCACCACCGAGCTCAACCTCGCCGACTACTTCCGCGCCAACAAGATGCGGCTCAAGAGCGTGACCTACCTGCAGGTCGACGAGGCGGTCGGCGCCTACGACAGCGGACGCTGCAACGCCTACACGACCGATGCCTCCGGCCTCTACGGCGTGCGCCTCAAGCTCGCCAAGCCGGACGACCACGTGGTGCTGCCCGAGATCATCTCCAAGGAGCCGCTCGCGCCGTTCGTGCGGCATGGCGACGACCAGTGGTTCGACATCGTCAAATGGGTGCATTTCGCCATGGTCAATGCCGAGGAGCTCGGCATCACCAAGGCGAACGTCGACGAGCACCTCAAGTCCGACAATCCCGACGTCAAGCGCCTGCTCGGTACCGAGGGCAATTTCGGCGAGCAGCTCGGCCTCACCAAGGACTGGGCCCACCGTGTCCTCAAGCACGTCGGTAATTACGGCGAGGTGTTCGAGCGCGACGTCGGGCAGGGCTCGCCGCTCAAGATCACGCGCGGCCTGAACGCGCTGTGGACCAAGGGCGGCATCATGTACGCGCCACCGGTGCGGTGACGGGCGAGGCGGACCGGCCATGACCCTCGGCGCGGAGAGCGGCCCACCCAAGATCCCGCTGCTCCGCGATCCGCGCTTCCGCGCACTCGTGATCCAGGTCGCGCTGTGCGCGGCGCTGGCCTGGATCGCTTACGAGCTCGAGGAGGAGGTGCGCGCCAATCTCGTGCGCAATCATCTCTCTTCCGGGTTCGGCTTCTGGAGCCAGCCGGCCGGGTTCGACATCAGCCAGGCGCTGATCGACTACTCGTCCAGCGCCTCGACCTACGGCCGCGCCTTCTGGGTCGGGCTGGTCAACACGCTGGTCGTGGCCGCCATCGGCATCGTGCTGGCGACGATCGTCGGCTTCGTCGCCGGCATCGCGCAGCTGTCGAGCAACTGGCTGGTCGCGCGCCTTGCGGCCGGCTACGTCCAGCTCATCCGCAATATTCCGCTGCTGCTCCAACTTCTGTTCTGGTACAACGCGGTGCTCAAGACGCTGCCGGGCTTCCGCGACAGCATTGCGCTGTGGGGCGGCGGCTACCTCAACAACCGCGGCCTCTATCTGCCGGCGCCGGACCTCAATGGCAACGGTCTGCCGATCTTCGCCGCATTCTGTCTCGGCCTCGTCGGCGCGATCGTGCTCGCCATGCTGGCGCGCCGGCAGCGGCTGGGCGTGGGCCTTGCGGCGGGCGCGGGCCTCGTGCTGGTGCTTGGCCTGCCGTTCGCGGCGTTCGTCGCGACGGGCGCGACGTTCGCCTTCGAGTATCCCGAGATGAGCCGGTTCAACCTGCGCGGCGGCCTCGAGGTGCTGCCCGAGTTCGTCGCGCTGCTGGCCGGCCTCGTGATCTACACCGGCGCCTTCATCGCCGAGACGGTGCGCGCCGGTCTGATGGCCGTGCCGCGCGGCCAGACCGAGGCCGCGCAGGCGCTCGGCCTCTCGCGCCTGCTGACGCTGCGCCGGGTGATCGTGCCGCAGGCGATGCGGGTCATCATTCCGCCGCTCACCAGCCAGTATCTCAACCTCACCAAGAACTCCTCGCTCGCGGTCGCGATCGGCTATCCGGACCTCGTGCAGATCTTCACCGGCACGGTGCTCAACCAGACCGGCAACGCGGTCGAGATCGTGGCGATCACGATGGCGGTCTATCTCGTCATCAGCCTCGTGACCTCGTTCGCGATGAACATCTACAACGCGCGCATGGCGCTGGCGGAGCGCTGACCATGGCGGACGCGCAGGCAGTATCGGTTGCGGGCGGCTTCGCCTATGTGCGCGGCGAGCCGGCGCCCGCGTTGCCGCCGCCGTTCGCCTCGACCGGCTTTCTCGGATGGTGTCGCGCCAACCTGTTCGGCACGCCGTTCAACGCGGTGCTGACCGTGCTGACCGTGCTGCTGCTCGCCTGGGTGGTGCCGCCGCTGGTGCGCTTTCTGCTGATCGACGCGGTGTGGACCGGCGCCGACCGCCAGGCGTGCCTGGAGTCGGCGGCGCACCCGAATGTCGGCGCCTGCTGGGCGTTCGTGCGCGAGCACCTCGCCTATTTCACCTACGGCTCGTACCCGATCGACGGCCGCTGGCGGGTCGACCTGTTCTTCATCATGCTCGCGGTCGGCATCGGCTGGCTGCTGTGGCTCGATGCGCCGCGCCGCGATCTCGGCGCGCTCTACTTCTTCGGCATCTTCCCGATCGTGTCGTTCTTCCTGCTGTACGGGCTGCCGCCGCTCGGGCTCGAGGTCGTCGACACCTCGCGCTGGGGCGGCATGCTGATCACGCTGGTGGTCGCGGTGGTCGGCATCGTCACGTCGATGCCGCTCGGCATCCTGCTCGCGCTCGGGCGGCGCTCGCGCATGCCGGCGGTGAAGACGCTGTCGGTGATCTTCATCGAGTTCGTGCGCGGGGTGCCGCTGATCACGGTGCTGTTCATGGCGAGCGTGATGCTGCCGCTGTTCTTGCCGCAGGAATATTCGCCCGACAAGCTGGTCCGCGCGCTGGTCGGCGTCTCGCTGTTCTCGGCGGCCTACATGGCCGAGGTGGTGCGCGCCGGCCTGCAGGCGATCCCGAAAGGACAATGGGAGGCGGCGAGCGCGCTCGGGCTCGGCTACTGGCGGACGCTGCACCTGGTGGTGCTGCCGCAGGCTTTGCGGATAACGATCCCGAACATCCTCAACAGCTACGTCGCGCTGTTCAAGGACACGACGCTGGTGTTCTTCGTCGGCATCTTCGATTTCCTCAAGACGATCGAGACGGCCCGCGCCAACCCGCTGTGGGCGACGCCGGTGACCAGCGCCAGCGGCTACGCGTTCGCGGCGCTGGTCTATTTCGTGTGCTGCTATTCGATGTCGCGCTACGCGGCCGGCGTCGAGCGCCGGCTTGCGGTCGGCGACCGACGCTAGGGGGGATCGCCATGTCAGCCGTCGAGCTCAAACCGGATGCCGTCGCGCCGAGCCGCGCGGGCGGCGAGGTCGCGGTCGAGATCAAGGGTCTCTACAAGTGGTTCGGCGAGTTCAACGTGCTGCGCGAGGTCGACCTCACGGTGCGGCGCGGCGAGCGCATCGTGATCTGCGGGCCGTCGGGCTCGGGCAAGTCGACGGTGCTGCGCTGCATCAACGGGCTCGAGCCGTTCCAGCGCGGCGAGGTGGTGGTCGACGGCATCTCGCTCGGCAACGACGTCAAGCGCATCGCCGAGGTGCGGCGCGAGGTCGGCATGGTGTTTCAGCAGTTCAACCTGTTTCCGCACCTCACCGTGCTGGAGAACTGCACGCTCGCGCCGATCAACGTGCGCAAGACGCCGAAGGCACAGGCCGAGGAGACCGCGCTGCGCCTGCTCAGGCGCGTGCGCATCCCCGAGCAGGCCAACAAGTACCCCGGGCAGCTGTCGGGCGGTCAGCAGCAGCGCGTCGCGATCGCGCGGGCGCTGTGCATGAACCCCAAGCTGATGATGTTCGACGAGCCGACCTCGGCGCTCGATCCCGAGATGGTCAAGGAGGTGCTCGACACCATGGTGCAGCTGGCGCTCGACGGCATGACCATGCTGGTGGTGACGCACGAGATGGGTTTTGCCCGCCAGGTCGCCGACCGCGTCGTGTTCATGGACGCGGGCCAGGTGGTCGAGATCAACACGCCGAACGAGTTCTTCAATCACCCGCAGCACGAGCGGACCAAGTTGTTCCTCAGCCAGATCCTGAAGTAGGCGCCGCTAACTAAAGGCCCTGAGTCGCAACTGTCCTGAGAGCGCGTCTGTCCTGCCTCCGAAGCCGTTCTCTTCATTGAATCAAAAGGTTGTCCTTTTAATTTGTGGCGCCAGGCAGACGCGCGACCGGGGTGTGGCGTTTATGTAACGCGCGACCTTTTTTGGCGGGCAGCGCAGGTACCCCCCTCCCGCAAGCCACCTCCTTAAGGTTCCATCGGGTGCCGCGCCATCTGCGAGGGCAGCATCGCGCATATGTCAATCGCAGAGGTGAATTCGGGGAAGGTTGATCAACTCAGATAGCCGCGACGCCAATCGAAGGACAAATCGCGGCGGGGGGCAGTGGCGATGAAGAGTTGGAACGCGAAGCGCGCGGGGCATTGGCTGCTCGCCGCGTGGGGTCTCGCCTCACCGCCGGCATGGCGCACGCGCAGGTCGTCACCAATCCGCCGACGCCATTCACCAACACCGGCACCATCAATCAACTCATCTTCAACGACGGCGCCACGCATGTCGGCGACGTCACCAATGCGGCCAGCGGCCAGATCAACTTTTCCACCCCCACGGGTGGCGCAGCGGTGTTGGTCAACAACGCGACAACGATCGGCAACCTCATCAACAATGGCGCGATATCGTCGACCGCCACAGGGGGTGTGCTCGAGGGCATCGATACCGGTCAAGGGACGGTCGCAAGCATCATCAACAACGGCAATATCACGGTCACAGGAACGGCAGCGGCTAACATCGGCATCAACGTCGGTGTCACCACTGGACCGGTGATCAACAGCGGCACAACCACCGTAATCGGGAGCGGCGCTTCCGTCGGCGTCAGGCTTCTCGCCGCCCCCAATCAGGATTTCATCAATTCAGGCACGTTGACCGTGTCGACGGACGTCAACGGCGCAAATCCAAACGCGTTTGCGCTACTAAGCAGCAACCGCGTTACCAATACAAGCACGGGCACGATCAATGTCAGCGCGACCGGGACAAACGGCTTCGCGGATCTCTTCATCGCCGGTGGCCCCGGCCGATTCCAGAACGACGGCACGATCAACGTGACCGGAGCGGCCGCGCTCGGCGCGAGCTATCTGTTCAATTCCCAGGGCGCGTTCGTGAACAACGGGACGATGAACATCACCGCCACGTCGCCGGCGAGCGGGAACGCGGCCGCCGTCACGTGGGTGGCGAACCTCAACGGCACCTTCAACGGCGGCATCACGAACAACGGCACCATGAATGTGACCGGCGCTCAAGGGCCGGTAGTCCTGACGCCCTACCTGGGCGGCCCCAGCGCGATCGCCCTCAGTAGCGGGCTCACCGGCCAGCCCGCTCTCTCGAACGGCGGGACCTTGATCGGCGGGATCACCAACAACGGCACGATGAACGTCACCGGCACCAAGTCCGGCGCCACCGGAATCGGGTTCGTTCCGGTCGTGGCGATTGGTGGCACGACGTGGTCGATCGACGCGATCACCAACAATGGGACGATGAACATCAAGGCGCCAATCACCTCGACGGGCATTCTGCTGGAGAATTTGTCGGGCCAGACCATGACCATCGGCTCGGTCACGAATACCGGGACCATCAATGCCACGTCGGGTATCGCCGTGTTCGGCGCTACGATCACCAACGGCATCACAAACACCGGAACCATCAACGCAGCGACCGCAATCAATATGTCCGGCGACACCACTGCCACCATCATCAACCAGGCGGGCGGCGCGCTCAACGGCGCGGTGGCGATGTCAGCTGCCAACGGGGACGTCCTCAACATCATGGCCGGCACCATGAACGGCCAGGTGACCGGCGGCGCCACCACGCTCCTCAACATGACCGGCGGCACCCTCGTGGTCGGCCCGACGACCAACGACAGCGTCGGCACCTTCCGGCAGACCGGCGGCACGCTCGCCTACAACGTGACGCCCAGCACGGTGGTGTACGGGACCGTCACGTCGGCGAACCCGGCACTCTATGGCGGCACCTTCCAGGTCAACGAAGGCGCCGGCGTCTATGCGAAGTCGCAGACCTACCAGGACGTGCTCAAGGCACCCTCGGCGGCCGGCGCCCACACGGTCACCTCGGCGTCGCCCGCGTTCACGGCCGCGCTCGTTCCCGGCAGCGCCGGCGGCAACAAGAGCCTGGTGCTCAACTTCAACGGCTTCGGTTCGGTCGGCGGCCTGACCTCGAACGAGCGCGCCACAGCCGGGGGCCTCGACGCGCTGATCGCCGCCAATCCGACCGGCGCGGCCGCGGCGTTCGCAGGCGCGTTCGCCGGCCTCAACGCGGCGCAGCTTGCGAGCGCGCTCGATCTCGTGTCGGGCGAGATCCACGCCAGTGCGCAGACGGAGCTGCTCAACGACTCGCTCTTCGTGCGCAGCGGCATTCTCGACCGCCTGCGGCAGGCGGGTTACGCGAGCGCGCCGGGCGAGCTGAACGCGCTCGGCTATGCCGGCCCGGCGCTCGCCTATCAGGGCGGTCCCGACTTTCCGATCAAGGCGCCGCCGGCGGCGCGGCCGGATTACGGGTTGACCTTCTGGGCGCAGGCCGTCGGCGCGCCGCGCGGCAGGTTCGACGGCGATGCCAACGCGGCCGGGCTCACCCGCGACTACGAGGGATTCCTGACCGGCGTGGACCGGCGCTTCGGCGACTGGCGTCTCGGCGTTGCGGGCGGGGCATCGCACGCCTCGCTCAATGTCGACGCGCGCGCAAGCTCGGCGACGATCGACACGGCGACATTGGCCGGCTACGCGGGCGGCATGCTCGGCGGCTTCAACGTGCGCACGGGCGCGGCCTATTCGTGGAGCTCGGTCGACACCACCCGCTCGATCGCCTTCCCCGGCTTCGCCGATCGCACGACCGCCCGTTATGACGCCGCGACCGCCCAGGTGTTCGGCGAGGTCGGCTATGGCATGCGGTTCGGCGGGTTCGCGGTCGAGCCGTTCGCCGGGCTCGCATGGGTGAACGTGCACACCGACAGCTTCGCCGAGGCCGGCGGCGGCGCCGCCCTCAACGGCGCGAGCAACGACGAGAACGTCGGCTATTCGTCCATCGGCGTGCGGGCAGCGACGGCGTTCACGCTCATGAACGGCACGGTGCTGGTGCCGCGCGCCGCGGTGGCGTGGGAGCACGCGTTCGGCGACGTCAACCCGACCGCCACGCTTGCGTTCCAGGGCGCGGTCGGCAGCTTCGGTATCACGGGCACGCCGCTCGCGCGCGACGCTGCCGTCGTCGAGGCAGGGCTCGACTGGCGCGTGCGCCCCAATATCAAGCTGGGCGTGTCGTACTTCGGCGAGTTCGGCGACAAGGTCACCGACAACGCCGCCAAGGGCATGTTCACCTGGAATTTCTGAGCGCCAGCGCCTCGAGACTCACGCCGGCCCGGTCGCGGCCGGCAGCTGCTTGAGCGCGCCCCATTCCGACCACGAGCCGTCGTAGAGCCCGACCGGCGGCTTGCCCAGCGCGTCGAGCGCGAGCCATAGCAGCGCGGCCGAAACGCCCGAGCCGCATGAGGTGATCACCGGCTTCTCGATGTCGACGCCGCCGGCCGCGAAGGCGGCGCGCAGCTTCTCGGCCGGCAGCAACTGGCCGTTCTGGGTAAGCGTGGTGGCCGGCACATTGAGCGAGCCAGGCATGTGGCCGGGCCGCACGCCGGGGCGCGGCTCGGGCGCCTCGCCGCGGAAGCGGTCGGCCGGCCGCGCGTCGACCACCTGCGTGGTCTTCTCCGCCAGCGCGCCCTGGACGCGGGCGAGGGTTGCGACGATGTCCTCTGGCGTCCTGGTGACGAAATGGGCGCGCGGGCGCTTCACCTCGCCCGGCTCGAGCGGGCGGTTCTCGGCCTTCCATTTGGGCAGGCCGCCGTCGAGGATGTGGACGTATTCGGCGCCGAACAGGCGGAAGGTCCACCACACGCGCGGCGCCGAAAAGAGGCCCAGGCCGTCGTAGACCACGATGGTGTTGCGCTCGGAGATGCCGAGCTGGCCGACCGCGAGGCCGAAGTCGAAGGCCGACGGCAGCATGTGCGGCAGCTGCGAGGAATGGTCGGCGATGTCGTCGATGTCGAAGCGCACCGCGCCCGGGATGTGCCCGGCCTTGTACTCGGCCGCGGCGTCGCGCTTGTGCGCCGGCAGATAGAACGAGCCGTCGACCACCACGAGATCGGGCGACTTGAGCCGCGAGGCAAGCCAATCGGTGGTGACGAGCCAGGGGCTGGCAGGTTTGGTCGAGGGGGCCATCGGGTTCGGTCTTTCACGGTTCGACTCGGCGCGCGGCAGTATCTGACGAAAGCCCCGCCAAAGTGCAACTTTGGACGGAGCCCCGGCAACTAAGCAAATGCGATCCGCACGCGCCGGTTCTGCTTGCCTTTCTTCTCGATCTGGGTCACCCGCACGGCGCCGATCTCGCCGGCGCGCCGCACGTGGGTGCCGCCGCACGGCTGCAGGTCGCAGCCGGCGATCTCGACCAGGCGCACGCGCCCGGTGCCGATGGGCGGCTTCACCGACATGGTCTTCACCAGGGAGGGGTTGGCCAAAAGCTCCTCGTCGGTGATCCAGCGGGCCGTCACGGCGACGTCGGCGGCGATCATGGCGGCGAGCTTGCGGGTGATCTCGTCCTTGTCGAGCCCGGCCTCGGGAATGTCGAAGTCGAGGCGCCCCTCGGCGTCGCCGACCGAGCCGCCGGTGACCGGGAAGGGGAGCGCGGCGGACAGGAGATGCAGCGCCGTGTGCATGCGCATGCGTCGATAGCGCGTGTCCCAATCGATCGCCGCGGCGATGCGCGCGCCGGGCCGGGGCGGCGCGACGCCCGCCGGCAGCACGTGCGCGATCTCGGTCTTGCCCGCATCGGTGAACACCGCCGTCTCAACCGGGATGTCGCCGCCGTCCGTCTTGAACAGGCCGCGGTCGCCCGGCTGGCCGCCCGAATTGGCGTAGAACACGGTGCGGTCGAGAACGAGGCCCTGCTCGGTGGCCGCGACGACGGTCGCGTCGCAGTCGCGCAAGTAGGAGTCGTCGCGAAACAGGCAATCGGTCGCCATGTCGGGCTCCGGGGAGGTGCGTCCTACACTTTCTCGTACGGCGGCGTCACGCTTGGCCGCCGCTCCATCCAGGCCGGCACCGGAAGGTTCTTCGAGCGCAGGAACTCCGGGTTGAACAGCTTCGACTGATAGCGCGTGCCGTAGTCGGCGAGGATCGTCACGATGGTGTGGCCGGGCCCGAGCTCCCTGGCGAGACGGATCGCGCCCGCCACGTTGATGCCGGACGAGCCGCCCAGACACAGGCCTTCGTGCTCGAGCAGGTCGAAGATGATCGGCACCGCCTCGGCGTCGGGAATCCGGTAGGCGATGTCGATCGGCGCATCCTCCAGGTTCCTGGTGATGCGGCCCTGGCCGATGCCCTCGGTGATCGAGGAGCCCTCCGACTTGAGCACGCCCGCGGTGTAGAAGCTGTAGAGCGCCGCGCCCATCGGATCGGCGAGCGCGATCTTCACGTTCTTGTTGCGCGCCTTGAGCGCGATCGCGACGCCCGCGAGCGTGCCACCGGTGCCGACCGCGCAGGTGAAGCCGTCGACCTTGCCGTCGGTCTGCTCCCAGATCTCCGGGCCGGTCGTCTCGACGTGGCCGTCGCGGTTGGCGACGTTGTCGAACTGGTTCGCCCAGATGGCGCCATTCGGCTCGCTGTTCGCCAGGTTCGCGGCGAGGCGGCCGGACACCTTCACGTAGTTGTTCGGGTTGGAGTAGGGGACGGCCGGCACCTCGACCAACTCGGCGCCACAGAGGCGCAGCGTGTCCTTCTTCTCCTGGCTCTGCGTGTCCGGGATGACGATGACCGAGCGAAAGCCCATGGCGTTGCCGACCAGCGCGAGCCCGATGCCGGTGTTGCCCGCCGTGCCCTCGACGATCACGCCGCCGGGGCGCAGCTCGCCCTTGCGGATGGCGTCGTTGATGATGAACAGGGCAGCGCGATCCTTGACCGACTGGCCAGGATTCATGAACTCGGCCTTGCCGAGAATGGCGCACCCGGTCAGCTCGGAAGCGCGCTTGAGCCGGATGAGCGGCGTATGGCCGATCGCCTCGACGATTCCGTCGCGAACTTGCATGGAAATCAAAGACCCGGCGGACTGGATGCGTTGGTCGGACCCTATCGGGGCCCTGCCGGCGCCACAAGGCTCGGCGGCCAGGGCTATCGACTGGTAATATGTTAGCACGAGCGCGATTTCGCCAGTGATCCGGGCCGCCGCCCACTGCGTAAGGGATTCGTAAAACTGGTATAATAGTCAGAATTCCACCCCGGGGGCGGGTCTGGACGGCCCAGGATTGGACGACGACCAAGGACAGGTCTTGAACTACAACAGAACCATTGGCGAACTACCTGAGGGTCGTCCGATCGATGCATTGCTGGGGGCCTATGCGGCCAAGACCCTGGCGCCTCCGCTCGCCGCGCTCGCGGCCGCCCACCTCGAGATGAAGCCCGACAATCGCGCCTACGTGGCGGCGCTCGAAGCGGTGCACGGCGTCCTGCTCGAGGACGTCAGGCCGGTCCCGCTGGCTGGACGCGACCGCCGCCTGGTGAACATCTTTGCGATGCCCGCCGCGGATCCGGCGCCGACCGCGGCGGGTCCGACCGGCGACGGTGCCGTGCTGCCGCGCGGCCTGCGGCGTCTCGCCGGACGCGATCTCGCCGAACTGGCCTGGCGCAATCGCGGTTCCGGCCTCAAGGAGGTCGTGCTCCCCGACGCCGGCACGCCGGCGCGGTTGATCTGCGCGCGGCCCGGCACGCGTTTGCTGATCACCTGCGACGCGGAATCCATCACCGCGCTGGTGCTGGCAGGCGCAGCCGAGGATGGGGTCACCCGCTACGAGCGCGGCGACATCATCTTCACCGGTCCGCACATGCCGAATGCGCCGGCCGTTGCGGGCGAGGAGGACTGCGTCTGCTTCGTGGTCACCGAAAGTGCCGCGAAACCCGCGGGTCCGCTCGGCCGCATGCTGCACCGCGTGACCGGCGGGTGACCCGCGGGTCTGCGGCGCGGCAGCGCGGCCCACGCCATGCCAGATTTGCGTCAAATCGCACCGGGCCCGGCAGGGGGATTTCAACCATAGCGGCGCCGCGAGCTCGGCGAATGGTCGGGATTCACTCATTCTTACCGCGCAAGCGCTAACCATTCGTCCATCGAAGTGCCGACAGAAGTGGGCATTTGCTCGGATGTGCGGTGCGCTCGATGATCCTCGACGTCAACACTCTGTTCCTGGTGACCATCTACGTCGAGGCCATCCTCGGCCTGCTCCTGCTGTTCGCCTGGGTTCAGAACTCCGAGATCACCGCCGTGGCGTGGTGGGGTTCGGCGCACCTGTTGCGCGCCGCCTCGATCACGCTGTTCGGCATGTATGGCCAGCTGCCCGACGTCTTCACCATCGATCTCGCCAACGCGATCCTGCTCGCCTCGTTCGCGGTGACCTGGACCGGCGCCCGCATCTTCGACGGCGGCCGTCCGGCGCCGGTCGGGATCGTCGCCGGCGCGACGTTCTGGCTGTTCGTGAGCCGCATGCCGCTGTTCGCCGAGCAGATGGACTTCCGCGCGCTGCTCAGCGCCGGCATCGTCGCGGCCTATACGTGGCTCGCGGTCGCCGAGTTCTGGAAAGGCCGCGACGAGCAGCTGGTCTCGCGGCTGCCGGCGGTCTTCATGATGTTCGCGCACGGCGCGCTCTTCCTTCTGCGCACGCCGCTCTCCGCCCTGCTGCCGTGGTCGCCCACCAACCAGGTGTTCGGCAGCGTCTGGCTCACCGTGCTGTCGTCGGAAGCTCTGCTGTTCACCATCTCGATCGCCTTCATCATGCTCGCCATGGCGAAGGAGCGCGCCGAGCAGTCGCACCGGCAGGCCGCGATGGTCGATCCGCTCACCGGCTTGGTCAACCGGCGCGGCTTCTTCCTCGAGACCGCGCGCGTGGCGCGGCGGCAGGCGGAAAATCCGCAGCTCGCCGCCGTCATGCTGGTCGATCTCGACAACTTCAAATCGATCAACGACCGCTTCGGTCACGCAATGGGCGACAAGGTTCTGCAGATCTTCGCCGAGACCGCGGTGCAGTCGGTACGGCCGTCCGATTTCGTCGGCCGGCTGGGCGGCGAGGAATTCGCCGCCGTGCTGCACAATGTCGGCCGCGAGCGCGCGATGGTGATCGCCGAGCGGATGCGCTCCGCCTTCGCCGAGGCGACCGCGACGGTCGACGGCTTTGTGGTCGGCGCGACCGCAAGCATCGGCATGGCGTTCAGCGATCGTGCGGACTTCGACGCGTCCGAGCTCCTGGTGCAGGCCGACAAGGCGCTGTACGAGGCGAAGGAGCGCGGCCGCAACCGCGTCGAGGTCGCGGGCACCGACTTGGGCACTGCGCGCGAGACCCGAGAGGCGCCGGCGGGCGCGAGCTTCGCGCCGAGCGCGGCATGATCAGCCGTTGATCGGTGCGTCCGAACCCGCGCTGCGGCGCGGCGCCTCGCCGAGGCCGAGATGCGTCAGCGGCGCGGGCTGCTCGTCCAGCATCGCCCGGATCGACTGGCGTGCCGCATCCTCCTTGACATGATGGTGCGTCAGGAGATCGCGCGTCTCCGACAGGATCAGCTCGACGTCCTGCAGCTTCTTGAGCCGCTTGAAGCGGTCCTCGTGCGCAAGCCCCATGCTCTCGCCGACGATCTCGAGCACGTTGAGGATGCGGAACGGGAAATCGCGCTCGTGCGCGCAGAGCTCGCGGTGGTCGGGATGATAGACCGCGACCAGCGCATCAACCTGTGCGGCACGGGCCGCTTCGAGCTCGTCGAGCTGGAGCTTGCGCTTGTAGTCGGGCAGCGCCCGCAGGTAGTTGCTCATCAGTCCGACCGCGGGCTGATGCAGGTCGACGATCTCGATGCCGGGCACGGCGCGCAGGATGTCCTCCGCCGCTTCCATGACGCCGGGCACGCCGGGGTGGCGATGCAGCGCGACGCGCATCGCGACACGCCGGCGGAGCATCGGCCTGAGGTCGTCGAGGCGCGCGCGCAGGAAGCGCATGAACGGCGTCATCTCGAACGGCTTGCTGCCGGCCATCCGCTCGTGCGCCGGCATGTTGAACTCGGTGAACTGGACGTGGCAGCTCGCGCACCACGACAGCACCTGGCCGTTCTTGGCGCTGGCGAGCTTGCTGAGGGTGTTCTCGGCGAGGCTGCCGGAGGCCTCGAGATCGCCGGTGCGGAAATGCACCACGCTGCAGCAGTGCGACGGGCCGCCCATCACCCGGTAGGTGACGCCGAGCGCGTCCATGACGTCGAGCGCGAGCAGCGCGATGTGCGGCGTCTTGAGCACGTTGCAGCCGGTGTAGAAGACGAAATCGGGCTTCTCGGGGCCTTCGGTGTCGCCCAGCCGCCGGCTGGTGTCGGTGCGCTGGCCGAGCCGCTCCAGCATGTCGCTGGTGAGCTGCATGCGCGACAGCACCGTCACGTCCTGGCCGAGCTTGCGGAAATCGACCACGCCCTGGCGCCGCCGCGCCGGCGCCTCGTCGCGCTTGCGCGCCATCGCGACCCGCGCCATCGCCAGCAGGAAGCGCGGATTGACGCCTTCGTCGCACGCCTTGATGCATTCGCCGCTCAACACGCAGGAGTTCGCCCAGCGGCGCGACGAGTCCGGTCCATCGCCGGTGCGCAG
>Ga0126371_10001840_pt1 | contig 18058 bp, 13 predicted proteins | sample PanSoiMetaPlot_4_FD_110145 | JGI IMG/M metagenome (GOLD analysis project Ga0126371, IMG submission 110145) | Tropical forest soil microbial communities from Panama - MetaG Plot_4 | ecosystem: Environmental > Terrestrial > Soil > Tropical forest > Bulk soil | place: Panama | collected 2016-02-17 | reverse complement strand
TGAAGCGGCGTTGCTTCCCGATTGCGGGTAGAGCGATCTGCGCTGCCCAGGCGTAAGAAAACAAGCAGAGGACAGCTACCAAACACCGTCCAGAGTTCATCGATCCTGTCTCCTTACTGGCTGTGCCACCTCATATGCTGTTGAGCATGGCTCGCGACAAGGGAACTCATACGTGACCTCATCAGAGCCTTTCGTCCTCTCAGTGATCCTGTCAAACAAGAGTCCGGCTCGACAGTATTGCACAAGAGCGATCGGTTGACGGAATCATGTGCCCTCACGGTTCAAGCCAATGAGAGTAATAGGCGTAGTCGTTAAGGATGGTGCACGATCTTATCCGTTGCTCGCCCGGATCTCGCCACCCTTCCCACAGTCCAGCGAGTACAAAGTATTTGGCCGTTGTTGACCTCGAAGCAGAAATGGGGCATGACCGGGACGGGTCGAGTCAAGCAGAACCCCTCAGGGAGGAATGATCAGTATCTCGTGGAGGCTCTCTGGGTACTTGGTGTCAACACAGTCAAATCCCCGAAGGTTTCTTTCTTGACCTGACCCTGAAGTTGAGCGGTGCGATCAATCATCCACAATTCCGGAATAATCTCACCCACTAGCCTTCCGTGACAAAACAGCCGAACGACTGAACTCTCGGAAACCACAATGCCTACTGCGTTCGTGACGGCGCTGATGTTAGCTGCCGCGATGTGACGACTACCCAGGCCTAGAGGCAACTCTACATTCGAGCCCGCAGCGTCCAAATAACGGCACGCGGAGATAACGTAGCCACTCTGGCTAACCACAAATGCCCCATCCAACTGCGCAAGTTCCTTCACGGTACCTCGGAGATTTGGATTGCTGAGATGGCGTGTCGATTCTGGATGTCCGGTGAGTGGATCAAGAATGAGTGACCTGGACCTCGCCAGAACGGCTTGTTCATCGCCCAACGTGAACAAAGTGCCGATTCGGCGGCCTTCGCGTCCCTCACGCGCGATCTCCACAGCAAGCTCAATGAGCGATTCTAGAATAGTCGGATTGTATTCGGTGACCTGGCACAGGATACTCTCGAACATGAATCATCCTCGCGGGTTCAAAAACAGCTCCAATTTTGTTTAGATACAGAACTTCGGGCTTAGGTGCAAACCCCGGGGCAGCATGATCGACCGCGAGTATGCCCGCCGCAATATTGTGGCTGTGATCCGAATCGAGCATATGATTCGCCCTACCATCGCCGAGCATAAATGGCTTCTGTTGCCCTCCCAGTTTTCAGTGGAAGGATTTTCCAACTGAACTTCATTTTGCTGGCAGTGAGCGGCTATTAGCCCGCCGAGATCTAGTGATTTGCGTGGTCGGATTTTGCGGCCGAGGCTGCGACCTGGTGGACGAGTGCTGCGAAACGCGGGTCATCATGCAAGTTGTTCAAGTCGGGCTCAACCGCAATGCTGCTGATGTCAGCCGACTTTAAATCAAGCGCTTTATGGAGATACTCTATTGCATCATCGCGCCTCTTCGAAACCGCAGCACCACAGGCAAAATAAAACCAGGAATTGCCCTCGTCGAAGGGCCTTTCCGATTTGCGTGCAATTCCGATCGCTTCTCGAAAGAGCGGCTCCGCCTCCCCATAGCGCTGCTCGTGGGAAAGGGCGAGACCAAGCCCCTCAATCGTGGGCAAGAGTTCAGATCCGGGGATCTGACGTTTCATGGCGAGTATCTGCCGATAGAGGGTCTCCGATTCCGAAAATTTATGTTCGTCGTCCAGGGTGAGCGCTAAATTGTGCATTGAGCGCAGTGTTTCCGGGTGCGTTGGACCAAAGACTCGTTGCTCCATTTCGACGGCCTGGCGGGAGAGGGCTTCCGATTCGGAAAATTGGCTTTCATCATCCAGAACCTGGGCAAGTGCCCGCATGCATTTCAGAGTGACGGGGTGGTCAGGTCCAAGTGTCTGGTGCTCCTTGTGGAGAGTGTCCCGCAATAACTTCTCTGCCTCGGCGCCCCGACCCTGCTGATAAATTGCAAGCGCCAGATTAAATGCAACCATCAGTGTGTCTTGATTGAGTGACCCGAGGCGACGGCTACGGATGTCAAGAATCTCACGATAAAGTGCTTCTGACTCCACATTCTTGCCGACGGTCAGAAGTGTACCCGCCAGACGGTTTGTCAAACCAAGGGTCTCCGGGTGCTCGGCACCGAGCACGCGACGTGCCCTCTGAACCAGCTCGCGTTGCAGCTTCTCGGCTTCTGTAAGGCGTCCAGATTCGGAAAGGTTCCAAGCCATGTCATCCTGCGCATGTAATGTGTCCGGGTGATTCGGCCCTAGATTGTGTTGGCAGAGATCGACTGCATGCGCGAGCAGCTCGTGAGCCCGTGAAAAGAGTCCAAGGTTCTCGTAAACCTCACCCATCACATTCAACATTCTTGCCTGCAGTTCGGGGTCTCGCGAAAGACCAGCGTCGATCTCCTTTGCCGATTTGTCGAGGATCTCTCTCGCCGTGATGGTATTGCCTCGCGCTTCGCTAGGGTCAGAGACCTTGAACATATTGGTCATGAATTCGCTGATGCGATCCGCCCGGTCCCGCTCCCGAGTGACGCGCCGAAGTTGCACTGCCTCCATGGCCCCAAAACCGGCTAAAACAACCACTGCCATGGCCGCCGCAATCACGCCAGCTGCATGCCGTCGAAGATACTTACGCGCCCGATAGCCAATGCTGGCGGCGTGAGCCGTCACTGGACGATTCTCAAGATAGTTCTGAACATCCGTTGCCAGAGCTTGCACTGTTGGATATCGGCGGTCGCGATCACGCTCGATCGCCTTCAAAGTGATCCAATCCAAATCGCCGCGTAGCAGCGCAGTCAGTTGTTTTGGATCCGCCTTGCGTGCGGAGGAGTTCTTAGTTGCGCTCTCACGGTCCGCGCCAACCTTCGTGCTCGGGCGAACTGGGTCAGATTCGCAGAGTTCACGCAGGACATCTTCCCTTCGACGGTTCTTCCACTCTGACGTGTCAAACGGTAAAACTCCGGTTAAGAGCTCATAGAGAATCACGCCAAGCGAATAAACGTCTGTGCGCGTGTCGACGTCACGCGTGTCAGGATCTGCCTGCTCCGGGCTCATGTACCCTGGCGTCCCGAGAAACGTTCCAACCTGCGTGAAGAATGTTTCGCCCGGGATCAGCGGCATTGTCGCTTTGGCAAGTCCGAAGTCGATGATGCGGGGCATTGGCTTGCCATCCACATCCATTACCAGAATGTTCGAAGGCTTAAGGTCGCGGTGAATGATCGCCTTCTGATGCGCATGTTGCACGCCTTCGCAAACCCGGATAAATAACTGCAGCCGGTCACGAATGCTCAGTGTTCGGGAATCGCAGTAGGCACTGATCGGAGCCCCGTCGACGTATTCCATAACCAGATAGGGCTGACCCGTGGGCGTCGTGCCGGCATCGAACACCTTGGCAATCGCGGGATGATCCATGATAGCCAGTGACTGGCGCTCAGCCTTGAACCTCTGAACCGTTGCGGAGTCGTACATACCCGCGCGAATCAACTTTAGAGCAACTTGGCGCCGGATCGGTTCGGTCTGTTCGGCAAGCCAGACTTGGCCCATGCCGCCAACGCCAAGTTCTCGAACGAATCGGTAGGGACCGATCTCGCTGATTTGACTCTCAAATTCCAGAGAGGCGCCGGGCCATAGCCCTTCGCTTAGGGTGTCTGAGCCAGCATGAGCGGCGAGAAGCGATTCCACCTCTGCGCGCAACTCGGAATCATTGGAGCAAACCTGATCGAGATAGGCGCTGCGGGCGGCGGCGGGCCGCTCCAGGACCGAGCCAACAATCTCCTTCACCTTCTTCCATTGCTGTAGCTTTTCCATAACTGCCTCGCCTGGAATCTATATCGCTGTGGTTCTTGCGAACGAGGGGAATGGTGTGCTGCAGCACTTGGGGATCGCCAGCTTTCTACCGCGCAGGTAGTAGCGGGACAAGTTCCGAAGATATTTAAAGATGCAGGCACAGGGTTACGGCGGGGAATGCTCGCTAAGATAGCCCCACTCATTGGACAAGTCAACGGAATCCGCAATATCCCTCATAGTCACCCCTTCATAGAAATTTATGGACCTTTTTTCCCTGCTATTCCGCAGTTTTCAGTAGAGATCAACGAAGGGACACCTCGTGCGAGTGCTGTTGAATACCACGATAAGTTCAAGTCCCGGACTCGTCGAGTAACTAAGTACATATAAGGAGCCTCGTATGAATGAGAAGCGAGTGGGGTGCTTGCTAGTGGCAGGCGTAGCAGTCTTGTTAATGTCCATTCCGGGAACTGCGCAGAAGGATCCCGGAGTCCGCGGCGGTCTTGAAAACACAGGAGGTGGACTGCAACAAAAGGGAATTCCTATTCCGCATCCGCCGCTGATCAGCCCTCATCCGGTAACAGGCGCGACGGTCCACGACAACGAACGAGCCTCCTTTGAAGAGGGCATTCTTCGTGCAGGACAGCTTGAATCCACCTGCGATACCTGCAACGACGTGACGGATGGTTCACCAGTTCCGGGGGAGCTAGACCCGCAATTTCCTCAAATCCGAACAAATTCTAATGGCATCGGCGCACGTCACAACGCCGATCAATGCTTTGTCTGTCATGCGCAGCCGCAATTAGGGGGATCGGGTGGATTTATTGTTCCCAATCCAACCGATAAAGTACCCCAACAGGCTGAGAACCCCCAATTCCGGCTGGTTCCGCATCGTTTCAATCGGCAAAATGTGGTCCCGTCGTTCGAAAAGCAGTACGGGCCCATCCGCGAAGTGCGGTTCAAGTACAAGCCGGACGGGACTCGAGACGGGGGAGTACATCAGCTTTGGACGGTGCGTGGCAGTGTCAACGATCCCACGATTCCGAACTGTGCACTCACTCAGCCAGACTTCGAAACTCTACTCAAGGCAGGGAACCTGGCGTTCCGAATCCCCTTGCAGATGACTGGTTTGGGATTAATCGAGTCGATTCAGGACCGCGAAATTCTGGCACAACACGACGCGACAGCGGCGTTGCGCGGGCCTCTCGGAATCAGCGGGCATCCCAATCGCAGCGGGAACGATGGCACAATCACGCGATTTGGGTGGAAGGCTCAGAACAAGTCGGTCACCATTTTCGCGGGAGAGGCCTACAACGTCGAGATGGGCATTACCAACGAAGTGTTTCCTACCGCGACGGATGAAGATCCTGACTGCAACGGATCCAATAAGCCATTTCCCAACGATGTGGTTCGCACCGACAACGATGACCATGACAACAAAGCTTTCGACAATCCGCTTCACATCATGCCGGACTGGATGCAATTCCAGATCATGATGCGTTTCACCGACGGCCCGACTCCCGATGCAAACCCGAGCGAAAGTGCGAAGCATGGAAGAACGGTCTTTGCTGATATCGGATGCAGCTTATGTCACACGCCACAAATGCAGACCGCACCTGTGATGAACAGCGCGGTTCTGCAGAACCGGCCAGTGAATCTGTTTTCAGACCTGTTGGTGCACCACATGGGTGCAACGCTCGCGGATGACATCGTACAAGGCCAGGCGGGGCCCGACGAATTCCGCTCCACTCCGCTGTGGGGAGTCGGACAACGCATCTTCTTCCTGCACGATGGCCGAACTGCCGATTTGCTGAAGGCGATCCGCGAGCACTTCTCGCCCGCCACCCCCAATTATCCAGCTTCGGAAGCTAACCCGGTGGTTCGCCGTTTCAATCGGCTATCGCCGACAGACCAGCAGGCGATTCTCGACTTCCTCCGCTCGTTGTGAGTTGGAGTATTCGGAGGAGTCAGGAATTCCGCCAGGATGAAATGCCTTGCCTCGAATACGGAGAAAGTGACATGTGCTTCGATATGAGACTCAAACTGATTCGCACGACCGTGGCTATTGCAATTGTTGCTGGATGTTTCCGAGAAGCATCTGCGCAACAGATTCATCGTACGTTCCAGGTCTCGCTCGCCGAGCCCGTAACCCTGCACGTTGAACTCGAACAGGGAGATCTACAGATCGGATATGCGCGGGACGGTGAGGTAGCGATAACGATAGTCGCGAGTGGGAATTTGGACGCGAACGCCGAAGCTGCGTCGTTCGCCGGGCAGCTTCGGGTTGATGCAACGAACAATCACCTCGACGTCCGCAGTGCGCCTGGTTCCAGTCCGGGAGTAAGGCTGACCTATCGCATTGATGTGCCATATCGAACAGAGGTGGACGCCTCATTGGAATATGGAAAGGCCAGAATCTCGGGAATCCTGGGGCCGGTCAATGTCCGCGTCGGCTTTGGCGACATCGAAGCTTCTCGAATCTCTCTCGGTACGACGGCCCACACGCGCACGGGAGACCTGAATTTCGACCTTGTCGGCGGCAGGGTTGAAGCTCAGACCGAACACGGAAACGTTGTGTGTCAGCGGGCTTCTCAGGGCATTAACGCCGAAACCGGAGATGGAGATATTTTCCTCGCGGTGGTTGGCGCATCTGACGCAATCATAAAGACGGGAGGTGGACGCATTGATGCGGTCGGCGTACGGGGACCATTGCATGCATCCGCCAGTTCGGGCGAAATTTTTGTCAGGGCTGTTCCCCACGATGATTGGCAGCTCAGCTCGATTTCAGGAACTGTGCGCCTTCAACTGCCGCATGGATCCGGGTTCGACCTCGATCTTGCCACAAACTCGGGAGAAGTCGTAATTGCGCATACCAATCTCAAGAATCCGAACCCGGGAGTCCACCATATCAATGAGAAAGCGAATGGTGGCGGGAAGAGGATCGAAGTACGGACTGAAAGCGGCCGGATCGTGATCAGCTGATCTGTGGGTCCTGTATTGAGAGGCTCTGTTTTGGATCGAGGCGAGCTCGGTTGTTGAATCGTCCCCTGAGAGTGTTGTTCCCGCTACATCTTCGCCGTTTTGCGCGAGAACGCGCTGACCAATGGAACAACGCTAACAACAGTGTTCGAGGAAGCAATCTCAGTCTGGACCCGCTCGGGGAGTGTCTCCATATCGCCGAGAGCAGAGAGAGGAACATCGTTCTTCACTGCCAGAGGGCAAAGGCTGCGCAGAACTCCCAGGATTACGTCGGTGAAGCCTGGAGTGCTTCCCAAGAGAACGTCCATATGCATGTTGGGCGCCGGCAAGCCGATCCGTTGGTATAGCGGATACAAGTCGAGCCCCATCTCCGGGTTTGCTCGCGAATGCAACAGAGTCTGGTGAATCGTGCACACTACTTGTGACCACAGGGGCAGCCGAGCTCCCAGAGCAAGCATGGGTATCCATGAGACCTCCTGGAAAGCCACCGCGCCTCCGAGGCGAACGAAGCTCGCCACCGAGCGCAGAGCGGCCTCGGGATCCGGAAGAAACATGAGAATGAACCGACCAACAACGGCGTCAAATGACTTTTCTCCATGCAGGTCACTCACGTCTGCATGCTCGAAACTCACGTTGTGAAAGCCTGCTGCTTCACATCGCGCTTGAGCCTTTGAAATCGAGGCGCGATCCCGTTCAATGCCGACGACCTCGCCCATCGGTCCCACCAGTCTCGCAATCGCCATAGACACATCGCCGACACCGGAGCCAAGATCGAGGACACGTTGTCCCGTACCGACGCCGGCTTCGCGCAAGAAACGCTCTGTGACGGGAGCGATGAATGATGCCTGCCGAATTAACCGCTCGTGCTCTGCGTCGGTATAGCCAAGTGCATAATCGCAAGGGGCATTGCCGGTCGTCGCCGTTGTCATGATTTACCTCCTGATGTGTGTGTGCAGTCTAAAGCGCGGAATTGGCATGCGAAGGTACTGCCACTCTGCACGGTCTCCAATCCACCTGTCGAACTTCCCCAATCGCGAAAACCCATAGGATCGCACCCAAAACACAAATTGCCGCCGTGATTGCGATAGCCAACTGGAAATGCCCTGTCCAATCGACGATGAAACCGGTGAGTGCGGGACAAATCACTCCCGACAAGTTCGAAAAACCGTTCTTCAAGCCCGCCCACCGCCCCGCGGCTTGCGGACCCGCGAGAGTTTGGGTGAAGGCCCAGAGACCGGAATTCCCGACACCCAGCCCGATTCCGGTCACCATGAGCCAACCGACGTATGAACCGGAACCCGCCTGAGAACACCCGAAGAATCCCAGCGCGGCGGTGCTCCATCCCACAGCCATCGCAGCCTTGCGCACAAGGGTTACACTCTTTCCCCGGCGAATCCATTGATCGGTAGCCCAGCCAGTGGCGAGCGCCGCGATGGCATCAACCGTGTAATACATCGCCGCCATTCTGACCATGTCCGGCATGGATAAGTGTTGTTCGTGCACCAAATAGAGCGGGAGCCATGTCACGGTAAAGTACAAGGGATACGCCGCACAAAATGCCGCCGCACTATTCGCCCAGAACACGCGCTGGCGAAAGATCTCGCGCACCGATGGCGTGAACGAGGCAGAATCGTCGGAGGCCACACGCCGAGGCCGCCATTTCATCCACGCAGGCAGCCACAACAGGCTGGTTAGTCCAATTCCGATAAAGATCAGCCTCCAGCCGAAATGCGTCATCAATAATCCCGCGCCCAAAGTGCCCACCGCTGGACCCAGCTTCATACCCGCAATGATGGCTCCATTGGCGAAACCGCGGGCATCTTCCGGTAAATGCTGTGCCAGTATTTTGGAATAGCACGGGAAACTGACGGACTCGCCTACCCCGAGGAGCAGCCGCGCAATCAGCAACATCGTGAATCCGTGAACGATGCCGGTCGCGGCGGTGGCTAGAGACCACAAGAGAAATCCCACAGCCAGCACGTGATCCACATCGAAGCGATCTACAAACCAGCCACAGATGAACAGACAGACCGTGTATCCCCAGAAGAACGATGAAAGCAGTAGGCCAACGCAGGAAGCAGAGAGGCCCAATTCAGTTTTCAGCATAGGAGCTGCGACCGAGAGATTGCCTCGATCGACATAGCTGATGAAAACGGAGATCACCAGCAGCATTAGCGCGACGGGCATTTCCCGAGTGCCCCCGCGCCGAACCGTGCGGGGAACTCTGGCGACCAACGGCAAACTCGCCACGTTGAACCTCCTGACGGATTCAGGTTCCGTCTGCAAAGTTGATTGGGGGGATATCAGTTGATGTGGATCCGCTTTTTGGCGTCAGACCACGAAGGGAATCCACCGTGCTCTTACTCTCCGCATGTAATCCGCGTATTCGGGATCAGCACGCAAGAAGTCTTCCTCGACCAGGCTCTTGACGGGGATAAACCAAAAAATGCCGAGGCCGATGAGCAGCGCGTTCAGGGGACTGAACGCGCGCAACAGGAAAGCGCCGTTTGTCAGCAATACCGCGGTGTACACAGGATGGCGCATGAATGCATATGCGCCACTGCTCACCAGTTCCCTCTGGGCTGGAACAAGACCGATGTTGCGGCCGAGGCTGAAACGTGCCCACACCATGACCAGCAAACCAAGTGCCGCCAGAAACGTCGTAATCCTGTTGCTGACCAGCGTTTGCCCCGCTTGTAGAAAACCGAGGATCAGGATTTGCCAATAGCTGGCGACGAATGCCAACAACCAATACCAGGGATTGGGAGTTACGCGCCGAGGAGGTCGGCGAATCACCATCGTGACGATCAGAATTAGAATATTCAGCACGGATGCAATCAATGGGAATCCGTGATGAAAATGCTGATATCGGTAATACGCGCCCCATGCTAAAGGGATGCAAGCAATAGTTGCGATGCTGCGATCCAGCCAAGGCAGTGACAGCAGTCGTATAAGACTGAAAGATACGTTGGATGCGGCCGAAGGCGCGACCGCCTGGCTCGTTGCCATAAGTGCTCCCTCCGAAGCCCTTGGTGAAAGGGCTTGCTGTTACCCCTCTGTTGACAATTGCGAATTCCGAGAGAAAAAGGGTCCAAACTGGAGGAAACTCATACAGAAAGCTTTGCGAGCAGGTTGATCCAAGAGAGGCGCGGGCATTGACTTGCAGCCAAAGCGAGGCTATCTTACGGGCATTCCCCGCCGTAACCCTGTGCCGTGCCTCGAACACCTTCACAATCCGCCACTGCACTTCTGGTGCGCTGGAGAGCAGGGGATCAACAGGCGCTTGAGCAACTCATTCCGGTTGTCTATAAGGAGTTGCGAGAGATCGCGCGTTATCACCTTCAGCGCGAACGTCCCGGGCACACGCTGCAAAGCGCGGCCCTCGTTCATGAAGCTTACCTGCGTTTGCTCGATCAAAAGCCGTTCGAAGCGGAAAATCGCGCCCACTTTCTGGCTGTGGCATCGCGCCTGATGCGGCAAGTTTTGGTGGACTATGCCCGCAGCCACACTGCTGTCAAACGCGGTGCAGAACTCAAGGTCGACTTCGATGCCGCGCTGGTCGTTTGTCAGGAGCGGAGCGCTGAACTGGTGGCACTTGACGAGGCCCTTACTCAACTTTCGCAAATTGATGAGCAGCAAGGCCGCATCGTGGAAATGCGGTTCTTCGGCGGCCTTTCGATCGAGGAAATCGGGGACGTGCTCGGTATCTCGCGCTCTACTGTGAAACGCGAGTGGAACGTGGCTAAAGCTTGGCTATCCCGGCAAATGAAGCGAGGCAGTCATGGAGAAGGTCCAGCAGTGGCGGAGGGTTAAAGAAATCGTCGCCTCGGCCCTGGAACTTCCGGCGGCCGAACGTCGCGCCTACCTCGATACAGCTTGCTCGCACGACACGGCCTTGCGCGAAGAAGTGGAATCCCTACTCGCGGCTTACACCGACACCAGTGCGCTGTCAGACGTTCCATGGGCAATTACTGCGCCATCGAGAGAGACTCCCTCGGAAAGCCGATTCGTGCCCGGGACGGTATTGGCCAAGCGCTACCGCATTGTCGCTCCTGTAGGACAAGGCGGAATGGGCGAGGTCTACCGAGCAGAGGACTTGCGTCTGGGACAGACCGTAGCTCTGAAATTTCTGCCCAAGACGATTGCGCATATTCCCGACGCCTGGTTGCGGGTGGAACGCGAAGTCCGCATTGCCCGCCAGATCTCGCACCCCAACGTATGCCGTGTCTTCGATATTGGTGAGAGCAATGAAGGCCCATTCATCACCATGGAATTCATTGATGGCGAGGATCTGGGCTCGTTATTAGAGCGCATCGGGCGCCTGCACACGGATAAAGGCCTGCAAGTTGCACATCAACTTTGTATAGGCCTGGCGGCTGCTCACGAGATTGGTGTCGTGCACCGCGATCTAAAACCGGCCAACATCATGATCGATGGCCGCGGTCGTGTCCGCATTACTGATTTCGGCCTGGCCGCGCTGTTCGATGAGCTTCGCAAAGATCAGCCGCGCGAGGGAACTCCTGCGTATATGGCACCGGAGCAGTTGACTGGCGGACAAATCACTTCCCGTACTGACATATACGCCGCTGGACTCGTAATGTACGAACTGTTCAGCGGACAGCAGGCTTTCTCTCCTGCCACTCCTTCGGATCAACATCGCCAGCCTCCAGTGCGACTCGGTAGCATAATCGGCGGCTTTGATCCGACGATCGAGCGCGTCATCAGTCGCTGCCTGCAAACCGAACCTGACGCTCGACCATCCGCGGCGGAAATCGCCACAGCGCTACCTGGCGGCGATCCATTGCGAGTGGCCATGCAGGCGGGAGAAACTCCGTCTCCCGACACGGTGGCTGCATCCGGAGGATCGCCGGCGGTCTCCCCGGCCGTCTCGTTTGCGTTGCTTGTCGCGGTTCTTGTCGGTATTGGCGTATCCGCCGCTGTGTCGCGCTACTCCGATGTGCTCAATGCAATTCACGGAACCAAGCCGCCCGAGGCGTTGGCTGAGCGCGCCCACGAGGTCATAACACGTCTTGGATACGACGAGAACGCCGCCGACAGCGCCTGGTGGCTCGACTTTGACCGAAGCACCAACTCAGCCCTTAGCCGCGAATCACTGGAACGCGAGCGGTTCTACTATCGACAAAGCCCCCAGCCAATGGTCCCCGCGAATCTTTTTGCAGACGTAGACAGCAGTCATCCCGCCGCTGATGTACCGGGCATGATTGGTGTTGTGCTGGATGGGCGTGGACGTTTACGTGAATTCTCGGCAGTGCCGTCGCCTGCCGAAAAGCATGGCGGCCGTGAACCGGATTGGTCAATTCTCCTAACGGAGGCAGGATTAGCTTCGCCCGAAGTCACAACGGAGGAGAGCGCGGTTGTGCCGCCAGTGCCCTTTGACGTGAGACGGGACTGGCGCGCGACGGAGCCATGGAAAACAACCGCGATTACCGCAGCTGCCTATAAGGGCAAAGTTGTTTATTTCCGGGTAAGCCCGCCCGATGTACCGACCCCCAGACAGTTGGGTACCGGTCTGGGCGGATTCTCGGACTCGATGTTTGTAGTCGCTGCCGCGGTTTGCGGTATCGGAGGCTGGTTTCTTGCTCGCCGCAATATGCGTCGCGGCCGTGGTGACCGCCAAGGTGCATTGCGCGTGGCCTTATTCATTTTTGCAGGTGAATTCATGGGCTGGGCGCTCGCGGCTCACTTTATTTCCAACGCCATGGAGGACTATTGGGCCTTTGTGGCGGGCTGCGGCGACGCCCTCTACATGGCAGGCTTCATGTGGGTTCTGTACATGGCCATCGAACCATATATGCGTCGCCGCTGGCCCAAAATGCTTATCTCGTGGACACGGGTACTGGCCGGGAAACCGTACGATCCGCGGGTTGGCCGTGACGTGATGCTCGGAGCTCTCGGCGGTATAGCAATGGCCGTCATTCAGAACGGTGTGAACGCGCTTCCCACCTGGTTTCATCTCGCCAATGTTCGATCAATTCAACCAACGCATATGACATTGGGAGACCCCATTAGCATGCTGGCGGCTTTGGGATACTTCTCCGATCTGTCAGTGCAGTGGGCATTAGCTACGGGAGCGTTCCTGGTTGTCGCTCGCTTCCTCACACGCCGCGACTGGCTGGCGGTGGTGCTAAGCGGAGTCTGCCTGGGAATGGTCGTTCTGGCAGCCGAGAACCTGATGATCGCGGTTCCCGCGGCGATGTTGTGCGCAGTTATCGTTTACACATTGCTCTTCCGATTTGGCTTGTTGTCCGTGGCAGTCACTCTATTCTTCTACTTCGTCTTGCGGAGATGGCCGCTGACTTTCGACTTCTCGCAATGGTTCGTATGGCGCGCGATGTTCTCACTTTCCGTACTGCTTGGCATCGCAGTCTACGCGTGGCGAGCGATGAATGTTGGTCGCCCGATTCTTAGCGAGGGAATCGACGAGAGCTAAAGGGCCGAGCAAAACCCAAGCCCGTGGGGACATGGTTTTCTTTTCACGTTGATCGTTGGTGATCACGGAACTGAACTGCATCGGGGAATAGCGAAACCGGGACTCTGAACAGTCCGCGGGAACTTGAATACGCTGGGTAGTTCTGCGGAAAATGGCACCAGTGGTATCAGTGGGCGGTTTTTTCTCTACGTTCGTACGTCGGCGCGCTCTCCCCGGTGACACCCACACACCTTGTTGTACTCATTCAATCGCGTGCATCACAGGGTCCAATTCTTAACGCGAGAAGGTTAAGTCCCGCTTACGACAATCGCCCTGCAGGATCTTTTCGGGTATTTTCGATAGGGGAAGAACTGCGTTAACTGCGCCGCAAGCAATCGCTTCCTTCGGCATCCCGAACACAACACAGGTGGCTTCATCCTGAGCAATCGTCTCCGCACCGGCTTTTTTCATTTCCAGCAGGCCACGAGCTCCGTCATTGCCCATGCCCGTCAGGATAATGCCTAAAGCATTCATGCCTTCTGACTTCGCCACAGACCGGAACAGTACATCAACACTTGGGCGATGCCGTGAAACCAGAGGTCCGTCCTCGATTTCAACAAAACTATCAGGGCCGCGTCTTCGCACTGACATATGGTGGTTGCCGGGTGCAATCAAAGCCTTACCGGGAGAAATGCGATCGCCATGCTGTGCTTCCTTTACTTCGATCTGACATATCTGGTTCAGTCTTTGCGCAAAAGCTGCAGTGAAAACTTCGGGCATGTGCTGCACCGCGACAATGCCCGGACCATCTGCAGGCATTGCCCCGAGGATCTCCGCGAGTGCTTCAGTCCCTCCAGTCGAAGCCCCAATCGCGACGAGTCGGTCGGAGGAGATGCGACGAGCAGGACGCTGCGGTCTGATAGATGTCCGTTCTCGGTTTTCTAAGGCGGAAGGGAATCGGCGTCGAATTCGCGCGCCCGCGGCGGATCGCACGATGTCCGTCAGCACCAGCGCCGACTCATAAAGAAAACTGCGAACGCCGAGCTTTGGTTTCGTTACGATTCCGACAGCGCCCTCATCCAGTGCGCGCAGTGCGGCTTCTGTTCCGCGCGCCGCGATTCCGGAACAGATCACCGTCGGTATTGGATCCTCAGCCATGATCTTTCGCAGGAAAGTCAGGCCATCCATGCGCGGCATTTCCAGATCCAACACGATGACGTCGGGCCGCGCGCGGGTCATCTTCTGCAATGCGATTAGAGGATCGGCGGCGACCATTACGGAGATATCCTGCTCCTGAGACAACACTCCTTCCAGCACCTGACGTACGACGGCGGAGTCGTCTACCACCAGGACCTGAATTGGTCTCCCAGGATTATCGTGCGGATGCATTCTTCGCTTTCTTGTTTACCTCGGCTGACGCGTACACCGTTGGAATTACGCACCGTAGAGTGGGGCACATCGTGTTCAAAGTCTCGGCATGGCCGACAAAGAAATAGCCTTCAGGAGCGAGGTGATCGAGCAGTTTGTTGATCACACGCCGACGGCTCTCCACATCGAAATAGATCAGCACGTTTCTGCAGAAGATCAGGTCGAATCTACCGATCTGGGGATAAATTGCGTCATTCAAATTCAATCTAAGAAATCGCACGATTCGAATCGGAGGCGCAGCCTTGATCTTGCCCCGATTCTCGCCAACGCCTTCCAATGTGTAAGCTCGCAAATACGCGGTAGGAATCTCCGCGGCTTTCTCCGCGTTCCAGACACCGTCTTCGGCAACCGCCAGCGCCCTTCGCGATAAGTCCGTAGCCACAATCTCAACCGACCAGCCTTTTGATACCGGCAGCAGATCGACAAGGAGCATGGCCAGGGAGTAAGCCTCTTGCCCGGTTGAACAGCCAGCGCTCCACGCTCGAACTTTATGCGGACGTTGTCCTGCCTCCGCTTTAGCGCGCCATGCTGGTAAAAGCTGCTCTTCGAGAAACTGGAAGTGACTGGGCTCGCGAAAGAAATGGGTTTCATTCGTGGTGATAGCGTCCAGCATCACCATGCGCTCTTCGTCGTCCTCTCGAACGCGCGAATAATACTCAGAGAAGGTATTCAGTCCCAGAGCACGAAGGCGCTTGGAGAGGCGTCCCGTCAGCAGCTCTGTTTTTGCGTCCGACAGCCAGATTCCCGATTCTCGATAGATGAGCGCTTGAAATAGAAGGAACTCTTTCGGTTTGATCAGGCGTGGTGCGACATCCAAGGGCAGCTGTGGCACTTCTTGGGAGAGGCCGAGAATCGAATCATGCTTCGCTCTTGCGCCTGCCCATCCCTTGATGTGACTTCTTGGGTCGGAAGAGCGGCTGCTCATTGTAAGTACTTCTTGAGCACGGCAACGAGTTTTTCTTCATTCACGGGCTTAAGCATGTATTCGTTACAACCACTGTCCAATCCGGCCTTCACCGCTGCTTCTTCGCCTCGCATGGTGAGCAGAATGATAGGAGTATGTTTTGTGGCAGTATTCTGGCGCAGGGTGCGACAGGCTTCGAGGCCGCCCATCCTGGGCATTTCGACGTCCATTAATATGAGGTCCGGATTTCGCGATAATGCCACTTCCACTCCTTCTTTGCCGTCGCATGCACTGATGAACTCATAGCCCAACTGCTTTCCCAGAATCATCCGGCTTTTCATGCGCGAGGTCGCAGAGTCGTCTACCAGCAGAATCGTTTTCGCCATGGTGTACCTCCGAATTTGTCTTGTTCTACAAAAGCGTTTCAGGCTTGCCCGGCGCCGGCAGCCTTCGTCCCACTACTTTCGAGATTCGCCGATGCCTCACGCAGACTTGCCGTATCTTCGCCCGACAGAACTTTGTCTATGTCGAGCAGGAGTGCGAACTTCTTTCCAATCTCCGCCATCCCCTGCAGGTAATCCACCTTCACGCGCGTGCCAAATGAAGGCGCCGCCTGGATCTCTCCGGCAGCAATATCCATGACTTGGCTCACCGCATCAGCAATGACTCCCATCATCGTGTTCTGGGTTTCCATCTGCCATTCCACGATGATGATGCAAGTAGTTTTAGTTACGGGGCGCTCTGCCAATCCGAACCTCACTGCGAGATCTACGACCGGAACCACATTCCCGCGCAGATTAATAACTCCGCGGACCCACGTAGGTGTTTTCGGGACTGACGTCACGGTGTCATACCCGATAATCTCCTTTACCCGCAGAATGCTGATTGCATACTCTTCATCGGCTAGGAGAAAGGTCAGGTATTGCTGTTGTTCTGCAACCTCTTTGATTGCCGCTGCCATTGTCCTGTCTCCTCTACAATCCTGCCCCGTGCCCTTTCGCCAGATCCTCGTTCCCCTGACGGTGATCGCCCCGTGCATTTACATGGGCCTGCGGCGTCCATGACTGCCCGTGGGCTTGCCAGGAACCGAAATTTGCCGCTTTATGATTCACTTGCCTGGAGCGATGCGCGACGGGTTCCGTTGAGTCATCCGTGCGGAAGAAAGCCATCAATTGCATCAGGCCTTCCGCTTGCGAGGATAGTTCTTCGGCCGTGCTCGACATTTCCTCGGCTGCAGATGCATTTCTCTGTGTAACCTGGTCCACTTGCCCCATGGCCTTGTTCATCTGATTCACGCCTGCAGCCTGCTCCCGTGATGCCGATGCAACCTCTTGAACCAGGTCTGCTGTCTTCTTGATCGCAGGCACCAGTTCATCCAGCAGCTTGCCTGAGCGTTCTGCCACCTGCACGCTGGCAGACGCCAGGTTGCCGATTTCTTTCGCGGAACTCTGGCTTCGCTCGGCGAGCTTCCGCACCTCGGAAGCTACGACTGCGAAACCCTTTCCGTGTTCGCCGGCACGGGCCGCCTCGATCGCTGCGTTCAGAGCCAACAAGTTCGTCTGATAAGCGATCTCCTCGATGAAAGAGATTTTTTCAGCGATCGCTTTCATCGCCTCAACAGTCTCGTTGACCACCTTGCCGCTTGCCTCTGCATCGGCAGCGCCTTTGGAGGACATCTGTTCCATAGCACGGCTGTTCTCTGCATTCTGTGTGATGGAGGCACTCATCTCTTCCAGACTGCTGGTCGTCTCCTCAACGGATGCAGCCTGCTCGGAAGTCCCTTGCGACACGGTTTGTGCTCCCGCCGCAACTTGTGAGGCCGCCGAGGCAAGCGCTCCGGCTGATGCTTTGACCTCGCCAAGTGTTTGCGAAAGGCGGATTGACATGTCCTTCAAGGCTTGCAGCATCTGCCCGGTCTCATCGTTGCTATACACCACGACTTGCTCGGTCAAATTCCCTTGAGAGAGTTCGTTTGCCAGTCGTGCCGCTTCGAGCAGCGATCTGGTCACGACCCTGGCGACGTACCAACTCGCTACGATCATCGGTCCCAGGCAGAGTAGCGACACAACAAACGTCAGGATGATGGCTCGGCGTTGCGAGTCCTTGGTCTCCTCAAACGCGTGGTTGATGCTTGTCTTATCCCGTGCGGTATTGGCCTGTAATTTGTCGTGGATAGCGTTGTATTTGGCTCGCATGGATGCCAGTGACTGACTCAGATCCTCCGTCACGCTTCCCGAGATCATGCGCTCAGTGCTCTGGCGTGCTTGCAGGTAGTAGTCGCGCATTTCACTGTCCAGCTGATCAAGATCGCGGCGGTCGAGGACAGGATTGCTCTGCTCCCGTTGTAAGCGCTGCAGAAACCTGTCCTTCAATGCATCTGTGTCTGATAGCGCTTCGCTGTTCTTAGCGGCGACTGCGTCCTGTAAGCCCCTCTGAATTGCATTGAGGATCTCTTCAAGGTCGCGGCTCATTTCCACGGATGGGTAGTATC